>Ga0182030_10014880_pt1 | contig 15295 bp, 10 predicted proteins | sample 812S3MmetaG_FD_121299 | JGI IMG/M metagenome (GOLD analysis project Ga0182030, IMG submission 121299) | Permafrost microbial communities from Stordalen Mire, Sweden - 812S3M metaG (Illumina Assembly) | ecosystem: Environmental > Terrestrial > Soil > Wetlands > Permafrost | place: Sweden... | reverse complement strand
GCGGCGCTCGCGAGCTACGACTGCGCGATTGCCCTCGATGAAGGCGATGCGATGGCACATTTCAACCGGGCGCTGCTGCTGCAGGACGGCGATCGATGGGACGAGGCGCTGGCAGGCTATGATCGCGCGGTAGCGATCGATCCCGGCTACGCCGACGCCCAGTACAACCGGGCGCTGGCCCGGCTCTACTGCGGCGACTTCGAGCGCGGTTGGGAAGGCTATGAATGGCGCTGGCGGAATGCGCAACGGCTCGCCATCGGTGAGGTCCGGCATTTTGCCGCACCGCTGTGGCTCGGCGACGCGACTCTCACAGGCAGGCGGATCCTGCTGTACGGCGAAGGCGGCCTCGGCGATACGCTGCAATTTTGCCGCTACGCACGGCTCTGCGCCGCGCTCGGCGCAACCGTGATCCTCGAGGTTCAGGCGGCGCTCGTCGACCTGCTGGGTACGCTGGAGGGCGTTTCCGAAATCGTTGCCGCCGGTGCCCCGCTGCCCCGGATCGACTATCAATGCCCGCTGATGAGCCTGCCATTCGCGTTCAAGACGACGCTCGCGACCATTCCCTCGTCGACGAGGTATATTGCGGCCGATCCGGCAAGAACCGCACGCTGGCAGTCCATGCTCGGTTCCCGCAGCCGCCCGCGCATCGGGCTGGTATGGAGCGGCAATCCGAACAATACGATCGATCAACGCCGCAGCGTCCGCCTGGCCGACTGGCTGCCGCACCTGCCTCGGAAGTATCAGTTCTTCAGCCTGCAGAAGTCGATCCGGCCCTGCGACCGCGAGGCCCTCGATGGAAGTTCGCTGATCGCCTCGTTCGACGAGGACTCGCTGGATTTCGACGACACGGCCGCCGTGTGCGAATGCATGGATCTGGTGATCAGCGTCGACACGAGCCTGGCGCATTTGAGCGGTGCCCTGGGAAGTCCCGTGTGGATACTTCTGCCCTTCCATCCTGACTGGCGCTGGCTGAGAAGTGGCGACACGAGTCCGTGGTATCCGACCGCCCGCCTCTACCGGCAGCGGACTGCTGGCGACTGGACGGACGTATTCGAGCGCGTCGCCGCAGCACTTGATCGGGAGCTTCCGGCAGCGTGACCCAGGCCGCCGCGGAACACACCCCCATGATGCAGCAGTACCTGCGCATCAAGGCACAGCACCCCGATGTGCTGTTGTTCTACCGCATGGGTGACTTCTACGAGATGTTCTACGACGATGCGCGGCGCGCGGCGCAGCTCCTCGATATCGCACTGACCCAGCGCGGCGCCTCGGCGGGAGCGCCGATCCCGATGGCCGGCGTGCCCGCCGTGACTCTCGACTCGTACCTGGCGAAGCTCGTGCGCAAGGGGGAGTCGGTCGCCATCTGCGAACAGCGGGGCGAGCCGGGGAAGACCAAGGGCCCAATGGAGCGGGAAGTCGTACGCATCGTCACCCCAGGCACCGTCACCGACGAGGCTCTACTCGACGAACGCCGGGACAACGTCCTGGCCAGCGTCTGCTTGCTCGACGGCCGCTTCGGTCTTGCGTGGCTCGACCTCTCGGCCGGGCGCTTCAGTGTGATGGAGCTGCCGAGTCACGCGGCGCTCGATGCGGAAATCGAACGGCTGCGGCCCGCGGAGATACTGGCTCCGGATGGCGCCCAGCCGGTACTCAGCGAGCCGGCCGGCGGCCCGGAAAGGCACTGGCGCCTGCGCGCCCCCTGGCATTTCGATGTCGAGTCGGCGCAACGCGCTCTCACCGACCAATTTCGCACCCAAACGCTCGCGGGATTCGGCTGCGCCGACAAGCCGGCGGCCATCGCGGCGGCGGGAGCGCTCCTGGCTTACGTCCGCGAGACGCAGAAATCCGCCCTGCCGCACCTGCTGGCGATCACCACCGAGGAACGGGACGCCGCGCTCATCATGGATCCGGCCACCCGGCGCAATTTGGAGCTCGATGAAAGCCTCGCCGGTCGGCCGGACCTCACGCTGGCCGGCGTGTTCGACCACACCACCACCGCGATGGGCGCCCGCCTGTTGCGCCGCTGGCTGCATCGGCCGCTGCGCGATCACCCATTGTTGCGGGTGCGTTATCAGGCGGTGGCCGCCTTGCTGGACGGGTCACGGTACGCGACGCTGGCGGAAATTCTGCGCGCCATCGGAGATCTCGAGAGAATCCTGGCCCGCGTCGCCCTGCGCTCCGCCCGTCCCAGGGACCTGACGCAGCTGCGCACGGCGCTCGGTGCGCTGCCCGCCGTACACCGGGCCTTGCACGCAATCCTGGAGCAAACCGCGTCGCCGCTTCTGCAACGGCTCTGCGGGGAGTTGGACGAACATCGTGACGAGGAGGCGTTGCTCGCGCGGGCGATCGTCGAAGCCCCGCCGCATTTTCTGCGCGACGGCGGCGTCATCGCGCCGGGCTACGATGCCGAACTCGACGAATTGCGCCTGCTCGGCACCGATACGGAACAATTCCTGCTGGAACTCGAAAGCCGTGAGCGTGAGCGCTCCGGCCTTTCCAGCCTGAAACTCGGATTCAACCGGGTCCAGGGATTCTTCATCGAGGTGAGCCGAAGCCAGGCGGATCGCGTGCCGGCGGACTATCTGCGCCGACAGACCGTGAAGTCCGCCGAGCGGTTCATCACACCGGAACTCAAGTCCTTCGAGGACAAGGTGCTAGGCGCCCGCGACCGCGCCCTCGCACGCGAGAAGGAGCTCTACGATGCGCTTCTCGAAAAACTCACGTCGCGGTTGGCGGCACTTCAGCAAACCACCGCCGCCATCGCAGAGCTCGACGTACTCACGTGCTTCGCCGAGCGCGCGGCGACGCTCGACTGCGCAGAGCCGGAACTGGTGAGTCATCCCATGTTGCTGATCCAGCAGGGGCGGCATCCGGTGGTGGAACGGGCGAGCCGCGAGCCGTTCATTCCGAACGACCTCTGCTTCGACGATCATCGGCGCATGCTCATCATCACCGGCCCCAACATGGGCGGCAAGAGCACCTACATGCGCCAAACGGCGCTGATCGTCATACTCGCACACATCGGCTGCTTCGTACCCGCCAAGCGCGCCGTGCTGGGGCCGCTCGACCGGATCTTCACCCGCATCGGCGCTTCGGACGACCTCGCGGGAGGTCGCTCGACCTTCATGCTCGAAATGACCGAGACCGCCAATATCCTGAACAATGCCAGCGACAAGAGCCTCGTGCTCATGGACGAGGTGGGTCGCGGGACCAGCACGTTCGACGGCCTGTCGCTCGCCTGGGCGTGCGCCGCCTTCATCGCCGCCAAGCTGCGCGCCTTCACGCTGTTCGCCACGCATTACTTCGAGCTGACCAGCCTTGCCAGCGAGGCGCCAGGGGTCGTCAACGTCCACGTCGAAGCGGTGGAGCATGGCGACCGCCTCGTGTTCCTGCACAGCGTGAGGGAAGGGCCGGCGAATCAGAGCTACGGCCTGCAAGTCGCCGCCCTCGCCGGCATTCCGAAGTCGGTCACCGCCCAGGCGCGCCGCTACCTGACCGAACTCGAGCGCGAGCGGGACGCGCTGCGCACCAATTCCTCCCCGCAGGCCGAACTACCCCTGTTCGCACCGCCGGCCCCGGCCGCCGCGGGTACGCCGGCCGCCGGTACGCCGGCCGCCGGTACGCCGGCCGCCGAGTCCGCAGTAATGTCAGCCTTGCGACTGATCGACCCCAACGCCGTGAGCCCGCGGGAGGCACTCGAGCTGTTGTTTCGCCTCAAGGACCTGGACCGGCCTTGACGGTTCGGCCCATGACACTTCGACACGAAGTCACCAAAACATCACAACGCCAACGTGTCACTCCCGCCGGAGACACATCGCTCGCCGTGCCGTCGTACCGGATGCAGGCCCGGTGCGCCCGCCCTATCTCGCAAACCGCCCGGCCATCAAGAACGCCGCGACCTGCCGGGCAACCACCCCGGAGAAGATCATGCCGCTGTGACTCGTATCGAGCGTCAGCCGGTCGCCCGCACCCGGCAGGTCGGTTTCTTCGACCAACACCGTCCCGTCATTCGGCTCCGGCAGCGGTCCGAGCAGGCGCCCCAAACCGTGACCCGATGCGCCGGCGATCACGCCGAGATCGCGTCCGCCGTCCCAGCGCCGATCACGGGGCGTGAGCAGTCCATCGGCGGCCGTCCTGCCCAGGATCGTCCGCCCACCGGGCAGGCGCGCCAGACGTCTGGCCGACCGACAGCCGCGCACGGGAGATCCCATCAGCACGACCCGCCCCGGGGGCAGGCTGCTGCCAGCGGAGCGCGCCAACCGGTCGAACAGGGCCAGAACCACGAGCCCCCCCAAGCTGTGGGCCACCAAGTGCAGCCTGTCGGCGCGCAGGGCGGTCAACGCCCGTTCGAGCGCCGCTGCGTTTTCCTCGAGAGGCGACCTGACCGACGGGTAGTTGAATGCCCGGGTCTCGACTCCGACCAGGCGCGACAGCCGGCGGCGCAACAGCAGCCCTTCAGCGCCGCTGAGCCACAGCCCATGAACGTAGACGACGATCGCGGTCATGGCGCCCAGCCTAATGGCGCAGGTGCTGAATGATGGCGCGGTTGGTGCTCGAGGACACCGTCTTGATCGCTTCGTCGGCGGTCGCCCAGCGGTACTCAACGTGCTCCGTCGGGCTCAAGGTCACGGGGCACCGCCGCAACAGCTTCAGGGCAAACGCATGCTCGAGGTTTCGGGTGATGCCGGGCGCGTACGTCTTGCCAAAGGCTGCGAGGATTTCGTACACCTGGGTCCATTGCAGGTTCCGGAGCATGCCCTCGGTGATGCCGGTTTCCTCGACCACCTCGCGGCGTGCCGCGTCGTCGGCCATCTCGCCCCACTCGAGGCTCCCCGTCACGGACTGCCAAAAACCGGGCGGCCGGCATCTTTCGAGCAGCAGGAACTCGCCGCCTGCGGTATAGATCACGATCAGCACGGATTCCGGGCGCCGAAATCGCTCCAATCGACTACTCGACCTTGATCGGCGCGCGCACGCGGATGTGCAATTCCTTGAGTTGCGCCTCGCTGACCTCGGTGGGCGCATCCATGAGCGGATCGGCGGCCGTTTGCGTCTTGGGGAAGGCGATGACGTCGCGGATGCTGTCGGCCCCGGCCATCAACATGGCGAGACGGTCCAGGCCAAACGCGATGCCCCCGTGCGGCGGCGCGCCGTACTTGAGGGCATCGAGCAGGAAGCCGAACTTCGCGCGCGCCTCCTCCGCGGAAATGCCGAGAAGATCGAACACCACCGACTGCAATTCCTGGTTGTGAATGCGGACTGAACCGCCGCCGATCTCGGACCCATTGAGGACCATGTCGTAGGCCTTGGCAATCGCTTCCCCCGGGCTTGCCGCCAGCGCGGCATAGTCCAGGTTCACCGGACTCGTGAACGGATGGTGCATGGCGGCCCAGCGCTTTGCGTCGGGGTCGAACTCGAACATCGGGAAATCCACGACCCAAAGGGGCCGCCAGCCGGCCTGCACGAGCTTCAAATCGTGGCCGACCTTGAGACGCAACGCGCCCAGCGCGTCCGACACGACCTTGCCCGAATCGGCGCCAAAGAAGATCAAGTCGCCGTCGCGGGCGCCCGTGCGCGCGAGAATGCCCGCGACCGCCTCTTCGCTCAGAAACTTGAGGATCGGGGACTGCAGGCCGTCGCGCCCTTTGGCGATTTCGTTTACCTTGACGTACGCCAGACCCTTGGCGCCATAGCGCGCCACGTAGGAGGTGTAGTCGTCGATTTCCTTGCGGGAGAGCCTTCCGCCCTGCGGGACGCACAGCGCCGTCACCCGGCCGCGGGGATCGGCGGCGGGACCGGCGAACACCTTGAAATCACAGCCCTTGACGAGATCGGCGACGTCGACGAGTTCGAGCGGCACCCGCAGATCCGGTTTGTCCGATCCGAAGCGGCGCATGGCATCGGCGTACGTCATGCGCGGCAGCGGATCGGGCAGGTCCACGTTCAGCACCTGCTTGAACAGATACCGCACCAGTCCCTCCATCAAGGCCTGGATCTCGTTCTGATCGAGAAACGAGGTCTCGATGTCCAGCTGCGTGAATTCAGGCTGGCGGTCGGCGCGCAGATCCTCGTCGCGGAAACAACGGACGATCTGGTAGTACCGGTCGAAGCCCGCGATCATCAGCAGTTGCTTGTAAATCTGGGGCGACTGCGGCAAGGCGAAGAACTTGCCGGCATGGGTGCGGCTGGGGACCAGGTAGTCGCGCGCACCCTCGGGCGTGGCCTTCGAGAGCATCGGGGTTTCGATGTCGACGAACCCGGCGTCGTCCAGATAATGGCGCATGGCCCGCGTGATGCGGTGGCGCAGCAACAGGCGTTCACGCATTTCCTCGCGGCGCAGATCGATGTAGCGGAAGCGCAGTCGCACCTCTTCGCTGACGTGCTCATCCAACTGGAACGGCAGCGGCTCGGAGCGGTTCAGAATGATGAGTTCCTGGGCGAGGAGTTCCACCTGTCCCGATTTCAGGTTCACGTTTGCGGTGCCCAACGGACGCCCTCGCACCAAACCGGTGACCTCGAGCACGTACTCGTTTCGCACGCGTTCGGCGAGCGCGAAAACGTCGGCTCGATCCGGATCGAACACGATCTGCAGCAGACCTTCGCGATCGCGCAGATCGACGAAAATGACGCCGCCGTGATCCCGGCGACGATGTGCCCAACCGGCCACCGTGACCACCTGACCGATCAACGCGTCGCCAACCTGACCGCAATAATGAGTGCGCATAAGCTTATGAACTGCTGGAGGGAAAGCGCGCGATGCTAAGGCCTGGGCACTTTGCGGGCAAGGCCTAACGGCGGCCCGGCGGCCATCCGCCGGGCACTGCTCGGGCGCCGACCGCCGCCGTCAGCGTCGCTTTGCCTTCGCGGGCGGCTTTTTGACCGCTTTTTTGGCGCCGGACTTGCCCGAACCCGGCCGGCCTGTATTGGCGGCGCGGGCGGTACCGGCCTTGGCGGGGGCTGAAGCCGCTCCCCGTTTGGACATACCGCTGCCGGACGGCTTTTTCGACTCCGCCGCGTCGGCCTTCGCGGCCGGCTTGTCGGCAGCCTTCTCCGCCGGCTTGGCGGCGTCCTTCGCGTTGGAGTCTGCGCCCTTCGCGTCGGGCGCCTTGGCATCGGCCGAGGGTTTCGTGTCGTCCTTCGCTGCGTCCGCATCCGGCCGGTCCGCCAGATTCTTCTTGTTGTCCTGGTCGCCCTTGAAATCCGTCTCATACCAGCCGCCGCCCTTCAGGCGAAAAACCGGCGCCGACATCAGCCGCGTGAGCTGGGACTTGCCGCAATCCGGACACTTCTTCAGCGGTGAATCGTTGACTTTCTGCATGGCCTCCAGGGTATGGCCGCAGCTTTTGCACTGGTACTCGTAAAACGGCATGAAATTCCTCTTAAAGACTGGCGCGGCAAGTATATGTCAATGCAGCCGTTCCTTCTCGAACACGAGCGCGCCCCGTTTCAGCCGCGCGACGACCCGGTCGCCGGCGATGAACTCCCCGCGGAGGATCTGCTGGGCCAGCGGATTTTCGATCTGCGACTGGATCGCGCGCGTCAACGGACGTGCCCCATACACCGTGTCAAACCCGGCCTCACCGAGTTTGTCGCGCGCATCATCGTCGAGCGACAGCTGGATGTCGCGCTCGGCGAGGCGCTGGCGCAGACGTCCGAGCTGGATGTCCACGATGGAGCGGATCTGCTCACGGCCGAGCGAATGAAAGACGACGATGTCGTCGACCCGGTTGATGAACTCCGGCCGGAAATGCTGGGTGACTACCTGCATCACGGCGGCCTTCATGGCGTCATAGTTGGCGGCACCGCCCATCTCCTGGATGACCTGACTGCCGAGGTTCGAGGTCATGATCACCACGCTATTGCGGAAATCGACGGTGCGGCCCTGGCCGTCGGTCAGGCGGCCGTCATCGAGGACCTGGAGCAGCACGTTGAAGACATCCGGGTGAGCCTTCTCGATTTCATCGAGAAGAATGACGCAATACGGTCGGCGGCGCACCGCTTCGGTCAAGTAGCCGCCCTCCTCGTAGCCCACATAACCCGGCGGCGCGCCGATCAAACGCGCCACCGAATGCTTCTCCATGAATTCGGACATATCGATGCGCACCAGCGACTCCTCGGTGTCGAACATGAACTCGGCCAGCGCCTTGCACAGCTCCGTCTTGCCGACGCCCGTGGGCCCGAGAAACATGAACGAGCCGCTGGGACGGTTCGGATCCGACAAACCCGCGCGCGAGCGGCGGATGGCATCGGCCACCGCCTTGACCGCCTCGGTCTGACCGACGACCCGCTTGTCGAGCACTTCCTCCATGCGCAGCAGCTTGTCGCGTTCGCCCTCGAGCATCCGCGAGACCGGTATGCCCGTCCATTTCGACACCACCTCGGCGATCTCGACGTCGGTCACCGAGTTGCGCAGCAGCTGATTGGGCTTCTGTTCGACCTCGAGCGCCTGCGCCAGTTTCTGCTCCAGGGCCGGAATGCGGCCGTACTGCAGCTCGGACATGCGCGCCAGATCCTGCGCACGCCGGGCCGTGTCGAGATCCTGCCGGACCCGCTCGAGCTCCTCCTTGATGTGGGCCGCACCCTGGACCGTCGCCTTCTCCGCCTTCCAGATCTCCTCCAGATCGGAGTACTCCTTCTCGAGTCCCGCCAGCGCGTCCTCGAGCGTGGAAAGCCGCTTGCGGGATGCCTCGTCAGTCTCCTTCTTGAGCGCCTCGCGTTCGATCTTGAGCTGGATGATGCGCCGGTCGAGCTTGTCGAGGGCCTCCGGCTTCGAGTCGATCTCCATGCGGATCAGCGAGCCCGCCTCATCGATCAGATCGATGGCCTTGTCCGGAAGCTGACGATCCGCGATATAACGATGCGACAACGTGGCCGCCGCGACGATGGCGGGGTCGGTGATCTCGACGCCGTGATGCACCTCGTAGCGCTCCTTCAGGCCGCGCAGGATCGCGATCGTGTCCTCGACGGTCGGTTCGTCGACCAGCACCTTCTGGAAGCGCCGCTCGAGCGCCGCGTCCTTCTCGATGTACTTGCGGTATTCGTCGAGCGTCGTTGCGCCCACGCAGTGCAATTCACCGCGGGCGAGCGCCGGCTTCAGCATGTTGCCCGCGTCCATCGCGCCCTCCGCCTTCCCGGCGCCGACCATGGTGTGAATCTCGTCGATGAAGAGGATGATCTGCCCCTCCTGCTTGGCCAGATCGTTGAGCACGGCCTTCAAACGTTCCTCGAATTCCCCGCGGAACTTGGCGCCTGCGATCAGGGCCCCCATGTCGAGCGCAAGGATGCGCTTGTTGCGCAGTCCCTCCGGTACCTCGCCGTTGACGATGCGCTGCGCGAGCCCCTCGACGATGGCGGTCTTGCCGACGCCGGGTTCGCCGATCAGCACGGGATTGTTCTTGGTCCGGCGCTGCAGCACCTGGATCGTGCGGCGAATCTCATCGTCGCGCCCGATCACCGGGTCGAGCTTGCCCTGGGTCGCTCGTTCCGTCAGATCGATGCTGTACTTTTCCAGCGCCTGGCGGTTCTCCTCCGCACCGGCGTCCTCCACCTTGGAGCCGCCGCGCACCTCCTCGATGGCCGTTTCCAGAGCCGTGCGCTCGGCGCCGCAGGCCTTCAAGATGCGGCCGAGATCGCCCCGGTCCTCGCAGGCCGCCAGCACGAACAACTCACTGGAGATGAACTGGTCACCGCGCTTCTGCGCCAGCTTGTCGGTGACGTTGAGCAGCTTGTTCAAATCGTTGCCGAGCAGCACTTCGCCGCCCGCACCCTCGACCTTCGGCAGCCGCTCGAGGGCGGCCGACAGTTCCGACCGCAGCTTGGCGACGTTTCCGCCGGCCTTCTCCAGCAGCGGTCGTGCCGTGCCGCCCTGTTGATCGAGCAGCGCCGCCATCAGATGCACCGGTTCGATGTATTGATTGTCGCGCCCCACCGCAAGCGACTGGGCATCCGCCAAAGCGCCCTGAAATTTCGTCGTCAGCTTGTCCATGCGCATAGGTCCACCCTCGAAAGCATTTCTGAATGCCGTCTAAGTGGGGATGCAGGGGGGCCAATTCAACGGGGCGGCGCTGAGTCCAGCCAAATGAGCGACGCCTGACGTCCGGTTCGGCCATCCCGCCGGTGCGAGAAGTACCTGGCGCCCTCGGAATACGTGCACGCCCCGCCGCCGAAGACCCGTTCGACGCCCAGATGCGCGAGCCGGCGCCGGGCCAGTTCATACAAGTCCGCAAAGTAGCGGCCGCGCACGTTGGCAGTAAATGCCCCGCCGGCTCCCGGATCGAGTCGCAGGAGCGATTCCCGAACCTCGGCGCCGACCTCAAAGGACAGGGGGCCGATGGCCGGACCAAGCCAGGCGACCACGCGTTGCGGTGCGAGGCCCATCGCGGCCACTGCGGCCTCGATCACCCCCGCCGCCAGTCCCCGCCAGCCGGCGTGCGCCGCCCCCACGCGGTCGCCGGCATCGCCGGCCAGCAGCACGGGTAGACAATCCGCCGTGAGAATGGCGCAGATACGCCCCACCTGCCGTGTGACCGCCGCGTCGGCCGGCAGGGCCGCACCCGCGGCACCCGGTGCGTCGAGGTCGCGCACCGCGATTCCGTGCACCTGGGCCAGCCACGCAGGCTCGTCCGGCAACGCCGCGGCCTTGCGCAAGGCCGCGCGGTTCGCGGCCACCGACGGAGGCGCATCGCCCACGTGATCCCCCAAATTGAGCGAGGCGTACAGGCCGCCGCTGACGCCGCCGCCGCGCCACGTCGACAGCGCGCGGACGTTCGGAAGGACCGGCCATTCAGGCACGGTCCATGCGACACCGGGGTTGAATTGGGAATCGCTCATGCCGCGAATTCATTCACGGGGAAGATCGGCGCGCAGGGACGCCAACAACGCCGCGTAATCCGGCGGCAGCGGGCTCTGCAGCCGCAGACGCTTCCCGCCGCGCGGATGATCGAACGCGAGCGCCGCCGCATGCAGCGCCTGACGTTTGAAAGTGCGCAATGTGTCCAGCAACCGCTCGCTCGCACCTTTCGGCTGAGCGAAGCGGCCGCCGTATGTCGGATCCCCGGCGACGGGATATTTCAAGTGGGCGAGATGCAGACGGATTTGGTGGGTGCGACCGGTATCCAGCTTCACATCGAGGTAGGTGTGGGCCCTGAAGCGTTCGAGCACCCGGAAATGCGTGACCGCCGGCCGCCCGTCGGGCCGGATCGCCATTCGCAGCCGATCGGTGCGATGACGGCCGATCGGCTCGTCCACGGTACCGCCGCTGGTCATCACGCCGACGCAGACAGCCCGATATTCGCGCGACACGGTCCGCGCCAGGAGCTGCCGCGTGAGCGAGGTATGCGCCTCCGGAGAACGCGCGACGACGAGCAGGCCGCTGGTATCCTTGTCGAGCCGGTGAATGATGCCGGCCCGTGGCAGCGACGCCAGCGACGGGTCCATGCCCAGCAACGCATTTTGCAGCGTATGGTTCGGATTGCCGGCCCCGGGATGGACCACGAGCCCCGCCGGCTTGTCCACCACCCACACATCGCGATCCTCGTGCACGATCTGGAGCGGGATGGCTTCGGGCAGAACCTCGGTCGTCGACGGCTCCGGCGTCATGCGCACGCTGATCCGGGCGCCCGCGACAGCCACATCGCGCGGTTTGCAGGGCAGCCGCCCCACGAGCACCTGGCCGGCATCGATCCAGCCTTTGATGCGCGTGCGGGAGTGCTCCGGCATGAGCTGCGCGAGGGCGCTGTCGAGGCGCCGGCCGGCCAATTCCTCGGGAATCAGCAAATCGATTGTTTGGAACTCTGGGTTCATAGGGGTACTCGAAGCTAGCGCCGGGGCCGCGGGAAGCATCGGGTATACTCGCGCCACGAAATTGGACCCCCATTGTAAGGAATCGCCTGTGAGACTGCGTGATCTTGTCCATCCTAGCCGCATTCTGCTGCTGACCATCGGGATTGCGTTGCTGGCGGCCGGCTGCCGCAGTCACAAGGCCGACGATGCGAAATCCGGACCCGAGGTGATCTATGCCAGGGCCCAGAAGGCGATGAAGAATTCGAGCTACGGCGAGGCCATCAAGCAGTTGGAGGCCCTACAGTCGCGCTTTCCCTTCTCGGAGCCGGCGCGGCAGGCCCAGTTGGACTTGATTTACGTCTATTACAAAAGCCGCCAGATCGAGCCGGCGATCGATGCGGCCGACACCTTCATTCGTGAAAACCCGACGAATTCCCGCGTTGACTATGCCTATTACATGAAGGGACTCGTTTACTTCGAGCGCCAGGCCAATTTCCTGGAGCGCTATTTCAACGTCGACCTGTCGCAGCGGCCGCCCATCAACGCCCGCAAATCCTTCGAAGCATTCGACGATCTGATCAAGAAATACCCCCACAGCCAATATGCCGGCGATTCCCGGCAACGCATGATCTTCCTGCGCAATCGGCTGGCGGACTTCGAGCTGCACGTGGCGCTGTATTACATGCGCCGCGGCGCCTATGTGGGCGCCCTCAACAGGGCCAAATTCTGCGTCGAGAACTACGACGGAGCGCCTGCCGTGCGCCAGTCGCTGCAGGTGCTGGTGGACGCCTACCGGCACCTCGGTATGAATGACTTGGCGGCGAATGCGGAACGCGTATACGACGGGAATTATCCCGGCAACAGCAGGGACATCACGCTGAAAAAATCTTGGTGGAGGCGGATTTTCTAGCCGGGCGCCTGCCTAGTGCGATTTGTAGCCGCTGGTGATCGGGTAGCGCCAATCCCGCCCGAATGCACGCCCGCTCACGCGCACGCCCGGCGGCGCCTGTCTGCGTTTGTATTCATTGCGTTTCACGAGATCCAGGATCCGGCCCACCGTCTTGCGATCGAACCCGCGCGCCGCGATCTGCTCGACCGACAGGTCTTCCTCGATGAAGGCCTCCAGGATCGGGTCCAGCACGTCGTACGGCGGGAGGCTGTCCGTGTCCTTCTGGTCGTGACGCAACTCCGCGGACGGTGGCCGTTCGATGACGCGCGGCGGTATCGCCGCTGATTGGGCGTTGCGCCAGGCGGCCAGACGGTAGACCAGCAGCTTGCTGCAGTCCTTGATCGGTGCGAACCCCCCGGCCATGTCGCCGTACAGGGTCGCATAACCCACGGCCATCTCACTCTTGTTGCCCGTGGTGAGGAGCATACGGCCGGTTTTGTTCGAAATCCCCATCAGCAGCACCCCACGGCAGCGCGACTGAATGTTTTCCTCCGCCGTATCGGGGGGCCGGCCGGCAAACTCTTCCCGCAACGCAGCGAGCGTGGCCTCGAACATCCCTTCGATCGAGATTTCACTATGTTTGACGTGCAGTTGCGCCGCCTGCAGGGCGGCGTCGTCTTTGCTCATCTGCGAGGTGTAGCGTGAGGGCATCGCAACCGAATGCACGCGATCCGCGCCGAGGGCGTCGACCGCAATGCACAGGGTCAACGCGGAATCGATGCCACCCGATAGACCGAGCACCACCCCCGGAAAACGATGTTTGTCGACATAGTCGCGGGTCCCCTGCACGAGTGCCCCGTAGACGCTTTCCTCTTGCGACTGTAGAGGCACGATGTCGCCCGGACACGGTGTGACGACACCCCGGTCGACAGCGAGATCGACGACGTACATGCCCTCGGTGAACGCCGGTGCCCGCAGGGTGACTTCACCCGCGGCGCTCATCACGAAGGAGTTGCCGTCGAACACCAGTTCGTCCTGGCCACCGATGAGGTTGACGAACACCAGGGGAATGCCCGTTTCGGCCACGCGCGGGCGACCCACCTTGAGTTCGCGCTGACTCTGCTTGCCCATCTCATAGGGCGAGGCATTGATGACCAGCAAAACCTGCGCGCCCGCGTCCCGTGCCGCGCGCGCGGGCCCCGGCTCCCACACGTCCTCGCAGACCAGGATGCCGGCTTTGATGCCGTTCAAGTCGAGCACCGTCGTGTCGGTCCCCGGCGTGAAATAACGCTTTTCATCGAATACCCGGTAATTCGGCAGACAGGCCTTGCGATGATTGGCGAGCACCCGGCCGTCCCGGATGACGATCGCGGCGTTGAAGATGCGCGTGCCGTCGTATTCCGGATAACCGGCCACCAGCGTGATGCCACGCACTTCGTCCTGCAAGCGTTCGAGCGAGCGGGCGACCCGGGTCCGCATGCCGGAATGAAACAGCAGATCCTCCGGCGGATAGCCCGACACCGCGAGTTCGGGCAGCAACACGACATCCGCCTGCAGCCGGTCCCGCGCCTCGTGGGCCGCGGCAACGATCCGCGTGGTGTTGCCGTCGACGTCGCCGACGACCAGGTTGAGTTGCGCCATCACACACCGCAGCTGCCGCGTGCCGGACATCGCGCCGCCTACTTCGGACGGCGCGGCGCCGGCGTGCGCGCCTTGCCTGCCGGCTTCCTGGCCGCAGCCTTCGCCGGCGTTTTCGCCGGCTTCGACTTTGCGGCCGGCTTCGACCTTGCGGCCACCTTCGATCCCGCCGCCGGCTTCGCCTTCACCACGGTCTTGGCCCGAACCACGGTCTTGGCCTCGGCGCCGCTCGAGCGGCCCTTCAGGCGCTTCGCGATCGCGACCCCCAGCTCTGCCGGCGAGCGCACCGTGGTGATGCCGGCCGCCTCGAGCGCTGCGAACTTGGCCGCCGCGGTGCCCTTGCCGCCCGCAACGATCGCGCCCGCATGACCCATACGCTTGCCCGGGGGCGCCGCCACGCCGGCGATGTACGCCACCACGGGCTTGGTCACGTTCTTGCGGATGTAGGCCGCGGCCGCCTCTTCATCGCTGCCGCCGATTTCACCGACCATCACGATGCCCTCGGTCTGCGGATCCTGCTCGAACAGCGCGAGCACGTCGATGAAATTCATGCCGCGCACCGGGTCGCCGCCGATACCGACGCAGGTGCTCTGCCCCAACCCGTTGTTGGTGGTCTGGAACACCGCCTCGTAGGTCAGCGTGCCCGACCGCGATACGATTCCCACGCGGCCTTTCTTGTGGATGAAGCCCGGCATGATGCCGATCTTGCACTCCCCCGGCGTGATGATGCCCGGACAATTGGGGCCGATCAGCCGCGTCCGGTAGGTCGCGAGCGTCGCCTTCACGCGCACCATGTCGTTCACGGGGATGCCCTCCGTGATGCAGACGATCAGTTCGCAGCCGGCATCGGCGGCCTCGAGAATGGCGTCCGCCGCGAACGGCGCGGGCACGTAAATCATGCTGACCGTGGCACCCGTGCGGGCGACCGCCTCCTTGGCCGTGTCGAACACCGGCAATCCCAGATGCTGCTGACCGCCGCGGCCCGGC
>Ga0182030_10014879_pt1 | contig 15295 bp, 13 predicted proteins | sample 812S3MmetaG_FD_121299 | JGI IMG/M metagenome (GOLD analysis project Ga0182030, IMG submission 121299) | Permafrost microbial communities from Stordalen Mire, Sweden - 812S3M metaG (Illumina Assembly) | ecosystem: Environmental > Terrestrial > Soil > Wetlands > Permafrost | place: Sweden... | reverse complement strand
TGGGCAACGACGACCGCGCCTATCGCAGGGCTAACGACTACGACGAGCATTACACCGATCTCTACCTGGTGGATTCGACCAGCGGCGCGCGCAAGAAAATCGCCGAGAAGAGTTTCGGCGCGGCCACATGGTCGCCCTCGGGCCGCTACCTGCTGAACTTCGACGGCAAGGATTGGAGCACCATTTCGGTGCCCGATGGCAAGAAGGTCAACCTCACGGCCAGCCTCGGCGCAAAGTTCTTCAACGAGGATACCGATACGCCGAGCATTCCGGGCGCGTACGGTTCGGCGGGCTGGACCAAGGATGGCAGCGCGGTGCTGGTGTACGACCGCTTCGACATCTGGCGCATTTCGCCGGATGGCACGGGCGCGAAGAACATCACCGCGGGCTACGGCCGCGGCCACGACATCCGATTGCGGTATGTGCGTACCGAGACCGATACGCGCGAGCGCTGGATCGACCCTGCCAAGCCGCTGCTGCTCTCGGGCGAGAACATGACGACGTACGATCAAGGGTTCTTCCGCGGGTCGGTCGACGGCGGAGAGCCGAAGCAACTGGTGATGGCGGCGAAGTCGTTCAGCGCGCCGGTGAAGGCGAAGGACGCCGATGTCTATCTGCTCACCGGCCAGACCTTCAATGAGTTCCCCGATCTGCTGACTACCGACGGCACCTTCAAGGAATTGCGCAAAGTCAGCGACGCCAATCCGCAAAAGGCCGGTCTGCAGTGGGGCACGGCGGAACTGGTGGCGTTCAAGAATGCCGACGGCGTGGCTTTGCAGGCTGCGCTCTACAAGCCGGAAAACTTCGACCCCAAGAAGAAGTACCCGATGATGGTCTACATTTATGAGCGGCTCACGCAGAACGTGAACCACTTCGTGAATCCTGCGCCGGGCACGTCGATCAACATGAGCTATTACGTGAGCAACGGCTACCTGGTGCTCACGCCGGACATCGTCTACACCACGGGGTACCCGGGACAGAGCGCGCTGAAGTGCGTGCTGCCGGCGATTCAGGCCGTGGTGAATCGAGGCATCGTCGACGAGAACGCTATCGGCATACAGGGCCACAGCTGGGGCGGCTATCAGATCGCCTACATGGTGACGCAGACCAATCGCTTCAAGGCGGTGGAAGCGGGCGCGCCGGTGGCCGACATGATCAGCGCGTACGACGGCATCCGTTGGGGCACGGGCATCACGCGGCAGTTCCAATATGAGCGCACGCAGAGCCGCATTGGCGGGTCGATCTGGCAGTATCCCACGCGCTTCATCGAGAACTCGCCGATCTTCTGGGCGGATCGCGTGCAGACGCCGGTGCTGATTTTGCAGAACGATGGCGACGACGCGGTGCCATGGTATCAGGGCATCGAGTTCTTCCTGGCGCTGCGCCGGCTCGGCAAGGAAGTTTATCTGTTCAACTACAACGGGCAGCCGCACGGACTGCGCAGCCGGCCCGATCAGAAGGACTACACCATCCGCATGCAGCAGTACTTCGATCATTATTTGAAGGGTGCACCCGCGCCGGATTGGATGACCAAGGGCGTGACGTATCTGGATCGGGATAAGACGGAGTTGCAAGCATTGCAGGGCGGCGGGCAGTAGATATGTGGGGCAGGATGGCATCCTGCGGCCGGATGGTATCCGGCTTGTGCGGATTCTCATTCTCCGAGGTCGCCCGTAGGGCCATGTTGCCAGGGCGACAACCTGCGGGACTCGGAGGGTAGCCTGTCAACCGACCTGTTGTAACCATGGGAAGGCCGATTATCAATCGGCCGCAGGATGCCATCCTGCCCCACATAAAGTTGGAGGAATTCAGTGTTTGACGGGAAGCGAGTACTCTCGCTCGAGAGCCGGCGGGCCACCGAGATCGCCGAACTAATCCGCAAGCAGGGCGGCGATCCGTTTGTCGCGCCGTCGATGCGGGAAGTTCCGCTGGAGGCGGACGATGCGACCGCGCGTTTCGCCGAGCGGCTCTACGCCGGCGGGTTCGACATGATGGTGCTGCTCACGGGAGTGGGAACGCGGCAGCTAAATCGTCTGCTGGGGCCGCGATTCGTCGAGGCGTTGCGGTTGCTCACGGTGGCGGCGCGCGGTCCAAAACCGGTCGCGGCGCTGCGGGAGATGGGACTCACTGCGGCAGTGGTCGCGCCCGAGCCCAATACCTGGCGAGAATTGCTCCGCGCGCTGGAAGGCCGGCCTGAAAAATGCATCGCGGTACAGGAATACGGGCGCTCCAATCCCGAACTGTTGAACGGGTTGCGGGCGCGCGGCGCGGAAGTCACGCCCGTGCGCGTGTACCAGTGGGACTTGCCCGCGGACACCGCGCCCTTGTACGAAGCCGCGCGCCGTCTGGCCGCGGGGGAGTTCGACGTGGCGCTGTTTACTACGGCGATCCAGGTGGTGCATTTGGCACGGGCCGCGCGCGAGCAGTCCATCGAAGAGGCCGCCATCGAGGCGCTTCGGCGCTGCTTCGTCGGCTCGATCGGGCCTACGACCACCGAGGCGCTGGAAGAGTTCGGCATCACTCCCGCGTTCGAGCCGTCGCATCCCAAGATGGGCGTGCTGGTGCTGGAGGCGGCGCAGAGACACGGAGGACCGGAGTGAGATATGCTGTAATCTACATAGGGGACATCATGACGAAGCAGATTCTCCAGACGATCGCTCTAGCGGCGCTGTCCGCGGGAGCGATGTTCGCCCAGGATATTACGGGCACCTGGCAGGGCACGCTCGTGCTCCCCAATAAACAGGAATTGCGGACTGTCTTCAAGATTACGAAGGAAGGCTCCGCGCTGAAAGGCGCGATGTACAGCATCGACCAGACACCGCAGAGCATCGCCTGCGAGATCACCGTGACCGGGTCAGCCGTAAAGATCTCAATCCCAGGAATTGCCGGCGTGTATGACGGCAAGCTGGATTCGGATGCCGTCAACCTCACGGGGAACTTCGTCCAGGGCGGCGGCGCAGCGATTCCGCTGAACCTCAAGCACGTCGGCCCGAAGGAACCCGAGTGGCCGATGCCCGAAGCGTCAGCCAAGCCCAAGGCGATGGCCGCCGACGCCGATCCGGAGTTCGATGCCTGCTCCATCAAACCCAGTCCCGCGGGGCAGCAAGGGCGTGGGCTTACGGTGCGGGGCAGGGAAATTGTCACCATCAACACTCCCGTGAGTTTCCTCATGACATTCGTGTACGGGGTGAGCGCCAAGCAGATCGTCGGAGCGCCGGCCTGGTTGGATAGCGAGAATTACGACCTGAATGGAAAGCCTGCCCAGGATGGCATGCCGAACCAGAAGCAGATGAAGATCATGATCCAGAAGTTGCTGGCCGACCGCTTCCAACTGAAGTTCCATCGCGAGAAGAAGGAGCTTTCGGTCTACGCGATCCAGGTGGGTAAGGGCGGGCCGAAGATGACCAAGAGCCAGGCCGATCCCACCGGACTGCCGGGCCTCGGTTTCAGCGGTCTGGGTAAGATGAATGCGTTCAACGCCACGATGGCGGATCTCGCCAACCTTTTTCAGACCGCTGTGCTGGACCTGCCGGTGGTCGATCAGACCGGCCTGGACGGACACTACGACTTCGCTCTGAACTGGACGGCCGATGAGACCCAGTTTGCGGGGATGGGGATTCGAGTGCCGCCTCCAACGGACAAGCCGGACGCTCCGCCGCCGTTGGGCGCCGCTATGCTGGAACAACTCGGGTTGAAACTGGCGACCACGAAAGCGCCGGTCGAAGTCATCGTCATCGATAAAGTGGAGAAGCCGTCAGCGAACTAACGGCTCGCGGCTCGCTACACTGTTAGCAGTGGCCAGGAAGTCAAACCCCGCCGCACGATACGCCCAGTTTTCGGGGCTCGCGCTGTTGTTGCCGGCCTCCACGGTCATCGGTTACGCCATCGGCTACTACCTCGACAAACATTTCGGCACCACCTGGCTGCAGATCGCGTTTCTGATTCTGGGAGCTGTGGCCGGCTTTGTGGGGCTGATTAGCCAGATCATGCGGGACTCCCATGACGATGGTGCCTGACCGCCTGAGCTTCCAGAGCGTGGCGGCTCGCATCGGCCGAACCCTGACGGTGGTCGCGGTCCTGGGGACGTGCGGCGCGTTCGCGCTCGGCGGATGGCGGACCGGCGCAGGGTTTTTGCTGGGCGCGGCCACTTCCGGTCTCAATTACTATTGGCTCCACAGGCTGGTGGCGAGCTTGGGGGTGGGGGGCCGCCCGCGATTCCGGAGCATCGTTTTGGGGTTCCGTTATCTCATTTTGGGCGGTGGCGCCTATGTTATATTAAGGCTTTCCAAGATCAGTCTGGCGGGGCTTCTTGCCGGACTTTTTGTGTCGACGGTAGCAGTCTTCGTGGAAGTCATCTTCGAGTTCGTATATGCCAGAAAGTGAGCTTTGGGTCACCGGGGTCTTTAACGACTACCTTTCCGCGCCGGCGAATGCGGTGTTGAAAATGGTGGGCATGCACCCGGAGGCGCGTCCCTGGGCGGATTTTATCGTCATGGAGATTGTGGTGGTGCTGCTGTTGATGCTGGTAACCGCGATCCTTCGACCCCGGCTCTCGGTCACCAAGCCGGGTGGGCTACAGCACATTTTCGAGATGTTCTACGAATTTCTGAAGGGCCAGGCCAACACCCAGGTGGGCCACACCGCGTATCGTTATCTAGCTTTCTTCGGCACCCTCTTTCTTTTCATTCTCACATCCAACCTGATCGGCCTGGTTCCCTGTTTCGAAACGCCTACCATGAATCCGTCGGTGACGGCCGGCTGCGCCATTGCTACGTGGATTTATTACAATACGGCTGGTGTGATCGCGCAGGGCCCGCTGCGATATCTGGCGCACTTTGCCGGACCGATCTGGTGGCTCGCACCGCTCATGTTTCCGATTGAAATCATCAGCCATACGGCGCGTCTTCTTTCCCTTACGGTTCGTCTTTATGCCAACATGTTCGCCGGCGAACAGGTGACCCTGGTATTTCTGACGTTGACCAAATTCCTGGTGCCGGTGGCTTTCATGGGACTGCACATTTTCGTCGGCGTGATCCAGGCCTACATCTTCATGCTGCTGGCCATGGTGTATGTAGGCATGGCAGTAGCGCACGATCATTAATAACGGCTTTATCCGCTTTCCAGTGTGAGCCCGGCTGTACGGTGTCCGGGGACCACCTCCTGAAGCGATTTCTTAAGGAGAAGACGAATGACAAAGAAGCTTTTCGTGTTGCTGGCCCTCATGCTGATCGCCAGCCCGATGATTTTTGCGCAAGGAGCTCCCACCGGCCAAGGTACGCAAGAGAACGGCCAGTGGGTTGTGATCAGCGCGGGATTTGCGATGGCCCTGGCTGTCGCCCTCTGCGGCATGGCGCAAGGCAAAGCAATCGCCAGCGCCGTGGAAGGCATGGCTCGCAATCCTGGAGCCGCCACTGCGATCCAAACGGCAATGTTAATCGGGTTGGCGTTTATTGAATCGCTGGTACTGTTCACCCTGGTTGTTGTGTTCGTGAAAGTGAAGTGATTTATGCCGGGGACGGGCGCCGCTCGTCCCCGTTTCTCTCCTCCCGTACTAGTGGCACCCGAAGCCTAGTACGACAGCCCCTTATCCCCCTACGAGATCTATTGACCCCATTGTCACCCGTCCATTAGCATTAGTATCGACCCAATGGAACAGCGACGAACAAGACGTTTCAAACTACAGCTACCGCTGGAGATTACACGCACGGGGGCGGATCGCATTGCCGCAATCGGGTTCACCAAGAACATCAGTTCGACGGGAGTGCTGTTCACCGCCGAACGGGAGCCCGATCTTGGCGGTCCTATCGAGTACGTGATCACGCTCAACCAGGAAGGCCCGCAGGCTGTTAACCTCCGCTGCATCGGGAAAGTTCTGCGCGCGGAGCGTATGGAAAGCGGCCGCGAAGACATTCCGGCCTACCAGATCGCAGCCACCCTGGAACGCTACGAGTTCGTGAGGGAACGCTAAAGAAGCTGTCGGCTATCGGCTCTCAGCTATCAGCTTGGTGACGGCCGTTGAGCGCGACGATAGCCGCTTCTCTCTAACCAGCGAAGAGTCCCACCTTCTGTCCCGCAACACGTTTGCTCCAGCTCTCCATTGACAGCTCGCGTAAGTCTTTTATTTTCAGCCGTACCGCTTTGGCGGTCAGTGACTCCCTTGGACTGCGCGCGCGCAGCGCCCCGGCTGATAGCTGACAGCCGATAGCTGAAAGCTGTAAACTAGCAAACAAAAGGCGAAAGTAAATCCATGGACCTCTCGTTGGGATTCCCCGAGTTCTCGCAGGAATTGGCGATTGCCACGAAACCCTCGCTGGAGGCCGTGCTGTCGCGTTTCCGATCGGTGCACAAAGAGCCGGACTCTCCGGTTCGCGCGATTCATCATCAGGCAGCCACCGAAGGGGCGTTCGCCGAGATTCCGGCCGGCGTGGATTCCCGGCTGCAAAAGGCGCTTGCCGGCCGCGGCATTTCGCGGCTCTACACCCATCAGGCCGATACATTTGAGCAGACGGCGGCAGGCCGCAACGTAGTAGTCGTAACGCCGACCGCCAGCGGGAAGACGCTGTGCTACAACCTGCCGGTGCTCAACCTGCTGCTCGGGGACGATGGCGCGCGCGCCATGTACGTGTTCCCCACCAAAGCCCTGGCCGAAGATCAGTTGCATGAGTTCCAATCGGCCTTGGAAGCCATGGGCTCGGAAATTCGCGCGTTCACCTACGACGGCGATACGCCGCAGGACGCGCGCAAGGCCATCCGGCAGAAGGCCAACGTGGTGTTGACCAATCCGGATATGCTGCATAGCGGCATTCTGCCGCACCACACGCGGTGGGCGCGCTATTTCGAGAACCTGCGCTACATCGTGATCGATGAGCTGCACTATTATCGCGGCGTGTATGGCAGCCACTTCGCCAACCTGCTGCGGCGTCTGCGGCGCGTCTGCGAGTTTTACAATTCCAAGCCACAGTTCATCTGCTGTTCGGCCACCATCGCCAATCCCAAGGAACTGGCGGAAGCGCTCACCGGCGAGAAGTTCGAAGTGGTGGAGCGCAACGGCGCGCCGCGCGGGGAGAAGTTCTTCATCTTTTACAATCCGCCGGTGGTGAACCGCCAGTTGGGAATCCGGCGGAGTTATATCGCCGAATCGCGGCGCATAGCCATGGAGTTCATCGAGCGCAACCTGCAGACTCTGGTGTTCGCCAACAGCCGGCTCGCCACCGAAGTGCTGGTGACGTATCTCAAGGACGCCTGCGACCGCGGCCCGGCGCCCAAGGAGACGGTCCGCGGTTACCGTGGCGGATACCTGCCGCGCGAACGCCGCGAGATCGAGCGGCGTTTGCGCGACGGCGAGATTCGCGCCGTGGTGGCCACCAATGCGCTCGAGTTGGGGATCGACATCGGCTCGCTGGATGCGGTGGTGATGGCGGGATATCCGGGCACCATCGCGTCGAGCTGGCAGCGTGCCGGCCGCGCGGGCCGCCGTCAGGGGACCTCCGCCGCCGTTCTGGTAGCTTCCAGCGCGCCCCTCGATCAATACATCGTGGAGCACCCCGATTTCTTTTTCGGGCAATCTCCCGAGCACGCGTATATTAATCCCGAGAACCTGGAAATACTGATCGCGCATTTGAAATGTGCGGCGTTCGAATTGCCGCTGCGCGACGGCGAGAAATTCGGGCAGCACGACATCGCCGAGATTTGCAAATTCCTGGAGGAGAGCGGATTCCTGCACCATTCGGCGGGTGCGTGGCACTGGACGCAGGACAGCTATCCGGCCGATGCCACCGGTCTGCGGTCGGTGGCCAGCGATAATTTTGTGGTGATCGACATCACTGGTGAGGCCAACGTGATCGCGGAGGTATCGTTCTCGACGGCGCTGACCACGCTGCATGAGAAGGCCATTTATCTTCACGAAGCGCGCCAATTTCACGTGGAGCGCTTCGATTACGACGAGCGCAAGGCTTACGTGAAAAAAGTGGATTGCGACTATTACACCGACGCCATCGACTACACGCAGGTGAAGGTGCTGGAAGAATTCGAAGGCGAGGAGCTGGCCGGTGCGCGTCGCCTGCATGGCGACGTACGCGTAAATCGGCAGATTGTGGGCTTCAAGAAGATCAAATTCTACACCATGGAAAATGTGGGGGCGGGGAAGCTCTCGATGCCCGAACAGGAGATGCACACTACCTCGTTCTGGCTGCATTTCCCAGCGGCATTCCTGGCGCAATTCGCGGAATATACGCCCTCCGAAAAGCAGAGCGGCATCAGCGGACTGGGCAATGCTTTGCGCACTGTCGCCGCGTTGCTGCTGATGTGCGATCCGCGAGACTTGGGAGTAGCTCTGAGTGAGGAGTCCGGTGGCGGACAGACGACATTCGAGCCCAATCTCTATTTGTACGATATGTACCCCGGCGGCGTGGGACAGAGCGCTCCGCTGTATCGCATGGCGCCCCGATTGTTGCAGCAGACCGCGCAGTTGCTGGCGGCGTGCGGATGTGAGGCGGGCTGCCCTTCGTGCGTGGGTCCCGTGGGCGAAGTGGGGGAGCGGGGAAAAGAAGTGGCGGGAAAGATTCTGGCGGCGCTGATTACGGCAGAAAATCCGGGTCCAGAATCACATCCAGCGTAAATGGGCAGGTGCTGGCGAATTCCGACTCGGGCTGGCCGGTCTCGGTCATGGCTTCCACTGTGGCGTGCTCGTAAGCTTCCGGCACGCTCTCCTGCAAGTAAGGTTGCAGGCTGGGATTCTCGGCCACCAGCTTTGCGAGAGCTTTGCGCTGTACGCGAATTGTCAATTCCCAACTGCGGGAGCGACGGTCGGGCTGAACCTTCCACCGCAGCAACTGCGCAAGCAGGATGCTCATCCGGTGGAGTAATTCTCGCCGTTCCCGCTTTCCCATGTCTTCAATCTCCTCGGCGATGTGGGCGAGATCGGCCTCACCCGCGCGACCGGAACGGAGTAGCTGGGCGTTGCGCACGGTCCACTCGTAGAAATCCTTTTCGTAGAGGTCCGCGGGGTGGTTCATGCGGCGATCACCAGCCGTCAGCGGGTCTTCAGCTGCTCCGGCAGCACGGCGTACCCCTCCGGCGGCGGGAACAGTGAGATCAGCAATTCCAGCCGGCGGCGCAGGTAGCGGCTGGGCATTTGCCGCGGACCGGTCTCCACGTCGATATCGCAGCATGTGCCGTGGAGGTATAGCGTGAGCGTGTCCTCGAAAGCCTGGCAGGCGTACTCGCGGAACAATTTGGTCTCTTTGCGTACGTTGGTCTGGCGGCGCTGCAACGCCTGTTTCAGATGCCAGCTTCGCTCGTCGACTTCGCCGTGGATATCGGCGCTCAACTCTTCCCTGATGGTGCGAAAGAAACGCTCCTGCACATCCGGGGACCATCGCTCGGCCACCAGCGTGGCAAGCGCGCTGTAGAGCTGATAATGGTAGTCCGCCACTTCGACATCTTTGATACCGAGCGCGAGCACCACCATGTCGTCCAGGTTGCGGCGGGCGACGGCCAGATATCGGGCCTCCGCCGGACGTTCGAAGGTGACTGCGTCGCCGCCCTTGCCGTTGCCTTTTTCCAGATAGGGCGCGAGAATCAGGCCGACTTTCGGCAGCGCCGCGACAATGCCCGGTGAAATGGCCGCTATCGGGTCGTTGAGGTACTGGCGCAGGTCTTCCTCCGCCACCGGCAGGGCGGCGTAGTAAGAGAACTTGCCGCTCAGGGGAATCATTTCGCCGCGAAAACGCGCGGCTAGTTCTTCCACCGTTGATTTGGTGCGCTCAGTATCTATGGACATCCCCGTCGTCCGATTGTATCAGGAGGAAGCTGTCGGCTATCGGGTTTCGGCAATCGGCGGTTCGCTGTCAGCTCTCAGCTGTCAGCCGTCAGCTGTCAGCCATCAGCTCTCAGCTGTCAGCCGTCAGCCGTCAGCTGTCAGCTGCCGATGGCGTTCTGCTGAGACGACGGCCTTTCCCCCCGGAGGCGTTGGACCGAAGGGCCGGGATGAGCGCCGCCAGCCACTGACGGCTCGCCGACTCTTTTTCTCACGCCGGTACGCACGGGATGGTGCCGCAGGAGTTCCAGAGGCCAACCGCTAACAGCCGAAAGGGCTTCAGTCAGCGGATCCAAGGCTAGCGCCGCAGGCGCGTCCAGGGTGCCGAGAGCTGTTTACCGGTAAAATGGTTCTGTCAGCTCTCGGCGATATGCGATGGATTGTGTTTTGCCCGGACAATGGCCGGAGTACGGGCCACCAGTAAGGCGGGCCCGGGAGCCTAGCTGAAAGCTGACAGCCGATAGCTGATAGCCTTTCTAAATCCATGCCTCGGAAGATCCTGGTTTCGGCGGGGGAAGCATCGGGCGATTTGTATGCCGCCCTGGTGGTGGAGGAGCTTCGCCGATCCGACCCCGATGTCGAGTTTTTCGGCTGTACGGGACCACGCCTGCGGGCGGCCGGCGTGCGCACCGTAGTCGACGCGGCGAGTTTGGCGGTAGTCGGGCTGCTCGAAGTAGTGCACCATATCCCCAGAATTTACGGAGAGTATCGCAAGCTGCTGGCGGCTGCCGAAAAGGAACGGCCCGATCTGGCGATTCTCACCGATTCGCCTGATTTTCACCTCAGAGTGGCGCGCCGCCTGCATCGCCAGGGCATTCCGGTGGTTTATCTGGTGGCCCCGCAGGCTTGGGCCTGGCGCAAAGGCCGCCTGCCTGAAATGCGTCGAACCCTCAGGCATTTGCTCTGCATCTTTCCTTTTGAAGAGGCGTTCTTCCGCCGCGAGGGTGTGGCGGCCACGTATATCGGCCATCCGCTGGCGGGCATGGTGCGGCCAGCGCTCACGCGCGGCGAATTTTTTAAGAAACACAGATTGGCTGGGGGCCGTCCATTAGTGGTGATGCTTCCCGGCAGCCGGCGCGGTGAGGCGGCGCGGCATTTGCCTGCGCTGTCCGATGCGGCCAACCGATTGTACCGGGAACATGCAGTTAACTTGCTTTTGCCGGCCTCGGTGACGACTGGGGCCGGGTTTTTTCGAGAGCGTTTAGGGGATTCGCCGATTCGGGTGATTGACGGCGAGAGTTGGGATGCCATGGCGCACGCCGATCTGGCGCTGGCCGCCAGCGGGACGGTGACCGTGGAAGCGGCCCTGCTGGGGACGCCCATGGTGACGTTTTACAAGGTGGCGCCGCTCAGCTGGATGGCCGGGAAATTTTTGGTGAATGTGCCGTTTTACTCCATGGTGAACCTGATTGCCGGGCAGGCAGTGGTGCCTGAGCTCATGCAGGGGCAGATGACTGGAGAATCGCTCGCGCGCGAAGCCAATCGTCTGCTGAGCGATTCAACCGCACGAGACGAAATGAAGGCTGGGTTGACTGTTGTACGAGATCGGTTGTCACAGGGTGGATTATCCGCGCCCCGGCGCGCGGCGGCCCTGATCGAAGATATTCTGGAAGGACAGGTTGCACATGCTTCGTGATTTCCGCGCACGCTCCTCTTGGCCGGTAGTGGCCGGCCTGCTGTTGTTTTCCGGGGTGCAAAATGCTCAGGAGCGCCGCCCCCAGCGCATCAAAGTGGAACAGTACACCATCGATGCGGAGATCGCGCCTGCGAATTCCACCCTGGCGGCCAAGGCTGCCATCCGGTTCTCGCCAGTCGACGACAATGTCAGCACGGCCACCTTCGAGCTGAACAACGCGCTCAACATTGCGCGTGTGGTGGATGAACAGGGCACTCAGATTCCCACTACTCGCAACCAGACGGATTCCACCATTAGGCTGACTTTCGCGCAGCCTCTCCCCAAGGGCAAGCCGGTCACCATCACCTTCGAGTACGACGGCCGCCTGACAGGCAATGAGGAATCGCCGGTTTACGGCATCAAGTTCGCGGCCATCCACCCGGATTTCGCCTATCTGATGTATCCGGCGCGCTGGTTTCCAGTGAGCGGATACACCACCGACCGGTTTGCCGCCGAGATGCACATCTCGCTGCCGGCCGGCTATACGGCGCTGGCTTCCGGCCTGGATACGCGGGCGGCGGCGGGCGATAAGACCACCTTCAGTTTCAAATTCTCGCGGCCGTCGTTCCCTGGCAGCATAGCGGTGGTCAAAGATCCGCCGGTCAAAGTGCAATCCGATGGTCTCACTACTTCGCTCTATTTCCGCGGACCCGAGGCCCCACAGGCGCAGCAGGCCGGCGAGACGGCCGCCCACATGATGGCGCACTTCACGGGGCTGTTCGGCATTCCGCCGTACGCCAATATGACGGTGATTGAGACGGAAGCCGGGGCACCCAAGGGCTACGCCGCTCCAGGCCTGATTTTCCTGGCGCCGAATGCCATCGCTCCCATACTCAGCGTCAATGTGTTGGCCAACGAAATCTCCCGCCAGTGGTGGGAAGAGCTGGTCTCGCCGACCACGCGCAATCATTTGTGGATCACCAACGGGTTGGCCGCATACTCGGAATTGCTCTGGACCGAGCATGACAGCGGCCCCGGCGCTATGAACACGGCGCTCAAGGGCGTGATGGTGGATTCGCTCACGGTCGACACCGTTCCCATCATTCAATCGTCACGGCTGGAGGATTATTCGCCGGAATTGTGGGCGCTCACCGGCGCCAAAGGCGCCACCGTGCTGAGCATGCTGCGGAACATGTTGGGCGACGACAAGTTCTTCGAGTGTCTCAAGACTCTTGCCCAGGATAATGGGTGGAAAGCGGTGAATACCGACGACTTTCAGAAGGTTGTCGAAACGGTTTCCAAGAAGGATCTGGGGTATTTTTTTACCGAATGGATTGAATCGAGCGGCGCTCCGCAATTCAAACTCGAATATACGGTATTTCGGGAACAGCAAAAGGGTTTCCGCGTGATGGGAAAGATTACCCAGGATCTCGACACCTTCCGCATGCCGGTAGACTTGAAGATCACCACCGAAGGAAATCCTGAAGAGGCCAAGGTGGAAGTGGTGGGAACTTCTTCGGAATTCAGTGTCGACACGTTCGGCAAGCCGAAGACCGTGGAGATCGATCCCAACAGCATGGTGCTCCACTACGAGCCCAATATCCGCGTTGCCGTCGCCATTCGAAAGGGCGAACAGTTTGCCGAACTCAGCGAATTCGGCGATGCCATCAAAGAGTATCAGAAGGCCCTGGAAACCAACCGCACCAGTTCGTACGCGCATTACCGCATGGCCGAGGTCTACTTTCTGCAGCAGACCTGGCAATCGGCGATCAATGAATTCCGGGAAGCTCTGAACGGCGACCTGGAGCCCAAGTGGATCGAAGTCTGGGCACACATCAATATGGGCCGGATCTACGATATCAGCGGCTCACGCGATCGCGCCGTGAACGAATATAATCTGGCGATCCGTACTAAGGATAATACCCAGGGTGCACAGGCGGAAGCTGCTAAGCTTCTGAAGACGCCGTACGAGAAACCCAAACGGATCGAACAATAACGGCGGCTTCCGATCGTCTCCCCCTGAGATCCCGGTTCCTTTGACCGACAGACAAGGTGCGATTTCGCACCTTCGTACCCTCTATGCTTTTGTCCTGGTACTATTTCTCCTCTAGCCGACGGCAAAAATCTCTCTTTTTCTCAAAAACTAACCGTACGCAACGGTACAGACTATTGACATCAGCACGTCGGGAAGATAGCCTGGATTGACGCACAAAGGCTTTTGTTTCTCTTGGATTGTCGGCACGCGCTCGCGTGTGGGCAGGCAACTTCGCGGCATGGGCGGCAAGGAAAAGTTCGAAACAGTGCGATCGGGGGCATTTTGAATTCTCTCGGCGATTGGACCACTAAAACTCGCCTCTTGGTACTACTTATGGCTGTGCTAGCGACGGGCATCGAGCCCGTCCATGCGGGTGTGATTTTCCAGTTCGATGAACTTGGTAACCTCGCGTATAGCCTAAGCGGAGCTCCGTATGTTCCGATGGCGAACGGCATCCTGGAACGCGATCCCACGGGCGGCGTTTCCGGTGACGCTCTCATCTATAACCTGACTTCGGAGCTGAACACTTTCCAAATGTTCAACGGAGACGTTCCGATCGGCAACCCTGTCGGCGGCTTGGCGGCCGACCTGCGTTTCACCGATCCGGGCGGAGATCGTTTGGGGAGCGAGACGTGCGGGACCACGCAGTGCCTCATGATCTTTTATGTCTTCGACAACAATGGGCTCCCGGCAGATGTCGGCAGTGTCTCGTCTTCTTTCCCTCAAACACCCGCCGTGTTCCTTGGGAGCGGGCCATTCTCGTACTCATTTTCGTATGAGGCCGGTGTCCTGAACTACGACGGGACTATTGTGCCAGAGCCGGCTCCGTTTATCATGCTTCTGTTTGGCCTGGCCGGTTTCGTTCTCCTCCGCAAACGATCGAAGGTGACTACACGGTGAAACGACTGTTGAAGTCTGTCACCCTGTTGGCTTTTCTCCCGGCAACGGCTTTCGCGGCGAGCTTCAATCCCATAGCTGTGACCGGTTACAATTACGGGGGCATCAGTGCGACGGTGCCGTACAGCAATTCCGCCACTAGTTTGGACGGTTCAAGCGGCGATGCCCTCTTCCCGGTAGGCTTGTCAGGCACGAACGCAGGCGGATTACCTCAATCGGGAGTGTTGTCGTACACGTCCGGGTCGAATACGTTCACGTTCGGCCTTGGAACGTACGGCGGGCTTAATCTGCTACGAGTAAATCCTACCGGAACGTTAGCACTATCTAGCCCTGCAATCTTCACGAGCATCGCCATTCTGGGTTTTACCACACAGAATAATGCTCCTGGCGGCATCGAAATGATTGGCGATGTTACGTTGCACTTCAGCGATAATTCCTCGTCGCTGTACAGCCAGAAGGTCGATCTGTCGGACTGGTTTGCCGCGAATCCGCCGAATTCCAATGTCGTCACCGGCGCCACCGGGGGGTTGGTTAACCTCAATGCCAACACGTTCGTATCGACCCCCACGGGGCCTCATTTCTATGTATCGGTCATTACGCTGACGCCCGGCGATGCAGCCAAGACTTTAACAGGGGTGGGGTTCGGCAACTTCCCCTTGGGTGGCAATACGTTCCAATTCGTCATGGCGATCGATGGATTAGCCCCAGTGACGCCGACACCCACCCCGACGCCGACTCCAACCCCGACGCCGACTCCAACCCCGACGCCGACTCCAACCCCGACGCCGACTCCAACTCCGACGCCGACGCCGACACCAACCCCGACGCCGACTCCAACGCCGACGCCGACTCCAACTCCGACGCCGACACCAACCCCGACGCCGACTCCAACTCCAACTCCAACTCCGACGCCGACACCAACCCCGACGCC
>Ga0182030_10014878_pt1 | contig 15296 bp, 14 predicted proteins | sample 812S3MmetaG_FD_121299 | JGI IMG/M metagenome (GOLD analysis project Ga0182030, IMG submission 121299) | Permafrost microbial communities from Stordalen Mire, Sweden - 812S3M metaG (Illumina Assembly) | ecosystem: Environmental > Terrestrial > Soil > Wetlands > Permafrost | place: Sweden... | reverse complement strand
CCGAAGACGGCCAGCGCCAGCACGACGACCGTGGTCGTCGCGATCCAGGTCAGCTGGATCTTGGCGTTGCCGTGGATGGGCGGGCCGTCGGTCTCGTCGTCGTCCTTCGCGCGCCAGAAGGTCAGCGCGTACCCCATGTAGATCACCACGCCGAGGAAGACGGGCGTGGCGATCGTGCCGAGAACCTGAAGGTCGAACTGCTGGTTAGCGGCCGAGGAGGACATATCACCCGGGGGCAGGTGGGGCCCCCAGACGAAGTAGACGATCGGGCAGCAGATGACGCTGGCCACGACCCAGAGGATCAGCAGCCGCAGGCCGTGCCGCGGCTCGGCCGCAGCCGGGTCTGAGGCAGCCGGGGCGGACGCTTCGGTGGCCATCAGGCCTGCACCTCCATCTGGCCGCTCATGTAACCCGGAGTTGCCATCGGGCCTCCGTTCCCGTCCACATAACCGCCGCCGCAGGGGATGATGCACTGCCAGCGGAACGTGCCGCCCTTGGCTGGGGTCATGAAGCTGAACGTAACCACCTCATGCGGGCCGCTCGTGCACGGCGAGGTGCCGCACAGGTTGTTTTCTTCTTTCAGCGTCGGCGGCGCGGCAATCGGCACGTTGATGCCGAGGCCCGCCATCGTGAACGTGTGCTGGACGTTGCAGCCCGCCCATGAGTTGAGCAGGGACGTCGCCGTGCCGTCCACGTACTCCACGCCGCCGATCGTGCCGGTGACCTGACCCCAGACCGGATTGCGCAGCGGAGTGCAGCCGTCATAACCCTCGATCGTGACGTTCACCTTGGTGGCCGCGGGCACCGCGAAGTAGGTGGTGTGCACCCACTGCTTGTTCTGCGGGTTCTGGATGAAGTATGAGACCCAGTCCGGTTTGTTCGTGACCGTGTTCTGCGGGTCGGTCTGCAGCACCACGTTCACCTGGCCGCCGCTCGCGTACGGCGTGTAGTTCTCGACCGGCGGGCTGGCGAGAACGTAATGGACGGCGACGAAGGTCACGACCGCGACGACCGCGATGAACGCGATCAGCAGTGTCGTCACCCGGGCCGGCAGTGACACCGGTTACCACCTCGTTTCTCTGCTACACCCGATGCACACGGTTGCAGCGGCCACCGCCTTGCCTGCGACCGCGCGGTCAGCGGCCAGCTTCGGCGAAGTCTGCAGGCACGATGCCGAGTACGCACCTGATGGTGACGGCGGAATGAAGAGGGGCGCAATATCGCGAGGCTTGAATGACAAAATTGTCATGTACTGACATATCTGGACATGTAGAGCATTTTGCGGTCGTTCCGGCGAGGCGGCCGGCGGCCGTGCCCGGAGCCCCGCCAGATTGTAGCCCAGCGCAGGCGGGAGCTCACTCCGGGTAGTCGCAGCAGGGAGTTTCGCTCCGGCCTTCCTTTTATCCGCAGCTAGGAGTATCTTCGCACCTCAGCGAGGTGTATACAGGTGACTTCAGCTGTCTGGCCTCGCTTGCAATCGTTTGCGACACGGAGCTGTAACAGATGCGGCGCGACCGCCATCGGTACTTGACCGGCAAGTCTCCCGCGTAGAAATATCGGGCCAAATGGTCATTTAGGACCCTGGCCTGAGGGTCTTAGAGCGAGAAAGATGCCTGGCGGCATGCCACCCGGCAACCAACCGGAGCAGTAACGACCATAAGTGTCGAAGAGGCGATGACTTCGCAGCAAACGGCTCAGGCCGTGTTTACCCAGGCAGCAGGCGCAGTTGCCGCCAGGATCCTCGTTGCTGACGACGAGCCGGGAATCCGGGCCTTCATCGGCCGCGCGCTGGCGGCCGCGGGCTACTCGGCCGATTTCGCCGCGACCGGAACGGAGGCACTCCGGCAGGCGGCCAGCCGGCCCTACGACCTGGTGATCCTGGACCTGGTCATGCCGGACATGGCGGGCCAGCTGGTCCTGGAACGTCTGCTGGCCGCACACCCCGAGCAGCCCGTGCTCGTGCTTTCGTGCCTGGCGGACGTGGCTTCCAAGGTGGCGTGCCTCGAGCGAGGAGCCCAGGACTACCTGACCAAGCCGTTCTCGCTAGCCGAGCTGCTGGCCCGGGTCAGGGTCAGGGTCAGGCTGCGCGGCGGAGGCGGGGAGAACGGGCACGAGCGGACCGGGGAAATCGTCCGGACCGGCTACCTCACCCTGGATGTCGGGCGCCTGGTCGCCGACATCGGGGCAGGCCCGGTACCGCTGACCAGGCTCGAGTTCCTGCTCCTGCGAGAGCTGGCCGAACATGCCGGCCAGTCCGTCCCGAAGGGGCAGCTGCTGGCCACCGTGTGGGGGTACGACTTCGACCCGGGCTCCAACGTCGTGGACGTGTGCGTGCGGCGGCTGCGATCCAAGCTCGGCTTCGACCTGATCAAGACGGTGCGCGGTGAGGGCTACCAGCTTGCCGGCCACTGACGCGAGCCGAGCCAGCCGCCTGTCCGGGCTCGGCAGGTACGCCGTGAGGCTCAGCTGGCCCTTCCGGCCCGCCTGGCTCGATGCCGCCTGGGCGGTCTTTGCCGCGATCAACCTGATCGCCATCTTCGCCTTCCCAGACTGGGAGACGATCCCCTTCCACGTCATCTGGATCAGCGTCACGCTGGTGTACGGGTTCCGCACCTGGCCACCTAAGCCCACCCTCGTGGTCCTGGTCGTGATTATGGCGACGACCGCCGCGGGCATCGGCCTGGACGTGGTGCGCGGCGCCGAACCGGGCGCCGAGCTAACCGAGGTGCCGCTGATGGCGGCCATGTTCGGCGCCATGGTCTGGCACGCCAGGCGCAAGCTCGCCGCAGAACAGGAGTCCCGCCTGGTCAGCGAGGAGAACGCCCGGCTGCTCGCCACCCAGCGCCGGTTCCTCCAGGACGCCTCCCACCAGCTCCGCACCCCGATCACCATCGCGCTCGGGCACGCCGAGCTGCTGGCCGGCGATCTGACCGGCAGGCAGGAGGGACACGACATCCAGGTGGTCCTGGGCGAGCTGAACCGGCTGCGGCGGATCGCCGAGCGGCTGCTCGTCATCGCGGCCGCCGAGGATCCCGAGTTCCTGCATCTCGAGCCGGTCGCGCTGGACAGCTTCACCATGGAGATCCTGCGCAGGTGGCGGCCCACCGCTAATCGCCGCTGGCAGCTTGGCCGGCTGGACAAGATCACCGCGCAGGCGGACAAGGAGCGGCTCGGGCTGGCGATCGACGCACTGCTCGAAAACGCCGTCCGGCACACCGGCGACGGCGACATCATAAAGCTGTCGGTCATGGCCGCCGGGGACGGCTGGCCGGCGCGGATGGTCGTGTATGACAGCGGGCAGGGCATTGCTGGCGAGCAGCTGCGGCATATTTTCGACCGGTTCCGCAGCGGTGACAGCGGCCATCCCCGGGGAACCGGGCTGGGACTGGCGCTGGTGCTCGCGGTCGCGCGGGCGCACGGTGGCGAGGTTCTCGTCCGCAGCCGCATCGGACAAGGCAGCGAGTTCGAGCTGCTGCTCGCCCCGGTCCCGGGACCGCTGGCGTTCCTGGCCATGGCCTCGGCTGGGGCGGCGGCCGAGGTGGCGGCCATGGCACCGGCCGGGGCGGCGGCCGGGGCGGCGGACAACGATGGCAAACTGGCACGAACGCCGCGGCGGGAGCAGCGGCCGGAAGGCGCTGAAACCGCGCAGGCTGAGACATGGCGCCGGGTAAACACGGCAGAGTGAACTCATGGATCACGGTGAACTAACGGAGCAGGGTGAGCGCACGGCGCAGGGTGAACGCACGGAGCAGAGCATGGGGCAGCAGACGTGGACCGGCGCGATCGGTGAGGTCTGGCGGTCCGCGGTCAGGCATAAGGTCGCCGCGGTCATCGTCGCGCTCTGCGTGGCGGGTTCCCTGACCGGCATCGCCCTGGCTAGCTCGGGCTCGGGTTCACGCCAGGCCGGCCACACCGCTGACCCGGCGGCGCCGGGGTTCAGCTTCCCCGTGCTCGGCCATTCCGGGCAGCGGATCTCGCTCGGCGACTACCCGGGTCAGCCCGTCATCGTGAATTTCTTCGCGTCCTGGTGCAGTCCCTGCAAGCAGGAGACCCCGCTGCTGGCCAGGTTTTTCCGCACTGAGCACGCCAAGGTGGCCCTGGTGGGACTGGACGAAAACGATGTCCTCCGCAATGCGATGTCGTTCACCCGCGCCGACGGCGTCACCTATCCCGTGGGGTGGGATCCGCAGCTCAGCGCGGCTGACGCGTACGGAGTCAGCGCGCTGCCGCAGACCTTCTTCCTGAATGCCAAGCACCGCATCGTCGATCGCATCTTCGGCGCGGTGACGCTTGCCGATCTCAGCAACGGCATCACGCTAGCTACGAGGAGTTGACCAGTTGAGCGCGCCGACCACCACCGACCCGCCGCCTTACGTGCCGGTAAAGCACGGCGGCTGGCCGGTGCGCCGCACCCCGATGTGGGCCCTGATCGCACTGGTGCTGCTGGCTGGCGCCGGCGTGCTCGTCTCCTTGTCGCACAAGCCGTCGCATGCGCAGCAGGCCGCCGACCTCAACGGGTACCTGAAGGACATGAACGCGGCCGTCGAGTCCTGCGCCGGGGGTGTCAGCGAATCACAGCAGGCACTGAGCGCGATCGAGTCTGGCGCCACGGCCAGCCTCGCCACCGCGGTCCGCCTGGTGAACTACAACGCGAACAACTGCTCGCCGGCTAACAACGAGTCGCTGGCCGACCTCACTCAGTATCAGGTGACCGAATCACTGGCCAGCTTCAACCTGGAGAACTGCGCCAACGACTTCGTGACCTGGGCCTTCGATGCGATACCCGTGCAGACGGAGATGGTCAGCGTGATGACCGCGCCCAGTGCCTCCGCTCGCACCACCGCCAACGCGATCCTGGCGCGGGATCGGGGCAAGCTCGACGCGGAACGGACGACGATCTACTCGATCCTGCGGTCGGCTGAGCACGCGCTCTCCGATCACACGGCCCTGCCCAACCTGCCCGGCTAAGCGCTGCCTATCGCCACGTGTGGGATGGTTTCATGATCATGGCGGGGCGTGCCCGGCCGACGGGCGGGTTAGGCAGACTGCTTCCTGGATTTGCTGGTGACGCCGGCCACGCCGGCCACGCCGGTCAGGCCGTACACCACGGCGCCGTGCCACAGGCCGCTCAGCACCGGATGGATAATGCCGCCCCCGGTGACCACGGCAAGCACGAGGGCGATAGCGGCGCACGCAAGCGCGGGCATGACGGCGAAGCGCCACGGATTGCTCCTGGCCCAGCGGATGGCACGGGTCGGCCGGGCCCGCCACAGAGCGCCGGCCGCGGCCGTGACGAAGAACGCGACCGCGCCGATAGACAACGAGCCGCCGACGGCGCCCATGCCGAGGCCGGCGCCGATGAGGTGCAAGCTCAGGTCGCCGACCGCGACGACCCCGCCGGTCACGGTCGCGGCCGCCCACGGCGCGCCCGACATGACCGCGCCGGAAACCGTCATCTCCTCGTGCCGGGAAAGATCCTGATCACTTTGAGTCGGCGTGGACACCCCGAATCCCTACCCTTCCAGCCGCCACGATATTTACGTCATATCGTGTCTTGGCCGCAGCGTATCACGGCATTACGTATATATCCGCCGACGACGCGCTGGAGCACTCCGCGGGGCATAGAAGTCCCATGGGATCGCTGTTCTCCGGGTGACATCAGGGTTTGCCGCCGACGGCAGGCTTGATCAGCCGCGAGACGGGCAATCTACCGACGAGGGTCGATTCCGGGCAAAGGCAGTGGGAATGCACAAGGCACGCCGTGGTGGAGGGCTGGTGATTTACCTGGTGGTAGCGGTGGCGGCCGCCACCGCGGGCGTCGGCACCACCATCGCGGTCCGTCCTGGAGGCGCTTCCGACCTCGGCATCACCCGGATTCCGGCCGCTGCCGCGGCGGCGGGCCAAGCGGGAGCGATGAACGACGATACCGTTTACGACAAGGTGGAGCCGGGCGTCGTCGACGTCGACGGCAACCTGCAATACCTGCAGGAAACGGCCGAGGGCACGGGTTTCGTGATCGATGCCGCCGCTGGGCTCGTGCTGACCAACAACCATGTCATCGACGGCGCCACCAGCGTGACGGTCACCCCGGTGGCGTCCGGCAAGAGCTACCAGGCGAAGATCCTCGGCTATGACCAGGCCGACGATGTCGCCCTGCTGCAGCTCCACGGCGTGACCGGCCTCAACGGGGTCGCGATCGGCGACTCGTCCCGCGTGACCGTCGGGGCGCCGGTCCTGGCCATTGGCAACGAGGCAGGACAAGGCGGGCCGCCGACGGTCGCACCAGGTGTCATCAGCGGCCTTGACCGCACGATCGAGGCCAGCGATCAGACCTCTGGCCGGACCGAGACCCTGTACGGCATGCTGCAAACCAACGCCAACATCCGGCCAGGCGACTCCGGCGGGCCGTTGGCCAACGCCGCAGGGCAGGTCATAGGGATCGACACGGCCGCCGGGGGAAGCACCGTCTATTCCGGCTACGCCATCCCCATCAACCAGGCATTGTCGATTTCCAGCCAGATCGCCGCCGGGCACTCCAGTTCAGGCATCCAGATCGGGCTGCCGGCGTCCCTTGGCGTCCTCGTTCCTGATAGCAGCAGCACCGATCCCCGGCGGCAGGCCAGCCAGGAGCGGCAACAGACCGGCAGTGCGATCAGCAGCAGCCGCAGCTGCCTCACCGGCGACGCAAACGCGACCCCGGCCAGTATCGCTCCGGCCCGTTCCGGCGCGCTTGTCGACGGGGTGATCTGCGGGACGCCAGCCGCCTCGGCCGGCATCTTCGCCGGGGATGTCATCACTTCAATCGGCGGACACGCCATCACCACGCCCGGCTCGCTGACCGCCATCATCGATCGCTATCGGCCAGGCAGCCAAGCCCCGCTGGACTGGGTCAGCCCGGACGGCGGCCAGCACGCCGCGCTGGTGACGCTCGAGGCGGGCCCGGCTCAATGAGGCCCGCTCCAAGCGGGGCCACAGCGCCAGGCCCACACCGCGGGCGCGGCACTCGCCTGTGCTGAGCCTCACGAGAGCCGGCATAATCCATCGGGACGTACCCTGGTCTGGTCGAGGGCGAGGAAGATGCGAGAGAACGAGAGCGATAGCGGAGACGGCTCGCAGCAGCCGCCCGAGTACGTGAACCCGTGGGCGCCACGCGACGAAGACGAGAGCTCCCGGGTCTCAGCTTCTGAAGCGAACGCAGCTCCCCCACCGGACAACGATCCCGGCGACACCATCGCTTACGGCATGCCGCCCAGGCCGGCCAGCGGCTACGGCCAAGGCCCCTCCGACCAGCCCGGATACGGAAGCCAGCCCGGATACGGGAACCAGCCCGGATACGGGAACCAGCCCGGATACGGGCAGGCGAGTTCCGGAGGGGCGGGGGGAACCGGGGGTTCCTGGGGTGCCGGGGGGCATGGGGATGATGACGGCCAAGGCACGTCCGGGTGGGTGCTTCCCGGGTCCACGCCACCGGAACGCCCAAGACGCCGTGGGCGCTTCCTCGTCTATCTGGCCGTCGCCGTGCTGGCGGCGAGCGTCGGTGCCGGGGTGACGGGCGCGCTGGACAGTCAGAACACGGAGTCAGGTTCCGGCATCTCCTCGAGCGACGTGCCCGGGCCGGACGCCAACGCGTCCGGCAGCGGATCTTCCGCGTCGACCCTCAACTCGACGGCGGTAGAGAAAAAGGTCGAACCGGGCCTGGTCGACATCACCTCCACGCTCAGGTACCAAAGCGAGACGGCCGAAGGCACCGGGATGATCCTGTCCGCCTCCGGCCTGGTGCTGACCAACAATCACGTTATCGACGGGGCCACCACCGTGACCGCCTACCTGGCGGTCAATTCCCGCCAGCGGTACCGGGCGCGGGTCGTCGGCTACAACGCCACCGATGACGTGGCGCTGCTCCAGCTCGTTGGCGCCGCCGGCCTGACCACGGTGAGATTCGGTGACTCCGCTCAGGTCACCCTGGGTACGCCGGTCCTGGCGCTCGGCAACGCCCAGGGACGGGGCGGGGTGACGCCCGTCAAGGGCATCATCAACGCGCTGAACCGCTCGATCCAGGCGAGCGATGACGGATCAGGCACCACCGAGTACCTGAACCACATGCTGCAGACCGACGCCGGCATCCAGCAGGGCGACTCGGGCGGCGCGCTGGCGAACAACGCGGGCCAGGTCATCGGGATGATCACCGCCGCTAACACGTCGGCGTCCAGTCAGTCCGGGCGGCCCGGAGGCACTCTCGGCTTCGCCATCCCGATCAACAGTGCCCTGTCGATCGCCAGGCAGATCGCCGGAGGGCAAAGCAGCTCCACGGTGTACATCGGCCTGCCCGGTTTCCTCGGCGTGGAGGTCGCGCAGAGCACCAGCGCGAACCCGCGGCAGCAGGCCTCCGATGAGCAGCAGTCGAGCAGCGGGCCCGTCCCTGGCGGCCGCCAGGGACGCTGCCAGGGCAGCAACCAGCAGCTCAGCATCCCGGCCAGCATCGCGCCTGCGAACAGCGGCGCCCTGATCCTCGGCGTCCTGTGCGGCACGGCCGCGAACGCCAAGGGCCTGACGGCCGGTGACGTGATTTTCTCCGTCAGCGGCCACGCCGTCACCACCCCTGACTCGCTGACCGGCATTACCGCCAGATACCACGCGGGTGCAGTCGTCTCCGTCAGCTGGGAGGGCATCAACGGGGCCAAGCACACCACCTCGGTAAAGCTGGGCGCCGGCCCGGCGCGGTAGGGGAAGTGCTAGGCAGTGTTGGCCCGGGGGACGACCCCCGGAACCCCCGTACGGGGGGGCTGCCCGCCCCCCCGTACCCCCCCGGGGAGGGCTGCCCGCCCCCCCGTACCCCCCCCGGGGAGGGCTGCCCGCCCCCCCGTAGCCCCTAGGCCAGCCAGGCGCGCAGGCGGGATTCGCACTCGGCGATCTTCTCGATCGGCACGTACTCATCGGCCGTGTGCGCGATCTCCGAGATGCCGGGCCCGTAGTTCACCGCCGGGATGCCGAGCGCGGCGAACCTGGCCACGTCGGTCCAGCCGAGCTTGGCCCGCGGAGTCCCGCCGACCGCCGCGACGAACGAGGCCGCGGCCGGGTGCCCGAGGCCAGGCCGGGCCCCCTCGGCGGCGTCGAGCACCGTCACCGGCCACCCGGAGAACAGCGACCGCAGGAATTCCGCCGCCTGCTCCGCGTCGCGGTCCGGCGCGAACCGGTAGTTGACCGTGACCGTGCACTCGTCCGGCACGACGTTCCCGGCGACACCGCCCCGGATGCCGACGGCGTTCAGGCCCTCGTGGTACCGCAGCCCGTCGACCTCCGGCTCCCTGGGCGTGTACGCCCGCAGCACGTCCAGGATCGGGCCGGCCTCATGGATCGCGTTGCGGCCCATCCAGGACCGCGCGGTGTGCGCCCGCTTTCCGGCCACGGTGACCTCGGCCCGCATCGTTCCCTGGCAGCCGCCTTCGATTTCCGCCGAACTCGGCTCCATCAGGACCGCGAAGTCACCGGCCAGCAGTTCCGGGCTGCGGCGGCTCAGCCGCAGCAGCCCGTTGCGTTCGGCGGCGACCTCCTCGCAGTCATAGAACACGTACGTCACGTCCCGGGCGGGTGAGGTAACGCCGGCCGCCAGCCTGAGCTGCACCGCCACCCCGGATTTCATGTCGGTAGTACCGCAGCCGTAAAGCCGGGAGCCTTCGGTGCGGGACGGAAGGTTGCCCGCGACCGGTACGGTGTCGACGTGCCCGGCCAGGACGACCCGTTCCGGGCGCCCGAGCATGGTGCGAGCCACGATCGCATTGCCGTCCCGGTGCACGGTCAGGTGCGGCAGCGACCGCAGCGCGTCCTCGAGGGCGTCGGTGAGCGGTCCTTCCTCGCCGCTGACCGACGGGATGTCAACGAGGTGCGCGGTCAGCGCCGCGCCGTCGAGGTCAAGATTCACCCAGCCAGCCTAGAGGGGGCGGGCATCGCCGTCGCCGCGGCGCGCAACGGAGAGCAGGTCGGGGCGCTTGGCGGACAGGCCGTCGCCGCTGGACGCGCCCGCCAGCCTGCGCCGGAGCCACGGCATCGCGTACTCGCGGGCCCAGCGGGCGTCGGTGCGCCGCGCGGCCAGCCAGCGGCCCCGGTCCCCCAGGCCGGCGTTCTCCAGGCCGGCGTTCTCCAGGCCGGCGTTCTCCAGGCCGGCGTTCTCCAGGCCGGCGTTCCCCAGGCCGGCGTTCCCCAGGCCGGGGGCGCTGGCGGGAGACAGCGGCACGCGCCAGTCACCGGTGACCGGAACACCCAGCACCTCGCAGGTGCGCAAGGCCACCCGGCGGTGGCCTGCCGAGGTCAGGTGCAGCCGGTCCGGACTCCAGGCCCGCGGGTCGTTCAGGGCCCGCATCGACCACAGGTCGACAAGATCACACCCGTATTCGTCCGCGATGCCGCGCAAGTGCATGTTGTAGGCGGCGATCCGGCCGCGCAGCCACCTGATCACCGGGAAGATACGCGGATCGAAACCGGTGAAGATGAGCACCCGGCAGCCCGCGGCCTGCAGCTTGGCGACACCGGGTTCGAAGTGAGCGGCGAGCACGTCGACGTCGGATCCGGACAGGATGTCGTTGCCGCCCGCGGCCAGGCTCACCAGGTCCGGTGCCATCTCCACCGCCCGCGGCAGCTGCTCGGCCAGGACCTCGTCCAGCAGCTTCCCCCGGATGGCCAGGTTGGCGTACCGGAACCCGGAGCGCCGCTCCGACAGGGTGCCGGCCACGCGGTCGGCCCAGCCGAGGTATCCGCCGGCCGGGTCCGGATCATGGAGCCCCTCGGTGAAGCTGTCACCGATCGCCACGAAGGAGCTGATTCCGGGCCCTGAGTCGCTTTCCGCCATTGGATCCATGATGCCACCCGGGTCCCGCGAGTGAGGTGGCGGGCGGTGTACCACGGGCCGTTCGGAAAAATTGGCCTTTTAGATGGGTACGGCGGGGTACGGGGCTACGGCGCGGGGCCGGGGCGGGCAGACTATGGGCCATGGTCTCCGCAGTGACGTACACCGAAGCACCGACTCCGTCGTTCCTGTTCGACCTGGACGGGACGCTCATCGACAGCGTTTACCAGCACGTCATCGCCTGGCGGCAGGCGCTTTCCGCCATCGGCATCGACCTGTCCGTGTGGCGGATCCACCGCCGGATCGGGATGAGCGGCGGGCTGTTCGTGTCCGCGCTGCTGCGGGAGACGGGACTGTCGCTGTCCCCGGCCGACATCGACGAGCTGCAGCAGGCGCACGCGACGCAGTACCGTGCGCAGATGGACTCGGTCACGGCGCTGCCCGGCGCGCGCGAACTGCTCGGCGCGCTCACCGAGGCGGGCGTGCGGTGGGCCATCGCGACCAGCGGGTACGCGGCAACCGCGCGGCCCGCGCTGGCGCTGCTCGGGCTGCCGGAGGACACCCCGATGGTGACCCGCGACCTGGTCCGGCACGCCAAACCCGACCCCGACCTGTTCCTGGCCGCCGCGGCCGTGCTCGAGGTGGAGCCGCGGCACGCGATGGTCGTCGGCGACAGCGTCTGGGACCTGCTCGCGGCCCGGCGAGCCGGGACGCTCGGCATCGGGCTGATGTCCGGCGGGTACGGGCGGGAGGAGCTCGAGCGGGCCGGCGCGTACCGTGTCTACGCCGACCCGGCCGAGATGCTCGACCGCATCGACGAGGTCGGCGTCCGGACCGGCCAGGGCTGACCGCCATGGACACGCAGCCGACGGATACGGCCCCCGCAGAAGGCCCCAGGGGGCCTCGCGACCCCCGGGGCCCCCTAGGGGCCCCCCGGGGGGCACGGGGGGAAGGTTCCCCCCGTACGCGGGGGGGGTCTGGGGGGGGTCGTCCCCCCCGAGAGTGGCAGTATTTGGTGGCGGTGGGCCTGGCCTTTACCGTCGCCCAGCTCGTGTCCGTGTCGCCCCGGATGGGGCTGAGCTGGGACGAATCCGTGTACGTCAGCCAGGTCAGCGGGCACGCGCCGGCCGCCTGGTTCGATCCCGCCCGGGCCCGGGGCGTGCCGCTGATCGTCGCCCCGGTCGCCTGGCTGACCAGTTCGGTGGCGGCGCTGCGGGTCTACCTGGCCGTGCTATCTGGCCTGGGGCTGACCGTTGCCCTGTGGACCTGGCGGGCGCTGCGGCCGGCCTGGGTGCTGGGGCTGGCCGGAGTGATGTTCGGCGGGCTGTGGGTGGCGCAGTACTACGGGCCGCAGGCCATGCCGGACATCTGGTCGGCGCTCGGCAGCCTGGCCGCGGTCGGCTGTTTCTGCCGGTGGGCTGCTGGCGCCGCCTCTGGCGGCGCCTCTAGGGGTGCCGCTGGGGGCGCCTTCGGGGGTGGCGGGGCGCTGGCGCTGGCCGGGCTGGGGGTCAGCGTCGCGTTCGTGACCCTGGTCCGGCCGGGGGACGCGGTCTACCTGAGCGTGCCGCTGCTCATCGCGGTCGCGGCGGGGGCCGTGCGGGCGGGCGGCTTCGCGCGGTACGGGGCGGCGGGCGGGGCGATCATCGGCGGCCTGGTGGCGGGCGGCGCCGAATGGGTCATCGAGGCGTACGTCCGCTTCGGCGGCGTCGCCAGCCGGCTGCGGGAGGCAGGCGCCGAACAGAACGGGTTCGGCCTGCACTTCGCGCTGCTCGACGAGCTGCGGGCGCTGAACGGGCCGACCTTGTGCCGGCCGTGCACGATCGGCGTCCGGGACCCCGAACTCGACCTGTGGTGGGTCCTGCTGCCAGTGCTCGTCGCGCTCGGCATCGTGGCGGCCCGGCGGGCCGGCCGGCTGGCCAGCGCGCTACTGGCCGCGGTCTGCGGACTCTGCCTCGCCGCGCAGTACCTGTTCATGATCAACTACGCGGCGCCGCGGTTCCTGCTGCCCGCCTACGCGCTGCTGGCCATCCCGGTCGCCGACGCGCTGGCCTGGCTGATCACCGGTTTCGGCCGGGACATGCGGCCGGCCATGACCGCGACCGTGACGTGCTTCCTCATCCTTCAGCTCTTTACCCAGCACCTGGTGCTGGACCACGAGGTCGGCGGGACGGTGACATTCCACGACGACTACGCGGCGATCGTGGCCCAGCTCGCCGCCCATGGCGTCCGGCCGCCGTGCCTGATCGCCGGGGTGCAGTACATCCCGATCGCGTTCTACGCCGGCTGCGCGTCAACCGGGAACGCGGCGCCCGGCGAGCCGGTGGCGGTGCTCGTGCAAGTCCGCGGGCACCCGCCGTCGTACGCCAGGAACTGGCACGTTTATCGCATCACCGGCACCACGATCCTCAAGGTCAACGCCTATATCCGGTGATCGCGCGGCAGAGCTTACGGCCCGGTGAGGAGGTCGTGAGAAGTACGCACCGCACCGCGGATAGAGGTTATATGGAGGGGTAAGCGACGCGGGGCGCCGCTATCACGGCGGCGCCGGTGGTAGTCAGGAGGCGAGTGGCGTGCCCGCGGTGCGTCGGATCATTGTTGGCGTGCATGGGTCTCTCGGGAGCCTGCAAGCGCTGCGATACGCAGCGGACGAGGCGAGGCAGCGGGATGTGCCGCTGCTGCCCGTCATCGCCTGGGTTCCGCCCGGCGGTGACCTGACGGAACGGCGGCACTCGTCGCCTTACCTGCGCAAGGTGTGGCGGGACGACGCCTGGCGACGGCTGTGGGCGGCGTTCGACGCGGGCCTCGGCGGGCTTCCCGCCGACCTGCGCGTCGAACCGCAGGTAGCGCGCGGTGAAACCGGTCCCGTGCTGGTCGATATCGCCGACCAGCCGGATGACCTGCTGATCATCGGGACCGGCCGCCGGGCCGGGCTGGGCCGGGTGCTGCATCACTCGGTGAGCCGTTACTGCCTGGCGCACGCGAAGTGCCCGGTGCTCGCCGTCCCGCCGTCGGCGCTGATGGACGAGATGAGCCACGGCCTGCGGGCCTGGCCGCTGCGGCGGCACGCGCTCATCCCCGACAACCCGGAAGCTTAAGGCCGCACGTACCGGAGCCGCCCGCGGTAGTTGTTGCCGCGGGCGGCTTTCGCGTGCGCGGGGGGCTTTCGCGTGCGCGGGGGGCTTTCGCGTGCGCGGGGGGCTTTCGCGTGCGCGGGGTGGCTTTCGCGGGGTGGCTTTCGCGGGCGCGGGCGGGCGCATGAGTTCTGTTAGGAACCGGATAGCCGGCGCATGGGTCGTGCAAGTCCCCTTTGTACCAGTGATTCCTGACTCTTAACTGAGATTTGCCTCGGAGTTGCGCATGCCCCCGGGGCGAGCTCTACCACTAGCGGCACACCACTAGGAGTCACCGTGTGGGACCTGTTCTACGTCGGCCTGACCATCGTCGTCTTCGCCGTCCTCATCCTGATCGTGAAGGGGATTGAGACCTTTGAGCGCTGAGAACTGGATCGGCCTGATCGGCGGCGTGCTGCTGACGATCTACCTGTTCGTGGCCCTCGTCTTTCCTGAGAGGTTCTGATGAATTCGGCGCTTGCGGGCTGGCTGCAGTTCCTGCTGCTGTTCGCGGCCCTGGCGGCGTGCTACATACCGCTGGGCAACTACATCGCGCACATCTTCACCGACAAGAATCACTGGCGGGTGGAGCGCGGCATCTACAAGCTAACCGGGATCGACCCGGACGCGGACATGCGGTGGAGCGTCTACGCCCGCTCCATCCTGGCGTTCTCGCTGGTCTGCGTGCTGCTCGTGTACCTGGTCGAGCGGACCCAGCACTGGCTGTTCTGGGTGGTCGGGATGGCGAACGTCACTCCGGACACGGCGTGGAACACGGCGGTCTCGTTCACCACCAACACCAACTGGCAGAACTACGCCGGCGAAGCCACCATGAGCTACCTGACCCAGCAGAGCGCGCTGATGGTGCAGCAGTTCATGTCGGCCGCGGTCGGCCTGGCGGTCGCGATCGCGATGATCCGCGGCTTCACCCGGTCCCGGACCGACCGGCTGGGCAACTTCTGGGTCGACCTGACCCGCGGCACGATCCGGCTGCTGCTGCCGCTGTCGGTGATCGCCTGCCTGATCCTGGTGGCCAGCGGGGGGATCGAGAACCTGGCCAACTACCACACGATCACCACGCTGTCCGGCGCCCACCAGACCATCCCCGGCGGCACGGTGGCCTCGCAAGAGGTCATCAAGGACATGGGCAACAACGGGGGCGGCTGGTTCAACACCAACGCGGCCCACCCGTTCGAGAATCCGAACCCGTTCACGAACTGGTTCGAGATCTTCCTGCTGCTGCTGATCCCGTTCGCCACGCCACGGGCGTTCGGCAAGATGGTCGGCGACAACAGGCAGGGTTACGCGCTGGTCGCGGTCATGGTGATCATCTGGGTCTGCGCGGT
>Ga0182030_10014876_pt1 | contig 15297 bp, 16 predicted proteins | sample 812S3MmetaG_FD_121299 | JGI IMG/M metagenome (GOLD analysis project Ga0182030, IMG submission 121299) | Permafrost microbial communities from Stordalen Mire, Sweden - 812S3M metaG (Illumina Assembly) | ecosystem: Environmental > Terrestrial > Soil > Wetlands > Permafrost | place: Sweden... | reverse complement strand
TCGCCCTGGAACTTGTCCACTGGATTCCGTCCCTGCTCCTGGTTCCCTACCTCACTTATTTCTTTCTGCTCGACGGCCCCCGCTTCAAGCGCTTTCTCATGCAGGCCATTCCGAATGCGTTCTTTGAAAGGACTCTCTATCTTTTTTACCGGATCGAGGACCAGTTGCGCCGCTATTTCCAGGGCTTGCTGGCCCTGACCGCGCTCGACGCCCTCTGCCTCGGCGTCGGCCTCTGGTTTTTCGGCCTCAACGCGCCGTTTTTCCTCGCCGTTCTGGCCGCCGTCATGGCCTGGCTCCCCTATCTCGGTTCCATCGGGGGAGGCCTCCTGGTGGTGCTGGTGGCGGCCCATGATTTTCCCGGCAATCACTGGCTGCCGTATGAAGTCGTCGGGCTTTTCATCGGAGTGCGGCTGCTCGACGATTTTGTTTTCATGCCGCTGACCGTGGGCCGCAGCCTGCACATGCATCCGCTCGTCACGGTGCTGATGATCCTGCTGGGCGGCGCGGTGGCGGGCATCGCCGGCCTGCTCCTGGTCATGCCGGTGCTGGGCGTCGTCATGGTTGCGGGACAGATCATCGGCGAGTTGATCACCGATGAACGCATTCTGGCGCGGCACCGCCATGCGCGGCACTTGAAGCGCCTGCGGGCGCGGGCCGATCTTTACACGGAAGGATAGAAGGTGCGCGCGCCGCCGGGCTGCGCCAGAACTCTTATCAAAAGTAGACACGGGGCGCGCCGGGAGGGATTTTGCCTTGCGGCGAGGAGTCGAGTGAGGAGCATAGCCGCAGCTACGTGACGAGCGAGAGACAAAGCCGCAAGGCAAAAGAACCCCGGCCCCAGGTTGCCTATTTTTTGGCCTCTGACTTTGTTGCTCGTCAGTCAAAGACCACAGAGGGTATTCTCTTTCCTCGCGCCTCGTCAGCGGCCAAAAAATAAAGGCAACGCGACCCATGGCTGCTTTTGATAAGAGTTCTAATTTTCTCTTCATGGATAAGTCCGAAATCACCGACATTCCCGAGGAAATCGCCGTGCTGCTTGAGTTGAAGGGCGAGAATCCGTTCAAGGCCCGCGCCTACACGAACGCCGCCCGCGCGCTCGATAATTACGAGGGCGATCTCGCGCAACTCGTCGCCGAGGACCGGATCGAGGAACTCCCCGGCATCGGCGAGGCGCTGCATCAAAAAATCGCCGAGTTGGTCAAGACCGGCCGCCTCAAATATTACGAAGACCTGCGCGCCTCGATTCCCGAGGGGCTGCTGGCGATGATGGACATCCCGGCGCTCGGCCCTAAAAAAATCAAGGCGCTGCATGAGAAGCTCGGCGTAAGAAACGTCGCGGAACTCGAGGCGGCCTGCCAGGCGCATCGCGTCCGGGAATTGCCCGGCTTCGGCGCAAAGACCGAGGACAAGCTTCTCGCGGGCATCGCCCGGGCCCGCGATTACTCCGCGCTTTTTCTCTACGCCGACGCGTGGGCGCAGGCGGAGGAAATCCGCGAGGCCCTGCGCGCGCACGAAGACGTCATCCAGCTCAGCGTGGCGGGCAGCCTTCGTCGCGGACGCGAGGTCGTGAGGGACCTCGATTTTATCGCGTCTTCCCGCCGACCGGCGGAGGTCATGGACTACTTCGTCTCGCTGCCGTGGGTGAAACAGGCGACCAATCACGGCCCGACCAAGTCGAGCGTGGTCCTGAAGAGCGGCATCGCCGTCGACTTGCGCGTGGTCGGCGACAAGGAATATCCCTACGCCCTGCACCATTTCACCGGCAGCAAGGAGCACAACGTCGCCCTACGCCAGCGCGCGATTGCCCAAGGGAAAAAGATGAGCGAGTGGGGGCTGTTTGAAATCGGCACGGGAAAAAAAGCGGGCGCCCATGACGAGGACGAGAGCGAGGGCAAGCTGATCCCCTGCCGCACGGAGGACGAGCTATTTGCCGCGCTGGGGCTCCAGTACATTCCGCCGGAACTGCGCGAGAACCTGGGGGAAATCGAGGCGGCGGAGAAGCGGGAAATCCCCCGGCTCGTCGAGTGGACGCAACTGCGGGGCACCTTCCATTGCCACACGAATTGGAGCGACGGAAAAAACACGCTCGCGGAAATGGCGGGCGAGGCGCGCGAACTCGGGCTCGACTATCTCGGCATCGCCGATCACTCGAAAGCGTCGTTTCAGGCCAACGGCTTGAACGAGGAACGGCTGATGGAGCAGATCAAACTGATCCGCGATTACAATGCGACGACGAAGGACTTTCATGTCTTCGCGGGCAGCGAGGTCGACATCCTCAAGGACGGCCGGCTTGATTTCGCGGACGATGTTCTGCGCCGCCTCGATTACGTCGTCGCCTCGGTCCACAACGCGATGAGCCAGGACGAGGAGGAAATGACCGCGCGCGTCATCCGCGCCATGGAGAATGAATACGTGACCATGCTCGGCCACCCCACCGGGCGGCTTCTCTTGCAGCGCGAGCCGTACAAAATCAACCTCGAAAAAATCATCGATTGCGCCGCGCGCACCGGGACGTGGATTGAACTCAATTGCAGCAGCATGCGGATGGACCTCGACTGGCGCTGGTGGCATCGCGCGCGCGACAAAGGCGTGAAGTGCGCGATCAATCCCGACGCGCACCGGATCTCGCAATTCGCGATGCTGCGCCACGGGGTCACGATGGCCCGCAAAGGCTGGCTGCGGCGCGAGGATGTCATGAATACGCTGCCGATCGACGCGATACGAAAAGCGCTCGCGCGGTAACTTTAATTATGGAGAGTCCCGCTGGCATACGCAGTTTTTTAAGATATATAGGATAATTAGGATTTTCAAGGCTAACGCTTTCCCGCAGAAAGGTGGTAAAAAGAGGGGATGAACAATTTATCAAGGAATGAACAGTACCTTCACGGTCCGGCTATTCCCCTCCTCAACAGTGGAAACTGGAATCCGGACCTTCACCCGCGCGATTCGAATGGCGAATTCATTTATACCGACGGAGGCTTGCATGGAAGGCCTCCGTCGACTGCCGTTAGAACTACTGGCTCTCCGATCACAATCCCGCCTCATCCTCCGGGTGCAAATATCAACCTCAACATGCAGATTGCATGGAATTTAGGGGCGAATAAAAATCCACTCGTTGCATTACAAGTTTTCAAATTGCTCGTTCAAACTGGAGGGCCATGGGATTATAAAAATCAGCCCACAATGCGGGCTAATCCGCAATACGATGCTTTTGGGAACTTCAACTATGGCGCGACGGGAACGGCATTGGGACTTACCCAATACCAACTTGATGTCGCTGCTGGTCTTGCTCAGCCACGCAAGACGGGGGGATCGGGAACGCCTTTTGTTTCTCCCCCGTATGGCGATAGATCCCAGGACGAGTACTGGATAAACCAGGGAATTGCTTACGCTCATTCGCAGGGCTACTAGTCCGCGTTACATCTTTATGGAAAACAGCATATTGCTGGCACTAAGTCTTATCTTGTTAATTAGTTCGCCAATACTGATCTGGCTCAAAACGCCGGCAAAGGGTCACTTAAGAAGTGTGATAGCGGGCGCCAAAATTGTTGCTGCGATGGGTTGGTGGCTATTCCTGGCGGTGTTTATTTATTTTAACTCAAAAATATTGCTCTCAGATCCATCAGACAGGCTGTTCTTAGCTTTAATTATTTTGTTTGTTGGGTGTTCTCCACTACTTTTTTGGCTAGGCAACCCAACTCAATCAGTATTGTCTGATATAATTACAGGTTTCAAAGCGGTATCGTCTGCTGCCTGGGCGCTTTTATTGGGAATAGTTGTTTATTTGGGCTTTATATTCTCGCCCCTTGATTTCGTTCAAGATCAGATTGTTTCTCAGCAAGACTCACCAGATAGCGCTTACACAGTAGCTGTCGTTAATCGCTTTGGAGGAGCGACTGTTAGCAATAATACGCTGGTAGTAATTCGGCCAAAAGGTGAAAGTATTGATACGAAGCACGATCAGGTATTATTCCAAATGGACGGAATAAAAAGGGTAAATCTGGCTTGGGCTGGAGCTAACCAGCTTACCATTCAGCATGTAGATGGAGAAGTCTATCAACAGATGCCAACTTGGCGCAATGTTGTCATAACGTACGCCATTCAATAAATGTTATGATTTAAGCAAGCTCTTTTAAAAATGCGAATCAGGAATCATATCTTTGCTGTTATAGGGGCAATTCTGATAACCACATTGTTGGCCTCAGCTTTTGGCGTGTCGCTCTATTGGCTAGACTATTACTTCATTGGCGACATGAATAAGTTGAGAAATCACGTTGAGATACCCAGCCCCAATAAAAACATTGTGGTTGATTCATATAATATCTATGGCGGGGCAACCAGCACCGATGTGACTCAGATACTCATTCGGCCTCGGAGTGAGCGATTTGATCCATGGCACAACTTTTGTCTTCTTAGTATCGACGGATTGGAAAAGACAAAGATTACGTGGGTTAGCGACACGCAACTTGAAATTCAATACGAGCCTGGCGGGGTTTACAAGGCTGCCACCGAATGGAATGGCATAAGCGTGACGTACTCGGAATTAAAATAAGACCCCCCACGAAGGCGGTTTATCAGCGACGGCGGTCATGGTCCGCCGCTACACGAAGCCAGCGACGCCTCAACCACCGCGATGGCTTCGGCCAGGACTTGTTCGAGGGAAAGGGTGTGGATCGGGTCGCCCAGCTTCGCGGTTTGCAGCGCGCGATGAAGTTTTTCCGGGGCCTGGTGCGGACCGCACGCCTCCATGGACGAACCCCGGTCGGTGGGCGCGAAAAGCGTCAGGGTCGGGCAGTCGACCGCCACCGCCAGGTGGTACGGCCCGGTGTCGCCGGAGAGAAAAGCCAGCGCGCGGGATTGGTTTTGCGCGAGATCCGTCAGCGACCATTTCCCGGCCATGACCTGCCCGCGCGTCCGCATGGTCGCGGCGATGTGGGCGGCGAGAGAATGCTCGCTGCGGTCGCCGGTCAGCGCGATGGAGCAATCAAATCGCTCGGCCAGGGCGTCGGCGAGACCCGCCCAGTTCTCCACCGGCCAACGCTTGATCTCGCGTGAAGCGCCGGGATGGATGAGAACGAAATTTTCGCGGGCGGGCGGCTCGGAGCGCAAATGAGGAAGCGACAGCCGATGGGTCGCCGGTTCCACGCCGAGGGCCTGGGCCATGGCCAGATTATTTTCAATCGCGTGGCCGGTCGCGTAATCGGACGCGCCGGGGCGGCGCAGCATGGTTTCGTTCGCGATCCAGCGCGGATAGCGGGTCCAGCGCGAGCGATAACGGAGAAAGCCGCGCACGCCGCACCGCCAAAGAAAGGGAATCAAATCGGGCTCGGTCATGTTGGCGAGCAGCGCGATGCGGTGCGGATCGGACTCGAGCTTCTCCCGCAAACTGCCCCAGCGATATTTGCCGCGCACGGAAAAGACCCGGTGCAGCCGCGGGTCGGGCTGGTAAAGCCCGGCATAGGGCGTCTTGACCAGCAGCGAAACGCGGCCGGGGCCGAGGTTCGCCGACAGGGTTTCGATCAGCGGCGTGGTCAGGATCGAATCGCCCAGCGCGGTCGTGGCGACGACCATCACTTTTTCTCCCCCTTCCAACGCCGCGCGCGTTTCGGCCAGCGACCAGGTCTTGATCAATCGAAAGGCGTGCCCGGCGTAATGGGCGAGAGTCCATGCGGGGTCGAGACCGGGAAAGTTCATTAGGACCAAATCTCCTTCAGCTTCAGAAAAACGCTTTGGGCCGGGATGTCGGCCATGGACGCATCGGCGGGCGTTCGATAATTCGCCGGTCGCGGCAGTTGCACCACGCGATGACGGTGCCCGTAGCCGTAGGGGCCGACGCGACTGGCCGGGTTGTTGCAATGAATAATCGCCACGACCCGGGCGCCGACGGCGAATCCAAGATGCATGATGCCTGTGTCGGTCGAGACGAGCGCCCGGGCGCCGGCGAGCAACGCGGCCGATTCGGCCAGGGAAAGTTTGCCCACCAGGTCGTGATAGGGCTTTACTTCGTTGACAAAAAAACGGTCGAGTTCCTGGAGCCGTTCTTGCTGGTCCTCTCCGCCAAGGACAAAAATCTCGGCGATCAGTTCATCGGCGCAGCAGAGCCGGAGCAATTGCGCGTAGCGCTCCACCGGCCAGTCGCGCCACGAGGCGCGCCGTCCGCCGCCGAGTTGCAGGACGAGCCGAGGCCTGACTCCGATGACCATCCGGCGCAGTTTTTCCTCCAATCGCGCGCGGTCCTCCTCGCGCACGGCGTAAACCAGGTGCGGCTCGCGCGTATCGGCGCCGACGTAACGCGCGATGCGCAACGTCTGCTCGACGCCGTGGGTCGCGTCCCAATCGGGCTGCTCGACCTGGTGCCCGCAGAGACAGCTCAGCCGCGTCATGTTCGGCACGCTGACCGTCACGTCGGGATCGAGCAGATAACTCAGGCAGCGCGGTTCGGGATCGTTCCCGCGCAGATGCAGGATCGCGTCCCATGGCCCCGCCGCGCGCAATTCCCCGCGCAATTCCCAGAACGCCCGGGGGCCCTTGTGAAAAAGAAAGACCTGGTCGACGCAGGGGTTATGTTCCAGCAACAGATGGCGGCGGCGATGGACCACGCCCGCGAGATGCGCCCCGGGAAAAGTTTCCCGCAGGGCCTTGAAGACGACCGAGTCGGTCAGGGTGTCGCCGATTCCGGCGCAGGTGAAGCAGAGGATGCGCGGGCGCGGCCCCAATTCGATGGGCCGGGGCCGGGGCGGACGCCGGCGCGCCAGCGCGCGAAAAATCATCTCGTATCCCGAGGCGGAAAGGCGGCTGATGAAGGAGGCCATAGGTCTTATTTTGGCATGAAACCGGACGAAGGTGGTAGCTCCAGCGAGTCCGACCATGTTATTTCATCGTCATCATCCTTTTTTTGGGGCAGGAAGGGTTGAAGAGCTTTCCAGACGCGCTCCACGGGTATGGTTTCCTCTCCCGGTTCGGCGTGGACAAAGGCGTGTTTCCTGCCCCGTGAATGCCACTTTTTGAAGGGTCCCTCCGACCAGAGGACAAGCGCGGGCGTGCCGACGGCGGCGGCCATGTGCGCGGCTCCGCCCTCGGGCGTGAGCAGAAAGGAGGCATGTTCCAGCAACGCGGCAAGGTCGAGCGGTCCCGGCGTGTCCACGGCGGCGATCCGTTTGGAACCCATGCAGAATGCTATTTCGCGGGCTTTCTGCTGATCGTCCGGTGCGGCGACCAAACCGATGGCGAAATTGGTCGAGCCGAGCACGCGCCCCGCCAGCGCGATGAAATCTTCCTCGCGAAATTTGAGCCGGACGGTGCTGCTGAGATTGATCAGCATGAAACGGTAGGAGGAACCGAACGGGGGCCTCTCCCGAATTTCCGCGGCGAATTTCCGGGCGGAATCGGGCAGGCGCAGGCTTAAGTCGACGGTAAAGACGGTCGGCTTGAGCAGGCCCAGCGGCTTGAGCAGGCGCAGGAGCGTGTCGATCTGGTGCTCCTCGTTCGGCTCGCCCGGAAGCGCCACGGGGTCGGTATAATATGCGGAGGGATGATCGACGCGGCGCTCGAAGCCGATCCGGATGGCGGCGTTGGTGAGCCGGGTCAGCACGGCCAGCCGCCGGTCAAAACCGCCCTTCGCGGCAAGGACCCAATCATAGTCCTGGAGCCGGGCGGCATTTTTTAGCGCGGCCTGCCAGGGATTCCAACCCGGTTCGAGCACGATGACGTCGTTGACCGCCGGGCAGGCCTGCGCGATGGGCGCGCCCGGCGGATCGCAGGCCACGGTCAGATGGGCGTGCGGGAAATGCCGGCGCAGCGCGTGCAAAAGCGGCAGCGTGTAAATCATGTCGCCCATCCGATTGCGGCGGATGACCAGGATGCGGGGATCGGATGGACTGCGCCGGGGCCGGTGACCATGCAGCAGCTTGAGGGGCAGGGCGGCCAGATCGAGAACGGCGCGGGACAAGCTCATAAAACGGAGTGGAGTTGGAAAGTGTTTTGCAATTCCATTGTCGGTCGGAAACCGGCATCGTAACCGCTCGAACCCATGAAGCAATGGCGTATTCTTCATACCGAGTCCTCGCTTGGCTGGGGCGGGCAGGAAACGCGCGTCCTGGCCGAGTTGGAATGGATGCGCGCGCAGGACCACTGGGCCGCGCTGGCCGCTCCTCCCGAAAGCGCCCTCGCGAAGCGGGCGAGGGACGCGGGCATTTTGTTTTATCCCCTGCGCACGCACAAGGCGCTGCTTCCGCTGGAGGTGGCGCGGCTGGCCGCATGGCTGATTCGCAACCGGGTCGAAGTGGTCAACACGCACAGCTCGAACGACGGCTGGCTGGCCGGGCTGGCGGCGCGGTTGGCCGTGCGCCCCATCCTCATCCGCTCGCGTCACATCGAGGTCGATTACCCGAACCGCTTCTGGAGCGGCCTGGCCTTCCGCTTCCTGCCTCATCATGTGATCACCACCAGCCAGCGGATCGCGGACCGGCTGGTCGCGGAGTTGGGGATTCCCGCGGCGCGGGTGACCTGCATCGCCACGGGCGTCGATCTCGCGCGGTTCCATCGCAAAGTCGAGGGGATGCTGCACCAGGAGCTTGGCGTGGACCCGGAGGTGGCCCTGGTCGGCATGATTTCCGTGCTGCGGAGCTGGAAGGGACACGCCACGTTTCTCGATGCCGCCGCGCGATTGCTCGGCAATGCCCAACGGCGGGTGCGGTTTGTCATCGCCGGGGACGGTCCTGGGCGCGAGGAGTGGGCGGGGAAAATCGCGCAGGAGCCGTGGAAGGACCATGTCACGCTGCTCGGCCATCGCGCGGACGTGCCGAACATCCTCGCCTCGCTCGACGTTCTCGTGCTGCCGTCCTACGCCCACGAAGGCATTCCGCAGATCATCCTTCAGGCGCAGGCGATGTCGTGCGCCGTCGTGGCAACGACGATTGGCGGCATTCCCGAAGTGGTGGAAGACGGCGTGACGGGCCTGCTCGTTCCGCCGCGCGATGCGGACGCGCTGGCGGAGAAAATCGCCGCGCTGCTCGATGATCCCGCGCTGTCCGCCCACCTGGGGCAGAACGCGCGAAAAAATATCGAGAAGAGTTACACCCTCGACGCGATGGGGGAACGGCTGCTGGAGTTGTACGACACGCTTTCCAAATGAAATCCGGTAATAACCGGTCTTATCGTCTCGCGACGACGACGCCGACGAGGAACCCGACGCCCGCCGCGATCGCGACCGACTGCCACGGATTGTTCTCGATGAAGTCCTGGGTATTGTAGCGGACGCCGACGGCGGTATCGCGCAGGATGTTGGCCTGGTCGTTGATGGTTTCGCTGACCTTGCGGACGGCTTCCGAGGCCTGGGCTTTTAAAACATCGGCGGGTTGGGCGGGATCAGTGCTGGCGCTCATAATGAGAGTATTATAGGCACAAACGACGGTTTCCGAAAGTGACGTTTACTTTAACTTCGCCAAGGCGGCCTTGACCGCCTCGAAGTCGGGCAAATCCTTCGGCGTGGGGGTCTGCTCGACGTGGACGATGTTGCCCGCCTTGTCGATGACGACGGCGGCGCGGGCGGCGGTGTCGCCGATGCCGGCCAGACCGGGGAACACCACGTCGTAGGCCTTGATGACGGTCTTGTTCAGGTCGCTCAGAAGCTTGATGGCGATCTTCTCCTTCTGCGCCCAGGCTTCCTGCGCGAAGGGACTGTCGACGCTGATGCCGTAGACGGCGGCGTTGAGGCTTTCGTAGGCGGAGATGCCGCCGGAGACGCTGCACATTTCCGTCGTGCAGACGCCGGTGAAGGCGAGCGGGAAAAAGAGCAGGACGGTGTTGCGCTTGCCGAAGTTGTCGCTGAGTTTGACGTCCTCAAGACCCTGGGCGGTCTTGGTCTTGAGGGTGAAGTCGGGGGCGCTGGTTCCGATTTTAAGGGGCATAGTTTTTGGAAGGTAGAGGTTGAAAGGATGAAGGTAGAAGTGGGACGGAGGCGTGTCAACGGGAAGCGGAGATTCATGCAAGATCCAGTGCCTGTCGTCCGATATCCCGAAGGGATAAAACAATCCTAGCCGGTGGTTGAGCGACACGCTCACGTGGCGCGACACCACCGGAAACAATACCCAAATGAACGAATCCCGGCAGGGATTCCACCTCGGTTCGACCCCTACCGGGGTCGGTTTTAGAGCAACCGGAACACCGGTGGTATCGCCTGCTGGCTCAACCACCGGCTAGGATTGTTGCATTCCTCCGGAATGCCGGAGACAAGATTTCTTGCGTTACAAATGGAGTTTGGGAGCGAGGAAAAGCTGCATCAAAATGGAAGAACTGGTAGGATGATACCAGAAAGATTAACCCATGCGCAGATTGATTAGTTATCTGGTGCTTGTTGCCCTCATAATTTACGCAGCCCTTGTCGGAATACTTTTTAAGGGCTGCTTTTTTCACGGTTGGCACATCGTGGGAGAAATCACTAACCGGCCCGTATATGGCCGTCCAACGAGTTGGCCGTGAATCACATGTTTATCGCCACTCTTCCTTGGAGCCTTTTTTTAAGATGGGGAAATTCTTTCATTCCGGCGGGCGATTTAATCTATCTATTGGCTGCGCTGGGAGGTCTGTTGAACACCTGCATTATATTTGGTCTATTCTGTTATCTGCGTCGGAATGCAAATTAGAGCAGCAACGAAAAAGCCGTCCCGCTTGCGCGAAACGGCTTTTCGAATTCCTTGAAGCGGAGGCTTAGGCCTTCTTGGCTGCTGCTTGCGCCGGTGCTTCGAGGCCTTGCGCGGCGCGTTCCTTCATCGCGGCCTTGCGGCTGAGCTTGGAGCGGCCCTTGTCGTCCTGGCCGATGCACTTGACCCAGACCTCGTCGCCGACCTTGGCGACGTCGTCCATGCGGTTGACGCGCTGGTCGCTCCACTCGGAGATATGGACGAGGCCGTCCTTGCCGGGGAGCACTTCGACAAACGCGCCGAAGTCCTTGAGCGTGACGACGCGTCCGCGATAGATCTTGCCGACTTCGATGTCGCCGACCATGCCGAGGATGATTTCCTTGGCGCGTTCCATGGCGTCGCCGCTGCTGGAGTAGATCTTCACGCGGCCATCGTCCTCGATGTTAATTTCCGCGCCGGTTTCGGCGACGATGCTCTTGATGTTCTTGCCGCCGGGCCCGATGACGAGGCCGATCTTTTCCGGGTTGATCTGGATCGTCTCGATGCGCGGGGCGTACGGCGAGAGTTCCGTGCGATGCGAGTTGATGACCGTTTGCATGAAGTCGAGGATCTGGCCGCGGGCCGCCTTGGCCTGGTCGATGGCTTCATTCATGATCTTGAGCGGAATCCCGCCGAGCTTCAGGTCGAGCTGGAAGCCGGTGACGCCCTCCTTGGTTCCGGACAATTTGAAATCCATGTCGCCGTAGTGATCTTCCGCGCCGAGAATGTCGGTGAGGGTCAGGTAGCGCTTCAGGTTGTCCTGTTCGTCGTGCTCGGTGACGAGGCCGACGGAAATGCCCGCGACCGGCGACTTGATCGGCACGCCCGCGTCCATGAGGGCGAGGCAGCCGCCGCAGACGGAGGCCATCGAGGTGGAACCGTTCGACGACATGACCTCGGACGAGATGCGGATCGCGTAGGGGAAGTCGTTTTCGCTCGGGATGACCGCGAGGAGCGAACGCTCGGCGAGGGCGCCGTGGCCGATTTCGCGGCGGTTCAGTCCGCCGACGCGGCCGGTTTCGCCCACGGAAAAGGGAGGGAAGTTGTAGTGGAGGATGAACCGCTTGCTGATTTCACCGCCGGTGTAGCCGTCGAGGTCCTGGGCTTCGTCGCTGGGCGCGAGCGTGGCCAGGCAGAGCGCCTGGGTCTCGCCGCGGGCGAAGAGGGAGGAACCGTGCGAGCGCGGGAGCAGGCCGACTTCGCCCGTGAGGGGGCGGATTTCGGCGGCGCCGCGGCCGTCGCTGCGCTTTTGCTGGTCGAGGATGGCGATGCGGAACGCCTTCTTCTCGACTTCGCCGAAGGCGGAGTTGATGTCGAACGGGGTGGCGTTGGGATGCCCGGCCTTGATGGCCGCTTCGACTTCGTCCTTGAGGGCCTTGACCGCGGTCAGGCGCTCGATCTTGGTCGGACGATAGATGGCGGCTTCGATCCGGCTGCCGGCGATTTCGTAGGCGAGGTCGGCCAGTTCGGGCTTCACTTCATAGAGAGGCAGGCTGCGCTTGGCCTTGTTGACCCTGGCGGCGAGCTCTTTTTGCAGGCGGATGACGATCTGCGCCTCCTCTTGCGCGTAGGCGAGCGCCGCTTTGAAATCGGCCTCGGGCAGTTCCAGGGCGGAACCTTCGATCATGAGGATCTCGGTTTCTGTGGCGACGTAGACGAGGTCGAGGTCGCTGAGTTCCATCTGGGTATGGGTGGGATTGGTGATGAACTGGCCGTCGATGCGGCCGACGCGGAGCGCGCCGATCGGGCCGGCGAAAGGAATGTCGGAGACCATGAGCGCGGCGGAAGCGCCGTTGATGCTGAGGATGTCCGGGTCATTCTCGCCGTCGGCGGAAAGGAGCGTGGTGATGATCTGCGTGTCGTAGAGATAGCCCTTGGGGAAGAGGGGGCGCAACGGGCGGTCCGTCATGCGGCAGGTGAGGATTTCCTTTTCCGAGGGACGGCCTTCGCGCTTGAAGTAGCCGCCGGGAATCTTGCCGACCGCGGCCGCGCGTTCGCGGTATTCGACGGTGAGCGGAAAGAAGTCCTGCCCTTCCTTGATCTTGGTCGCGGAGACGGCGGTGACGATGACGAGGGTGTCGTTGTAGCGGATGGTGACCGCGCCGTCGGCGAGGTTGGCGAGCTTGCCGGTTTCGATGATGATGGGGTGGGCGCCAAAGGGAGCCGACACCGTGTGAGTCGTGGACATGTGTGTTCTTTCGGGTTAGTGCGCAGGCAGGCGCCCAACCGGAAAAGAAAACGCAGAGGACAATGAACTCAATCGCTTAAAGAGCGGCGGCGATGAAGTTGATTGTACTCTGAAGTTTTCCGGATGACCCCGTCCGCCAGGCGGAAGGGCCTTTCGCGGTGCGGGAGTCTACTTACGCAGGTTTAGTTTCTGAATGACCTTATCGTAGCGCGCGGAATCGGACAGCTTCAGGTAATCCTGAAGCTTTTTGCGCTGGGCAACCATCATCAAAAGGCCGCGGCGCGAGCTATGGTCCTTTTTGAACTTTTGCAGGTGCTTGGTGAGGTCGTTGATGCGATGGGTCAGGAGCGCAATCTGGACATCGGCCGAGCCGGTGTCCTTGTCATGCAATTTGAACTCCTTGGTGTATTCCGTTTTCAGCGCTGCTTCCATAAGGTGAGGGTCGATTAAAGCAGACAAGCCAAAGAGAGCAAGGGGAAAATGTGGGGAATTAGCGCGAGAGGGATTTGATCCGCTGTATTGACGCGTCTCTTGGCAAGAATTAGTATTACTACATGACTCTCGGCACTCTTGACATCAAGGAAATCAAAAAGCACCTCAAGGGCCAAAAAAAAGGCATTCAGGCGCTTACCCTGCCTTCTGTTCAGGCGAAACAGGAGACAATCCATCTGAGCGGCAAAGTCTTGGCGCGCCGTCTCAAAGGCTTACTTACGCGGGAACAAGCTGACATTTTCGAGCGGCATATCAACGAAAGTTGTGAGCAGGAGAATGATTGATTGTTGCTTGGACACATCGGTACTCATTGACTTGATAAAAGGGCGCAAGGGGGTGGATAAGCTCGTGAGCCGATTTACTCGTTTGGGTGTTTCCCACGTCGTTGTGGGCGAATTATTTCTTGGAGGTTACAAGGCGGGACATCCCAATGAAGCTTTCAAAATTATTGAAGCACTCGAGGACATCACCATTCTGGGCGCGGATATTTTAACCGCGGAAATTTACGCCAGACTTCGTTTTGAGTTGGAGAAACAAGGGAATATCATCCCGCAAAATGATATTTGGATTGCCGCCACAACCCTTCAGGAGAATGTGCCGCTTATCACACGCGATCAACATTTTCGCCGCATTCCTCAGCTAAAAGTTTTGGAATATTAGTCGACGGTTAAGATGAAAGCCCTCGAAAATCCTTGATGTGTTCGCGGATCAAGGCGCGGCAACGGTCAATTTCTTCGGGCGAGGAGAAGCCGTGTTTTGGGAGCCAGATGTAAATTCGTTTGCGCTTTCCCATGAAATAGATAAATCCAGAGGGAAGTTCGCGAGCGGATGTAACTCGGGGCCACTCAACACGACTTCGGATGGATGGAGCTTCGAAGATATAGCCAGTCTCGTCCAAAACATATGAGACATCCTGATCACACCATGGGCTTCCACGGATGCTACGCCTTATAATGAAGTAATAGGCAAGACAGCAGGCAATGGTGATGCCAAGCAGGACAAGCAAGTCTTGCCTTTTGTGAGCGGTTAGGGCGAGAACCAAGACGATAATAACAGGGACGATCAGGAGCCGGCGCTTTCCTGATGTTTTTCGACAGGCGCGTAGTCCATTTCGCAATTCCTCAGTGGAAAAACGATAACGACAGGCGATGGGTGGCTGCTCCATTACCCAAAAATAGGTCGTTTTCGTCGGATGGCCAGATGGAATGGCGGATTGGAGAGAAAAGCCTTTGACAGGAAGGCGTCATATAATTACAGGAATAACATGAGGAACGGGATCAAGATGTCACCGATTCTCAGGCACTCCAGGAAACTTTCCTGGAAGGATACGGCATCGGAGATGGCCCGCGATGATGAATCCTGGAAGGACTTCAAAAACACCGTGGACGATGGCCTTGTTCACCTGCCTTTCAGATGTCCCTCCGGGACTTCAATTCATCAGGGCAGGCTTGGCTAATGCCCAAAGACCCCCTACGCTCCACCTTCCTATGGAAGACGAGAGCGAGCTATTGGCGCTGCGACGCGCGCGATTGGACACTTGGCGCGAACTGGGCATCGACCCTTTTGGCCAGGCCTTTCCCGGCACGGAAACCTGCAAGCAGGTGGTCGATGGCTACGCCGACGAGCGCCCCGTCCGCATCGCCGGTCGCCTCATCTCCAAGCGCGAAATGGGCAAGAACGTCTTCGCCCACATCCAGGACGAAACCGGCAAGCTCCAAGTTTACGCCCAGGTGCAGGGACTCGGCGACAAGTTCGCCTACTGGAAGCTTCTCGACATCGGCGACTTCATCGGCGGCGTGGGAACTCTCTTCACCACCAAGACCGGCGAAAAAACCGTCCGCCTTTCCGACCTGAAAATCCTCTCGAAATCGCTCCGGCCGATTCCCAGCCAGTGGTACGGCCTCGCCGATGTCGAGCAGCGCTATCGCCAGCGCTACG
>Ga0182030_10014875_pt1 | contig 15297 bp, 15 predicted proteins | sample 812S3MmetaG_FD_121299 | JGI IMG/M metagenome (GOLD analysis project Ga0182030, IMG submission 121299) | Permafrost microbial communities from Stordalen Mire, Sweden - 812S3M metaG (Illumina Assembly) | ecosystem: Environmental > Terrestrial > Soil > Wetlands > Permafrost | place: Sweden... | reverse complement strand
TGTGTGTGATGTGTGTGAGTTTGGGATATGAATAAAAAAAGAGATGGAGAGGGTGGGGGGGGGGGGGGGGGGGTAGGTATCAATTATCATGTAATAGGCCGCGACTCACACTGAGTTCAAAACGGGCTAAATTACTAGTTACGTACTGTACTCGTTGACAAGAGGGATCCAAAACTGCTCCAGCAGAAACCCTATAAGGGAGCAAAATCGAATTTCCAGACAAAGTTCGGCAAGGAAACTGTAGTCGGGGCACACAGGTGGCCAAAGTAGATTTTATATTATGGTATGTAGGCTGACTTAGGCTTTGCTTAGGCTTGGCTTAGGTATGCCTACCCTCAACTTAGGTTAATACAGCGACTGCTCACGTCCGGAGACTAAAACAGAATTAGCGAGGATGAGATTGAAGTCTGAATTTCTAACTCTAATCTGGTAATCTTTGTTTTAGGATTGGTCAGTAAGCCTTCCCGCTTCTACTAGGCGCTAATCGCCCTTGGCTCAGCCAGATCACTTGAGCAACCTGAGCAGTATGTATATCGGTTTCGTTAAGTTTTGACAGTTATCCCGGCCGGGACTAAGTCAGGGCCCTCTTAGCTAATTACATGTTTTGTACTATAAGTAGCACTCGTGCTACTCTACCATATTCTTTATCTGTGTATCATAGCTCGCTTTAATGTTGCGGTATATATCACGTGACTGCCGGAGCAGACTGTCCGCCTCTTTCGTCCTCTTCTCTTAGAGCTCAAGCACTCTTTTCATATTTCACCGGCTTTAAAAGACTCTAATCCCTAGCTATAGAAGCCCTTCGTTATTACTGATTTAGTAAAACTGATAGCTTGAACCGCTATTAATAGGACAATCTATTAGCAAATGACGAAATTATTTGGTAAACATTCGCGTTTGTTAATGGTCCAGAGTAGAACACGCTTCTTATCGTCCATCGTGTGACTCGTTGAATCCGCCTGGGCGTGTCTTTGAATCGCACGATTTGCATCAAAGTCGTGCATCTAGGCCCAAAATACCAAGCCGGCCCTACCAGGATTGGCGCCTTCTGCACCGAGTGGGCTTCTCGACTCGAGCGATAACCCGGGACGGAGAGGCTGCTCCGGAAGAGCCGAGAAAGCAGTCCTTCTAAATATACCACCAGCCGATCGATCCCGCATTTCTAAATCGTGCTGCGTTCGATTTCCCGATAGAGCTTCATTTTTCCTTTTCTTTCTCAAAATGCGGAGTATTCAAGCCTCAATATCTAGAGCTGAACAATCCTCACCTCAACGCCAATCATACCTGGATCTCGTCCGACATCTCGCTAGAGGGTGTCCTTTCAGGAAAGATGGCTTGGACAAAGTCGACTCACATTGGTAGAAGCTTCACGCATCTCATGATGGTCAGCCATTTATTGAGTCTACCCCACGATGTTTTTCTCTTGAGCCGAAGCTACGAATCTATCTTCTTGGACGCCCAGTGATGAGGGCGATGCGTGGAATATGGGTGGTCGGTCGATTATGGCCCTATATACAGTTTACAATTTCCCCCGCCCGAACCCTGCGACGCAATTTGCACCGCTTGAAACTCATTGTCTTCAATTTTTAAGATTCCACGATGCAGTTCCTCGTTGGTGCTGTTATGTTTTGTCCATTGGTTTCAGCTTTAGTCTTCGTTGCACCCTCGCTATAAGCTGTCTTGCAGATTCTGCATGCAGTGACAATCCCGGCATTGGACTTTAGTATGTGTCCATCTTTTTTTTAACGGGGGATGGACTTTGCTCACAAAGATTAAAAGTACGGTTGCAACCGAGCCTTATTGCAACGTGGGCACTTTTATTGGACTTGGAGTCGAAGCTGTTTGGTGCGATAGCACATACTATGCTGGTGGCAGCATTATTCCAATATATACGACCTACACTGGACAAATCGGGCGAGTATTTACAAATCCTACGAATAGTGGAGCAGAATTGTCGACAATAACAAGTATATCTAAAGTCTCTACGTTGGCGGCGACGTTAACGCAAATATCTATAACATCAACAACTCTAAACTCAAATCACACTTCCCTTCAACCTCTGCAACCTAATTCAACTCCCGTCGGCCCTATAGTCGGAGGAGTCATTGGTGGACTAGCCTTCATAGCTGCTATCGCTGCAGGTATTTTCTTCTACCTCCGCCAGAAGCGCAAGGGTAGACAGACAACCTACGCTCCTGAAGTTCAAACCTACACTCAACCTATCAATACACATTCACAACCATCTGAAAAATACCCTGCTACCGCCGAAGCAACTTTCATCCCGGCTGAATATACGCCACCCTCGGTAACACCTGGGCAACAAACCCACTATCAGCAGCCCCCTCAACCACAATATCAACAGCCCCCACCTGTTGTCCAACCCCCGTATAATGTTTACCCACCTCCACAACAACAACAACCCCCTCAGCCAATTGGGAGTTATTTAGAACAGGAGCAACCCATTCAGCAGCCCGTTCAACAGAACCAGCAATATCACCCCGGGAATTTACACCCCCAATCTCATCCTCCTCCAGTTCGGCCTCAGCCTGCCCCAGACGCCCAGCGCGAGTCCGTGGCGTCTTCGATCTCAGCGCCTGGAAGCCCAGCACCGCCATTGTATACGAGCAGGATCCCAGCCGTTCCGGAGATGACCGGCGTGACAGACCATCACGCAAGTCCAATTGATGACCGATATGAGATGCCAATGTGAGATTCATGATGCCATGCACGTTGTTAATGAATTTGCTTTTGAGTTGCGGAACGAATTCCTTTCAGGTAACGAATGTTTGCTTTGTGGTTTAGGATGGCTTAATGTGTTTCAGAGAAGGAAAGGGAAGTGCTCGAAGTAGTTCTCGTTTACAGCTAAATGCAAGATTTGGGTGCAAGTAGCGCTGAACTAAATAACGTTCGTTACTATTCTTCATATATGTGGTTTTAGTCTATATTTCAGAAACTTTTTATGTTATATAACTCAATTCACGTGAAATATAATATGACTTTTAATTACATTAAGCAACATTAAATAGGTCATATTCGGTAATAAATTGCCCGAAGTGTGAGGCTCAAGTCGCTTTCGTACACGAGCTTAGCGAGAGGTGCCCAAATCAGCTCCGCCGTGAACCTTCAAGGGACCAGAAATGGCCTCCCGGACAAGATGCGGCATTTTAAGGAAACTGTAGCCAGGGAATACCCGGGGCCAAATGGTATCCACATGATCGTGCGCAGACTGATTTAGGGTGCTCAGAATATGTTGGGGCACTCTTGGCTTAGGTAAAAGCGGCAGCTACTTGTGTACATGGACTAAAGCAAAACCCGCAAAAAATATAGTAGAGTGTGGTTATTGTAGTAATTGAACTCTAATCTCACCAACTTTTCCTCGAGGTCGGTTAGCAACCCTAGCCACTTTTACTTCAGGCGCCAGTCAACCTTGGCTCACCATCGGCTCACCCAGCTCACCTGGATCTGCCTGAGCAATTTGACTAGTTCTTGAGCAGTCTCTAATCAATACCTTTTGTTTATATATTTCAGTCTCCTCACACAATAATTCTTTAATAATTTAATTACGGTTATAATACATAAAAAATAACACTCTGAGGTTTATACTTTAACACCCAAGCTTGATTCATATTAAAATGATGGTGCATTCCATCATTGCTGTTATGTTGAGTAATGCAGGCACGTGTAGACAAGGAAGCTGTGCCTCACTTACGTCCTTGTTATAGATCGACCGAAAGAATCCAACTCTGCGCCACAACTCGCCCTCAACATGGCGTACAGCAAGGCCAATCTGGCATCTGAAATTGCCAGGGTTGCGCTCAATAATCCAGTCCATTAACAGCAGTAGATTCACTGCTCTTAGAGAGTCTGTTCCTTCGTCGCCGTCTTCGTCCTGCCAGTATTTGAAGTCCAGCTTTGGCGATTTAGTAGCCAATGTCCACGTATCATTGCGCCGAACGAGCCATGTAGGGCCACAGTATGTTTGAATCTTCAGCTGCGCGCCGTAGAACCGAGTCAAATGTCGAAGTTGCGGTGGATCTGCAAGTTGACAAAAGACTAGTCTCGCCGTGTAAAGCAGAGTGCATCCAGGGGCTGAGTAAACCTCATTTGCACTCCACATTTCCTCCCATATGCCCTTTTCCAGTGCTTGGCCATACGAATAGCTCACAATTGAAATCTCATGTACTGACTCATTCTGATACGCTGATACAGCGTACCAGGACCAGGACGGGACAGGGAATTCTCGGTCCCATTTCGCACCATTCAACCTCCTAAGGTTAGAATTTCGTACCCAGCACATTTCCATGACGAAGGTCTCTTTCCAAAATCCACACATCGGAGTGAACACGGTCATCTTTTGCACCGCATCGACAATTCCGGCAAATGCGATGACACGATCAGATTCGACGGTCAGTTTCTTGCTTCGGTAGCGTGTAATCATCGTCGACCACTGATTTCTGAACATTATAATCCTTGATTTCGCCTGGATAATCGACTGGATGTAATTCTCCAAGTAACTCCCCTCCTTCAAGTCTTTGAATGCCTTGATATCAAACGCCTCACGAAAAGACCTTTTCAACGAGTCTTCCTGCAGGGACGTCCTAGTAAATTCAGTTTGAAACCCCTCTGAGCATTCCCATACCAGCTGAGGTCCGCCATATAATATTGTTCTGGGACATAGAATTCTCTCCTGAAAGATCCAGGCTCGATCAGACAATGGGCCTTCAAACGAAGATATGCCATCATGGTCATCTTTTCCCCTAGAATATGGCTGAGCGACAAGACTGAGCTCCCCCGGATTGACTGCGTTTTTCAACACGCAGGGCGAGAAAAGCCGAGGATCACGAATTGCGGCAGTGGGTGGGTCCAAAGAGTCAGAAGGACAACCAACGTACGAGATGTTGCAAATGGCACCGCCGTATATCGCAGCCATTTTCCCACCCTCAGATTCCCAGTCTTCGCGTGAATCTTGGATAATACAAAGCGAATCGATCCAGATATAAGAGCAGCCTAGGGCCAGTGTCACTCTGATCGCATCTTTGTAAGACCAGGGAAGACTCTCTATTGAGATTTTCTCGAAGTCAGGTAGGCTCTTGAGAGTCAGTTTCAACATTTTGCTAGGATCTCCCCATCGATGACTAAGTGTCGTGTAATTGATCTCTGGTAGCTTTCGTGTCTGAGTCACCAGTCTCACACTACCACCGTGCAAATCAATAAGTCTCGATGGAAATGCGTCGGCTTTGATTGTTCGTTGGAAATTCTGGCAGTTCTCATGGGCTGAACAGTTTTTATACCATGCCTGAATAGTGCCGAGAACATGATCCGACCGAGAGGAAAGAGGTACTTCGGCTGAGATGCTTGTATAGTCTAAATCTAAATTGGATCAAGTTAGCAATGACATTGTGTAAATCTGAATAGTGTCTTACTTGTCTCAGTTGAAATATTCAATAGTGCGGAGGCGATTTCTTCCCGGACTTCATCAACCATAAGCTCAAGAGTTGCGCTCCTCGCATTGGGAGTCATATTCTTGAGGAATTCTTTGTAGATTTTCTTGGGTTTTTCTTCTTCTAGCGGATCGGATTTGAGCTTGACTCTGACCTGTAACTTTGCGTCGAGGTTGGGTGACCTATCTCGACCTACATCTTCAAACAGAGAGTTCCAAAACAAGGCGCAAAGATGGCAACCTTCACGATATGACAATAGCAACTCTCTGAGGATGCCAAATTCATGGGTCTCGTTAATGTTCTCATTTTGCCCCGTTTTGTCTTGAGACAGACTATGGAGTATGGGGCTTCTCTGTGGAAATTCGTGGCACCTGGAGCACAGCTCGTTCAATTTGATTAACGAATCTGTCCCTTTAAGTTTCCCCCTTATGCCGGGGAGGATTTTTCGGTAGACTGGATCCTTTATGATAGCGCCAACGCCGGAATAATCGTCCGCATTCACTGAATCGGCCATCGTCTTTCGCGTGAATATAGAGAATCGCACAGTTAGCAAACTACAATGTTCTATTAGATAGCAAGCGAACAGAATAGCTCCCTTGCTGGAAAATTCTTAGCCTTGCGTTCTCGCTCCCACGCTGCGATGGGCGTCTTCCTCACGCCACCATCAGGTCATTGCCGATACGTGCGGCGAGAAAAGCGCCAATCCACGCATTCACGAGGGGCCTCTGCCGAAACATGGCGGTCTTACATTAATGCAAGCAGTAAAAAGAAGCGGGAATTTGGAAGTCATGACGATGCTTTTAAAACCTCTTGGAATCATCCAAATGTATATCGAGAAGACTCGTGATCTACCCTACAAATCTTCCTCCTGCCGAATACTCGTGTCGGAGATCGAGAGGGCCAGAGCGGTGACATTTTCAAACACTACAAATCCAGATTGGAACGAGGTCCTGCATTTACCCTTTTGCCATTCAAGAAATGAAATTACTATCGAGGTCATAGGCCAGGACAACCCCGGAAGATAGAGACGCTGCTTTCACGTTGGCCTTAGAATTTATGCACCTCACCTCTCTCAGTGATCCCGTTTTATCGCGAGATGAACTGATCAGGTATGAGACCGGGTATATTATATTCAAGCTCCTGAGTCGGATTGTGCCCAGGCTCGGTCTAGTGTACAATTACTGATCTTGGTAGACCATATGCTATTCCCATCCTTCTCCTCTGCCGTTGTAAAAGAACGCGATCAGATTAACATAATTGGAGAATGCTTCGTTCGTGAACTAAATTTCTCATAAATCTCTTTCATATTGAAAAAAGGGGGTCAAAAATTCAACGAACATGCCGACGGTGTTTTTGCGAAACTGTACGCAAATACACTAGAGATATCGAAGCGAAGCAAAGCTTGGTGTGTATTCTTAATCTATTGCTTCTCATACCAAAAGCTAATAATTGTAGCACAAATTCACGGGCTTAGAATTGATCGATGAAACTGGGCTCACCAGTACGCTCACAATTCGCATGGATTACATCCCTGTTAAGAAGGAAACCCAACCCTTCGAGAATATTAATAAAAAATAAGGGATATTAGTGGTGCGCACCACTGATGTCCCTAACTATTCAAGGTATGGAAGGACCCCTCCTAATCTAATAACACCCTTCAGCTGTAAATACTCGCTTTTTAAAGATATCTGGACTTTAAAGCGCCTGGATAAAAAGATTCTAATAAGCAAAAGACTAGCTCCAATCTCGAGTTTAAAGATATCTCGCATGAGGACTAGGAATATTAGTTGTATCTAGAGGCTTATGATTAATTATATCTAGAATGATACTATCTACACCTCCAAGGATATGGAGCTGCTCCAGATCATACACCGTATTCCCTATTGCTTAAAGTAGCATACACCATTAAAACATTAGGCGTAATCTTGGCTCATAAAATCTTTCTTTTCAGTCCCCAAAATTTGAAATGGTTTCATCATTCATCACCACAAAGACATTTCTAAGGTTTTGGTGCCCGGCCATTGTAGTTAACACCGGGCTGAGCAGTGTAATTAGCGAAACAGTCATAGTTGAAATCTATCTCTGCAATACGTTTCTGGAGCACCGAGACCACATTATCGAACGAGCAGAGGCCGTTGGGGTCGACCGGACAGCCCGGGTGGGACCCCGAGATGGGAACAACTGCATCATTCCTAAATGGATTGTCCATCAGTTTTTTATAGTGTCTCAGATCGAAATGGCAATTACTTACACAAGGAAGCGCATTTGCCGAGTGGGCTTATAGGCAGGACATTCTAAGACCTGGGTGGTGAAATGGGTTGCGAAGGGTACAATCTTGCTGGCTACGAAGGTATTGCGATGCTGGTTCCCTAAGGTGCTCAAGGGCGGCCCATTGAATAACGCCGTCAGGTTGAATGCAGTCAGAGTATCGAGAACGACGACCTCGTGAGTAGCATCAGCATAGATGGACTGGTTCAGCGGGAAATAGGTCGTGGTATTGTCGTAGGTGAGGTTCAACGCCGACGACGCAGTGGGGAACGAATGCGTGAATCTGGAAACCCACTCCTGGAGGTATCCCTTCCCTTGGGCAGCGGAGACAGGAGATCCAGGACCGTTGTTGTAGTAAAATGACTAGTTGAATACCTCGCCGTTTAATATGCAATCTCGAGCCAGTGTAGGAAAGTTGTTAGGGAAGCTCACCAGATCATAGTAGTACTCATAATTCAAGAAGTCCTGCTCGCTGAAAAGATTACAAAAAGCCGAATATCCTAGTGCATGGGTCTCATAAGAGCAAAGCTGAAGCATTGCAATGGCGTCAGTGGCTGTAAAGTTCACGCCTGTGATCTGGAAAAGAGCTATCAGCAACTGGTCTACTTGCTTACATCTAACTATAATATACCTGTGATTGTAGACGAGCAATTGTCGCATTAAAGGCGCTATTAGCAAATTCTGAAGAGACAGTGGATCCAATGCTGCCGCGGCTCCCAACATTGGAGTTGGTGCAGACTTCATACGGCGCACCCGAGTTGTTGACCCCAGGGTTTTCGACAAGGATCTCAATATTGACCTGGTCTAGATACTCGGGCACGCCGAAGAAACCAGCAGCAAAGTTCTCAGCCGTCTTGACCATGCGATCTTGGGATTCCGTGCGGAAAACGGGGATGGTACCTGTGGCCGTAAAGTTGTTGAGGAGGTTGCCGTAGAGCTGGCGGTAGGCAACACCAAGGTTGAAATTCTGGCTGCGGCCGAAAGGGGTGAGTAGCTCGGCTCCAAGCTTGTAGGTCCATTGGGACAAGAAAGCGAGCTCGCCAGTCACGTTGAATCCACTGACTCTTGTAGTATTCACGAGCTTTTGAGCGAAAGTAGACGGTGCGGCCCCCGTGGTTGGGTAGCGGGCACCGTGGCGGTACAGAAGGTGCATTTGGACGATATTGCAGCCATGCGGGACAAGGGGACTAGCATCTGGTAGGCCATAATCGGACGACGACACAGAATACCACGGTGACAAATTACCCCAGTACTTGGCGATTTCAAACTTCTTGTCAAACGCGCCACTGCCCCAGGGCTGCGGCGCAACCAACGGGAACGAATCCGAGGGTCCGTTATTGTAAGGATAGATTGGTGCTGTCTGGATGGCCGCAGGCTCCTGGCCGGTAGGCGTTGGGCCTGGGAAGCCGACCTTGGACTCGGGCGGGAACAGAGCCGAGTTGACCGTAGCTAGAAGTGGAATTAGTACTTTACTCTAAAAACACAAAGTTCTAGGGGTTTGCTGCAAAACTCTGGCATTCAAGATCCCTACTTACTGCCAGCTGGAGGGTAAGAATTCGAAGTGGCAGCGCCAACAAAGGTCGACGCCTTAATAGTGGTGTTGGTATTGATGTTTCGCGCAGAGCCAGCCTGGACCAGCAGCACCAGGAAGGCGGCGGCGGCGGATACGACGTCGCAGTATGCATCTTCGTCTCAAAGCATTATCTAATTTCAATAATTTTCTAGTATACTACCGCCATACAACAAATGAAGCGGATACAGCTCTGTGAAGCTCTGATCCTTCATCGGGCAACGTCGTTTTATAGCTGTGGGAGCTCCCTGTTAGTTGCTAGCAATACTGAGCTCAATGTAGTCTGCAAGCTCTCTGCAGATTGACAGATAAGCCTGCCAATCAAGTGTGCAGCTCGCATCATGTGGGATGCCTGGCAGCGGGCCGGCTAGGTTTGGTACCTTGCGATTGCAATATCGAAAGACAGGGGTGCTAGATCAATGCCATGATATGACGTCGGTTTCTCCGGGTTCTAGCTTCTACTGTGTGCATCTCACCGAGCGGCCCATTGCCCTGGCCTTGGGAACATCTTGTGAAGGTTTATAGGAGCGTCGCCGGTCTTCCGCACTCCCCGCGTCTGGGCCTCGCTACCCCCGTAGTATAGCGCATCCAGCGCACGTGCTTGAGGAAGGTCACCTAAGCGGATAGAGGAAACTCAATCCAGGCGACTAGTCGTGCCACTATCATTTAGAGTGCATTAAAGTATCTCGATAGTATTTCCCAGCCTAGAAGAAAGATTTTAGGTAGCCATGAGAGGAAAGTGAACCAGAGGCCTTGGGCCAGACGCTCAGCCGCCGAAGCAGGCTAGTCTTTGCTAAGTGCTTGTTTTTTCCCTAGAGATGAAGTGCTTTCTTGGAAATTCATTTCAGCCTGCTACTGGACGCATTTCTAGATTGATTTTATCCTCGGGTATGTTATATCGCAAACAAGTCTTTATTCTTCCTCCCACAACTATATTTCCTCTTACCACCGTAAAGCCGTAAGGTCGCTGAGTTTATAGGGCCTTTAGCACTTGAGCTTGCTGGAAATTAGCGGTTTCATTTCGTTGGTCGTTAAAATACAGCGTGTTGACGCTGACCTCGATAAAAAATGGTACCTTCAACACCTGCCTTTTCCAGGCTTCAAATATTCTAAATCAAGGTAAGGATTATAGAGGCTAGATTTATATGTTACTTTAAATGTATTGAAATTTGATCTCTTGATAAACATGATTTCCCCCAATCGCGATGAGGGCCTTCCTCATGACCAAACCAGAAGGGAAAGAGAGTGAAACTTCTTTGATGGGTAATGAAAACCAAGCTGCGATTTCTTTGTAAGAGAACTAGAGTTTAATCTAGCCCAGTGCTCAAGAGACCAGTACTTTCAGCAAATAGAGCACATTGAGTCAGCGCCAATATACAATAGTATTTCTCCATCTAATTGCATTCGGGAGCTTTCAACAACAGAGAGCATATCGACGAAGAGAATTTCCTACGCAGAATTCCACCCGCGGAGGTCAGTGACGCCAAAGGCGCGCATGCGTCTCTTAAACTCTGGACTTGAGGTGATTACAGCCAGAGAGCGGGAAGCCGAGCGAGATTAGCCTCCCATTGTAAATCCAGGGCAGATCCCGGAAGCATGAAGACGCTATAATCTCGCATGGGCAGTGTTTATGGTTGTCTCTACTCGGTTTCGAGCTAAACGTACAGCTAGGCTACTCAGGTATCGATACTTTGGCATCAGACATTCGTCTATGTAGCATTTGCTACCAGGACTTACAAAATCTCATTTTACTTCCATGCAGCCACCTCTATTGCAAATAATGCATGGCTAAACGGTTAGCCATCAGCTGCACTTGCCACTTTGTCGAAGAGATGATGAGAAGGTGGGGATCAGCCATAGAGGCCCTGGATAGGAAGATCAGAGTGAGTGGGGGCGAAGAAAAATCATTATTTGCAAGTAGATTAATATACATTAAGACAACCCTTTAGACTTTGAACCCATATTTCTTTGAATGAGTGTTTTGAAATTTATCTACCTAACTTGAGAAATAACCCAATGACCGCAAACTGACACTGGAATTTAGGGTATTCATCTAACCTAAATACTACAATCTCTACCACACTGGCTGCTTCTCTTTAAAGAGTAATAATCCACAAAATTCATATCTGCAAAAGCAAAATTTCCGCTCTGACTTGCTGTGGTAAAACTTCAAAGAGACAAAGGACCGAAAAGGGTTTTCCGGCTATCACGTGGACGAAAATAAAGGGGGTTCGCGGTACACATGCATAACGATAAGGACACATTAGGCAAAACTCAACAACGAATCAATATTGAGATTAGAGTGTTACCCCGCAAGCAATGCTACACACCAGATGATCACATCTCTCCCAAGCTCTTATTTTAATTACAATGTATTCTTAACATCCCTTTTACTATCATGCACTTGACACAAACCATAGAAATCGTTCACCATGAAATTTTTCTTGCTCCTCTTTTCCATCACTGCCCTCCTTGCCTGGCCATTCGTGAACTTGCTCCGTCTATATCTCAAAGCGCGAAAAATCGGCCTTCCCATCCGAATCACCCCGATCCCATCCCAGAATTTGATCTGGCTCCTCACACAAAAGACCATAGAGCCCATTCTTAGACCAATTGCATTCGGACCTCTGCGCTTCTTTCAATATAGTTCCTTTTCATGGCCTTACACTGATCGAGGACGACTACACCAGCGGCTAGGTCCTGCTCTCATCATCGTCTCTCCAGCAGGGATCCAGATCAGCATTGCAGATCCTCAAGCATGCGAAGACCTGTTGACGCGCCGCAGAGAATTCGGGAAGAATCCAGCTTTCGGAAAAGCGCTGAATATCTTTGGACCGAACCTCGTGACTGCAGATGGAGAGGTATGGCAGCGCCATCGACGGATAACAGCACCTCCTTTTAACGAGAGAATTAGTGGGATGGTATGGAAAGAGAGCTTGGCGCAGGCAGAACCGATGTTGGAGTCTTGGGGAAGAAAGGGGGAAGAAGGGATTGTAACGGTCAATCGTGATACCATGACGGTTGCTCTCCATGTTTTGATTGCCGCTGGATTAGGAAAGTCGTATGCATATGATGGCGGAACAACGAAATTATCGGATGGTCATACATTGTCTTATCGAGATGCGCTGAAATTGCTGTTGGGACAGCTGTCTTGGGCTATCGTGGCGGTGTCTATCAAATTGCCCTCAGCCATAACACCTCCGAAGTTGAAGCGTATGAAAGCCGCCGCGATCGAGTTCAAGCAATATATGAAGGATATGGTCAAGGAAGAGAGAGAAGAGATTAAGCGCAGAAATGAAGAGAAGGATAATTTGATGAGTGTGCTTCTGAGGGCAGAAGCTTCCGCGGGGAAGCAAGGTCTCAACGATGATGAGATCTTTGGAAATCTCTTTATATATAATATCGCGGGACATGATACTACGGCAAACACACTGGCATATACGATCGTACTTCTTAGCACCGATATGAAATGGCAGGAGTGGGTCGGCGAGGAGATAGACAATGTGTTCGCAGGGGATCAGGATTGGGACTATGAGACGGTATTCCCACGATTGAAGAGGTGTTTGGCATTGATGGTAAGGCCAAAGGATTCCAATCTCCTTTCTGCACTTGTAGCTTACTAAGTCCAGTATGAAACAATGCGCATTTACAGTCCCGTACTCTTCGTACCCCGCTACACGAATTTATCAACACAATCCCTTCAGATCGATGGACGAACCTACACAATCCCTCCAGAGGTGACACTATATGCCAATCTTGCATCTATACACACGTCTCCAGAGTACTGGGAAGATAGCTTAACGTTTCGTCCAAGCCGATTCCTCACCGAAGATGAAACTCCGATTGTACCTGCTTCTGGGACCTACCTCCCATGGGCAACAGGCCCACGAGTCTGTCCGGGTAAGAAATTCGCACAGGTTGAATTTGTGGCCGTGATAGCGAAATTGCTGAGAAAATATCGAGTCCGGCCGGTACTTGAGAAGGGAGAAACGTTTGAATTGGCAAAAGAGAGAATTTTGAGCGTGGCAAATGACTCGGATCTTTTCATCACTCTGAATATGAAAAGACCTGAGAAGGTGAGGGTATGGTTTGAGGAAAGAAAGTAACGAAATGATGCGAAAGGGGTAACGATTGGCATTCAAGTTGCGGTTTTCTCTTTTGAAGAGTGATTCCTTGGAACTCGACGTAATGGGCGTTTTGTTTTGAGAACATATCATGGATTTGTATGATGAAATGCTCTAATGTATGGTGAATACTGTGTTGCACTTGCGAGAGCTCCTTTCTATCGTAATATTCCTCAAGCTCATTCTTAAACGTGTATCCTTTCTTCAAAGAGAAGCTGTGAATCCTGTCTGCATCAAGGCCTCCAAACTTCCACAAATTCTATTTCTTCTACAGTATCAAGTATATTTCAATGCACAGACTTCCAAGGACACCACCCATGCCCATTTTATTATCGAGAACACGGGATATTGGAAGCCACTCTACATTAACAATTATATGAGGGCCGGCTAGCAATCTACTAGGGAAGCGCCGTCCCTAGTTTTATGGAGCCTTTCTAGATGACGGAATTCGACGTCATGGTCCGAGATCTCATTAATAATTTTTTAAGAACTAATACGAAAATAAAGAATGATGAATTCGTAGATGGTTTGTGGACGGTGAAAAATACATGGGAACCAAGCAGGAATAATGTGAGGGGTGGAGGGAAGATTATGAGCAGTGAATTGTTGGATGGGATTTGGCGAGGTTCAAGGGTATTTAAATGGCTATGGTCCTGTGTGATAAACACTCTAAGAGGACGAAGATCGAGAAGGAGTTGAGTGGTAAGCTACAGGAAAAGAATATCGAGGCCTGTTTCGCAGCAACACAGATTGTCGCCACTAAACGTAAAAAAAAAAGTTGCTTAGAACTTTCATATTATAAGATTGCAATGAGATAATTAATGAGCATTGAAAGGTTCGGATAAATATTTGGTAACATGTTGTCATCCTGACTAGTAAATTCGCTGTGCCGGCCAATTTTCAACTACGATTGAATTCCAAAAACCCGCATCTTGATGAGCGTCACTATTTTTCGAATACATTCTGCCTGAGGACTTCGCAAGGGCTAAAGTACTCCGCAATATTCCATTCCCAGTTAGGAGATCGCTACTATATGCTAGTTGATTTGGCGCAAGAGACCAGCGTTAGCAGCATACGCCGGGTGCTAATTCAGGAAAATATCCTGCAAATCACCAACCCTACATTAGAACAGTCCAAAGTGATCAAATTCGCTCACTTTGACCTGGAAAGAAAATGCACTAGGTAGTCTAAGAGGTTGTACATGAAAGGTTCCCACCTCTTTCTTTTCCAGAACCTGACTTTCTGTCGTGGAAACTTCAAACGTCAAGATGATTTCACTCATACTCCTATTGTTTCTTCATGCAATCACGCTTCAAGCTTCTCCCTTCACATACTACCCCCTATTAACCCCTTTATCCGGACCCTGCGATATAGCCACTGGTCCAGATGGTGCAATATGGGTGCAAGATATCCTCGTCGATAAAATTGCTCGAGTTGATCCGGAGACAGGAGCGGTTGAAGAATATGACATTCCGTATAACAGTCCTCTATTGCTGAACGTCAGTAAGATCACTGGAAGACTAGCATTTGCTTGTGCTATCCAGCCAGGTGAAGATGGCAATCTGTATGCTGCAAGTGGTGTTAGGAATCAGTTTCTGCGAATAAATCCTACGACCAAGAATATCACGGTTTTCACTCCTACGCCACTGAATCCACTAGGAGACCTGCAGCCATTCAATGATTTGTATCGTGGTCCAACTGGGGTAAGTGCTTGCTACACCTGGAGATATTCCAAGTTCTCTCAATTAACGTCTGCAGATGTTCCCGTTGGTAATAACGACCAAACGGCCAATTGAGAATTTAAATATTTTGAATTAAGAATTTAAATATTTTGAATTGAAAATTTAAAATTTAAGAATTTAGAAATATAGATTTGAAAATTAAGATTATATTA
>Ga0182030_10014873_pt1 | contig 15299 bp, 15 predicted proteins | sample 812S3MmetaG_FD_121299 | JGI IMG/M metagenome (GOLD analysis project Ga0182030, IMG submission 121299) | Permafrost microbial communities from Stordalen Mire, Sweden - 812S3M metaG (Illumina Assembly) | ecosystem: Environmental > Terrestrial > Soil > Wetlands > Permafrost | place: Sweden... | reverse complement strand
ATGCTGCAGAGCCGCAATCAGGTTACACCATCTCTACAGCATGAACTTCAAGATCAACTTTTAAGCGTACGCGCATCGCGCCGAAGATTGCCGCAAGATTATCCATGCTTGGATTGCCTTTAGGCGACAACATGCGGTGCAGGCTTTTGCTAGGTTTGTCAGTCAGTGCGGCCAGTTGTTCGAAGCCAAGTGTAGCGTTAACGAGATCACGAAGAATAAGACGCGCTGTTTCCGGCTCGTCACTCAAAAACAGCGTTGCTGCTTCATCAAGAAGTGCTTTAGCAAACTCTGGGTCGCGTTCAACACGTTCGATCACTGTTTGTTTAAAATTTCGCGTTAGTGCCATGTGATTACCTCTTTCCTTTTTCAATCTTGCTGGTGGCAGACTTGGCTTTTTTTTGCAATTTATACTCAATGTGCAATGCCTTGGCCCGATCAATATCCCTCTGCTGCCCGCGCTTAATACCACCACCAAACAAGATAATTAGTGCATCTCTATCCTTGGCAAGGTAAACGCGGTAACCAGGCCCCCAATCGATGACATATTCTCCAATACCATCAAACCACTTCACGCTGGATGTATTTCCCAGCTCCAAACGTAATTTAGCAGTGACAATCTTGGCGGCAGCTTGTGGGGCAAGACCATCGAACCATGTTTTATATGGATTCGTACCATCTTGGCAAATATATTCTTCGACCCTGATTTTCATGCGCAAATGGTAACATATTAGTTACCAATATTCAATGATTGCGACTTCATACCGAAAAGCCATTGACACCGACTGGAATGAAGTTACATAAAATAGGTTGCCGCATAGCGGACGGACACCATAGACTGAAATTGGCCGACTGTACACTCTCGACATTCTTTGCCATCTCTGTCCGCTCCGTAATTCTATTTCAGCCGCTAAATTTCTGCCTCCTCTTCCGGCAACAGGTAATCCACAAGAGCCTTTCGACTTGCTCCAAAGCGGATATCGAAACGAAAAATTACTGTTGCTACCATTTAACCATCGGAGAATAAATTGCGCTGCATATGCCTCGCGATGAATTGTCGGATTCTCATATGTGAACGTGGGCGGTACCATGACTTCGATTAGGCAGGCTATTCATTATTGAGTGAGCCATTCTTGCTATTTAACTGCTTACATATTTCCGGTACTGCTCGGTAGAGACACGAGTAGTGTGACAGGCCGCTAAATATTTTAGGAGTGGTGCAATTTGGAATCGCCGCCCCCAAGTAATCCGCCATAATTCTCGGCGACCAATTGTCATCTGCGCCGTGCCAGATGTGAGTATTGACGATGATAGCCGAAAGCGTGTCTTCCCACGGATGCACGTAAGCCAGAATATCTCTTGCGTAGCCTCGGGTTCGACCAGCAAAACAAGACTTCAATACGCCGGTGATGTTGGTGTGAAATTCGCGATTCGCCACCAATGCCTTGTCCTCGCCTTTGGCACTGGCGAACAACAAGCGAAATAATGCATTTGGGAAAAACAATGCCATAATCCCTTGCCAGTAAGACAATACGACAAACAAACCGGGTAGTGACCTTGCCAACTTGAATACCTGTTTGCCCGCCATTGCCACAAGATAATCACCCGCCTTCAGCGGTGCTGCGGCAGAAATCAAATGCAAATTCTCGACTTCATTCCTCAGGTGGCGGCAAGTCTGCAATGCAATAAACGCTCCGATTGAAAATCCAATCACATCGACTTTTCTTCCATCAGCAACTTTCTCAATCTCTTCGGCCAGAATTTGGTAGTAAGCCTCGCCGGTGATTGATGGACTCACAGCGAATCTGTCAAAACAGATAATAGTCAGCCCGCAATCCTTCGCATGCTGCTCAAAGATACTGCATTCTTCTGGTGCCCCTGGAGCGCCATGAAAGTAAATCACGATTTGTCTATCGTCGGCACCGTACTGACTAAATTTTAGTGGTTGAGTAATTTCGGTCATAACGTGTGACATAGCACTTCACTTTGGCATCCATTCTAACTAATGGTGCTAAAAGGGGGTGCCCTCCCGACGAGCGCCTCAGCCAGCACCAGTTCTTCATCAGTGTGGTTTCTGGTTAAACGACTCGCGTCGTGAATACACTGACCAGACTGTCCCCGTCCGAAAATATATAGCGGTTTGTCGTGATGCTTGGAGACAACGCTTTCCTTGCTTGTGGCATCGTTATTGGCAACAACATCAACTTCTCCATAACAGGTGCAGAAATATGTTTTTTCCGGACCCGCTTCCAGATACACACCGGTTCCACGAATTCCAATTGTGGCCGTCGGTGTTTCAATACGCAAGCCATTGTTCCGGGAAACCGAGAGCAACTTTCCTGCGAGTAGCCTCAAACTGCCGATCAGCATGGAGGCGGCCTCTCCCGGTTCTTTGGGCTGGATTACCAAATGACTACTTCCTCGAAGTAACATTGCGTGGTCGCCTACCACAAATACTATTTCAGAATTCATTCCCGTCTTCACTGTATCGTTTGGCCCGATGTGAGTATTAATATCCGCCTTCTTGCCATTCACCCATGCTTTACCATTTACCCGATAAACTGACTGCGTGGCAGGAAGTTTTGAAGGAGGAGTTAAGATACCTGCAATCACCTTGGTTGCCGGCAACAGCAACGCCAGTAGACTGGCTGAAATTGATTTCAGAAAAAGTCTGCGACCAGTCTTGGGTGTTTCATAATTCCGGATCTGCGTCATACGATTGCCTGCAATGAATTTTCTATATTTTCAAAATACACAATTGCACTCCCCATTGCCGTTCGTCATTATCATATTTTCAGAATGCTGGCTTACATGCATTCTACTAGGCAACGACAGCATTACAACCGGTCGCAACAATTGAATCTTAGCCATGTGAGCAGCAGGTTATGTCGCAACCGAGACGCTCATAATTTTAGCAAATCAACACGAATGAAAATTTCTACTCAAAACCGTTTTAATCAATTTCAACGACAAATTGCGGGGACCCTATTTTATTTAGCTTAGGGAATCACACTCTGCCGCAGCGACTCATTCACCAACTCAGCCCTTCTTGAGTAGACGATGGCTTCCTGATCCCGCCCCAGTTGTTTGGAAACACGGGCCATGCCGCTCAAATCTTCTACGATACGCGCGCCTAGACTAAGCGCTTTGTCTATTTCCAGCGTATTTTGATAGTGTTGCAATGCTTCAGTGAAGCGAGCCAATTTTTCCTCTGCCAGCGCAACAGTACGTAAAGCATTGGCTTGCTCTTCTTTGCCTGCCTCTGCCTCTTTGCTGACGGCGAGTGCCAATGCAATTGCACCTTGTGAATCGCCCTTGAGTAATAGCAAGCGTGCTTGCAGTCCGTTTATCCCGAATTGAAGCGGGCACTTTTTATCACACAATTTACCGGCCTCTGCCAAAGATGACTCGGCTTCTGCCAAGCGCGCAAGGTTGGTCAATATCACCGCCTTGCGAAAACTTGCCGCAAGGCGTGAGTCACCCGGATATATTTCAGCCTTCTCCAGCAGTATCTTGTCCAGCCAGATTAGTGCGCCCTCATCATCGCGCAATTGATGGGCAACCGTAGCCAGGTTGATGATCGTCGTGGCGGCCCCGGCCGCATCATCGAAAGACTGCTGCAATTGCAACGTTTTGGCGAAGTCATGCTGTGCCCTCAACAAGTCACCACTTCTCAACGCACGGCGCGCCTCTTTGTCTGCAATCTGGGCTTGTTCCAGAGCCTCCGGCAACCGCGGTGCCGGCGCACTTGCGCAAGCTGCCAACATGCCGAGCAAAAGCAACAAAATGGTTTTAGTCATGGCTATCCATTTTGATAGGCTTGTTGCCCGGTGGCGGAACAATATTCTTGAACGGCCAGTGGGTACTTAAAGAATCCATCATCTCTTGGGAGTCGCCCAATACTTCGCGTGTTTTGCCCAAAGTTTCGCGTGTCTCTCCCAGCATCCCCGGCAGTTGCGGCATTGTTTTCTGTACGGCATCTTTCACCGTTTGTGAAGTGATGCGCAGATTCTCCAAACTGTCATCGGCTTTTTTCAACAAAGGGGGGAGATCGTGATCAAGCTTTGCCGAGAGTGTTTCGGCATTGGTCGCTGATACACGCAAAGAGCGCAACAACGGCCCCACATCATTATTCAGATTGGAATCCACACTGCCCAGCAGATGATCAACCCGTTCGCGCGTTCCGCGTAGTTCCGATGAAAGTTCGCGCAGATTTTTTAACGTCTGGCGCACATCGCTCTGCGGATCGTGTAACGTTTGATGCAAATCTTCGAGAATCGGCAGAATGCGATTCTTCACTTCGATCACTGCTTGCTCTAATCCATTGGCACGCTCAAAGCGCACTACTCCACCGGCAGCCAATACATCTTTGGCTTCCGTGCCTCTGCTTAGCTCAAGCACCCCGTCACCAATCACGCCTTCTTTGGTCAGACTAATGACGGCATCCTCCCTCAGGAGTTTGAGGTATTTCGACTCAATACCAACCTCAACTTGAACCTGTCCATGCTCATCCAATGTGAGTGTATTTAATTTGCCGATTTTAAATCCGCTATATTTAACAGGCATCCCTTCGTTTAAACCCTGCCCGCTATCCGCAACAAAATAGATCGGAGACTTTGCTGTAAATGCGCCTTTTCTTAAGCCTGTCCACAACAATGTCACACCTATTCCTATTACTGCCAACAACACGAATACTGCGGCTTTGCCGAATAGATTTTTAAAGCGTTCGTCTTTGTCTGCTAATAACGTCACGTATTCCTCACTCAATCTTTTGCCAGGGCAATACCGTCGCTTTGTCTGTTAACACCAATACTGCCCGTCCTTGGGCAGCATACGCTTCCAGCGCAGAAATCCAACTTTGCGCCATCCGGGCGTTGACATCTTCAAACACAACAGCATCCACAACCAATACTCGCGGCATTTGTACCAAGGCTCTCAAGAGGCCAGCCAACTTGCGCTGCCACGGATCAATACTAAAAGGTGGTGCCGCCATGAAATCTGCAAAAGCAGTTGGTTCTAAACCTAACCGAGTTAACCAATATCTGACACTTTGCTCTGTTTCGGCAACATCACGTTTGCTGTGGTACCACAATGGCAAAGAAACATTCTCCCATACCTTGAGGTTGCTAATCAGCCCGCCATTGCCAGCCACCCATCCAACCCGACCCACCCGGCTTGTTTGCAATGAAAACCATCTCACCGGGACAGGCTCATCTTTTATTCTTCTTTCTTCTTGCAAATCCGGCACCGGTACACCGGCACACCTTCTTTCGCCTTGAAAAATTTCAATGTCACCTCTCGCGCAAGAAGTTTCGCCAATAGCCAAATCAATCATCGACTCTTTTTCGGCATTGCCGGAAAGTTGCAATAGCCGCGCCTGACCGGAATGCAACGTAAATGTGTATGTTCTGTTCGAGCCTTCGTAACGCACATCCACAAAGCGGTATATCTCGGTCATGGGCTCCCCTAAAAAAGAAGCACAGTCAAAAGTCCATCACAAGCGAACACTGCCAGCAAACTGCGGATAACCGCTTGTGAGGCCGCCACAGGAATCCCAGTCATGGCATGCTTAACCTGCAGCCCATAATAGCAAGAGACCACTGATACCAGCATGCCAAAGCAAATACTCTTCAAGACTGCCGCAAATATTTCTCCGTAACTAAGCATATCAAAAAAATCTCCCGCCTCGGCCAGCAGTGAGACATCGATATTCCACGCGGTCACCACCATCCCGGTGCCGATGGCAACAACCTGAAAATAAACAGTCAACACGGTACTGGTAATCGTCAACGCCACCATTCTTGGAGCCACCAGATATGAAGTTGGCGAAATGCCCATGCGCCGCAAACTTTTAATTTCGCCGTTTACCTGCATTGCGGCCAGTTCGCTGGCAATCGCGGAACAGCTTCGGCCAATAATCACGATTGCTGTCAACAAAGGTCCCAGTTCACGAACCACTGTCCAAATCAATACTTGCAATGTAAGTAATTCGTTGCGTCCAACAAGATTGCTGACTTGCATCACCATGATGATTCCGGCAAGAAAAGCCATTACACTGACCGGCCCCACCGACTGAATACCTGTGAAATAAATCTGTTTGAGTAATGCCTTGCGCACCGGCCACTTGACTACTTCAGGCAACGCGAAGAAAACACGCCCCACCAAGACCATGCTGCCCCGGAAGAACAGACCCTGAATTCCCAATATGTTTTGCAATCGCAGAAACGGATTTTTCATTCTAACTTTTTAGTCGTTAGTAAATCAAAGAATGTAGGGTGGGCGCGCCTTTGTGCCCGCGCGGAGTCCAAACCTCGCGGGCATAACCAGCGACTTGGCTGTCGTCTTTTGACGGCCTTAGTCGAATGGCTAGTAGTTTCATCAGACGATAAAACAGTCTGCCCACCCTACGATATTTTCGAGAACAAATTTACCCTGATTCACACCCCGCGCAATATCCACCACCATGCACTCAGGGTGATGAAAGAAATGATCAGTCCGATCGCCACCATCAAATTAACCAGTGGCGGATCAAGGTCGTGTTCGGATGCCACAATAGCTGCCGTGATCATCGGGGGCATGGCAGCTTCAAACACTGTAATTTGTATCGTTTGCCCATGTGCGCCCAACAATTGTACATACAATAGGTAGATTGCCAATGGCGCGAGTATGAGCTTGTAGCCCAAACCCAATGCCAGATTGCGTTTATGTTCGGCAAGATGTCCCCAGTGCAATTGCAAGCCCACCGACACCAGCGCCAACGGTGCAAGTGTGTCACCCAAACGCTTCAACAGTGTGACAGCCCAATCGGCATAGCTTACCGGAATAAGCAGCAGTGCAACTACCAGCGCGATGAAGGGCGGAAAAAACACAATGCGCTTGGCGATCTCGGCTGCGCTTGGACGCCCCGCGGAATAAATTCCCGCAACCGTGATCCCCAGTATGGAAAGAACAAAAAATGAGCCCAGCAGATCGGCAATGATGGCTGTGCTGATGCCTTCCTTGCCATAATATGCTTCGACCATAGGCACGCCAAAGAATGAAGTATTGCCCAACCCGCCTACCAGTATTAGCGCTCCTGTAGTAGCCCGAAACAAATGCAGCCAACGCCCGACAAACCAAAAAAAAGCGGCTGACAGACCGAACACTAACCAGGCCATCGCGGCGACCAATAACATTTCACCGGAAAACTTGAGTTGATGGATATACAGCAGCGCAAGCGCAGGTAAAGAGACGTGCAGAATAAAACTATTCAGGCTCGCGGATGCGTTAGCCGGTATGCGCTTAAAGTGGCGTAACAACATACCGACGATGAAGCACAGAATCAGCAGAAGCAAGTTGTTCATACTTGAGCCTCAATCACTTGAATCAATCGGGTACGTTCGCAGCAATAAACTCCTTCAACTTCGCCACGTCCGCATCGATCACTTCGCAACGCTGCGGCAAATTCTCGATTCCTTCAAAGGCTACCGGACGTTCCGGTGCGCGCCCCAGGGCTTCCTGTATCGTTTCGGCAAACTTGGCCGGCAATGCAGTCTCCAGACAGATAAGCGGCAATCCGGGACGGCGTTGCTCCAGGCCGACTTTCAAACCATCGGCGGTATGCGTGTCGATCATCACACCATATTCTTCCCATATTTCGCGGATAGTTTTGAGACGGTCAAGGTGATTGCTCTTGCCGGAAGAGAAATGAAATTTCGGTAACGCTTCCCAATAGGCAGTTCCCTTGATATCAAACGATCCGCCTTTGTCCACCTTGCTCCAATACTCGCGAACTTTGGCACCGTCCCGTCCGAACAAATCAAACGCGAAACGTTCAAAGTTGCTGGCCTTGGATATATCCATTGACGGACTACTGGTCTCGTAGGTGTGATCAATGTCGCGCGGGCGATACAAGCCGGTGCGGAAAAATTCGTCCAGCACATCATTCTCGTTGGTAGACAAAATCAACTGGCCGATAGGCAAACCTATCATGCGAGCTATGTGCCCGGCACTGATGTTACCGAAATTGCCGGAAGGAACGGAGAACGCGACTTGCTCGTCGTTCGACTTCGTCGCGGCAAAATATCCCTTGAAATAATAAACAACCTGCGCCGACACGCGCGCCCAGTTAATTGAGTTCACGGTGCCAATTTTGTACTTGGCCTTGAACGCGTGGTCGTTGGAAACCGCCTTAACCATATCTTGCGCGGCATCAAACATACCGTTGACCGCGATATTGAAAATATTCGGGTCTTGCAACGAATACATCTGCGCGCGCTGAAATGCCGACATCTTGCCGTAGGGAGACAGCATGAATACGCTTATGCCGCGCTTGCCGCGCATTGCGTATTCGGCTGCGGAACCCGTATCACCGGAAGTCGCCCCCAGAATATTCAGATCGGCATGTTGCTTCGCCAGCGCGTATTCAAACAAATTGCCAAGCAACTGCATCGCCATGTCTTTGAAAGCCAGCGTCGGACCATTGGAAAGTTCGAGAATATGCACGCCCGGTTCCAATGTGCGCAGCGGTGTGATCTGCGAGGTATCACTATCCTTACGGCCATTGCTGTAAACCTGCGCGGTGTAGGTTTTGCTGATAATCGCTTTCAGATCAGTCGCCGGAATATCGGTGGCAAACTTTGACAGCACCGCAAAAGCAAGATCCGCATACGATAAATTTCGCCATGCATCCAACTCGGCACGGGTTACCTGCGGATATTGCTCCGGCATATATAACCCGCCATCGGGAGCAAGGCCCGCCAGTAGAATTTCGGTAAATGTTTTTGCGGGCGCATTGCCGCGCGTGGAGATGTATTTCATTTATTCAAACCCTCAACGGTAGGGCGCAATAACCAACAGGCATTGCGCCGCATGATTCTAAATCCGGTGCAATGCGCCACGCTTATTGCACCCTACGATTTCTCATGTCCCTTCCCCCCTCTCTGGGGGAAGGTTAGGATGGGGTTATAACCTTGAAAGCGCTATGGCTCACAGTTTCTACTCCCCTCCCTAGCCCTCCCCCTGCAAGGGGGAGGGAATCAATGATTTATTTTCCCAATTCTTCCAGGCGCAGCTTGGTCACCTTGCCAGCCACTACTGGCAACTTTTCCATCTTTGCTATCGCCGCGTTGACATGCTTCTCGCGTGTCTGATGCGTGAGCATGATGAGATCGGTTTGAGTTTCGCCTTCGCCGGGTTCTTTTTGAATCACGGCATCAATCGAAATCTGTTCGTCCGCCAAAATGCGCGTAATGTCAGCCAGCACCCCCGGCTTGTCGGCCACACGCAAACGCAAATAGTAGCTGGTTTGCACTTCATCTATCGGCAAAATTTTCAGATCGACCAGTTGATTCGGCTGGAAGGCAAGATGCGGTACGCGGTTCTCGGGATCGGCAGTGTGCATGCGCGTCACGTCCACCAGATCGGCAATCACTGCACTGGCGGTTGGTTCGGCACCCGCACCCTTGCCGTAATACAGCGTTGCGCCTACTGCATCACCCTGCACCAGTACCGCATTCATCGCGCCTTCGACATTGGCGATAAGGCGTTTGCCCGGAATCAAAGTGGGATGAACACGCAATTCAACACCTTCCGGCGTGCGCTTGGTAATTCCCAGCAACTTGATCCGGTAGCCAAGTTGTTCGGCATACTTAATGTCGATCGCATCAAGTTTGGAAATACCTTCGATGTAGGCTTTATCAAACTGCATCGGAATCCCAAACGCGAGCGCGGACAAAATAGTGATCTTGTGCGCCGCATCCACACCCTCAATATCAAAAGTCGGGTCGGCTTCGGCGTAACCCAAGCGTTGAGCTTCCTTCAGCACCGTATCAAAACTCAAACCCTTGTCGCGCATTTCTGACAGGATGAAATTGGTCGTGCCGTTAATAATACCGGCGATCCATTCGATACGATTCGCGCTCAATCCTTCACGCAATGCTTTAATGATGGGAATGCCACCCGCAACCGCCGCCTCAAACGCAACCATCACACGCGCTTTCTGTGCAGCCTCAAATATCTCGTTGCCATGCGTGGCGAGTAAGGCCTTATTCGCTGTCACCACATGCTTGCCGTTGGCAATCGCTTTCAGTACCAAGTCTTTGGCCACACCGTAGCCGCCAATCAACTCGATGACAATGTCTACTTCCGGATCGCTTACCACCGAAAAAGCATCATCGGTTACACGGCAGGCACCGCCGGTGACTTTCTTCGCCAGTTCGACATTACGATCCGCCACTACCGTGATGCGAATGGGGCGCCCGGCGCGGCGCATGATTTCTTCCGCATTGCGTTGCAGTACAGTGAAAGTGCCGCCACCGACAGTGCCGATACCGAGAAGACCTACGTTGATTGGTTTCATTTGCTTTCCTAAAATGTAGGGTGGGCACGAACTTGTGCCCACCGTTTCTTCGCGTGGGCACAAATTCGTGCCCACCCTACTTTATGCTATGTTCCGTGCTGCTTGCGATAACTTTCCAGGAAGCGCGCAATTCGTCCGATGGCCTCGGTCAGATCATCCGCGTTGGGTAGAAACACCACACGAAAGTGATCGGTGTGCGGCCAATTAAATCCGCCACCTTGCACAATTAGAACCTTCTCTGCTTCCAGCAATTCGAGGATGAATTTCTGGTCATCCTCGATTGGATACATTTTGGGGTCAAGCTTTGGAAACAGGTACAGTGCCGCTTTTGGTTTGACGCAAGTTACACCGGGAATTTCAGTCAATAATTTATAGGCAAGTTCGCGCTGTTTATACAAACGGCCACCGGGGGCAACCAGATCGTTAATGCTTTGATAACCGCCGAGTGCGGTTTGGATGGCATACTGTCCCGGTACGTTGGAACACAAACGCATCGAGGCGAGAATGCCAAGCCCGTCTATATAATCCTGCGCATTTTTCTTGGCACCGGAAACAACCATCCAGCCGGAGCGATATCCACAGGCGCGATAATTCTTCGACAAACCATTGAGCGTGACAAACAGAACATCATCCGCCAACGAGGCCATTGATGTATGCGTCGACCCGTCATACAACACTTTGTCATAAATTTCATCGGCATAAATAATGAGATTATTCTCGCGTGCAAGTTGAATAATCTGTTTCAGAATTTCATCCGAGTAAATGGCACCTGTCGGATTGTTCGGATTGATCACAATGATGGCACGGGTGTTTGGCGTGACCTTGCTGCGCATATCGGCCAAGTCAGGATTCCAATCATTGGCCTCATCGCAGATATAGTGGCGCGGAGTACCGCCAGCCAGCGTCACTGCCGCCGTCCACAGGGGATAATCGGGTGCCGGCACCAGTACTTCGTCGCCGGGATTAAGCAGGCCCTGCATCGCCATGACAATAAGTTCGGATGCACCGTTACCGATAAATATATCGTCAATGGTAACGCCGGCAATCTTCTTCAACTGCGTGTAATGCATGATCGCCTTGCGCGCGGCGAACAAACCTTTTGAATCCGAATATCCGGACGAATTCGGCAGATTGAGAATCACATCCTGCTGTACTTCTTCCGGCGCATCGAAGCCGAACGGCGCAAGATTGCCAATGTTCAGCTTGATAATGCGATGTCCTTCTTCCTCCATCTGCTTGGATCGCGCCATGACGGGACCACGAATGTCATAACAGACATTAGCCAGCTTGGCGGATTTCAGCACTGGCTTTGAGGTATCTTTTTCAGGTTTCACTTGAGCACTTCCTAATCTGCCGGACTGACACCAATGGTAGAATCACCACTGTTCAGGCAAGGCGTTGCAAAGAGCGTAATTCTACCGCGCCACTGCTATACGCCGCAAATGGAGACACGCTTTGGCACTACACTTGGAAACAAACACGAATTACAAGTTATTCACCGAGCACGGTGAAGGCTACGTTTCTGTCAACGGTCAGCGCTATCAGCGGCCCGTGGTGGTAATGCCCGGGGAAGTGCGTACTGACTGGGCTGCTACTGACTTCAGCAGCCTCATCGAGACTCATTTCGACTATTTTTTGCTGCTAAAACCGGAGGTACTCCTGCTCGGTACTGGCGCAAAACAGCAATTCGCCCATCCCAACTTGTACCGCGAACTCATCCGCGCCAAAATCGGTATCGAATTCATGGACACCCCCGCCGCCTGCCGCACCTACAATATTCTCGTCGCTGAAGACCGCAAAGTGATCGCGGCGGTTTTACTATGACCAAGCCACTACACAACGTCATTGCTCAAGCCGAACAAGTTATTCTCGGCAAGCCGCATCAAATCAGGCTCGCGCTTACCTGCCTCTTGGCACGCGGACATTTGCTGATCGAAGATTTGCCCGGTGTGGGAAAAACCACGCTGGCACATGTGCTGGCCAAGACTCTGGGCCTTGAGTTTCAGCGCATCCAGTTCACCAGCGACATGCTGCCTGCCGACATCCTTGGCGTTTCGATATTTCAGCGTGATAGTGGTGAATTCAAATTTCATGCAGGGCCGATTTTTGCGCAAATGATTTTGGCCGACGAAGTAAACCGTGCCACACCGAAAACACAAAGTGCCCTGCTGGAAGCGATGGAAGAGCAGCAAGTTACCAGTGAAGGCGAAACACGCCCGCTACCCACACCTTTTTTTGTCATCGCAACACAAAACCCGACCAACCAGATCGGCACTTTTCCGTTGCCCGAATCTCAACTCGACCGCTTTCTGATGCGCATTCAATTGGGTTACCCCGATGCGCAGGCAGAACGCGGACTGCTCTCCGGCATAGACAGGCGCGATCTTGTGTCAAAGCTGACTCCGCAGATGGAAACAGCCGAATTGGCGGCTTTGCAGCAACAGGTAAAACAAGTGTTTGTTTCGCCCGCCCTGCTGGACTATGTGCAAGCCATCCTGCGCCACACCCGCGAATCGGCTCGCTTTGTACACGGGCTGTCTCCTCGCGCTGGCCTTGCCTTACTCTCTGCTGCCCGCGCATGGGCATTGCTCGATGGCCGCACCGCAGTTATTCCGGAAGACATCCAGGCCGTACTGCCCGGCGTCGCCAGCCATCGCCTGCAAAGCGTGCAAGATACTCAAGCCTCGGACGGTGAAAAACTTGCGCGGGAGTTAATCGAAGCGGTGGCGATTCCATAAAGTCTCGCGCCTTTACGTTTAGATTAAGGCGCGAGCTTCCCTAGAACCCGAATCCCAACCCGAATCTAACTGTCGTGTAATTTGTTCGACTATCCGGTTCCAGTAGTCCGCTGGGTTGCGTCGCACTGATCCCATAGATAAAGGCAGAATAATCGACACCCGCATTCAGATGAACTCTCGGCCCCAAGCCGTAATCGAAAGATAATCCAACCCTGTATAAGGTGGAATCACCCAGCGCAGTCGTAAACCCTGTGATCTGGCTTGCGGCCGGAACGCCAGACGGGCTGGAAGTCACCGATATAGTCGAGTCCCTAGTGTGCCCGAACATGGCATCGACTGAGAGCACCAGACTGTTTCCCAGCGAGTACTGGTTCAACAAGCCAATTCCAAAATAGTTATGGCTATATGTCTCACCATAATTAACGCCGCGATCCCATTTATGCGAGCCGATTTCAACATAAGGAGTCAGCATGGAAGTTCCCCGAACAGGAAATCCTTTCCCGTAGCGCAAAGTATAATTCGTCAGCGTTGCGCCTGATGTGGAAGTTACCGAACCATAAGCGCTGGGCGGATTAAGCGTGCCGCCCACATAATTTGTCACGCCGGCTGACTGGTCATAAGTCCCTTTGAAATAATCGTTGCCAAACAACACATCGTTCATCGCGGAAACATAATAGGCCTGACCATGCACCGGCCCCGACTCTGTATCAAGTGTTCCGGGCGTTGTCTGCACCCCGTTACCGACTTCTGTGTAATTGACATTGGTCGAAATTGACTGCAAGCCAATCTGGTTGTTGGATGCCTTGATATCCGACGATGTCCCTGCTGACGAGACACTCTTGCCAGTAGACCGGCTATTGGAAGTCGGATCTGCAAACGCGGTAGTGGAAAAAATCGTGCAGGCTAGCAATATAAAGATGTAGCGCAAAACACCCCCGAAGTGAAACGGATTGGAGAAGTACTAATATTCTATCCCATCGCGGGTAAGTGCGTAACCGAATAGGATGAGGGTAACAAGGTTGATGAAATTAGATGTTCCACCCATTGAGATTATTGACACCAGCACGTCTCACCCCTAGAGTTCACACTTATTGCGCAATCGCCGCAGCGGGAGGGTGGAGCCGAAGGCTCCGGGAACCCACCGGCGTACCCCTTGCGGGTGCAACAAAGTTGTGCCGCAAAGAACGGCATAGACAAGGCGAAAATCAGCATAGGAGGCTGGCGCATTTCCTTATCCAGCTCCCTCGCCCGCTTGCGGGAGAGGGTTAGGGTGAGGAGATTTTCCGCATACAGCGGATTTGTTATTAAAGGGATAACAATGCAAGCCTCCATTCAGTTCATTCGTGACACACGAGCAAAAGCACGCGACTTCCCCTGCGCGACTTTTTGCTTTTGCTGTTTAAATCCAAAGAAAAGGCTGCAAAAAGAAACGGACACCGAAGTGTCCGTTCCATATCGGTGGGCTTTTAAGCCCTTGTTGCCGACAGTCCCCACCATCGGAATACCTGATATGGTCGGTATCGTATAGAACAATGCGCAAAGGAGCAAGCGACTATGGAAGTGAAATATAGGCTTGGGTTGGACGTAGGCACGGCATCAGTTGGTGCTGCTGCGGTGTCGCTCGATAAAGACGGACAACCGGAAGCGCTGATCTGGCATCACGTCAGGATTTTCAACGAACCAAATGTGCCCGGACAGGGTGGATTGGTTTCCAAGAAAGCCGGGCGACGCAAAGCTCGGATGCAGCGCCGCCAAATTGACCGCCGCGCTTCTCGCCTGCGTCACATTGCCCACCTCTCTGGCTTGCTCGGATTGAAGCGTGAGGAGATTACCCCCGATGATGGCAGTACCCTACCCGATTTGCGCGCCCAAGCTGCGACAAAGTGCGTCGAACTTGACGATTTACTGCGCATCTTCCTGCGCCTCTCCAAGCGGCGCGGCTACAAGGGCGAGTTTAAAGCCAAGAAAAAAGGCCCGGTTGCAGAAGGTTCAAGTGAGCTCAGCCTTGCCATGAGGGCACTCGCCACAGAGCGCGGAATTGCTCTAAAAGATGAAAATGACACGGGCATCACGCTTGGGCAATATTTGTTGCATCGCATGGAGTGCGGCTTACCTACTAGACTCAAAATTAAAGAAGACAGCGACGAACCAAAAAACAAAAAAGGCGAAGATACGAACGCTCCCAAGAATCTCTATGCATTGCGCAAGATGGTCGAACATGAGTT
>Ga0182030_10014872_pt1 | contig 15299 bp, 12 predicted proteins | sample 812S3MmetaG_FD_121299 | JGI IMG/M metagenome (GOLD analysis project Ga0182030, IMG submission 121299) | Permafrost microbial communities from Stordalen Mire, Sweden - 812S3M metaG (Illumina Assembly) | ecosystem: Environmental > Terrestrial > Soil > Wetlands > Permafrost | place: Sweden... | reverse complement strand
ATGGGCGCATTCCAGGGCGCGAGGCCCAGCACCACGCCGGCTGGCTGCCTGATCGACAGGGCGAGGCTTCCGGGCACATCCGAGGGGATCACCTCGCCGCCGATCTGCGAGGTCATCGAGGCCGCCTCGCGCAGCATGCCGGCGGCCACCGAGGCAGCGGCAGCCGTGGTGGCCGGCTCACCGGTCATGGGATTCAGGCGCACGAAGGTGGCGCCGTTGGCGGCATCGACATCGCGGCCACCAATCAGAAGCTGTACGCGTTGCACGGGGACCCCTTTTTTTCCATTCAGTGCGGCGATTCTGCTCCCGCCTGGCTGCCGCCCCATTTCCACAGCACCACCGACAGGCCCCAGACACCCAGGAACAGCGCGACGATCAGGTATCCGAGCGAGCTCATGTCGAGTGTGGCGATGCGCGCCGCAAACGGCCCATTCAGGTTCAACGCGCCGACGAGGACCTGCAGCAGTTCCAGGGTGCCCATCAGCAGCGCCACCGCCACCGAGAGGCCAGTAGTCGTCAGATTGTAGAAGAGCTTGCGCTGCGGGTTGATCCAGGCCCAGCGGTAGGCCTTGACCATGAGCACCCCATCGGTGGTGTCCATCAACGACATGCCGGCCGCGAACAGCAGCGGCAGCGATACCACCGCGGCCAGCGGCAGATCGCCCATCGACGCCCCGGCGGTCAGTCCCAGCAGAGCCACTTCCGAGGCGGTATCGAAGCCCAACCCGAACAGGATGCCCAGCGGATACATCTGCCAGCTGGCGGTGAGGATCTTCTGCAGCCTGCCGCCGAACACCCGATTGATGAGGCCGCGCTGCGATAGCAGCTGATCCAGATGCGCATGGCTGTGTGTGCCGTTTTTGCCGCGGCGAGCGAGTTTGAGAAGGTCGAGCAGCACCAGCGTATTGAGGATGCCGATGATCCACAGGAAGATGCCGGAGACCCCGGCGCCAATGAATCCGCCGAGGTTGCGCAGCTCGGGCACGGCTCCTTTGAGCGTCGCGGCAGTGGCGATCACCGCGACGGCCACCACGAGCACCACCGTTGAGTGTCCGAGGGAGAAGTACAGGCCGACCCCGAAGGGCTTCTGTCCCTTCTGCAGCAGGTAGCGCACCGTGTCGTCGATGGCCGCGATGTGATCGGCATCGAAGGCGTGTCGCAGCCCGAACATGTAGGCGGCAAAGCCGAGTCCGATCAGTGCCGGGTGATGCAGCCCGTGGTAGAGCAGCAGTCCCCCGCCACAGACATGCAGCGCCACCACCACGGTGTAGAGGCCGGCGATCTGGCGCAGATTCTCGGATTTGCCCACCGTCGCCAGTATACTCAGCACCTATGAATTCAGGCCCCGTCTTTTCGTTGATCGTGCTGCTGTTCGTTCTGATCCTGATCGCGCGCAGCCTCTTCCGCACCGTGCCACAGGCCACCGTTGCCATCGTGACGGTGTTTGGCAAATACCACCGCATCATGCGGGAGGGACTGAACTTTAAACTCCCCTGGGAACGGGTGAATTACCGACTGTCGCTGCAGAACCGCGCGCTGCAGCTCGAGTTCCAGGCAATCACGCAGGACCAGGCCAACGTTAAGTTCGCGACCATGGTGCTCTACGCGGTGGCGGCCGCGGAGGAGGAGGCTATCAAGAAGGCCGTGTTCAGCTTCGCCTCCCTGGGTGAGTTCCAGCTGGCGCTCCAGCGCACCATCGACGGATCGATCCGACAGTTCGTGGCCACCACCAAGCAGTCGGACATCCTCGGCATGCGAGCCGAGATCGTCGATCACACCAAGAAGAACCTCGCTGAGGTGGTGCTCAACTGGGGCTACGTGGTGCGCGACATCCAGATCACCGACATGACTTTCGACAAGGAGATCATCGACTCGATGGCGCGCGTGGTCTCCTCCAAGAACCTGCTGGCCGCGGCTTCCAACGAAGGTGCAGCGCTGCTGGTCAAGCGCACCAAGGATGCCGAAGCCGAGGCGGCCTACAAGACCATCGGCGCTGAGGCGGACAAGAAGGCCGCGGCGCTGCGCGGCGAGGGCCTGGCGTTGTTTCGCAAGAACATCGCGCTGGGCATGAAGGAGGCGGCCGAGAGCCTCAAGGCCGCCGGCGTCGACAATCGCTTCCTGCTATTCCTCGAGTACACCGATGCACTCAAATACGTGGCCGATCATTCGCAGGGCAAGGTGATTTACATGGACAGTGGCGCGCAGGCGGCCACGCGCGTCCTGCAGGGCGTCACCGGCATGCTGGTGGATCCGCAGGTGCCCCCGCCGGATGCGGTTGGGACTGGCAGTACCAGCGCCTGATTTCGCGTATGCTGGGCGCACGGGGAACGTGCCGGCAGTGGTTCGCAGCGCTGGGACGGTGGATCCGGTTAGAATAGAGCTAATGTGTGAGTTTGAGTCTCACTCGTAAACCCTTGATTCCAGGAGCAGTCATGAGAGCCGTCAACTGGGAGGACGTCCCGCGCAACTGGGCGACCACGCTGATGTTTGCGCTGACCTTTGCCGTGGCCGTCACGGTAGTCCCCTGGTATGGCTTTTCGCACGGCTTTCACGCCTCGGCCTGGATCTGGTTCGTGCTGCTGCTGGGCGCGAACGGCATGTCCATTACCTGCGGCTACCATCGTCTCTGGGCGCATGCGACCTACGAAGCTCATCCGCTGCTGAAGATTCCCTACCTGCTCTTCGGCGCCATGGCGCTGCAGAACAGCGTGTTGAACTGGGCCGCCAACCACCGCGTCCATCACCTGAAGATCGACGACCGGGAACTCGATCCTTATAGCGCCCGGCGCGGGTTCTGGTTCTCGCACATCGGCTGGATGCTCAAGAATTATCCCAGCGGCGAGGCCGACTTCACCTACGTACGCGATCTGGAGCGCGATCGGCTGGTCAGCCTGCAGCACCGCTACTACCTGCCGCTGGCGCTGCTCATGAATTTTGGCCTGCCGGCACTGCTGGGCTGGATCTACGGCGACGTACTCGGATTCCTGCTGCTGTCCGGCGTGCTGCGGCTCGTCCTCAGTCATCACTTCACGTTTTTTATCAATTCTCTGGCGCACATGTGGGGCATTCAGCCCTACACGGAGGACAACACTGCCCGCGACAATGGCGTGGTGTCGCTGCTGACCTACGGCGAGGGGTATCACAATTTTCATCACATGTTCGCGCATGACTACCGCAACGGCGTGCGATGGTGGCAGTGGGATCCGTCCAAGTGGTTCATCGGCGCGATGCGCTGGCTGGGACTCGCCCGCAACCTCAAGACCGTCCCGTGGTTTAAAATTCAGCGCGCCCTGCTCGACACCCAATTCCGCCGGGCCCGCCTGCAGCTGGACGCCCACCAGCCCGGGCGCGCGCACGTGGAGGCGCTGCGCTCGCGCATCGCCGAAGAATACGAGGCCTTTTGCCAGGCCGTGGCCGACTGGACGCGGCTGCGCGAGCAGTGGCTTGCCGAGGCCAAACGCGCCATGATCGAGCGCTGGGAGCGCTCGGCGCTGCAGCATCAAATCAAGGAGCTCGAGTACGGGTTGCAGCTTCAATACCGCCGAATGCGGCGGCTGCGCGCGCAGCTCGGCTAGTTTCATGTAGGAGAGGCCCCGCCGTGGACGCCGCGTCGCGACCCCAGGAACTGACGACCCCCGCCGGCAAGCGCGCCAAAGTGCCCGCGCCGCGCTCCCGATCCATTGATGTGCGCCTTGCCCGCCGCCTGCTGAAGGCGCTCGGCAATGCGCCGCTCGAATTCGTGCTCGGCTGGAGCGGCGAGCGCGTCATCGGCCCCGGCTCGCCGGTGGCGCAGATCCGCTTTGCCGACCGCGCCACGCTCTGGAGCGTGGCCGCCGATCCGCGCGTGAGCTTCGGCGATGCCTATAGCGAGGGGCGCGTGCAGATCGAAGGCGACCTGCTGGACCTGCTCGAAATCATCTACCGCAGTTCCGCGGCCGGCGGCAGCGGCGGGCGCTTTGCGCGCCTGCTGCAGGGCCTGCGCTACCGACCCCGCAGCAACACCCTGACCGGTTCGCGCCGCAACATTCACAGCCACTACGATCTGGGCAACGAGTTCTACTCGCTGTGGCTGGGCGAGACCATGGCCTACACCTGTGCCTACTACCCCACCGCGGAGACCAGCCTCGATGAGGCCCAGGTCGCCAAGATGGATCACGTCTGCCGCAAGCTGCGCCTGGGCTCTTCCGACACCGTGGTCGAGGCCGGCTGCGGCTGGGGCAGCTTTGCGCTGCACATGGCCAGCCGCTACGGCGCGCGCGTGCGCGCCTTCAATATTTCCAGGGAGCAGATCGCCTTTGCGCGCCTGCGCGCCAAAGAGCAGGGCCTGGATGGGCGGGTCGAGTTCATCGAGGATGACTACCGCAACATCACCGGCCGCTACGATGTGTTCGCCTCCATCGGCATGCTCGAGCACGTCGGCAAGGAGAACTACCCCGAGCTTGGACGCGTCGCGCGCCGCGTGCTCGTGCCCGATGGACGCGGCCTGATCCATTCGATCGGACGCAATTATCCCGCACCGCTGCAGCCCTGGATCGAGCGACGCATCTTCCCGGGTGCCTACCCGCCCTCGCTCGGGGAGATGATGCAGATCTTCGAACCGGCGGATCTCTCGGTGCTCGATGTCGAGAACATCCGCCTGCACTACGCGCTGACGCTGCGCGAGTGGCTGGCGCGCTATGAAGCGGCGGTCGACAAGGTGCGATCGATGTTCGATGAACTCTTCGTGCGCATGTGGCGGCTGTACCTGGCAGGATCGGTGGCCGCTTTCGAGAGCGGCACCCTGCAGCTGTTCCAGGTGCTGTTTACGACTCCGCAGAACAACCGCATTCCGCTGACGCGCGAATATATCTACCCGCGCTGACCCGGCCGATTCATGCGCAGCGCCGAGATCATCATCGTGGGAGGCGGCCCTGCCGGCTCCGCCGCTGCCGGCCGCCTGCGACGCGCCGGTGCCGATGTGCTGGTGCTGGACAAGGCGAGCTTCCCGCGTTTGAAGCTCTGTGCCGGCTGGATCACCCCGCAGGTTGTCGCCGACCTCGAACTGGACATTGCCGCCTATCCGCACCGCTTCTTGAGCTTCCGCCGCCTGCAATGGCACCTCAAGGGCCTGCGGCTGCCGATCCCGTGCGTGCAGCACTCGATTCGCCGCTTTGAATTCGATGCGTGGCTGCTCGAGCGCTCCGGAGCGCCCGTGCTCGAACACACCGTCAAGAACGTGCGGCGCGAGGGCGAGGATTACATCCTCGATGAGGCCTTCCGCTGCCGCTACCTGATCGGCGCGGGCGGCACCTCCTGCCCGGTATACCGCGCCTTGTTCCGCGAACAGCAGCCGCGCGTGCGCGAGCTGCAGACCGTGACGCTCGAGCTGGAATTCCCGTTCGAATGGCGCGATCCGGACTGTCACCTGTGGTTCTTCGATCAGGGTCTGCCCGGTTACAGCTGGTACGTGCCCAAGGCGCGCGGCTGGCTCAACGTGGGTGTGGGCGGCATGGCCAGCCGGCTCAAAGCACGCGGCGAAGACATCCGGCAGCATTGGCAACACCTGGCCGCGCGCCTGCAGCGACAGTTTCAGATCCAGCTGCCCGAGGAGCCCACCGGTTACAGCTACTACCTGCGCGGACCGCTCGACCTCGCCCGGGTGGGCAATGCCTTCCTGACCGGCGATGCCGCCGGACTGGCAACGCGGGATCTGTGCGAGGGCATCGGGCCTGCGATCCGCAGCGGCCAGCGTGCCGCCGAGTCGATCCTGACGGGTGCTGCCTATTCGCTCGCGGGGCTCACGGGCGCGAGCCTCGGCGGGGGCCTCATCACGCGCTGGATGGATTGGGCCTTCACCCGTGGTGTCAGCCAGTCGGGCGCGACTTCCATCATCGGCGCCTCGGCGTGAGCGCGGACAGCTCGCTGCGCGCGGCACTGGCCGCCCTGGCCGATCAATTGTCGCAGCGGCGCGAACAGATACTAAGCAACTGGGCGGCGGCTCTCGATACCGATCCGGAGCTCAGCTCCTTCTCGACGCTCTCGCGCGCGCAGTTCAACGATCACATTCCCTCCGTGCTCGGAGAATTCGAGCAGCGCCTGCGCGCGTATCCTGCCTTGGAACCCGTGCCGCCTGGCGCGCAGCGCATGGAGAGCGCGGCCGAGCACGGCCTGCAGCGCTGGCAGCAGGGCTACGATCAGCGCCAGACGATGCGCGAGTGGACGCATCTGCAGATGTGCCTGCTCGATGAAATCGAGCGCTTCGCCGCCACCGGCGCGGCGTCCGATGCGCGCGCCGTGGCCGCTGCGCACCGGGTGCTGGCGCGCCTGTGCGGCGATGGGGCCGCGGAGAGCATGGCGCGCTACCTGCGGCTGCAGCAGGCCGAGGCCGGCGCGCGTCTGCGCGATCTGGAACAGGCGATCACGCAAGTGCAGGACATGGAGCGCGCGCGCGCCGAGGGTTGGCGCCAGGCGGCGCACGACCTGCGCGGTTCGGTGGGCATCATCAGCAATGCCAGCGCGCTGCTCAATCGCAATCTCACCGAGGAGATGCGCCGGCGCTTCGCCGAGGTGCTGCATCGCGGTGTCGCTTCGCTCCATACGCTGTTGAACGATCTGATCGATGTGGCGCGGCTGGAAGCCGGGCACGAGCGGCGCCACATCGCAGCTTTCGATGCGGGGCCGGTGCTGCGCGGACTGTGCGACACGATGCGCAATGCGGCGGCCGAATCCGGTCTCTTTCTGCTGGCGCAGGGTCCGGAGTCGCTGCCGGTGGCGGGCGATCAGGCCAAGGTCATGCGCATCGCGCAGAACCTGATGCTCAACGCGTTCAAGGCGACCACCAAGGGCGGCGTGCGCGTGGTGTGGGAGGCGCGCGATGAGCACTGGACCTTGAGCGTGCAGGACACCGGCCCTGGCTTCACGCGCGGCCCGGCCGCGCCGCTCGAGCGCGCGCTCAAGCAGGCCACCGAGGAGTCGCACGAAGTGGAGTCGCGCGCGGCCGCCGCCGGGGAGGAGCCTCTGGGCTCAACGGCCCCTGCCGTGACTCTGCCCTCCCAATCCGCCCATCGCTCCTCGCAGGCTCTGTCGGGGGAGGGCATCGGACTGTCGATCATCAAGCGGCTGTGCGAGCTGCTCGATGCCAGTATCGAACTGGAAACCGCGCCGGGCGAGGGCACCACCTTCCGCGTGACCTTCCCGCGCAGCTACGCCGATCCGCCGAGCCCTTAGGCCGTCTCGCGGCGCGGCACGGGTTTTTGCGGGGGCTCGGTTGCATCGACGGGCACCAGCGGCAGGCCATTCGGACCAAGGAACTCAGTCAGGGGAGCGCCACGTAAGGAGTGGGCGGCCACCACCTTGAGCGAGACCAGCGCCGGCACGGCCATCACGACGCCGGCCACGCCCCAGAACCAGCCGCCGAACCACAGCGCCAGGAACACGATCATCGGATTGAGCTCCAGCCGCCGGCCGATCATCAGCGGCTGCACGAGCTGGCCCTCGATGGTGGCGAGCGCGAGGTAGCTGGCCCCCACCAGCGCGACGTGGCCCAGCCCTGAAAAGGTGACGAAGGCCACGATGAGCAGCAGCAGCAGCGTGGTGGCCGAACCCACGTAGGGAATGAAATTCAGCGCGCCCGCCACCGCGCCCCAGAGCAGCGGATTGGGCATCTCCAGCAGCGCCATGATGCCGGCCGTCGCCCCTCCCAGACCAATGTTGATGATCGCGAGGCCGCCGTAATAGCGACTCAGCTCGGTGCGCACGGCGTTGATGACGCGCAGCGTGTGCGTCGATTTCAGGTCGCTGGCCAGCGCGCTGCTCATGCGCGCGAGCATCGGCGGGCCGCCGCTGAGCATGAACAGCATCAGCATCACGACGGTAAGCGAGCTCATCACCACCGTACGTGTCTGATCGAAGATAACGATGGCGATCGGCGCGCGCGCCGGCTGCGCGGGCGGGGCCTCATTGCCCGGCACGAGGGCGATCTGCGACCCGGGCGTGCCGGTGGCATGCTCGGCAGCATGCGCGATCGGCGCGTTGCCGGGATCGGCGAGCTGATCGGCGCGGTTGGTCAGCGCCTCCACGCGAGTCATGAACTGCGAGATCGGGCGCGCCTTGCGCTCGATGGCCCGGAGCGTCTGCGGCGCGGCCGCCCACCAATTCTGCGCGGGCGCCCAGAGCAGGTTGATGGATGCCCCTACCAGGGCCGCCAGTATCAGCACCACCACGAAGGCAGCGACGCTGCGCGGTACGCCGATGCGGTGCAGCGCTTCGACCGGTCCGGTGAGAATCAACGCCAGCAGCGCCGCGATCGCAATGGGGATGAAGGCGGCATGTCCGACGTACAGCAACGCCAGGATCGCAATGACGGCGAGTGCCTGCACGGCCAGGGATCCACGCGGCGCGGGAACATGCGGTCGGACGGTGCTGCTGGGGACGGGCCTGTCCATGGGTGCCTGCGCAACTCGATTATTGTTTCGAGACCCCGGAAATTTTATAGCGAACCGTGCCTTCGACACCGCTTAAAACACGTCCGTCGGCGGCGCATCCGCGCGGGGGATCTGTCCTACAGCGGCGCTTATGTCCGATGTGCGCGCGTGCATCGGAATCACACGCGTAACAGGGGCGCGCTGGCGGCGCGCGGGGCGGTGCCGATATGCTGCGTGGATAAGCGTAAGCCGGCAAGGATGGGTGAGCATGAGCGGAGAGGCCTTTGGCGCACCGGGTATCGCCCCCACCTGGTGTTCGAGCGACAAGGATTTCGTCACCACCGCGATCGGTTCTGGGCGCGTCTGGGTCACGATCGGCCACGGCATCATCGATGAGGTGTACTGGCCCTCGACCGGCGAACCGCAGATCCGCGACTTCAGCTTTTATCTGGTCGGCGAGAAGGGTTTTATCGATCTCAAGCGCCTGCGCCGCTACCGCTTCTCGACCCCGGGGCCGTACCTGCCCATCCCGACCATCACGCACTACGGCGATGATTACGAGCTGACGCTGGAGATACTGCCGGATACGCGCCGCGATGCGCTGCTGGTGCGATTCAACATCCAGGGTCCCTACCGCATGGTGGCGATCCTGGCCCCGCACCTCGGCAGTACCGGTCGGGATAATCGCGCCTGGGTGGAAGAGGGGCGCGGCTATGCGCAGCGCGGGGACTTCGCCGTCTGTTTATCAACGAACGCGCTGTTCCGACACTTGAGCGCGGGCTACGTCGGGGCTTCGGATGGCTGGCAGGATCTGCACCGGCACGGCGAGCTGACCTTCGATTTCTCGAGCGCCAGTCACGGCACGGTGGCGCTCACCGGCGAGGCGCAGGGCTCGAGCGGAGTACTCGGCGTTGCGTTTGCCGAGACCCCCCGCGGCGCGCAGACGCTGCTGCGCACGGCGCTGGCCGAGGGCTTCGATGGCCTGCGCCAGGAGTTTCTCGATCACTGGCAGCGCTGGGGCTCGAAACTCAAACTGCCACGGCCCGATGAGCGCCTCGGCGATGCGGGCCTGTTATCGGCCGCGGTGCTCAAGACGCACGAGGACCGTACCTATCCCGGCGCGGTCGTGGCGTCTTTGAGTGTGCCCTGGGGCAACAGCAGCGATACGCTCGGCGGCTATCACCTGGTCTGGCCGCGCGATGCCACGCTGACGGCCTTCGCCCTGCTGGCAGCCAACCAGGTGCTCGAGGCGCGCCACATCCTGGCGCACCTGACCGCATCGCAGGCGGTCGATGGCCGCTGGGCGCAGAACTATTTTCCCAGCGGCGAGGCATTCTGGAACGGCGTGCAACTGGATGAGGCGGCCTTTCCGATACTGCTGGCCGCGAAGCTGCGCGAACTCGGTGATCCGGAACTGCCCGGTACCGCGCAGATGGTGCGCGCGGCCGTCGGCTTCGTGGTGCGCACGGGTCCGTACAGCGATCAGGATCGCTGGGAGGAAAACCCCGGCGTCAGCCCCTTCACGCTCTCGATTGCCATCGCGGCGCTGATTGCCGCGGCGCCCTGGCTGAATGAAATCGAGCGGCTGCGCGCCGATCAACTGGCCGATGACTGGAATGAACGGCTCGAGGCCTGGTGCTACGTGCAAGGCAGCCCGCTGGCAAAGCAGCTCGGCGTGGCCGGCTACTACGTGCGCATCGCGACCAGCGAGAAGTCCGGGGAATTGAGCGGCACCGTGCTGCTGCGCAATCGCGATGGCGAGCAGGTCCAGGCCTCGGCGCTCGTAAGCCTGGATTTCTCCTACCTCGTGCGGCTGGGGCTGCGCAGTGCGCATGATCCGCGCATCCAGGACACCCTCAAAGTGGTCGACAAACTGCTGCGCGTCGAAACACCTTCAGGCGCGCTCTACTACCGCTACAACGAGGATGGCTACGGCGAGCATGCCGATGGGCGCCCCTTCGACGGGCACGGCATCGGCCGCGCCTGGCCGCTGCTGGCCGGCGAGCGCGGTCACCTGGCACTGCAGTCAGGCGAGGATCCGCTGCCGTATCTGAACACCATCTGGAATTGCGCCAGTGTCGGCGGGATGCTGCCCGAGCAGGTGTGGGAGTCCGATCCGATCCCGGCCTTCGAACTCGAACCCGGAAGACCCTCGGGCAGCGCGATGCCGCTGCTGTGGGCGCATGCCGAATTCCTCAAACTCCTGATCGCGCGCGAGCATGGCAAGCCCGTGGAGCTGCTCGATGCCGTGGCCGCGCGTTACGGCAATGGCGCGGTGCGCGAGGCCTCGGTCTGGCACTGGCGGCACGAGGTACCCATCGCACGGCTGGAGGCTGGCAAGGCGCTGCGCATCGAGGACCGCGTGCCCTTCACGCTGCACTTCGGTTTCAACGGCTGGAATGAAACACAGGATCGCGATGCCGCGATGGGGCCGTTTGGCCTCTGGACAGTCGAACTATCGGTCGCCGAGCTGGCGCCGCACAGTCTGCTCAACTTCACGCGCCAGTATGGCGATGCGTGGGAGGGCGAAGACCACTGCATGCTCCTCGGCCACGTCGATGTGGAGCACACGCTCAAGCACGTCGGGGTATGAAAATCCTGGATCGCAGGTCGAGCGAGCGACCTGCCATGTTAATCGCAAATTTCGAACTCCACGGCGCTTGACCTGTGCAATGACAGGTTGAATCGCTCCACGGTCAGGCCAGGGCCTCGAGCAACCGGTCAACATCGTGCAGGTCGTTGTAGATCGAGGGGGCGATGCGCATGTAGTAGGGCGTGACCGTTACGCCAATCCGCGCCACTTCCAGTCTCTTTTTGATCGCCTCGGCGTCCTGGTGCGTGAACGTCACGATCGGCGAGGTGCTGCCCTGCGGAGTTTGAGCTGCAAAGCCGAGCCGCGGCATCTCGGTCTGGAGCTTCCTGAGCATCGGCTGGCGCCAGGCCTGGATATTGTCGACTCCGAGGTGCCGGATATAGGGCAGTGACTCCCGAAGGGCCGCGGCCACGCCATTCGCCATGGTGCCCAACTGGAAGTAGCTCGTGGCATCGCCACCGGGAGTCCAGGTAACGGGGTTGGGAAACTGTGGATCGAGTGGGGACAGATGAATTTCAGTGTCCGGGCTCGACCCGTAGCTCCAGTGCTTGCGGCGGATCACGCTCCCAAGCAGCTCCTCGCGCACGAACAGAAAGCCCAGCCCGAAATCCCCCATCAGCCACTTGTAGGTGGCGGTTGCGGCGAAATCGACGCCCGTTGCGCGGACATCCAGGGGCACCGCGCCGACGCCCTGGATGATATCGGCGTACACATAGGCGCCGTGTGCGTGTGCCAGGTCGCAGACTGCCTTGAGATCGTGCTGGAAGCCGTTGTACATCGATACCAGCGAGACCTCGATCAGTTTCGTTTTGCGGTCCACCACGCGCTCCAGGTCCCGCATATCGATGCGACCCTCGCGTGGCATCACCAGCCGCAGGTCCAGACCCTGCTTCTTGAGCTCCAGCAAGTGCACCAGCGCGCCTTCGAAGTGCAGCGCGTCGGTCACCACATTTTTGTCGAAGCGCGTGATCTCGAGTGCCTCCACCACCAGGTTCTCCCCGGTGCTGGTATTGGGTATGTAACTGATCTCGGTGCGCTTTGCGTTGATCAGTGCGGCAAAGGCGTCCCGGGGATCGACCGGCATGGGCGTGGTGTCGGGCGGCGGGTTCAAGAAGACGAACGGCACTCCGGGTGGCGCCAGCGTCGTGCGCCGCTCCACGGCCTGGTGACAGGCACGGGCCGCTGCGCGGGGCATCGGATGACTGAAGGCGCCGTTCAAATAGGAGTATCCGTCAGCGATCGTGAAATCCGGCTTCCGCGGGAACTGAGGCGTGAGCGCGCTTACGGGTGCTCCGGCTGAAAAACCCTTAAGGGCATTTGCCTCAAGGCCGAACGCTGTCGAGGCCGCCAGTGCGCCAAAGGAGGCCCCCAGCTCCCGTCGCGTCATGTTCATGCCGTTAGTATGTCAGCGCAGATAGCGCCGCACGATCTGTCCGACTTCGACGAGATCGCGCTCGCGTTGCGTCACTGAGCCGGCCTGGGGCCCTAAGTGCTCGCGCAGGTGCTCCTCGAGAACATCCGACATCAGGCCATTGGCTGCGCCGCGCACGGCGGCGATCTGCTGCAACACGGCAGTGCATTCCTGATCCTGGCTGAGTGCGCGCTCGAGCGCCTCGGTCTGGCCGCGCATGCGCCGCACGCGTGCCAGCAGGCGGGCCTTGTTCCTGAGAATGTGAGCCATGACTAGCCTCCCGTGGCCCTAACATACCATACTCTGGTACAGTATACATTATGCGTCACAGTCACGAATTCAATGACTTCAACCCGCTGGCCGAGCAGCGCACGCGGCTGGTCGTGCTGTTGACGGTCATGATGATGGTGCTCGAGATCGGGGCCGGGTGGCTCTACAACTCCATGGCGCTGCTGGCCGATGGCTGGCACATGAGTTCGCACGCCATCGCACTTGGCCTTTCGGCCGCGGCTTACACGCTGGCGCGGCGCCTGCAGCGCGATGAGCGCTTCGCCTTCGGCACCTGGAAGATCGAGATCCTGGGCGGCTATACGAGCGCCATCTTCCTGGTGGGGGTCGTGGCCTACATGGGCTATGAGTCCGTCGTCCGTCTCATGAACCCGGCGCCGATCGTATTCAATGAGGCCATCGGCATTGCCTGCCTTGGCTTGCTGGTCAATCTCGCCTCGGCGTGGCTGTTGGCGGGGGCGGGTGGGGCGGGCCATGGCCATTCACACGGACACGCTCACGCACATGGTCATGGGCACAGCCACGGTCGCGACCATGCTCACGATCATGGGCACGATCACGACCACTCGCTGCCGCAGGGTGCCGCTGCGCCCAATCGCGCGAACACCGATCACGCGCATCATCACGATCTGAACCTGCGCTCGGCCTTCGTGCATGTCGCCGCAGACGCCGCCACCTCGCTATTGGCGATCGGCGCGCTGGTCGGCGGCAAATTCCTGGGCGCCGTTTGGCTCGATCCGGTCATGGGCATCGTCGGCAGCCTCGTCGTAGCGGCATGGGCCTTTACCCTGTTGCGCGATACCGGTCGCATACTGCTCGATGCGGAGATGGACTCTCCCGTGGTGGCCGAGATCCGCGATGCGCTCTGCCGCTGCAGCGTGCCGGCGACGATCGAGGATCTGCACGTGTGGCGTGTGGGCCGGGGAAAGTTTGCCTGTGTGCTGAGCGTGGAAGCCGCAGGGGCGGTATCGCCGGATGAGATCCGGTTGCTGCTGGCGCAGCACGAGGAGCTCACGCACATTACCGTGGAAGTGAATCAGCGCGGATAGGAGGGAGGGCGCCGACGTCAGACAGGATGTCATCAGATGTCCCGTCCTCAGTACTCCAGGTGAAATCGCACGCCCCAGACGTGCACCGGGCCGCGGTCGCGGTTGTAACCAGGGTTTTGGATGTACTGGAAATCGGGGCTCAATTGCCAGTGAATCGGGCCGGGGCGCTCCGGCCAGGTGTATTCGAACTTGTAGTACGCCTCGAGAATCTGTTCGTGACCATAGTTGAGGCGTCCATCGCCCAGCAGAAACCCATTGCCGCCCGCGGCCAGATACTGCTCGTGCGGAGCATCCAGGCTCTCGCTGGCGACGGCCACGGCAAGGCGATCGTCCGGTCGGTGCCAGTGAACGCCTGAGAGCTGAGCGCCGAAGCTCACCAGCTCATCGACCTCGGTGAATGCAAAACTCTCTTCGTTGCCGTCGTTCCAGCCCCAGCGCATGAAGGCGCCGGTCTCGCCCTGATCGGCGAGGGGCTGCTCGAGATTGAGTCCATAGCCGTGCTTCTGTCGCCCGGGCTTATCGTCGGCGACGATATTCGGGATGGAGTGATCGGCCGCGGCAGTCTCCAGCGCCTGTCGATAGAGCCCCATGCTCGCGGTATTGAAGAATCCGAGCAGCCGTACGATGGTGCCCGTCGGCAGGTCCGATAGCGTCAGCTGCAGATTCTGGCCGTTGGCGCGAGTGAGCGAGCTCACGAGTTGCTGCCCGTTGGCGTACACCGGCATCTTGTATATGCCGTACTTGAGCGACCAGGCAGGACTCACGAATCCTGCGACGATGCCATCGGTGTAGCCGCGCGTGTTGGCGGCATAGTCCCAGGCCGTATTGGCCCACAGCGACCAGTTCAGAAACTCTCCGCGCGGATCCCCGGCATAGCGGTTGTTGTCGAAATCGTCATTGACAGCCATGCGGCCGACCTTCATCTCGAGGCGGGTCGAGGCTTCGCCACCGCCGATCTGGTCCTTGGCGCGGTCCACGGCCGTGACCGCGTCCCCCAGGGGCAGCATGAAGCGCAGGAAGTCGCGGGCGAAGTAGAACTCCTTCTTGAGCCCGGCGGCACCTTCGCGCACCACATCGCCGTTAGTCAGTCCTGCCAGCCCGGTGGCGTTGCTGACGCCGGCGCCGACGAAGCGCTCGACATCGACATAAGCCTGCATCCAGTTGAGCGGCGCCCAACCCAGATAGAGACCCACGGTGTTCGTCGGCTGCGTGTCCCCCTTGGGGTCGAGGCTCAAGTGCTCGGCATACGGAGAGGTGAGGGAGCTCTGGTCCTGAAGAATGAAGGTGTACTGCGCCCCGACGATCTGAGGCAGACGGGAGGTTGGTCCCAACGTGGTCGGCGCATCGGCGCCACCTGAGGTGTCGGGTGGAGATTGGGCGAGCGCGGATGACGCCACGGCGGCCGATATGACCAGCACGGGCGTGAGCCAGCCGCCGACTGACGGCCGTGCGCAATGGAAATTGAGGGCTGATCGCAGCAGCATGAGTCACCGTCAAGGTACAGCGCGAGTATGAATATCTTGTGTCGGCTAATATACTATACCCCACTATTGTAT
>Ga0182030_10014871_pt1 | contig 15299 bp, 9 predicted proteins | sample 812S3MmetaG_FD_121299 | JGI IMG/M metagenome (GOLD analysis project Ga0182030, IMG submission 121299) | Permafrost microbial communities from Stordalen Mire, Sweden - 812S3M metaG (Illumina Assembly) | ecosystem: Environmental > Terrestrial > Soil > Wetlands > Permafrost | place: Sweden... | reverse complement strand
GCCCGAAAGAATCATCGAGGCGTTCAAGAAAGCGTCAATCCACGGAAGGTTTTCAAAAGTGTGGTAGCCAATCATGCCGAGGCCCAGCGAAACAGCGATGACAACCGCGCCGAGGCCGGCATTACGCACGATGCGCCGGTAATAAACTTTGCGCGGCAACAATGGTTTGGTGTGATGCTCAAACATTTTGAAAATTTATTTTTTGGAAATCACCACGCTGCCGGTGATTTCGCGCACGTCGCTGATTTTCTTCCGTTCCATGAATTCTCGGATGCCGGCGATGACTTGCAGCGGCGTCTGCGGCTCGTAAAAATTCGCCGTGCCCACGGCCACCGCCGTCGCGCCGGCCATGAGAAATTCAATCGCGTCGTCCGCGCTTTGAATGCCGCCCATGCCGATGATGGGAATCTTCACTGCCTTGGCCGCTTCCCAGACGAGCTTGATGGCAATCGGCTTGATCGCCGGGCCGGTGAGGCCGCCGGTGATGTTGGCGAGCTTTGGCTTGCGCGTGTTGATATCAATCGCCATCGCGGGAAAACTGTTCGTCACCGCGAGCGCGTCGCTGCCGGCGTCTTCGGCGGCTTTCGCAAGCTGCGCGATGTTCGGGACGTTCGGACTCATCTTCGTGATGAGCGGCAGCGTCGTAGCCTGACGACACGCGGCGACGACTTGCGCGAGCAGTTTCGGATCGGTGCCGAACTGCGCGCCGCCTTCCTTGATGTTTGGACAGGAGACGTTGAGTTCCAGCGCGCCGACGCCGCCGAGCGCATCGAACCGCTGCGCCACCTCGGCGTATTCCTCGACGGTCGTGCCCCAGATGTTGATGATGGTCGGCACCTTCAGCGACTTGAGAAAAGGCCAGTATTTTTTGATGAAGCCGTCCACGCCGGGACCTTGCAGGCCGATGGCGTTCAACATGCCGCTGGTGACTTCGGCGGTGCGCGGCGTGGGATTGCCGGGCACGGGATGGAGCCGGATGCCCTTGACCGTGACCGCGCCGAGCTGGTTCAAGTCAATCAGCCGCGCATACTCCGCGCCGTAGCCGAACGTGCCGGAGGCGACCGTCACCGGATTTTGCATCGTCAGCTTGCCGATCTGGACGGATAAATTCATCGCGGCAAACTTAACGGTTCAACCCGCACGACTCAATTCGCAAAAGTGCGACAACAAATTGAACGTCGTTCAATTCACTCCGCCGCGCACCGGGCGGGCCGCGTCCGTGCGGGAATTTTTCAGGTCGCCCATTTAGGGATCGCCTCGCTGGCCGCCGGCGCGGCTGAAAGCGGGATTATGCCGTCGAGGTTGGAACCGAGTGGAATTTCCACCAACCTGCAATGTTGGTCAAAGGCATCATCCCGCCGGAAAATAAAACGGCTCAAGTATTCGCCCGCAAGGCCGACAAATAAGTTGCTCCCGCTTTTGAGCAGGAATTTGCGCGAACTGCCGCCAACTTAATGAATAACGCCATGAATATCACTGCCACCGCCTCGTTGTTGACCGAATTTGACGCCTCCGCCGTGTTGGACACGCTGCCGGACGGCGTTTACATCACCGACCGCGACCGAAAAATTGTTTTTTGGAACCGCGCGGCGGAACGCATCACGGGCTGGAAGAAGTCTGAGGTGGAGAACCGGACGTGCTATGACAACGTGCTGATTCATGTGGACAAGGACGGGCACAAGCTGTGCGGCCATGAGCATTGTCCGTTGCACCGCAGCATCGTGACCAACCAGCCGAGCACAGATGCCGTGCTGGTGTTCGCGCAGACCAAGTCCGGCGGCCGCACGCCGGTGGAAGTGTCGGTCGCGCCGATCCACAACCAGACCGGGGAAATCGTGGGCGGCATCGAAATGTTTCACGATTTGACGGAAACCATGCGGGATCAATTGCACGCGAAGAAAATCCAGGAAATTTCCATGCGCTGCGAACTGCCGCAGGACGACCGGGTCAGCTTTGCGGCGCGGTGGCTGCCGCGTGATTTGGTCGGCGGGGATTTCTACCGCATCGAACGGTTTGGCGCGACCCGCTACGCCGTGTTGCTGGTGGATGCGATGGGCCATGGCATCTCGGCGGCGCTCTGCACCATGCTGCTGCGGTCGTTGTGGGACGATCATCGCGGGGAACTGGCCATACCGGCGCGCTTCATGCGCGTCGTAAACAAGGGCGTGCGGTCCGTGGTGGATGATGCCGGGTATTTCGGCACCGGCGTGTGTGTGAATTACGACGCCGCCACCGGCGAGTTGCGCTGCGTGCTCGGCGGCCATCCGGCCCCGCTGCTGTTCCGCGCGGATGGGCGCATTGAATTGATTGGGGAAAAGAACGCCGGCCTCGGCATGTTTGAGGATATTCATTTTGAAGAAACCACCACGCAGCTCGAACCCGGCGACACGCTGCTGCTGTTCACCGACGGCGCCACCGAGTTGTTTGATGCCGGCGATCAAGACCTCGGCGTGGAAGGTTTGAAACGGCTGGTGCGGGAGCAGACCCAGGGCGGGAACGGCACCGATTTCAGCCTTGAAAAACTGGAGGAACAACTGCTCCGCTTCAGCAACCAGATTCATCTGCCCGACGACCTGACGCTCGTCAAACTCCGCCGGTTGCGCTGACGGGCCGGCAAAGCCTTCACCATTCCAAGGCTTGGCCAGCCTGCCTCCGGGCAGACATCTGGCGGCCGGTTGGTTTTCAGCCGCTACTCGGCCAGCGTGCGATTTAGGATGGCGGCAAGGGTGGCTAAGGGGATGGGTTTTTCCAGAACTTCAAAAATGCCTGCCGCCAGCAATTTTTCATGACTCAATTCGGGCGCCAGGCCGGTGGTCAAAATGACGGGCACATCCGGCCGGAGGCGGCGGAGCTGGCCCGCCACTTCCAGTCCGTCCATTTCTGGCATCGTCAGGTCGGTGATGACCAGATCGAACTGCGCGGGGTTTTGGCGGAACACTTCGACGGCTTCCTGGGCGCGGTTGCTGACGGTGACTTGATAATTCAGCCGCACCAGCAATCGTTGCAGCGGCAACGTCAGCGACGGTTCATCGTCCAGCAATAAAATATGCTGACCGTGGCCGGCGGCAAGCTGACCGGTGTCGCCATTGGTCAAAGTGTCGTGGCTCGTTTGCGCCGGGAAATAGAGGTGAAAATCCGTGCCATGGCTGGGCTGGCTTTCAACCCTGATGATGCCTTCGTGCGACTGGACAACACCATGCACCACCGCCAGGCCGAGACCGGTGCCTTTGCCGACCGGCTTGGTGGTGAAGAAGGGTTCAAAAATGCGCTCTTTCGTTTTGGCATCCATGCCGTGGCCGGTGTCCGCCACGGTCAGCCGCGCATACTGGATCGGCCGGAATTCCGGGTGCAACTGGATGAACTCTGCATCCGGCTGGAAGGATGCCAAACTCAATGTGAGCTGCCCCGTCCGGCCTTCCATCGCGTGCAGCGCATTGGTGGCCAGGTTGACCAGCACCTGATAAATCTGCGTCGGGTCGGCGAGGACGTTCGGAGCGTCGTCGTCCAGCTTGATGTTGATGTTGATGTTGGCCGGCAACGAGGGGCGCAGAAATTTCATAACCTCTTTGACGACGTTGTTCAGCGGGATGCTCTGGCGTTTTTGTTCCCGGTGCCGGCTGAAGGCCAGGATTTGCTGCACCAGTTCCTTGGCGCGGGCGGCCGCCTTGAGAATTTCCCCGACGTCCTCCTGCGCCGCCGCATTTCCCTCGGCGTCCTGCTGGAGCAGGTTGCCGTAGCCGAACATGGCGGCGAGGATGTTGTTGAAATCATGCGCGATGCCGCCGGCGAGCGTGCCGATGGCGTCCATTTTTTGCGCCTGCCGGAACTGGTCTTCCAGAATCCGGCGTTCGGTGACATCCTGTTTGATCGCCACGAAATGCGTGATCTGCCCATTCGCTCCGCGCACCGGCGTGATGGTGGTATCATCAGTGCAAAGCCGGCCGTCCTTGCGTTTGTTGATCAGTTCGCCGTGCCAGACGTTGCCGGCCAGAATGGTCTGCCACATCTGCTCGTAAACTTCCCGGCTTTGGCTGCCGGATTTCAAAATCGCCGGCGTGTGGCCGATGACTTCATCGGCGGCGTAGCCGGTGGACTTGGTGAACGCCGGGTTGATCCATTCGATTTTGCCGTTGCAGTCGGTGATTAAAATGGCGTTGGCGGCGGCGGCCAGCACGCTGGACTGCAACTGCAACTGCTCCTCGGCGTGTTTGCGTTCGGTGATATCGCGCGCAATGGTGGAAACGCCGACGATCTGTCCGCGTGCATCTTTGATGGGAGAAATGGTCAGGGAGACCTGGATGGTTTGCCCGTCTTTGCGCACGCGGGTCGTTTCGAGATGCTCCACCACTTTGCCATGTTTCAGCGACTCCATGATGCCGGCCAGCTCGGCCATCAAACCGTTTGGAACCAGTTGCGAAACGGAGTGTCCCAAGATTTCCGCAGCGGTGTAGCCGTAGATTCGTTCCGCGCCCTGGTTCCAACTGATGATCTGTTCGTCCAAGGTCTTGCCGATGATCGCGTCGTCCGAGAACTCCACGATGGAGGCGAGGTAATTGAGTTCTTCCTGCGCCTGCTCGCGCTCGGTGATGTCAATGAAGGTGACAATGACTTCGGAAATTTCATTTTCCCGGCCCAGCACGGGATTGGCATTGACCATGACCCACACGTTCTGGTCGTGGCCGGGACGATGCAGTTCGAGCACTTGGTTTCGGACCGGCTGGCGCGTGGCCAGCACCTGGTTGACCGGATATTCCTCTGGCGGCATCAAGGTCCCGTCTTCGCGGAAGAAATGCCAAGCCGGGTCAATGGCCGTTCTCCCCAGCAACTGATTTTCGGTCAGCCCGAGCAAAGTTTGGGCGACGGCATTGCTGGTGACAATCCGCGTGTCCGCCGCGTGAACCACCACCGCCGTCTGAAGCTTCTGAATCAACATCCGGTATTTTTCCTCGCTTGCGCGCAACGCCGCTTCCGCCTGCTGGCGCTCAAGCCGGCCGCGCAGAACGGCGATGCCAAAAGCCAGATCGCCGGCCAGCTCCTCCATGAGCCGGATTTCGTCCGGGGTGAAGGCATTAAATTCCGACGAATAGATGGTGAGCACGCCAAAGGTTTGGGCGTTTTCGTCCTTGAGCGGCAAGGCGATGTTGGAGCAATAGCCGCGCTGCAAGGCATTCTCACGCCAGGGGGTGATTTGCGGGTCGTTCGTAAAATCCTGAATATAGACGGTCTCTCCGCGCCGGATGGCGGTGCCGGTGGGGCCGCGCCCGCGTTCTGTGTCAGCCCAGGTGACATTGGAGTTGGCAAGATACCCATCCTCAACCCCGGCCCAAGCGACCGGCCGCACGGTCTTGGCCTCGTCGTGCTCGGCATATCCCACCCACACCATGCGGTAGCCGGCCTCATCGCAGATGATGCGGCAGATGTCGTTGAGAAGTGTTTGCTCGTCCACGGCCCGGATCATGATCTGGTTGCAGTCGCTGATGGCCCGTAATTCGCGGTTCAAACGGTGCAACGCGGTCTCCGCGCGTTTGCGCTCGGTAATGTCGCGCGCGGCGGCAAAGACGCCCTGCACCCGGCCACGCGCGTCACGATAAACCCTGGCGTTGAAGAGCACGTCGGTGACGCGGCCGGAGACGTGCCGGATGGCCAACGGATAGTCGCGCACAAAGCCTTCCGAGAATACGTGCTCGTAGCCGACGCTTGCCTGGGCCGGCTCGGTGAACCATTCTGAAAAATCCGTGCCGATGAGCGCATCGCGCGGCACGCCGGTGGCCCGCACAAAGGCTTCGTTGACGTCGGTAATCTTGCCTTCGGGACTGATGGTGACCAGCGGGTCGAGGCTCGCCTCAATGAGGCTGCGACTGTAGGCGGCGGCGGCCCGCAACGCATCTTCAGCCAGCCTTTGCCCGGTGATGTCACGCGCCGAGGCATAGGTGGTTCGTTCCGCCGCCACATAGTTGGCCCGCCACGACAACCACCGGATGGAACCGTCATGGCACAAATAACGATTCACGAAATCCAGCGAGCTGCCAACTTTCATCTGTCGCGCCATTTCGTCCAGCGTGGACTGGCGGTCGTCGGGATGGACAAAATTAATGAAGGGTTTGCCCAGCAGCTCCGCTTCGGAGTAACCGAGCATTTGCAGCCCGGCCGGATTGACCCGCAGGAAACATCCTTCGGGATCGGCAAACACCATCAGGTCCAAAGACTGGTTGAAAAATTTTAAAAACTGCTCGCGTTCCACTTCCGCCTGTTTGCGCTCATGGATGTCCATCCGAACCCCCACCATGCGGGCCACTTTCCCGTCCGGATCGCGCTCGATGCCAAAGCCCATCACCTGCTGCCACCGATAAGTGCCATCCGCATGGCGCATCCGGGCTTCGTAGGAATACTCCTTGAAGTCGCGGCTCAACACGCCTTCAATTTTCTCCCGCACAAGATCCCGGTCGTCGGGATGCACCCGTTCTATCCACGCGGTGCGGTCGGCCAGATCCGATTGCGGTTCATAGCCGAGCATGGTGAAGTAGGTGGGTGAGGCGAACCAGCGGTCGTTGATGACATCCCAGTCCCAGATGCCAATCCGCGTGGCTTCCAAGGTAAGCTGCAGGCGCGCTTCCGAGGCTTGCAATCTCTGCTCCGCCCGCTTTTGCTCCGTGATGTCACGCGCGGCGGCAAACACGCCGACCACTTGGCCAGATTCATTGCGATAGACCGTCGCATTGTAGAGCACGAAAAAGGTGCCCCCCGCGCGGTGCCGGAGTTCGAGCGGATAATCGCGCACCACTCCTTCGCGAAAAGCCCGCTCATAGCCGGCCCGGGCTTTTTCGGGATCGGTGAAATATTCCGAGAAATCCGTGCCGATCAGCTCCGCCCGCGTCCGCCCCGTCGCCTGTTCGGTGGCCGTGTTGACATCGGTGATTTTTCCAGACTGGCTGATGGTCACCAGCGGATCAAGATCGGCCTCGATCAGGCTCCGGGCGTAACGATAGAATTTTATTTTCCGCCGCCAGAGCAATCCCGCCACCATGCTGCCGGCGATGACCAGTCCAAAAATCAGCGCCAGGATCAGCACGGAACGAAAGCGCCACGCGGCGAAAGCTTCCGCCGTGTCCATCTTGGCCACCATGAACCAGGCAGAGCCGGGAATGGCTTTCATGACCGCCACCACCGGCACGCCGCGATAATCCTTTCCGTAAAAGACGCCATGGCTGCCCTGCACCGCGAGCACGGCCGGCAAATTCGTTCGGGTTAAAGGAATGCGCAGCTTCAGCGCGGTGTCCAGTTGATAGCGCAGTTGGTTCAAATACAACACCGCGTCACCGTCACGCCGGACGAGCAAGGTTTCGGCGCTCGCGCTCCGCCCGGGCCAGGACTCGATCAGCGGAAACAAAAACTGGCGCGCGTCGCACCAAAGGCAGATTGCCCCGATCGCCCGGCTCGCGCCGTTGGTTCCCACCACGAACGGTGCCATCACTTCCAGGTGTGGCCGCTGGTCGGCTGGATCGGTGTGCAACTCATTCATCACCGGTCGCCCGGCCTGCAAAACGGCGGCTAGGGTTTGAACCTCGCTTGGGATGAGCGGGACGCGCCGCCCGCTCAGGCTGAGGAGCACCCGACCGTTGGTATCCACCAACGCGACATCCTGATAAGGCGAATACTGGTGTTCGAGGCGAAAACAGGTGAGCAATTGCTCCGTGGTGGCCGAGTCTGGCGATGTTATCCATTTGGCAACCGCTTCTTTGACCAACGGGCTTTCCGTCAGCAGCGAGGCATCGGCCAGCCGTTCACTCCGCCACTGGACAATCTGATCCACTTTCAACTGTCCGATGACTTCCAGGTTCGCCGCGACATCCTGCCGCAATGACTGATGCTGAATCGCATAAGCCCAAGCGCAGATCCCGGCCATGACAAGAATCATGGCGGAAAACAACGCCACCACCCTGCGCGAGAAAGGGTTCATGTTTCACCTGCGTTTATTTTTCCGCCGCCGCACCACTTTGACAGGTTCCGACTGGCGGAAAATATACCTTAGGTGCTGTGAGTTAAGATTCACTCTCCACAAGAAGAAATGTCAACACAATTCTTATTATATTTCTTGCCAAAAAAAAACGGCGGACGGGCAATGAGAATGATGGGCTGTGGCTGGAAACTCCCAGCCGCCTTGACCGGCATTTTTTTCGGGGTGCAAACAAACGTGGTGACAAGCAGTCAGACAGACCAGATCGTCGTGGGGCAACGCATTGAACCAGGTTGAAGGAAAAGTCACTTCGCCGTTTCCCAGACGATCTGCTGCGAATCAAACACCGGCCCTTCGGTGCAGGTGCGCTGGTATTCCCAACTGTCGCCGGCCTTCACCGGAATGACGCAGGCCAGGCAGGTGCCGACGCCGCAGCACATGTGCTCGTCCATGGAAAGCTCGGCGGGCAGGTTAAAATCCTCCGCAATTTTGCCAATGGCCTTGAGCATCGGCGTCGGGCCGCAGGCAAACAGTTTGTAATTTTGAATTTTGAATTTTGAATTTTGAATTTCCGCCAGCAATGGTTGCGTGACCAAACCTTTTTCGCCGTGACTGCCGTCTTCGGTCGTCGCGCGGACTTCCCAGCCGATGGCGGCAAATTCCTTTTCGCACAAAATGTCCACGCGCCGTCGGCCGCCGACGAAGACGATGCCTTTTTGCGGCGAGCGTTGCGCGAGCAGAAACATCGCCGCCATGCCGTAGCCGCCCGCGATGAGCAGCGGTGTTTCACCGCCCGCCGGTGGCACGGTGAAGCCGTGGCCGAGCGGAGCGATGACGCTCAATTCCTCGCCCGCGTGCATCCGCGAGAGGACGTCGGTGCCTTTGCCGACGGTTTTGTAGAGGATGGAAAAAGTGTCGCCCGCGACTTGAAAAATGCTGAACGGCCGCCGCAGCAGCGCGTCTTTCAGCGGCAGAATACGGACGTGCGCGAATTGCCCCGGCTGAATGAGCGGCGCGATTTGCGGCGCGCGCAGCACGAGGCGGAAATATTGGTCGGTGTCGCGTTCGTTGGCGACGATGGTAACGGTTTGTTCAAGCATTGCCGGGCAGAAGCATGATTGGCAACGGCGAGCCTGTCAACTTTGGGTGTGGCTGCGGGGTTCCGTTTCAAATTTTGCGCGCACGACTTTCGACTGAATTTCCAAGGCCAGAACCGCTCCGAGGAGTGCCCCAAAGATATTTGTCAGCAAATCAGTCGCCGAAGATGTGCGGTTCGGCAGCCAAGCTTGAACGATTTCAATCGTCAGGCTGACCAGCGCGCCGACGAGAACCACAAGCACGAAATTAGCCAACGGCCTGCTTGGCTTGATGAACCGGCGGTGAAGGAAAAAACAGAAGCCGAACGGAATGAAACCGAGAATATTCACCGCGATGTCCGAATAATCCGGCCCGTCGTAGGACAAATCTTTCCAAGGCGGAATCAAAAACTCCTTATGCACCGCCTGAAAAAAATCGGGAATGATGGCTTGGTGCCGATTGCCCGAAGAATCTTCCGCGCGCTGGCCGCCGCCTTGGTCGAACAGATAGAGCGCCGTCAAGCTGGTCTCATTTGTTAGTTGCCGGGCGCGACCTTGCGTCCAGAGATTGTGGTGCCCGGAGATTTCCGCCGTGTTGAGCGCCCGGTTATAAATGGCCAATCCAAACAAGCTGCCCGACCACGGATGTTTTCCGGAAGAATCGTTGCCGAGGATCAACTGACCAGTCGTCGCCTCCGGCTTCAACACGAATTGCGGATAATGTCCCGCCGGCAATCCCTCCGAATAAAAATCTGTTCCCGCGCCATCGCCCCGGATGGTGAAAAATCCAGGTTTTCCCGCCGGCAACGCCTCATCCAAGTCTGCCTCACTAAATCGGTGCGGCGGCGGCCGGTGTTGGGCCGTCGCCCGCAGGATCAACGCCCGCTGCCACTGGCAAATGATGAAATCGCAAGGCAGCCGGTCGTTGTGGATCGTCAGCAGATTATAAACATCGTCGTTGGGTTCGCGATCCGCTTCGGCCCAAATCTCCACGGTGAAATTTGCGGATGATCTGGTGGCGTTGCTCAAACCGGATGCAGGCAATGATTCAGGATCATAAGCGACCCCACTTTTTTCAAAATGTAGGCCCGGCCGGCCGGACAACCAACCCACCTGATTGGGCGGTCGGAAATCAAACGGCCACAATCCGACGATGAAATAACCCAACACGATTACACCGCTAATCCAGCCAAACCATCGGCAATCGAAAAGGCCTTTCACATGTTGCCTCGGTTTTTTCGGAAATTGTTTAACTTTCCGCCGCCGGTTTTGCCAATTCTTCCGGCAGGTGTTTCGACTGGCCGTTGCGCATCTTCGCCTGGAGCACCTGGCGATAGGTCGCCAGCGCCAGCAGCGGCCAGGCATTGCGATACATGTCGTATTTCAAATAGAACACTTTCGGAAAACCGGTGCCGGTCGTCTCCGCTTCCGTCCACGAGCCGTCGGCGTTTTGCGTGCGGCAGAGATATTCGATGCCGCGTTTGAGCGCGGGATTTTCCGGGTCATCGAAAGCGCACAAGCCCATGACTGCCCACGCCGTCTGCGATGCGGTGCTCGGCCCCTGCCCTTTGAAAACCGGATCGTCGTAGGTATTGCAGCGCTCGCCCCAGCCGCCGTCCGCGTGCTGGACGCTTTCGAGCCACGCGCGGGCGCGGAGCAGCCACGGCTGGTTCATGTCCAAATTCATCGCGCGCATTCCGCGCAGCACCTGCCACGTTCCGTAAATATAATTCACGCCCCAGCGACCATACCATGAACCGTCGTATTCCTGCTGCTTGCGGATGTATTGCAGCGCGTCCTTCACCTGCGGATGCTCGGTGCTGAAATTTTCGCGGCCGAGCAATTCAAGAATGCGCGCGGTGATGTCGGCGCATTCCGGATCAAGCATCGCGTTGTGGTCGGCGAACGGAACCTTCTCCAGAATATTCTTCGTGCAATCCTTGTCGAACGCCGCCCAGCCGCCGTCCCGGCACTGAAACGTCATCATCCATTTCAAACCGCGCTGGAAACATTCATCGCGTTTTTTGGGATCGTCCGTGGCAACTTTGCGCAGTGCCAGCAGCACCATCGCGGTGTCATCCACGTCGGGATTCCACTTGTTGGCGTATTCAAACACCCAGCCACTTGGTTCGACCTTCGCCGGATTTTTATGAATCCAGTCGCCGGCGAACCGGATTTCCTTTTCCATCAGCCACTCGGCGGCGAGTTTCAATTTCGGATGATCCTCCGCAATACCCGACTCCGCCAGACACATCACCACGATGGCCGTGTCCCACACCGGCGAAAAACACGGCTCGATGCGCACGCTGTCGGCCGTCTCGTGCTCCAGCTTTTTCAGCTCATGCCGGGCGCGAACCACCTGCGGATGGTCTTCGGGATAACCCAGCGCCTGCAGCGCGATGAGCGAATTCAGCATCGCCGGAAAAATCGCCGCCAGCCCGTCTGAACCTTCAAACCGTTCGAGCATCCACTCCTCGGCCCGCTTCAAAGCGCGTGGCCGGAACGGATGGACGCCGCGCCGCGCGAAGCGTTCGGCGAACTTGTGCAGCCGGTCCAGCCAGAGGAAAAAATTCCGCAGCGTGATCCGTTTCGGGTCGGGCGCGATGGCGAGATCGCGCTCGTGCATGCCTTCGGGATACAGCTCGTCGAGGTTGACCCTGCTCTTCGGCGGGCGCGTCGGCTTGAAATGGTTGATGATCGAGAGCGGCACGATCATCCCGCGCGACCAATTGCTCATGTCCCAGAAATTCACATGGAACCATTTGCCGATGAGCAACACCTCGCAGGGAATCGTCGGCACATATTGCCACGGGAACAGGCCGAGCAGCGCGAGATACAGCTTGGAAAACGTGTTCATGCGCGGCACGCCGCCGAAATGCAGAGCCAACTCGCGCGCCTGCAACATGCGCGGATCCGTCGCCGGCACACCGGCGAGCTTGAGCGCGAGATACGCCTTGATGGTGGCGTTCACCTCCGACGGCCCGCCGTGATAGATGTTCCAGCCGCCGTCCGGCAGTTGCATTGAGAAGATTTGGTTGACCGCCTTGCGCTGCCATTCCGGGTCCACCTTCCCGTTCCAATGATGATACGCCACCATGTCGGACACGAGCGTGGAATCCACCATCAGTTCGCCGACCCAAAAGCCGTCCGGCTTTTGTTCCGCGAGCAGAAATTGCTGCGACCGCGCAATGGCGGCCGCCAGATTACCGGCAAAATCCGGCGCACCGCCGGCGGTCAATGATTTGGGATTCCCCCGGGTGACACTGTCAATTAGCACGCGCCTACTGTGCGGATTTGGCAAAAAACTGTAAAGAATTTCCTGCCATGCGATTGATTAGAAACAAACCTCGGGCGTTTCTCCAGAATCCAATTGAAGCTGTGGAGGAGCGACCAATAATCGAACGTGCGCCGGAGTGAATGCAAAACCATTTTCCCTTAACCGAAACAATTCAGTCGGAATTCAACGCCAAGACGCAAAGCCGCCAAGACGCAACATGGGCGGTAAAAGTGGCCCAAACCAAACAGTGTTGACAAAGTCTGCCAGTAAAGATTTTCAACCCTTTGCGCTTTTGCGTCTTGGCGCCTTTGCGTTAAAAGTCTTCTGCATGGTTCCGGCTTACGCGAGGATTTGAGTTGGTGAACTCTCAAGCGTGGGGCGCGAACTGGCAAACTTTGGTTTCTCTCACCAATCCGTCTCTTTGTAGTCCTTCAGGAATTTTCCCCAGAAATGTTCGCCGGTGTTGCAGCCGGCGATAATCGGGTCCACGATGCGCGCCGCGCCATCCACGATGTCCAGCGGCGGATGGAAGCGATGCTCCGCCACCTTGCGCTCGGCGATGTGCGCCGGGTCTTCATCCGTCACCCAGCCGGTGTCCACGGCGTTCATGTGGATGCCGGCGGCGTGATAATCGGCGGCGGCGGTGCGCGTCATCATGTTCAGCGCGGCCTTGGCCATGTTCGTGTGCGGATGCCGCGTGGTCTTGAACTTCCGGTAAAATTGGCCTTCGACAGCAGAGACGTTGACGATGTGCTTGTCGCGCTCCGGCGTGCGGAGCATCAACGGCTTGAGCCGCGCGTTGAGAATAAACGGCGCGATGGCGTTGACGAGCTGCACTTCGAGCAACTCGACCGTCGGAACTTCCGCCATGAGCAGTCGCCAGGAATTGCGCTCGCGCAAATCCACCTGCTGCAAATCCTGGTCGAGCCGGCCTTGCGGGAACAACGCTTGTTGCGCGGCTAATTCTTCCGGGAGCAGCGGCACTTGCGAGAGCGCGGCCGCGTGCGTGAGGCCGGCAAGTTTGGAAATATCCTGCACTTGGTCTGAGCGGCTCGCGGGGACGCTCACCCCACCAACCACAGACGCCGCTCCGGTGGGGCGAGCATCCTCGCGAGCCGTCCCGCCTTCCGGCAAAATGTGGTAGCCGCGCAAACCCTCGTAAGCACCGAGCAACCGCGCCGCATCCGGTGACAGGTCATGCAATGGCCCGTTCTCGCGCTCCATCATGTGCGCGTAAAAATCCGGCGGCCGCCGCACGGTCTGGCAGGCGTTGTTGATGATGAAATCCAGCCGCGAACGGGTGTTGAGCAGATGTTTGCAAAACGCCTCCACGCTCGGCGTGTGGCGCAGATCCAAGCCGAAAATTTCCAGCCGGCTGCCCCAGTCCTTAAAATCCGGTTCGGCGGCATAACGCATCGCCGAGTCACGCGGGAAACGGGTGCAGACGATGAGATTCGCTCCCGCCCGCAAAAGTTTTATGCCGGCCTGATAACCGATCTTCACGCGCCCGCCGGTGAGCAGCGCCACGCGTCCGCGCAAGTCCGCCGTCTCCGTGCGCTTGAAAAAATTCAGTTCGGCGCACGCCGGACAAAGCTGGTCGTAGAAATGATGGACCTGCGAGTAATCCTTTTTGCAGACGTAACAATTCTGCTCCTCAACGGCTTCGTGAAAATCCGGGTCATTTTCAATTTCAATCTGCTTGAAATCAGTCGGCGGAAAAACATTCGGCGTGGTGAACACGGTCTGCCGGCGCAATTTCCGGATGCCGGTCTGGTTCAGCGCCTTTTCCGCGCGCTGCGATTTGCCGGCCTTGCGCTGGCGCTTGGTCGCCTTGACCAACTGCCGCCGCGCGACCGCGTCGGGCCGGGAAATCTGGCCGGCGGCCTTCATCAGCCGCGTCCGTTCCGCCGCCGGCACGTGGGCGAGCAGTTCGCGGTTGCGGGCGATGGCTTCCAGCAGTTCGGCGGCGGCGTGCCAGCGTTCGGTCAGCGCGGCGTCGGTTAATTTATTTTTCATTTGGGCATTGGCCACCGCAGTTTGGTTTCGCGGAAGCATCACCGTCAATGCGTTTCCGATCAGACCAAATTCGATCGCGGCGATTTCAGGCTTGCGTTTTAGCGGCGGGCGCGGAAAATTGCCCGCTTTATGGAATCCCAAGAAACAACCGCCGCCGACGTTCTCTTCAAATTATTGCCTTGGTTCGAGGCCAACCTGAAACGCCTCGCCTATGGCGCGGCCTTCATTCTGATCGCCGTCTTTGTCTATTCCTTTTATTCCTACCGGCAAAACCAGACGGAAATCGCCGCCGGCCAGGCATTGACCCAGGCGCTGATTTCGCCCAGCAGCAGCGGCCTGGCCGATGCCTGCCTGAAAATCGCGGCGGAATATTCCGGCACGCTCGCCGGGCAGCGCGCCCTGCTGGAAGCCGCGACGACGCTGTTCACGACCGGCAAATATGCCGACGCGCAGACGCAGTTTCAAAAATTCCTCGACACCTATCCGGAAAACTTTTTCACGCCGCAGGCCACGCTCGGCCTGGCGACCAGCCTGGACGCACAGGGCAAAGGGGAGCCGGCTTTCAGCGCCTACCAGAAGGCGGCCGGTCAGGCGGCCGATCCCAGCGTCGCGGCCACCGCCAAACTGGCGCTCGCGCGGATTGACGAGGCCCAGGGCAAAATCGCCGACGCGGCGAAAATTTACACGGATGTCGCCCGTGCCTACCCGAACAGCTCGACGGGCATGGAAGCCGGACGCCGGGCGATGGAACTGAAGGCAAAATCCCCGGCGGCAGCAGTTGCCCCTGCGGCCACAACCGCCGCACCGTTCACCTTGAGCCACTGACTATGAAGCTGGCCATTATCGGCACTGGCTACGTCGGGCTGGTCACGGGCACCTGTTTTGCCGAGGTCGGCCACCACGTCATCTGCGTGGACAATGACGCGGCGAAAGTCAAAATGCTCCAGGCGGGCGGCATTCCCATTTACGAACCCGG
>Ga0182030_10014870_pt1 | contig 15300 bp, 10 predicted proteins | sample 812S3MmetaG_FD_121299 | JGI IMG/M metagenome (GOLD analysis project Ga0182030, IMG submission 121299) | Permafrost microbial communities from Stordalen Mire, Sweden - 812S3M metaG (Illumina Assembly) | ecosystem: Environmental > Terrestrial > Soil > Wetlands > Permafrost | place: Sweden... | reverse complement strand
AGATGGAGTTGGCCCGGATTCCCTGGCGGGCGTACTCCACGGCCAGCTCCCGGGTCATGGCCAACACGCCACCTTTCGACGCGGTGTAGGCCATCTGGGCGGTGGCCGCCCCCACCAGAGCCACGAAGGAGGCCACGTTCACGATCGAGCCTCCACCCGAGTCGAGCATGGCCGGGACCGCGGCCCGACACCCCAGCCATACGCCCTTGAGGTTGACCTGCATCACCCGCTCCCACGTCTCGGGGGGAGTGTCGAGGATCCCGCCGTCGTCACCGGGGAAGATGCCGGCGTTGTTGAACAGGACGTCGAGCCCTCCATAGGTGTCGACGGCCACCTGGACCATGGACCGGACCTGATCCTCGTCGGACACGTCCACCGCCACCGCCCTGGCCGAGCCACCGCTGGCCTCAATGTCCGCCACCGCCGCTTCGGCCTGGTCGCCGAGCACGTCGGCGACGACCACCTTGGCCCCTTCGGAGGCGAACAGGGACGCCGCCACCCGGCCGATCCCACTGCCGGCTCCGGTGATCACAGCGACCTTGCCGTCGAGTCGAGCCATCGGTTCCTCCTCCGATAGTGGGCCGGTGTGGAGCGGCCCGTGTCGCCGGGCAGTCGATGGCTGCCCACCAATCGACGGCACCTTATCCGGGTGGGACCACGGGTCCGGGTACCGAGGGCGCGGTGGAATACTGTCCGGCATGTCGCCGACCCGACCTCGTCCGCTCGTCGGCGTGACCACGTACCGCCAGATCACCTCGTGGTGGGCTTGGGAGCGGGACGCCGCCCTGGTGCCCGGCCCCTATCTGGACGTGATCGAAGCAGCCGGTGGACAGCCGGTACTCATCCCCCCGGGGGAAACCGGCCGGTGCGGGAGCGGGACGACGAGAAGCCGTTCGGATCTGGAGGCCCTGGTGGCCGCCCTCGACGGGCTGGTCCTGATCGGTGGAGGCGACATCGAAGCGGCCCGCTACAGCCAGACCGACGATCCGCGCAACGGCGGAGCCAGCGCCTGGCGGGACGATCTGGAACTTGGGCTGCTGGACGTGGCGCTGGGGTCGGATGTACCGGTGTTGGCGGTATGTCGGGGGATACAGGTCCTCAACGTGCACCTGGGAGGGGACCTGATCCAGCAACTTCCCGACGTGTTGGGATCGACCGATCACCAGCCCCGCCCCGGAGCGTTCGGACCCGTGACCGTGACCACCGAACCGGGGAGCACCGTTCGACGACTGCTGGGTGAGCGCCTCGACGTACTGTGCTGTCACCACCAGGCGGTAGGAGCGCTCGGCCGCGACCTGGTGGTGACGGCCCGCAGTGGGGACGGTGTTGTCGAGGCGGTCGAGTTACCTGGTCCCCAGTTCGTGGTGGGTGTGCAGTGGCACCCCGAAGAGTCTGGTGACCTGAGGTTGTTCGAGGCACTGGTGGAGGCGGCGTGAGCGACCTGGCCACCATCGTCAATCCGGCGACCGAGTCGATCATCGCCGAGGTGCCGCTGGCCGGGGTGGCCGAAACCGACTCTGCCGTGGCCCGGTCGCTCGAGGCTGCCGGCGCCTGGGCGGCGGTGGCGCCAGCGGACCGGGCCCGCCTGATGCGTCGGTTCGCCACCCAGGTCGAAGAGCACGGCGAGGAGCTGGCCCAGCTGGAGACCAGCAATGTGGGCAAGCCCATCTCCGAGAGCCGCGACGAGGTGGGGATGGTGGCCGAGGTTCTGCACTTCTACGCCGGAGCGGTCGATAAACACCGGGGGGCCACCGTGCCGGTCAACGGCGGTGTGGACATGACCTTCCACGAGCCCCTGGGGGTGGTGGCTGCCATCATTCCGTGGAACTTCCCTATTGCCATCGCCTCGTGGAAGATCGGTCCTGCCCTGGCCACCGGCAACACGGTGGTGGTCAAGCCCTCGGAAATCACCCCGCTCACCGCCCTGCGGTTGGCCGAGTTGGCCCTGGCCGCCGGGATTCCCGAAGGGGTGCTCCAGGTGGTGGTCGGCACCGGTCCGGTGGTGGGGGCCCGGCTGGTCGACCATCCTGACGTGGCCAAGGTGGCCTTTACCGGCTCCACTGACGTAGGCCGGCAGGTGATGGCCCGGGCCGCTCGGACCCTCAAGCGGGTCACGTTGGAGTTGGGTGGCAAGTCGGCCTCGGTGATCTTCGCCGACGCCGATCTGGAGCAGGCCGCCGCAGCCTCCCCCGGGGGCGTCTTCGCCAACGCCGGTCAGGACTGCTGCGCCCGGAGCCGGGTTCTGGTGCAACGTCCGGTGTTCGACCGCTACCTTTCGTTGTTGGTCGATGCTGTCGCCTCGTGGAACGTCGGCGACCCCACCGACCCGGCCACCGACATGGGACCCCTGGTGACCGAGGCCCACCGGGCCAGGGTCCGGAGCTTTCTGGAGGAGGGCATGGGCGAGCCCGGGGGAGGGGCGGTCAAGCCCTTCGCCGAAGGGTCGGTCCCCGGAGGCCCGGGGTTCTGGTTCCCACCCACTGTGGTCGCTCCGGCCGATCCCGGGTGGCGTATGGCCCGCGAGGAGATCTTCGGACCGGTGGTGGCCGTCATCCCGTTCGACGACGAAGACGAGGCGGTGCGCTTGGCCAACGACAGTCCTTACGGGTTGTCCGGTTCGATCTGGACCGGCAACGGGGCCCGGGCCCTCCGGATGGCCCGGGCCGTGCGGTCCGGCAATCTCTCGGTCAACTCCCACAGCTCGGTCCGGGTACAGACCAGTTTCGGTGGCATGAAACAGTCGGGGTTCGGACGCGAACTCGGCTTGGAGGCCTTGGACACCTACACCGAGGTGAAGAACGTCTTCGTCTCGACCGACCGCTGACCGGTTCCTGTGGCCCTCCGGGCCGGGTAACGTCGTCGGCATGTCTGATCGCTCCCGCAAGATCGCGAAACCGGCGGCCGCCTTTGGCGTGCTGGCCACGATGGCGAGTATCTGGTGGTTCGCACTCAGGCCCCGGCGCAAGCACAAAGACCAGCAGTAGTCCACCACCGGACACGGCGCGGATCCTGATCGGGGCGGTGATGTTGGCCGGCGACCTCCCGGCGACTGTTGGCGATCTGCGGGGTCCATTCCCACCGTGAGCGACCCGGTCACGGTGGAAGTGTTGACGGCCGATGTCGCCGATGTCGCTCAACGACGGGCGGCCGGCGCCCTGCGCACGGCTGGCCTGGTCCCGGGCGACCGGGTGGCGTTCTGCCTCACGTCCTCGGCGGCTCTGTTGTGCGCCGTCCTCGGGGCGGTTCGGACCGGGGTGGTTCCGGTGTTGTTGAATGCCACCCTCACCGAAGGCGAGCGGGACCAGCTCATCGACGACTGCCAGCCCAGGATGGTGGTCACCGACAACGATCGACTGGCCTCTTTGGACTCCGGATCGCCGGTGGGTCTGGCGCCGTACCCACTGGCCCGACCGATGCACTACACCTCGGGCACCACCGGACGAGCCAAAGGGGTGTGGTCGGGCGCGTGGGACCCGGCCACCGCCGAGGCGGCATTCAGCGACGAGGCCGACCTGTGGTCGTTCGGGCCCGATGACGTCCATCTGGTCTGCTCGCCGATGTATCACTCCGTATCCATCCGGTTCGCCGGCGGGACGTTGCTCCGGGGCGGTAGCTGCGTGATCCTCAGCCGCTTCGATGCCGGCCCGGCCCTCGAGGCGTTGTCCGGGGCCGGTGGTCCGGTTCCCACCACCACCTTCACGGCCCCGGCCGCCCTTTCGCGCCTCCTCGACCAGGCCGGTGAGGGGACCGAGGCGCTGGCGGCCCTGCGGCTCTTGGTCCATGCCGGTTCCCCGTGTCCTCCGGCTCTGAAGCGCCGCGCCCTCGAAGCGGTGGGACCCGGTGTGCTGTGGGAGTTCTACGGCTCCACCGAAGGACAGTTCACCGTGTGCTCGCCTGACGAGTGGCTGGCCCGGCCCGGCACCGTCGGTCAGGCCCGTAGCGGTCGCATCCTGTCGGTGGACGATGACGGGACCATCTGGTGCCGAGCCCCGCGTTTCGCCCGATTCAGCTACTGGCGGGACGAGGACAAGACCGCGGCCGCCTGGCGGGACGGCAGTTTCACGGTCGGCGACCTCGGTCGGATTGACGCCGACGGCTATCTGTTCCTCGATGGCCGGCGTGACGATCTGATCATCAGTGGCGGTGTGAATGTGTACCCGGCCGAGGTGGAGGCGGTGCTGAGCGAGGTGCCCGGGGTCGCCGAGCTGGCCGTGTTCGGTCTGCCCGACGACCGGTGGGGACAACGGGTCTGTGCCGCGGTAGTGCCCACCGCACCGGCCGGCCGGGAGATGGGACCGCAACTGATCGAGGCCGTCCGAGCCCGCGCCGCCACCGGGCTGGCCGGGTACAAGCGGCCCAAGGAGTACGTCGTGCTGGGCCAGCTTCCCCGGACCGCCACCGGCAAGGTGCAGAGGAACCTGATCCCCGGGCTGGTCGGCCGGACCTGATCGCTGGCCCAGCCTTGCCGTCCACGTTCGGCCGAAGGGTGACCTGAGCGATACTGAAGGCATGAGCCCCACCGACTCCGGTCCCCCCATCGCCACCATCAATCCCGCCAACGGCGAACTCCTCCAGTCGTTCGAGCCCTACGACGCCGCCGGGGTCGAAACTCGGCTGGCGGCGGCGGCTGCAGCCGTGCCTCTATGGGCCGCCTCCACCTTTGCCGAGCGATCTCGGCTCCTCATCACGGTGGCCGAGCTCCTCGAGGCCGAACTGCCCGATATCGCTCAGGTGATGAGTACCGAAATGGGCAAGCCCTTCGCCCAGGCCAAGGGCGAGGTGGCCAAGTGCGCCAGCGCCTTCCGCTGGTTCGCCGAGCACGGCGAGCGCCTGCTGGCTGACGAGGAGGTGCCGGTCAACGCCTCTCTGGGACTCATTACCTACCAGCCGCTGGGCGCAGTGCTGGCCATCATGCCCTGGAACTTTCCCCTCTGGCAGGTGGTCCGGTTCGCCGCTCCTGCGGTCATGGCCGGCAACGTCGGGCTGCTCAAGCATGCACCGAGCGTGCCCAGGACCGCCCTGTTGTTGGAGGACCTGTTCCGCCGGGCCGGTGCCCCTGACGGCGTCTTCCAGACCCTGCTGATCGGGACCGATCAGGTGTCGGCCGTGATCGCCGATCCGCGGGTGGCCGCGGTGACCCTGACCGGGAGCGTGGGGGCCGGGCGGGCCGTGGCGGCCCAGGCCGGGGCGGTAGGCAAGAAGATCGTGCTCGAGCTCGGTGGGAGCGACCCCTTCATCGTGCTCCCGTCGGCCGACCTCGAACAGGCCATCGCCGTGGGAGTCCAGGCCCGGGTGCAGAACGCCGGCCAGTCGTGCATCGCGGCCAAGCGGTTCATCGTCCACCAGGCGGTGGCCCCGCAGTTCAGCGAGGGATTCGTGGCCGGGATGCAAGCGTTGTCGGTGGGCGATCCGTTCGATCCCGCCACCGAGGTCGGACCACTGGTCACGGCCGAGGCGGTCGAAAAGATCGCCGCCCAGGTGGAGGATGCCCGGGCCCACGGTGCCTCCATCCTGTGCGGTGGCGAGCGGGTTGTGGGACCTGAGGGTCCCGACCGGCCCGGGAACTTCTACCGGCCCACGGTGATCACCGACATCACCCCGGCCATGCGGGTGGCCACCGAAGAGGTGTTCGGACCGGTGGCCCTGCTCTACACGGTGGCCGACGCCGACGAGGCGCTGGCGCTGGCCAACCACAGCGAGTTCGGTCTGGGTTCGAGCGTGTGGACCACCGACGCCGACGAACAGCAGCAGTTCGTGAGCAGGCTCCAGGCCGGCCAGGTATTCGTCAACGGCATGGTGGTGTCCATGGTCGAGCTCCCCTTCGGTGGCATCAAGAGCTCGGGGGTCGGCCGCGAGCTGTCCACCCACGGCATTCAGGAGTTCTGCAATATCAAGTCGGTGTGGGTGGCCTGATCGTGAGGGCCTACCTCGACCACGCGGCTACTACGCCGATGAGGCCCGAGGCCGTCGAGGCCATGCTCCCGTACCTGCGGGGCGAGTTCGGCAATCCTTCGGGAGGCCACACCGAGTCTCGTCGGGCCCGGATGGCCGTAGACGAGGCCCGTGAGCAGATCGCCGAGCTCCTCGGCGTCGACCTCGGCGAGCTGGTCTTCACCTCGGGCGGGACCGAAGCGGACAACTTGGCGGTGGTGGGCGCTTGGGAGGCCGGATCGGCGAGCTCGGCCAATCCAGCGACGCCGCAGGCCCTGGTGTGCACGGCCATGGAGCACCATGCCGTGCTCAACACCTGCACGGCACTGGCCCGCCGCACCGGAGCCCAGCTCCGCGTGGTGCCACCGGACAAGGACGGGATCATCGACCTTGGAGCCCTGGCCGCGGCGTGCACCGATGACGTCGGCCTGGTTTCGGTGATGGCGGTGAACAACGAGATCGGAACGGTCCAGCCCCTCGACGCGGTGGCATCCGTGGTCCGATCAGGATCCCCGCACGCCGTGATGCACACCGACGCCGTCCAGGCGGTGCCGTGGCTGGCCATGGAGCAAGTCACCGCGGTGGTCGACCTGACGACGGTCAGTGCCCACAAGTTCGGCGGGCCCAAAGGCGTGGGAGCGCTGGTGGTCCGGAGCGGAACCCCTCTCGACCCGGTTATCCACGGGGGCGGTCAGGAACGGGAGCGACGGAGCGGCACCCTCAACGTGGCCGGCATCGTGGCCATGGCCGCGGCGTTGGCCACCACGGTGTCGGAGCGGGACCGGGCGGGGAGCCGGGTCCGGGTTCTGCGGGACCGGTTGGGTGACGGGCTGGTGCGCTCGGTCGATGGCGTGTCGGAGACCGGACTCCGCCACGAGAAGGTGCCCGGACACCTGCACCTGCGGTTCGCCGGCGTGGAGAGCGAAGCCCTGGTGATCCTGCTCGACGAGGCCGGGGTGGCCGTGTCGGCCGGGGCGGCCTGCTCCAGCGGTGCCGTGGAGGCCAGCCACGTGCTGTTGTCCATGGGGATGGGTCGCCACGAGGCGGCCAGCGGGATCCGCTTCTCGCTGGGCTCGTCCACCACTGACGAAGAGATCGACCACGCTCTGGCCGTCGTGCCGGACGCCGTCGCCCAGCTGCGAGACTGATCCGGTGCGAGTACTCGTGGCCATGTCCGGTGGTGTCGACTCTTCGGTGGCGGCCGCCCTCCTGGTCGAGCGACTCGGACGTGACCACGTGGTCGGAGCCACTCTCAAGCTGTGGGGCGGCACCTCGGACTCCGGCTGTTGTTCGGTGGCCGACGTGGATGACGCCCGGCGGGTGGCCGAGCAGCTCGACATCGTTCACCACGTCTTCAACTTCGCCGCCGAGTTCGAGGAGCGGGTGGTGGATCCTTACGTGCGCGGTCACGCCGAGGGCCGCACACCAAACCCGTGTATCGAGTGCAACCGCCATCTCAAGTTCGACCGGCTGTTGGAGCGGGCCCGGGCTCTGGGTTTCGATGCCGTGGCCACCGGGCACCACGCCCGTCGTGTCACTACGCCCGACGGACGGTTCCGACTGTGCCGGGGCGCTGACCCGTTGAAGGACCAGTCCTACGTGCTGGCCATGCTGGGTCAGGCCCAGTTGGCCCGCACCGTCTTTCCGGTGGGGGAGATGACCAAGGCCCAGGTGCGGGAGGAGGCCCGGCGGCTCGGTCTCCGCACCGCGGCCAAGCCCGACAGCCAGGACGTCTGCTTCATCCGATCCGACGAGGGTCGCCAGGGATTCCTCGGGTCCCGACTGCCGTTGCATCCGGGCCGGTTGGTCGACCACGGCACCGGTGAGGACCTCGGCCCGGTGGACGCCGTGGAGTTGGTCACCGTGGGTCAGCGACGGGGGATGGGACACGGCGCCGACGGGAAGCGCCGTTTTGTCACCGCGGTGGACGTGCCCACCCGGCGGGTCTCGTTGGGATCTTCCGAGGACGCCCTGGCGGCCGGCGTCGAACTCCACACGGTCACCTGGGTCGATGATGATCCGACCGGCTCGATCGACGATCGTTCGGTGGCGTCGGGAGATGACCGCGTCCGTGTATCGGCCATGGCCCAGTGCAGCGCCCACGGCCGGCCGGTGCCGTGCACGGTGGGTCGCGTGGCCGGCGCGGACGCGGACTTCGGGTTGACGGTGGCCTTTGACAGCCGTCAGCGGCGCATCGCTCCGGGCCAGACCGTGGCCCTTTACGATCCTGACGAGCCCGATGTGGTGATGGGCTCGGGTATAGCCGGGTGAGCATGGAGCAACCGCCGGCGGGCGGGGACCCCGCGGGTCGGGCCGAGGAGTTGCGGCGGCTCATCGCGTATCACAACGATCGCTACAACCGCCTCGACGATCCGGAGATCAGCGACGGCGAGTTCGACGCGCTGGTGCGCGAGCTGCGGGCCATCGAGGCCGACCATCCGGACCTGGCCGTGCCGGAGTCACCCACCATGACGGTGGGTGCCGCTCCGTCCATCCAGTTTGCACCGGTGGCCCATCGGGTCCCCATGATGAGCCTCGACAACGCCTTCAGTTCCGAGGAGCTCCACGCCTGGGCCGACCGGCTGGCCAAGCAGGTACCCGCCGACACCGCCTTCGTCTGTGAACTCAAGATCGACGGGCTGGCCATCTCCCTCACCTACCGCGATGGGCGGTTCGTCCAAGCTGCCACCCGCGGTGACGGCCGCACCGGCGAGGACGTGACCGCCAACGTGGCCACGATCGCCGACATCCCCGACCGGCTCAGCCGGAATATCGGTACCCCTCCCTCGGTGATCGAGGTGCGGGGAGAGGTCTACATGCCGATTTCCGCCTTCGAAGACCTCAACCGGCGCCAGGCCGAGGCCGGCGAGCGGCTGTTCGTCAATCCCCGCAATTCGGCCGCGGGCTCGCTGCGGCAGAAGGATCCGAAGGTCACCGAGGGACGGGCCCTGTCGTTCTGGGGCTATCAGGTGGGTCAACTCGAACTGGTGGAAGGAGACCCGGCCCGCTCCGGTGCCGGTTCGTCTCTGCCGGGGTCGTTGGCGCCCACCCATGCGGAGACTCTCGAATGGCTGGAACGGGCTGCGTTCCCGGTCAACCCCCAGCGTCAGTTGGTCCACGGACTCGACGCGGCTTTGGACTTCTGCCAACGGTGGGAGGAGCACCGTCACGAACTGGACTACGAGATCGACGGCGTGGTGGTGAAAGTGGACGACCTGGCCCTGCAGCGTCAGCTGGGGTCGACCTCGCGTGCCCCCCGGTGGGCCATCGCCTACAAGTTCCCGCCCGAGGAGCGGACCACTACCCTGAGGGACATCGCCGTCTCCATCGGTCGGACCGGCAAGGCCACCCCGTTCGCCGTACTGGAACCGGTGTTCGTAGGCGGCTCGACGGTCTCGTTGGCCACACTCCACAATGAAGATCAGGTTCGGCTGAAAGACGTGAGGCCCGGGGACATCGTGGTGGTTCGCAAAGCCGGCGACGTGATACCTGAAGTTGTGGGCCCAATGCTCGGAGCCACCGGTAAGCGCCGCAAGCCGAAGTGGAAGTTCCCCACCGTCTGTCCCAGTTGCGGAGCCCCACTGGTGCGGCTGGAGGGTGAGAGCGACACCTTCTGCACCAACCTCGACTGCCCCGGTCAGCGGGTGCAGCGCATCGCTCACTTCGCGTCGCGTTCGGCCATGGACATCGAGGGCCTCGGGGAGCAGCGGGTGCAGCTGTTCATCGATCACGGGCAACTCCGCGATGTGGCCGATCTCTATTCGTTCACCGTTGACACCTTCGAGGGCCTGGAGGGGTTCGCCGCTCTGTCCATCGCCAACCTCCTCGGGGCCATCGACGAGTCGCGGGGCCGTCCGCTCCACCGGGTACTCATCGGGCTCGGGATCCGTCACCTCGGTCAGGTCGGCTCGTTGGCGCTGGCCCAATCCCTCGGCGACCTCGATGCCATCGTGGCGGCTGACGAAGCCAGCCTCGCCGCAGTGGACGGCGTCGGCCCGGTCATCGCCGCCAGCGTGACCCGATGGTTCGCCTCCGAGATCAATCGGTCGGTGGTCGAACGGTTGGGTGCGGCCGGCGTCAATCTCACCGAGCCGGGCGGAGGCGGGTCGGACGGAGGAGCCGGTGTGGAGCGAACACTGGACGGACGGTCAGTGGTGGTTACCGGCACCTTGGACGACATGACTCGTGAAGAGGCCGAAGCCGCCATAGCGGCGCGCGGAGGCAAGTCACCTGGCTCGGTGTCGAAGAAGACCTTCGCTGTAGTAGTCGGAGACGCTCCCGGTGCCTCCAAGGTCTCCAAAGCCGAGGCGTTGGGCATCCCGGTCGTCGGAGGAGAAGGTTTCGCCTACCTCCTCGAACGCGGCGAGGTACCCGATCCACCCTCCTGAAAGCGCTGTTGATGAAGCGGATGGCTACGGACGGGAACAGGAAGCACCGATGGCCAGGGACCGATCGCCCACTGGCTGCCTTGTAATCGGTGCCCTGTCCCGTTAAGGTTCTTGTCGCTGGTCTGTTGAGAGTGCGCAAGGGGGGTAGTTAGTTCCGCATTGCAACATGGAATTGCCGGTCTCGTCGCATGGAATCGACGTTGGGGCATTTTGGGGCAAAGGGGCATCTGAATCCTGAGCACGGGTTTCTCGCGGCACCAGTTCGCACGTCACGTCAGGAGGCACACGTTTCCTGACTTCGTATCCATGGACACATGGAAGAACAAGGAGCACTACATGATTCGCAAGATGCTCGTGGTCGCTGCGGCGATCGCAATGCCCGTCAGTGCAATCGCCGTCAGCGGTGGTTTTGCTGGCGCGACGACTGGCAGCGCCGCTACTGACACCATCGTCTGCAAGACCATCACGGGCACGGTGACCTTCTCGCCGAAGCTCACGGTCGCTGGCTACGCCTCGGGAATTACGACCACCACGGTCAAGGCCGCCTTGGGCGGCTGCACCGTCGGGGGATCGGACAAGTTCACGGTGAAGAGTGGATCGGTGACCGGCACCATCAAGGGTGCTGCGGGTACCAGCAAGGCCCACTCGGGCACCTGCGGGGGCCTTCTGAGTGCGAACCTCCAGGACGCCGGCAATCTGTCCACCATCTGGTCGACGTCGCCGAAGATCTCCAACTCGTCGCTCACCATCAAGAGTGTTGCGGGCGCCACCAAGGGCGGCCACGGCACCTTTACCATCCCGGGTACCACCAAGGGAAGTGCTCTCGGCTCGTTCCTCGGTGCCAACAAGGGTGCGAGTGACAAGACCGTCGCTCAGACCACCCTCACCACCACCGCACTGGCTACGGCTTGCGCGAAGTCGGGCATCGCCTCGCTGGCCATCGAGACCGAGCCAAGCACAACGGCCGTCAGCCTCGGCTAAGCAAAGCACTGCGGCCCGAGTCATCGGGCACAGGCCGTACCGAAGAGGACGGGGCTCCGGCCCCGTCCTCTTCACGTCTCACGTCTCACGTCCGGCACCTTGGCATGTCGGTTTGCCTGAGAAAGCTGGCAAGACGCCACATTCAAACGATCGTTCACCCGGCCGCTTCCGGAGCCAATAGCGCCCGGACCAGGGAGTACGGTCGTTATCTGCTTATGGTTGCCCTAAGGGCCGTGGCCATTTATTGTTCGAATTGCGAGCTGACGAGAGGGTGCGAAGGCAGGGGGATCTGTGGCGCACGCCGTCGTTGGGCTGTTGATCCCGTCTAAGGGGCTGTGGGCCAGCATGTGGATCGAAAGGGGGACCTGAGTTCTGAGCCTGAGCGCTCTCGCCGTCCGCAAGGAAGCTCGCGTTGGGGGGCACACGTCGCCTGACTTCGGATCCATGGAGACATGGAAGAACTAAGGAGCACTACATGATTCGCAAGTTGCTAGTGGTCGCTGCGGCGATCGCCATGCCGATCAGCATCGTGGCCGTCAGCGGTGGTGTCGCCAGCGCGGCGAACCCGCATACGGCAGCGAACCCGCAGACCGCGGCCACCGACACCATCATCTGCAAGGACATCTCCGGCAAGGTCACGTTCTCCCCCAAGGAGGACAAGAACGGATATACGAGTGGATCGATTCACTCGTCGATCAGTGCCACGTTGACCGGCTGCACCGTATCGGGGGCGACGCACGAGACGGTCTCCAAGGGAGTCGTGACCGGGACACTCGTGGGCACCGCGGGAACGGTAGCCAAGCCTGCCGGGAAGTGCTCCAGCCTGGTCGGTAACTCTGTCGACGTGGGCTCGCTGACCACGAAGTGGACCGCCACTCCTGCCGTGCCCAACTCGGTCCTCGGCGTCAAGAGCGTCACCGGAGGCACCCATGGGTCGTACGGGACGTTCAAGATCCCGGGTTCGACCAAGGGAACGCCGAGTGGCTCGTTCCTCGGGGCCAACCACGGGTCGTCCGACACCTCGACGTCACAGACGGTGTTGTCGGCTGGGACCCTCATCACCGACTGCGATAACAGTGGCCTGTCGACCCTGTCGATCACCACTGACTCCGCGGTGGCCGCGGTGAGCCTCGGCTGAGCCGTAAAGCAGTAATCGCCCGAGTCATCGGGCATTGGCCGTACCGACAAGGACGGGGCTTCGGCCCCGTCCTTGTCCCGTCCGGGGGGGCAAAATCCCCTGATCTCGCGTTGTGCGTGAGGCCAACTCGGGTCTCGTTCCACCCAGACGAGGTGGGAGGAACACATCACGGCCGACCCTCACCGTCGGGTGGGCATCAGGTCCTCCCCACCCTGGTCGGCGACGCCGCTCAGCTCAAGCGTTGGCGCAAGTGGTGGCGTTCAAACGATCGTTCACCCGGCCGACGCGAGAGTTGATCGAGCCTGGACCAGGGAGTTTAGGTGGCAGGTAGCAGTGGTTGCCTTGGGGGCCGAAGCCCTTTATGGTTCGAACCGAGGGTTGACGAGAGTGTGCGCAGCAGGGGGATCTGCGGCGCATGGACTTCGTTCAGCGATGTCGATCAAAAGGGGGTCCGAGTTCTGAGGCTGAGCGCTTTCGCTGTCCGGAAGGAATCTTGCGTTGGGGGGCAATCGTCGCCTGACTTCGAATCCATGGAGACATGGAAGAACAAGGAGCACACTATGTTTCGAAAGTTAGCTGTGATCGCTGTGGCGATCGCCATGCCCGTCGGCGTGATTGCCGCTACCGGCGGTATCGCCGGGGCCACGACAACCGGTGCGGCCGCCAAAGACTCCATCGTCTGCAAAGACATCACCGGAACGCTCAAATTCAGCCGTGCCCTCAATAACACGGGCTACACGAGCGGCACGATCGTGACGACGGTCACCGCTTACGTGACCGGTTGCACCACGGCGGGCCCTTACCACGTCAGTGTTACAAGGGGTACGGTAACCGGTACGCTCACCGGCGCCACGGGCACGGTCGCCAGTCCCACCGGGAAGTGCACCGGTCTTCTCGGCAGCGCTAAGGAGGTCGGTACCCTTACCACTACGTGGTCGGCCACTCCCGGCATCCTGGCCTCCAAGAGCGCCATCAAGAGTGACGCGGGTGGGGCCCACAGCGGTTACGGTACATTCACCCTCCCGGGCAGTACTCCGAGCGGCCCACCCACCGGTTCGTTCGGGGGCGCCAACGCCTCGGGCTCGGCCGACAAGTCGACCGCCCAGACAGCCCTCAAGATCGGCACGGCCACGACGTCCGGGACGATCCTGTACGACTGTGGCCACGGAGGAATCACGTCACTGAAGATTGACACTGACTCGGCCGCGGCCGCCATCAGCTTGAACGACTAGTCGCACTGCTACCGCCCGGGTGACTGGGCACGCCGTACGGACGAGGACGGGGCTCCGGCCCCGTCCTCGTCGTGTCCGGGACCGTTTTCCGGGGCCGAATCCGGCCATGACCTCGGGTTGTGCCGCTGACCGGTCACGACCGGCATTCGGCCCGGCGAAGACGGCCTACGTTCTGGCCGACCCTCCACCGCTCAGGCGTCGCCACTCGCTAGCCTGACGCCAGAACCATGCCGAGCATCACCGACTCCATCGGGCGTGTCCTCGGCGACCGCTACCGACTGGTTACCGCCCTGGGCACGGGTGCGTCCGCGCACGTCTATCTGGCCGAAGACGTCTCCCTGCACCGCCGGGTGGCCATCAAGGTGCTCCATCCCGCCCTGGCCGGCGATGCCGCCTTTCTCAAGCGTTTCCGGGCCGAGGCGCAGGCCGTGGCGGCCCTCAACCATCCCAACATCCTCCAGGTCTACGACTGGGGCGAGGAGGACGGCGTCCCGTACCTGGTGTTGGAGTTCCTGGCCGGAGGCAGTCTCCGCCAGGTCTACGACACCGGCGCCCTGCTCTCGCCGGAGCAGGCTGTGCAGGTGGGGATCGAAGCCGCAGCCGGGCTGGACTACGCCCATCGGCGCGGCCTGGTCCACCGGGACATCAAGCCGGCCAACCTGCTCTTCGACGCTGACGGGCGCCTTCGGATCGCCGACTTCGGTCTGGCCCGGGCCCTGGCCGAGGCGTCGTGGACCGAGCCGGAGGGGGCCATCCTCGGAACGGCCCGCTACTCCGCCCCCGAACAGGTCGAGGGATGGGTCCTCGACGGCAAGGCCGACGTCTACGCCCTGGCCCTGGTGCTCTATGAAGGGGTGACCGGTGAGGCCGCCTTCATCGGTGACACCACCCTGTCCACCCTGATGGCCCGGGTGGGGGTCCTGCTCCCCGAGCACGAAGCGCTCGGGCCTCTCAGCGACATCCTGGTGTGGGCAGCGGCTCCCGAACCCGGTGAGCGGTATGACGCTGCCCAACTGGGGCTCGAGCTCAAGGAACTGGCGAAGTCCCTGCCCCGGCCCGAGCCGCTGCCCATCGTGGAGACCGCGCCGGTAGAGGAGCTCGGGATCGGCCGGGTGCGGCACCCTCCCCGGGGGGTCGATCAGAACGACCTCACCGAGCTGGGCGTCCCCGACCCGGTGGCCGTGACGGCCAAAGGAGCGCGGCGCCTTCCCACTCCCAAGGGGGCGGCCCGCCCGGCCGGGCGTCGACGCCGGTGGCCGTGGATCACCGCGGCCGGGGTGGTGGTCGTGGCCCTCGTCGCCACCGGCGCCGCTCTGGCCAGCGCCTCGGGGGTCTTCACCCCCAGTCACCCGGTTCCCCAGCTGACGGGCAAGACCGTGGCCCAGGCCGACCGGGCGGTCCGTTCCGACCACTTCGTCGTGCGCGTCACCGGCCACGCCACCAGCACCACGGTGCGGTCAGGCCTCATTATCAGCCAGAGCCCGCGTCCGGGCTCCAAAGCCAAACCGGTCAACCTCAAGCAGGGCTCGACCATCGGTGTGGTGCTCTCGGCCGGACCGCCGCCGGTGACCATCCCCAGCCTGGCCCATGTCAATGGCTGCGCCGAAGCCATCCAGGTCCTGCTGGCCGT
>Ga0182030_10014869_pt1 | contig 15300 bp, 10 predicted proteins | sample 812S3MmetaG_FD_121299 | JGI IMG/M metagenome (GOLD analysis project Ga0182030, IMG submission 121299) | Permafrost microbial communities from Stordalen Mire, Sweden - 812S3M metaG (Illumina Assembly) | ecosystem: Environmental > Terrestrial > Soil > Wetlands > Permafrost | place: Sweden... | reverse complement strand
CTGCTACCGTGATAAGGAAGGAACTTTTGTTTGGAGTCCCGCCTTCAGGCGGTCCGGGCCTTCTCGAATGTAAGAGCCGCGTAAACGCGGGACTCCAAACGTAGCAGTGTCCAGATGCGCCCAGCGGCTTACGAGTTTCTTGCGCCTTACACGGAGGCGGGGCTGCTGTCGTTCATGGCGGGACTTGACTTGCTTTTGGCTGGAAAATCCCAGTCATGACTGGCTTGGCTATTTTCGAGGCGAAATATAGGCCGAAATTAGAGACTCCTTGCGTCATCTCCCACTTTTTACGCGTCGTTTTCTTACTTGGTTTGCGAGGGCGCGGAGACGTCCAGACAGACCATGCGAGTGTAATCGCGGGCCAGCAAGCGGCCGCCGGCCAGGGCCATGGGCCCCCACGACTCCCGGCCTTGCAGCACTTGGGCCTGGGCCAGGAGATGAAAGCTGTTGGGAGAGTCCTCCAGCAAGCTGAGTTTGCCAGAGTCGTTCATGACAAAGAAAACACCGTTGGCCAGCAGGTATGGTCCCATCTCAAAATTACTTCCGGCCGGGCTGGCCCAAACCGTTTTACCGTCCAGGCCCAGACAAACAAATTGGCCGTTGGGCCGCGCGCCAAAGATGTGGCCGTCGTGAAAAATGGGCGTGTGCTGCGTCGCACCGAAAACTTCCGGAGGGAGCTTCCAGACGACTTCCGGCACAAGCTTGCCGCCTTGCTCCCGAAGTTGCAGGAGCATGCTGCCCGCGTTGTAACCGCCGCTTAACAAAATCTTTCCGTTGTCGAGAACCAGCGGGGATGGCACGGTCGCAATGCTGATTTTCCACGCGTTGGTTTCCCACAGCAACGATCCGTCTTTGGCGGATATTCCAGCGACGCCGCCGCTGCCGCAATAAACGTAAAAACGCTGCCCGCCGAACTCCATCGGCATCACGGAGGAATGGGTCATTTTCCAGTCGTGTGGATTGGGCGCGCGCCAAAGGGTTTTGCCGGTTTCGAGCTCGACGGCAGACAGGAGGGCGTCGTGGCCACCGGGGGCCAGAATAACAGTCATGCCGTCGATGAGCGGGCATTGGCCGGCATACCAGGGCGGAATGGTCGCTCCGAATTCCGCGACTGGATTTATCGCCCATCGTAACTGTCCGGTCAGTGCGTCGAGACAAAGGACGTGGCATTTGGGATCCATCGCAACGACAAAACTATCTGAAATCGTCGGGACGGTGCGGGTCATACCGTGATTGCGCTTGACCGGCATTGTATAGGCATAACGCCAAATCTCGGAACCGTCGGCCAAAGAGAGACAACGAAGCGCGTTTTGCTTCTTGTCGTAGTCATAATCCAGAAGGTAAACGCGCCCGGCGCGGATGACGGCGCCCGCGTAACCTTCCCCGCAGTCGACCGACCACAATTGACGCGGGCCGGCGGCGTCCCAGGAACGGGCCAAAGGCGTTCTCTCCGGACTCATGCCGTCACGATTCGGGCCGCGGAATTGTGGCCAAAGACCGGGCAGGTTTGCGGGCTGGCCAGGGCCGGGGATCAGTTTACCGCCCAAAATGGGATTGACCGCAGCCGCGCCGTCGGCCCCCGGCGGTTGATCTGCCCCGGGCAGGCGCTCTGAAATGGCATCGCTTCCCTGGCGTTGCCACCAGAAGACCAGTGCGGCCAGCGCAAGAACCAGCGCCAGCAAAGGCAAGGCCAAAGCGTATCGAGAACGGTTAGAATTCATCGCACCACCCACAAAACGCTAATGTCTCTCTGGCACGAAAAACAATCTCAAAGCGTCTTACAGCGCTGATTTCCACGCGTCGGCTTCGAGTTCAAAGAGAAGATCGTCGCGGCAGATACCACTTTGCGCCACAACGACGGGCATTGAACGAAGCGCCCGCGCGGCGCACCAGGCCGAGAATAACGGAATGTCCGCGCGATTTTTGAAATAGGCAGTGGCGCGGGTGATGTCTGCAAACTCATACTGTCGCGCGACCAAAATGGCTTGGACCACTTCCATGGTAAGATCTATTTGCTTTCGAGTATCTTCAGGCCAGAGCGTCTCGCCGCCCGGCGCAATACTGGCTGTTCCAGAAATTAAAAGACGGCGGCCGCGGCGCGAAGTGATCTCCATGGCGCGACTGAACGAACTGCCATAAGCTGGGGCTGGACATTGCAAGGGAGAGCCTGCTTCTGCGATCTGGGCTGCGGCCTCCAGCGGTTGCGCCGCCCATGCGCCGACCACCAGCGCGGCGCCTGCCGGATTTTTTCCGGAAATGCCTGTGCTGGCCGGCAAGGAGCCGGCGCGAAATCTGATCTGTGAGTAAGCCTCTGTCCTTACTTTGTTGAATTCACCGTACCAAGACAGAAGATCATCCAGGTAAAACCAAGTCCGCACCAGGTCGGCCATCCAAAACCCGGCCTGGGACAGCGATTTTTCCAGGTTGCCAAGAGTCTGCCGGCATTGATCGGGGCGCAACACCAATCCCGGATTGGGCCCCAAACCGCCCAGCAAACAATGGCGAAGGCCACCCTCTTCAAAGACTGACCCAACGACGCGGCCATCGAGGGTTACTCGACTCACTTGGTCGGCATCAAACACAAAAGCCTGCATTCCGGCAATCGGATGCTCATCGTATGCAGCTCCTTCCACCCAAGTGACCGGCCAATCGATTCGCCCAAAAACCCGGCGCATGGCTTCGTCCGCCGCCGGGCGCGCACTGACGGAACCAAAGACAATCAAATTAATGAGGGTGGTTTCGGAATCCTTCAGCGCCGTATCCAGGCGGGTGAAAATCTCCATCAGCCCTTCGCCTGGCATGGGTTTGACGGTTAAACAAAATTCCCGGTCAGAGGAAAGCTTTGTGGCAGCGCCGGCCTGCGGGAGGGCGCTGCAACCGGCCTTGGCGGTAGGAATCAAATACATCAGTTGCCTAGACGATGGTCGCTATGGGATGGTTACGAATCAAGAGGAAATCATTTCACTTTTATTCAACATAAATTGCGAATTGACATAGCAAGAAATGTTGAGCTTTTTCCGAATCCATTTCGGCGCGGGCGGCGTCTATAGTTTATATTACAGCATCGGCCCAAAGCAGCCGTTGCCAAAGATGTGAAAATGTTTTTGATCATAGGCAGCCTAGTCCTTGCGGCGGCCAGCGCGGTGGCAGCGGGAGAACAGCCAGCGGAGGTGTTTGAAGGGACTGCTGTTCACACGGCGCAAAATCCTGTTGACGAGGTCGTTTTTGCCCGGTTGAAAGAATTGAATATTCAGCCGGCCAAGGTCTGCTCCGACGCCGTATTTGTCCGGCGGGTGTATTTGGATGTCATCGGCACCCTGCCGAAAGGCTATGAGACGGAGCAATTCATCCTCAGTGGCACCCCAAATAAGCGCAAGCTCCTGATTGACCGGCTGCTGGAACGAGACGAGTTTGCCGATTATTGGGCGATGAAGTGGAGCGATCTGCTGCGGGTCAAAGCAGAATTCCCGATTAATTTGTGGCCCAACGCCGCCCAGACCTATCACCATTGGATCCGCACCTGCATTCAGGACAACATGCCTTACGATCAATTCGTGCGCGAATTGCTGACTTCGAGCGGCAGCAATTTCCGGGTGCCGCCGGTCAACTTTTATCGGGCGATTCAAAGCAAGGAGCCGCAAGCCATCGCCAAGACGGTCGCCTTGAACTTTATGGGAATGCGGGCGGAAAAGTGGCCGTCCAACAAACTGGCCGGCATGTCCGCATTTTTCTCGGAGATTGGCTACAAGCCGACTTCCGAGTGGAAGGAGGAAATTGTTTTGTTTGACATGGGTAAGTTCACCAATGACCTGGTCAAATCCGCGACCTTTCCGGATGGCACACGGGTCCGGTTGTCGCCCGACCGTGACCCGCGCGAGGTGTTTGCCCGTTGGCTGATTGATCCGAAGAACCCATGGTTCACCCAGAACATCGCCAATCGCGCCTGGTCCTGGCTGCTGGGACGCGGCATTGTGCAGGAGCCCGATGACATCCGAGCGGACAATCCGCCTTCTGATCCCAAACTTCTGGCGTTGCTGGAAAAGAATTTGATCGCGTCCCATTATGACATCAAACAGCTTTTTCGCCTGATTCTTAACTCGAAAACCTACCAGCTCTCCGCCTTGCCGGCGACCGACAATCCGGAGGGCCCAGCCCACTTCGCATTTTACCCGTTGCGCCGGTTGGAGGCGGAAGTTTTAGTTGACGCATTGGACCAGATTACCGGAGCCACGGAAAACTATTCCAGCGCCATTCCGGAACCGTACACCTTCATTCCCGGGGACGTGCGCTCCATTGCGCTGCCGGATGGCAGTATTACCAGTTCGTTTCTGGAAATGTTCGGACGGCCGCCGCGGGACACCGGTCTTGAATCAGAGCGGAATAACCGCACTGCCGCCGACCAGCGCCTGCATCTTCTAAATTCCAGCCACGTCCTGGTCAAGTTGGAACAGAGCGCCCTGGTGCCCAAGGTGCTGCAATCGAAAAAGTCCCCCCGCGATATCGCCATGGGTCTGTATCTGGAGATTCTTTCGCGCATGCCGACGCCCGGAGAGGTGAAGATTGTGGAAAATTACTACCAGACCAGCAAGCTGGACAAAAGCCGGGCAACGGTTGATTTGGCGTGGGCCTTGATCAACAGCAAGGAATTCCTTTACCGGCATTGAGCCGGGATGCCAGACAGCCCATATAAAAGAAAGGCAAAGTGAGAGTATGAGAATGCAACAAAATGTGAATGGCGAACCGTTCAAACCGTATTCCGACGCCTTGATTTCGCGCCTGCGCGAGACCTCCATCTCCCGCCGCGAAGCAGTGCGCCGCGCGCTCCTCGGCGCAGGCGGCCTGCTCTTGGGACATCATTTGAATTTACGCGCGCTCGCGGCCGCGCCCTCTGCCCAAGCCAAGGCCAAGTCAGTCATTCAAATCTGGATGTGGGGCGGTCCGGCACACCTGGACACCTTCGATCCGAAACCGGAAGCAGGCTCCGATTATTGCGGCCCGCTGAATAAACCGATTGCCACCAACATTGACGGAATGAGAATTTCCGAACTCATGCCGTTGCTGGCCAAGCAAGCGGACAAGTACTCCATCATCCGCAGCATGACCCACGGCAACAATGGCCACGAAACCGCTTCTTACATGGTGCAAACGGCGCACCAGGCAGGCGGACACGATGTCTTTCCATGCGCCGGTGCGGTCGTTTCGCTGTTCAAAGGATATAACGCCGGGTATCATGGATTGATTCCGCCCTATGTAGTCTTGACGCAGCCGCAGGGGCGGTTCTCCGAGGCGGGATTTTTGGGCACACGGTTTCAACCGTTCGCCACGGGAGGCGATCCTGCGAAAACGCCATTCGCGGTGGAAGGGGTGATTAGCGAAAGAATTTCCGAGCAACATCAAAAGGACCGGCGCCAGTTGCTGAACCAATTGGACACCCTGGGCCGTGTCCTGCCGGGCAACGCGGAACTCGCGGCATCCGACAAAGCTGAAAAGGAGGCGTACGATCTCATCCTCGGCGACGCCGGCAAAGTATTTGACTTGTCACAGGAAAAGGCTGAATTAAGAGATCGTTACGGTCGCACCACGTTCGGGCAATCCTGTCTGGTCGCGCGGCGCTTGGTCGAGCGGGGCGTTCCCTACATCACCATAAATTACATGGGCGGCTGGGACACGCACAAAGAGAATTTCCAGACCATGCGCCGCCGCGTGCCGGAAATGGACAAAGGCATGGCCACGCTGCTGCAAGATTTGTCGGACCACGGGCTACTGGACAAGACGATTGTGTGGTGGGGCGGTGAATTTGGGCGGACTCCGAAAGTCATGTGGGAAGCCCCTTGGAACGGCGGGCGCGGGCATCATGGCGAGTGTTTTTCTGCGGTCCTCGCCGGCGGCGGCTTCAAGGGCGGCCAAGTGGTAGGCTCTTCCGATGCCAAAGGTGAACAGGTGAAGACACGACCCGTCTATCCGTGCGATCTCCTGGGCAGCATGTATGAGATGCTCGGGATCGATCCCAACGGAAAACTGCCGCATCCCGAAGGTTTGGACGTGCGCGTTGTTCCCGCTCTGGCCGATGGGAGCAAAAGCGGCGGTCTGTTGAAGGAAATCATGTAAACGCCTTCGGGCCACGATGCAAATGACAACGGAATTCAGACGGATTTTATTCTTGACTACTGCGGTGATGCTTTCTGCCGTCGCCCCTCTGCAAGGACAACAGAACATCACCCCTCATCTTGGCTACGCCTTTCCCGCCGGAGGACGGCAAGGTTCTTCCTTCGAAGTCAAGGTGGGCGGGCAATATTTGAACAACGTCAGCAATGCTTTCTTTTCCGGCGCTGGAATCCAAGCGCAAGTAATTGATTACGTCAGGCCGCTCACCGGCCAGCAACTCAACCAACTGCGCGAGGAGTTGAAGAAATTCCAGGAAAAAAGAGCCCAGGCGCAAACTTTTCCCGCTTTGACGGCCGCCGATCGGACGCGGATCATGGAAATTCGCCAAAAAATAGCTCAATCGCAAAAGAGGATGATTAATCCCGCCATTGCGGAAGTCGTCACGCTCCGAGTCACCATTTCCTCCAACGCCGTCCCGGGTGAACGGGAGCTCAGGCTCGGTTCGCCCCTGGCCTTGTCCCAGCCCCTGGTTTTTTGCGTCGGGCAATTGCCTGAATTCAACAAGCCCGCCCCTGCCGTCGAAAAGGAGCCCGACTTCTTCCGTCCCAGAAACGACACCGCCCAAAAAGCCGCTCCACCCGTGGACTCCAGCGTGGCCCTGCCCTGCGTGATTAACGGCCAGACATTGCAGGGCGAAGTGGATCGCTATCGGTTCCAAGCGCGCCAGGGCCAGCATCTGGTCATCTCAGCCTCCGCCAGGGAACTAATCCCCTACCTTGCCGATGCCGTCCCCGGCTGGTTTCAAGCCATTGTTTCGCTTTATGACAACAAGGGTCACGAAGTGGCCTACGCCGATCATTTCCGCTTTCATCCCGACCCGGTCCTGCTTTTCGAAGTGCCCAGGGATGGGCAATACGTGCTTCAAATTAGAGATTCAATTTATCGTGGCCGGGATGATTTCGTCTATCGCATCACGGTGGGCGAAGTGCCTTATGTCACGGATATTTTTCCGCTGGGCGGCCCCGCCGGCGCTGAAACCACCGTCAAACTGTCCGGCTGGAATCTCCCGGAAGACGCGCTGACCCAGGATAACACGGGCTATGCGCCCGGCATTTATCCCCTTTCTGTGCATACTGACAAATTGGTTTCAAATCACCGGCCTTTTGCGGTGGACAATCTTCCCGAATGTTTAGCGCGTGAATCCAACCATTCAGACGACACCGCACAATTGGTCACGCTTCCCATAATCGTCAACGGGCGCATCGGAAAACCGGGCCAATGGGATGTGTTCCGTTTTAAGGGCGCCGCAGGCGATGAAATTGTCGCCGAAGTTATCGCGCGCCGCTTGGATTCTCCATTGGATTCGGTGCTCAGGTTAACCGACGCCAGCGGCAAACAACTCGCCTTTAACGACGATTACGAGGACAAGGGCGCGGGGTTGCAAACGCAATATGCGGATTCCTATCTGCGGCTCAAGCTGCCGGCATCCGGTTTTTACTATATTTATGTGGGCGACGCCCAACAACAGGGCGGCCCGGAATACGCCTATCGCCTGCGCATAAGTCACCCCCGGCCCGACTTCGCCCTGCGCATTGTGCCATCGAGCCTGAGTGTGCGCGGAGGCATGTCTGTGCCCTTTACCGTCTATGCCTTGCGCAGGGACGGATTTAGCAACGCAATTACTCTGACTTTAAAAGATGCCCCGGCTGGCTTCACTTTAAACGGCAGCACAGTGCCGGCCAATCAGGACCAGGTCCGACTAACCTTGATGGCCCCTGCCCTGCCCTATAAAACATCCTTCAAGCCCGTTCTGGACGGACGCGCAATTATTGACGGCGACAGAGTAGTCCATTCTGCTGTGCCTTCCGAAGACATGATGCAAGCCTTTGCCTACCGCCATCTTGTTCCCTCCAAAGAACTGGACGTCACTTTCATGGATCGTCCTGCAGTCAAGTTCTCGATCAAAATCCTGGACCCGACACCGATTAGAATCCCCTCCGGTGGAACAGCGCAAGTCCGAATCAGCACGCCCAACCGCTCGGCTAATAATAATTTCCAACTCGAGTTAAGCGATCCGCCCGATGGCATTTCCATTAAGAACGTCACGCCGGGTGATGCGGAAACAGTCATTGTCCTGAGCAGCGATGCAGCCAGGATTAAACCCGGAGCAACTGGAAATTTGATCGTCAACATCGTTGCCAACCGGCAACGGGCCAATTCGGGCGGCAAACCGCGGCGAAATCAACAGGGGCTCGTGGTCGGCGCGCTGCCGGCAATCCCCTTCCAAATCATTGCCGCCCAGTTGACGGCGAAATGACGTTCGAATGGCTGCTACAGCGTTCCCGGGGGCGCATTGCTTTGACAGCCGGAACGTGGGAAGAGCCAAATCCAATCGGGGTCCGAAGCTGTGGTATTATTATCCGAACTTCCCGAAGTTGAATTAAAGGCATAAGGCAAGTTCGGCAGGACCGGTCCTCTCCAGGCATGGGCCTCCGCATGGCCATCCGCAAAAGAGAAGGTGGCGCCGCCGCAATGATAATGTGCCGGAGCATTCGGAAACGCCGGGGTATACGACATTTGCATCCACGCATCATCCATGGTGTACATCGTCTCATCCGCGAAAATAAATGCCATACTGGGAGGCGGGCATGTCAACTCGGTCACTTTCACGTAATAGCGCAAAGGGGCGGCGTAATTCGGCTGACTGGGAACTGGCAGGCCGCTTTGACCATCCAGATAAACCCATCCCATCTGACCGTTCATTGATACAGACCGCAGCCGGATCCCGTTTTTCGACGGTATATTGTCGCCCGGGCATCTATAAGGACCGATCTGACCGCTCATATAGGGCGCGAGCAAGCATTGCTGATAGAGCAGGACATTCGTATTGTCAGGGTAGGCAAGCCAGCTTTCACCTCCTTGCGAGCACGGGCACCAGATGTAGTTGGAAAGCGCCAAGCCATAGAGCAGTGAGGCGTTGGGCAGCATGTAATCCCGGAAATCATCCGCATAGAGCTTCCATCCTAATTGCAGTTGCCTTTTGTTGCTCAAACATTCCGCCTGGTAAGCTTGTTCTTTCGCCTTGGCCAAGACTGGCAATAAGAGTGCGGCCAGAATCGCGATGATCGCGATCACCACCAGGAGCTCGATCAGGGTGAAGGCGCTCATGAAAAAGCCCCTGTAATCCGACCTTTCGGCTTTAGCTCGACTTTTCATAATAATTAACGGTTCCGATCTCTTTTTCACAAAAACTAATGGGGATTCCAACAAAGTCGGAATCCCCTCAACCTCGCGGCCCATGGTTTACAGATGGCGAATGCGATAATAGGTCGTCGGTGCGTTCGCCGGTACGGTGGCTTGAAAGGCCGTTCCCACACCGCCAGGCTGTGTAATTGTCGCGGCGGGACTTGCGTCGGAGTACGGTCCCGAAACCTTGCTGGCGCTTTGCACTACGAAAGATGCAGTCGAATCATAAACTACCGGCGAAGTCCACATCAGCGTCGTATTCGTCCCAACGGCTGCCACGCTTTGAATTGTGGGGGACGGGGGCAGAAGAATTACACTGAACGTCCCGTTGGTGCTGGTCGAGTCGTTGCCGGTGGTTGCGATAGAGGTATAACCGAGAGAATACTCTCGCAGCACGGCGGGAAGCGACGGGTTTGGATTGTCATTGCCCCCCAGCGGCGTTTGCGGAAGACTGGCAATTACATTGTCCGCCGCGTCGAACACCACTCCGCGACGCTGGCTTACCAGCACGCTTGTACTAACCGGGCCTGCTTCCTCATTGTTGGTCACCATGGTCGAGAGGTCCGGGATGCCGTTGGTGATATGAGTGATGATGGTCGTGCCAAATCCAGTCGCACAAGCCAGCCAGTTGCCATCCGGCGAAATGGCAATGCCGTAGGTCGCATCGAAGACATCCGAGCCTCCGATTCCCGACTCCCATAGGTTGGTGACCCCGCTGGAATCATAGATGTATAGTTCGGCGTTGTTGTTGTTGGCTTCGCCAGTGCCAGTTCCCGGATCGCCCGCCGCAATGGTGCGGTCTTGCTGGGCGTAGATATAACCTGTTGTAGGATGAACAGTCATGTCGCCCAGGACGGCGTTGATGCCGAGGCCAACAGTAAATAAACCGACGGGAGTGGTGGCAATTGGGACGGGATTTGTCACGCTGTCGTAAACGTACTGCCACAACGCCGGAGGCGTTAAAAATGTAGCGTTAGCCGTATTGCCCGTTTCTGTCCACTCATCCGCAGTAATTACCAAATTACTGGCGGCTAAGGAGCCGGTCACATAAAGCCCAAAAACACCGTCATAGACGGTGCCAATTTGATTTGTGTCGAATAGATTTGTCGTGAATGAAAAATCTGGGGATGCCAGCCAAATACCTCCTCCGGGAGCACTATAGGAAATAGTGCCCCCCGGACTCAGACCTGCCGTGTAGCTACCCGCAACGTCCGCCACATAGACCGAGTCATCCGGGCCTACAAAAACCCGATAAGGCGAGTAGCGATAGCTGGTGCCGATCCAAATGTTGCCCAGCAAGGCGTTGGTCCCTTGCCCGATGGCGTCAGAACCGTCCGCGTTCAGCAGGTAAATTCCTCTGCCCACCGATCTGCCGTTTCCAGTCGCATTCGTTGCAGAACTAGGCCATGGGCTGCACACATAAATGCGCCCAAAATTCGGACGCTGCGGATTATTGTTCACTCCCACTCCGCGCGGCGCCACGAACTGCACGGCGTTGCTGCTGTCGGAGCTAATCTGGGTAAAGGCCCCGGAGCCGGTTTTGTAAACGGTGATGGCGTAGTTGGTGTGGGCTCCCAAACTAAACCCGTTTGAACCTTTGGCGAGGGCGCCGAGGCTGTTGGTCACGCTGCCATTGTTAAACGTCACCGTAACCTGGGTCGCGTTTTCATTTAGGATAAACTGTATCTGCCCGTTATTATTGGTCACTGCGGAGGCGTAAGGATGAGCTTCCGTGTTCACCGCCGAAAGCAGAATAACTGCGGCAGCATAAATATGGTTTCTTAATTGTTTCATAATTTCGTGCATTAAATGCTTGGGTTTTTAACGGAAAATCTGTAACAACTTTTGTGACAGTGATCAGTACGAATTCTTATGTCAAGGCCTAAATCGCCGATTTCTTCAAAATTTTTCAGGTCGGCCGACGGCGTGTCCATCGGGTTGGGTCACCCTGCAATTCCCGCTCAGGTTTTAGTCAATTATAACTTAAGGCGGAACCCGGCGCGGTTGAGCAAGGCCGTGATCGTGAGAACGACCACCGCGCACCCAATGGACCGGCTCACCGCCAATGTCAAACTCACTCCAGCGAGATGATCATACCACCCGTCCACGTGCAGCAATTCCAGGAACGATCCCATTCCCTCACTCAGCAGATAGGCCAGCAGCACGTTCTGCCCGGCTATGGCAAACGGCCTGACAAGCGAGGAAGTCTGTCGCGCATCGGACGCGAAATAAAAAACCAGCCACACCGCTGCCGTAATGGCGCAGGACCATAGACACCAGGATGGAGTCGCCTGGTTTTTATCGATGCCGTAGAGGCCGTTGACCAACAGCGCGGCGGCGGCAAACCCGCCGATGAACAACAAAGTGAACCGCGTGCGCGCCGTCCGCCCCGCCATGTCCGCGGCCACCAGGATTGAAGCCAATAGCACGCCCGACAACGCGATAGCCGCATGTGACCCCAGCGCTTGCCCTATCTCGACATAATGAGAAAGCCAGAAATGATTGAACAGACCGGTTCTATCTGCGGGAAAAAGACAGAAAAGCAAGACCGCGCAGCCCAGCAGCGCCGTGCGATGAGTTCGGAAAATAAGAAAGATCAGGGCGGCTACGAGATAAGCCCAACCAATCAGACCGAGAATCCCAAACCAACTGGTGTTGAGATGAAACGGCGAAAGCGTGATGACGAATTGATTTCGCCGGCCCCGAAACGCAAAGGCCAGATAAATCAATCCCGCCGCTCCCAGCAGGCGAAGGCAAGTGCTCAAAATTTTCCAGAACTTCACTCCTCCTGCTGCCGGGCCGCCCCGCGAAATCGTGCAAAAGGCGAATATGGCCGCAATATATAATGCGGCGGACCAGACCGTCGGCGACCAGCCTGCCGTTTCCGGCGCGGAGGATTCGCTGTTAACCATGAGTATGCCGATGACCAGCAGGGCCAGGGTCCTCGTGATGACATGCCACACTATTTTCCAAACCGGTTCGCCCCGATCCAGTCGCGAACCGAGGGCAAACGGAATTGCCATTCCGACGATGAAAAGAAAGCCGGGAAAAACCAAATCCACAAATGTCATGCCGCTTCCCCCGTGATGCCGGCTGCTGAAATGAACCATCCAGTCCGGCGTGATGGTGTCCGGCGCACCCGCCAGATCATTGACAAAAATCATCATGAAAATAACCAGGCCGCGCAGAGCGTCCACGGACGCGATCCGGGGAGCGGGGCTGGGGGAGGCCGCTGTTACCATAAGGCTGTTGAAAAGTGGATCATTTAAAACTATGCAAAAACAGCCTGCGCGTTCTGCCGAAGGATTTCAACATTAGTTGTAATGACAGCGCGTGCGCCACCCTACGGCCAGTTAATAGAGGGCCGGAATTTTTCCATTGGACAGAAGTCAGGCCGCCGAATGGGGCAGTTCGAGGACGAACGTGGCTCCCGCCCCGGAACCGGCGCTCTGGCATGTGAGCGAGCCGCCCAACTGTTGGGCCGTCTGCGCTCCGCCGTGCAGACCGAAACCATGCCCGCTCTTGCGCGTGGTAAAGCCGTGCTCAAAAACCCGGGTCAGGTTTTCCGGCGGAATGCCCACTCCGTTGTCAATTACCGAGAACTTCATCATGCCGGGACTTCCCGGTCCGATGCGCAATATCAGGCGCTTAGTCTCATTGCCGCCTCCATCGAGGGCGTATTTGGCGTTGCGCAGGAGGTTGACCAGGATTTGCAGCACTTTGTGCTTTTCCACTTGAATGGGCGGAACGGGCTCGAACTCGCGGATGACCTCGATGCTGTGGCGTTCAAAGGCGCCTGCATTGAGCCGCAGGGCATCTTCGAACAAGTCGGACGCGGGCAATACTTCCACGGTGCCCGCCAGCTTGGCATAAGATTGTTGGGTAAAAATGATGTCTTTGATGTGCTCGATGTTGGCGCTTAGTGACGAAAGCTCCTCGCGAAGCTTGTTCTCGTCGACGGCAAGGTGCTCAGCGACGGTGGCGAAATAAACGGGCAACTGTCGCCCCTTGGCATCGGAGGTTAAAAACGCGGGGAGATCGTCGACGTGGGCTTGCAGCAAGGCCGCCGCCTTGCCCAAATTAGCCGCCTTGGAATGGCGCAGGCTTTCCGACATGACCGAGGCGGAGACGTTGACGCTGTTGAGAACGTTGCCGACATTATGCAAAACAGTGGTGGCCATTTCCGCCATGCCCGCTTGCCGCGAAGCATCCAGAAGCTCCTTGTGGACCTGGTCGAGCCTGGCTTCAGCTTGTTTAAGGGCCGTAATGTCCTTGGAAATGCCGAACGTGCCGATGATCTCGCCCTGGCTGCTGCGCAACGGCCATTTGGAGGTTAACGACCAAAGCTCGTTGCCATTTTTCATCAGATCATGTTCAACTTTGCCCACCACCGGCTGGCCCGTCCGGATGATTTCCTGCTCGTCGTTAAACGCGGCCCGGGCATGTTTGTCACTGAAAAAATCAAAATCCGTTTTGCCGATGATATCCCGGTCAGTAGTATTATGGCGCTTGATCTTGGAAAGACTGCAACACTGGTAACGGGAATCCCTGTCTTTGAAATAAATGGCGTCGGAGGCATGTTCCAACAACGCGCGCAACAATAATTGTTCCTCCCCAAACTCCGGAACCGGATGTTCGTTCGTCGGGATTACCACTTCCTTTTTACACGGTGAATCGTGTTCTGTATTCATACTCTAAAGGCCATCAACGAGAGGGACTGCCCGTCACGATGACTGCCTCTCGAATATCGGCCAAAAGTCGGAAATACTTGAACACTCTGCCCTTTATTCAAGGCAACGGAAGGGGTGAAAGCGGGACGGTTGTTTCCCCATTTTGGCACAACCCCGAAAATTCTCTGCAACTCCTGTTCTTTTTGACCGGCTGATGTAGGCTTCTTCGTTTATGGAGCCAGACTTGGATAGTCGAAAATCCTGTCACCCTCTTTGCTGGGTTTTCGCCTCGCTTTTGGTCCACGCCGCCACGCACGCGGGCACGGTCACAGTGGGGACAAACGTGCTGGGACCCACCCCAACGGTGGTCGGTTACGACACCGGGCCTTTTTGTCCAGCCAGCAACACGCAGGATTGGTGGCGGTATTCGGGTGTGACCGGGGCGCGCATTTTTATAACCCCCAGTTCAATCGAGCCCAGCAGCCAATTTCCGGCGGTGGGCCAGACTGTCACCAACCAAGCCAGCTTTCTCAGCCTTAAAGGCCTGGTGCGTTCCAATCCGTGGAACACCAATTATCTTAATTGGTCCTATTTCACCAATCAACTGGCCACTCCGAAATTGGCCTCGTTAGCAGAATCTGTGGGTAAATTCTTGCGGCTCCGGGAGCCGTCCTAACGTGTGATACAAGGCAATTTCCATCGCGTCGTAGGTGCGGAAGCCGTAGGAACGTCTGGTGACCACTCGAATCTTGTTGTTGAGGCCCTCCACCGCACCGGCGGAAATCTCTCCCTTGGCTTTGAACCAGTTCATCAAGAGAGGCTGATGAGACCGCAGCATTCGCGCCACCTTCTTCATCGGTTCCAAGCGGCTGCGCAGGGCGCGGGTCGTCCAGACGTCCAGAAAGGCGCTGGCCCAGGTCAGCGAGTGGTAGCGCCAGAAGTCTTGGAAGGTTTCCTTGAGCATCCAGGCCCGGCCAGTAGCCAGCTTGCTTTGGAGCAGGCCGTAGAGTCGGCGTTTGGCCTGCCCGCGCACCCGGCTGCCTTTGCGCAGCAGTTTCCAGCGCATCTTCTTGAGCTTCTCGGCCACAGGACGGCCCCGCAGCCGCCCGCTCTCGGCGCGACGAACTTCGTCCACAGCCTGGTTCAAGTGCGAGGTGATGTGAAAACGGTCCAGCACATGCAAGGCATGGCCGGCCTTGGCCGCAATCACTGTCAGGTAAGGCCGCCACATGTCGCTGCACACAAAACGCAATCCCTGCACGACCGGCTCTCCCAAAGT
>Ga0182030_10014868_pt1 | contig 15301 bp, 16 predicted proteins | sample 812S3MmetaG_FD_121299 | JGI IMG/M metagenome (GOLD analysis project Ga0182030, IMG submission 121299) | Permafrost microbial communities from Stordalen Mire, Sweden - 812S3M metaG (Illumina Assembly) | ecosystem: Environmental > Terrestrial > Soil > Wetlands > Permafrost | place: Sweden... | reverse complement strand
TGGCTTCGGCCTCCGCGGTGCGGCGTTGCGATTCCAGCCAGCGCGGCGACTCGGGCAGTTTCTTGCGCAGATACCACACGATGAGCGAACCAACACCGGCGATGATAAACATCGGCCGCCAGCCCCATGTCGGAATGATCAGATAACTCAGGAGCGCCGTCGCGGGGAATCCGGCGACCACCAGGAACGCCATAAAGGACAGCCAGCGCCCGCGCGTCTTGGGCGGCACGAATTCGGTGAGCGTCGAATAGCCGACGACGATTTCGGCGCCCAGCCCGAGCCCCTGCACGAAACGGCAAATGATGAGTTGATCCATGTTCTGCGCGAAAGCAGCCGCCAGCGACGCCAGCCCGAAAATCAAAAGATTGATCTGATAGGTGAAGCGCCGTCCGTATTTGTCACCGATAAATCCGGTGACGAAGGCGCCAATGGTCATGCCGACGAAAGTCAACGAAATGAATTGCGGAATCTGCAGCGGGGTCGCGAATTTGGTCTGGACCACGGAAGCGATCACGCCACCGGCGACATAGAGATCGTAGCCGTCGAAAAACATGCCGGCGCCGACCAGCCAGAATATGCGGTAGTGAAACGATGATATCGGCAGCCGGTCGAGACGTGCGCCGGCGTTCACTGTGGTAGCCATTGGATTTCCCCCCTTGATGCGATGGCCGGTCTTGCTCGCCGGCGCATGCCAAATGTTTAACCCCACGAAGCCGGATGATAACCCGTCATCGCATCGCTTGTCCCGGCCGTGACGCAAAAAAGCGCCGGCGTGGAAACATCGCGTTGGCAGAATATGAGGTCTTTGTCGCTGGCTAAAAGCTAAACGGCTTCCCGATAATCCGCGGGCGGAAGTTTCGTTTGGCCGTTCGCGCCTGCCGCGACGCCGGAGCCATTGCTATTGCCAGCGCCACCGCCGTTGAGCGGCCGGCCGCTCTCGATGCGATGAACGACCACCGGCCGCTCGCTTGAGCCGAGAATTTGTTCTGGCGCTGGCTCCTTCGCGTCGGGCTGGAAATTGGTGGACGAAAACGACCCGGAAATGACGGCGCCTTTTTCGAGCAGCAATTCGCCGTAACTGACATTGCCGGAAACCCGGCCGGTGGAACGAACGCACAGAAGCTGTTTGACCTCGATCATCTCGGATACCGAACCGTAGATTTCGGCCTCGGTCGCGATGATCTTGCCTTTGATGACGCCGGAAGGACCTACCCACACGGCGCGCGCGGTCACATTGCCTTCGATCGAGCCGTCCACCACTACGACTTGCGGAACCACAACATCGCCACTCACATTGACACCCTCGCCGATGTAAATCGTGTTGGGTTCTATCTTCCGGCTGTCGCTGTCGTGGTTGTAGTCAGCCATTCGCAGTCTCCCCGGGGAATGAAATTTTGCCCCTCGGCAATCTCAAAAAAGCTGAGCAAACGATATTCGGAGAGTCGCGGCCGCAATATAATCCCGGTGGGCAGTTGTGAACAGATTTATTTGGGCTAGGTGTCGGAAATGACGTGCGTTTTACCGCTCGACGGTCATTCGCCGGCTTGCCGCAGCAATCCAATACCGCCAGATTTGAAATGGCATTCGCCCGTGAACAAGCGAGCGCCACAACCTTAGTCGATCGCGATGCCCCGGCGAGCGCTCTCCTCTAGGAGATGGAGATTGTTCTGCACGAATTTGTTGTGCGGGTCTTTGCGCTGCGCGGCGATCAGCTTCTCATGCGCGTGCTTGTAGTCGCCACGCAGCATGTAGGAGTATCCCTGGTTGTTGAGAATTTCGGCCGTCGCGCCGGCGATGGCGATCGCCCGGCTATAGGCCTGGTCGGCCAGAGCGAAACGATGCAGGCGGTCATAGGACGCGGCCAGCCCGAGCCAACCTTCCTCGTCGCGCGGATTGCGCTTTGCCGCGCGTCGAAAATATTTTTCCGCGAGCCTGAAATGATTGGCGCGATATTCGGCGTTGCCGCGACTCACATCGCCGTCGGAATTGCCGTCAGGCGGGCCCGGCTCTTCGGACGCTTGCGCGCTCAAGGCTTGCGAACTCGTATCTTGCGAAGCCGTAGCCGGCGAAATCGAACCGGTCGGTTCGCTGTCGGCTTGCGCCGGCATGGGCGGGTTGACGTCGGCGACCGGTGTCTTGGACTCGAACGGATTTTGAAAACCGCCCGTTGTACTGCATCCCGCCAGCCATAGGCCGGCGAGCGCAATCACAAAGGCTCGGGCTATTCCAGAACGCATGACAAAGCCTGACGGAAATGCCCGGTAACCGAGCGCGGATCAGGCTAGGCGAGCGTGGTTAATAAGTTCTTGGATCGCGGTGCCTGCGACCGGCGTTGACGCTCCGCCCGCTGCCGACTGGCTTGGTGGGCCCGGCAGCACGGCACGCGAAGTCCCTGCAAATGCTGGCCTATCGCCGGAGCTCAATCGGCAGGCTCGGCGGCTGGACCGGCCTGCGGGCCATTGTGCCGCAACCATATTCGTTGCTCACGGGGTGCGGTTGCGGCAACATGCAAAAAAACAGGCCCGACCATCGATCGTTGCGGTTGGTACGGACCGGGATTTCCGGGAGAATCCGACGATGCCCAAGCCGCGCATTAGCTATATCGATCCGGCTGCGGTCAAAGATCCCGCTATGATCGCCGAGTTCGAACGTTGTGCGCGAGAGGGAACGCCACGGCCGGAAAGCCAGGCGATCCGCGCCCATGTACCGGCAACCTTCTGGTCGTTCGCCAATACTTGGCGCGACGTATTCAAAAACGGAGTTGCCGATCACAAGATCAAGGAACTTTGCCGCATCTATGTCTCGCGCTCGGTGCTGTGCGAATTCTGCGGCAATCAACGTTCGATCAAAGCCGCCAAGTTCGGCCTCAAGGAAAACGATTATTCCGAGCTTATCAATTTCGAGAGTTCGGCGATCTACGATGAGCGGCAAAAGGCGGCACTCTCTTATGCTGAGGCGATCACGTGGGATCTGCCCTGCGACGATGCGTTCTGGGAACGGCTGCACAAAAACTTTTCTGAGCCCGAACTGGTCGAGATCGGTTATTTCGTCGCCATCACCATGGGTCAGCAGCGTTGGCTGCGCACGCTGAATATCGAACACCACCAAATCCTGGCGGGCACCGACGGCTCGATGGCGCCCGGTTTCGAGACCGAAGACGCACTCAAGCGCTCCAAACAAGCCGCCGACTATTGGGCCAAAACAAATCCTAAGATCGACGGTAAACCCTCAACGCAGGCCGCCGAGTGACAGATCAGCAAACAACCGTCTCCGCGATCCGCTCGGCCGTCGCGTCACGCGCCGGTGCCGCGCCGCGCATCCGCGTCCGTGGCCTCGGCAAGCATTACGGCTCGCTCGAAGTATTCCGCAATATCGACTTCGATGTCGGCGAGCGCGAGATCGTCGCCATCGTCGGACCGTCCGGCTGTGGCAAGACCACGCTGTTGCGCTGCATCGACGGCCTGCTGCCGCACGATGCCGGTGAAATCATGGTCGGTGAGGAGCGTGTTACTGAACCGATCGCCGGCGTCGCCATGGTGTTCCAGCATTTCGGTCTGTTTCCGTGGAAGACCGTGTATGAAAACGTCGCCTATGGCTTGCGCATGGCGGGCGCGCCGAAGGCCGACATCGAACGCAAGGTGCCGGAATTCATCGAACTGGTCGGCCTGACCGGTTTTGAAAAGGCCTTCCCCTATCAAATGTCGGGCGGCATGCAGCAGCGCTGCGGGCTTGCCCGCGCGCTCGCCATCGAGCCCAATGTGCTGCTGATGGACGAACCTTTCGCGGCGGTGGACGCGCAGACGCGCGAGATTTTGCAATTCGAATTGCTGCGCATTTGGGAAGAGCGGCCGACCGCCATGGTCTTCGTCACCCATTCGATAGAAGAAGCGGTGCTGCTCGGCCACCGCGTCATCGTGCTCAAGGGCAGGCCCTCGAGCATCCATGAGACCATCACCATCGACTTGCCTAATCCGCGCACGCGCGAAACCTTGCGCGAGCCGCGTTTTGCCGAACTGCGCGAACAGGTGTGGGGCACCTTGATGCGCGAAGCGCGCGAGGCCGAATTCGTTTTGGAGCGTTGACACAAGACGCAAATATAAGAAGACGCGTAAACCAAAGGGAGGATTCGATGATCCGCAGAACTTTCAATCTCATGGCCGGCGGTGCCATGCTGGCCGCGGCGCTGATGGCCGCGGCCCCCGCTTCGGCACAAGGCAAGAAAATCGTCTTAGCCATTCCCGGCATTCCGCCGATCTTCTCGGTGACGATTGCCTATGTCGCGCAGAAGGAAGGCTTTTTCAAAAAACACGGCGCCGATGTTGAAATCCGGCCGTTCGATAACGGCACCGCCGCCGCGCGCGCGGTGGTTAGCGGCGATATCGATCTCGCCTTTTCGCCGACGCCGCCGGTGATCAATCAGATCTCCAACGCCGGCGTGCCTTTAGTCGCAATCTATGGCCTGCCGAACCCCGATTGGGTCATCGGCACCACCGAAGAGGGCAAGACCTGCAAGGACCTGATCGGCCAGGATGTCGGTGTCGATTCGGTCGGCGGCGCGCGTTCGGTCGCCTTGCGTTCGATGCTCACCGGCTGCCCCGGCATGAAGATCGAGGACACCAAGCAGGTCGCGCTCGGCTCCAGCTCGGGGCCGGCCATGATCGCCGGTCGGCTGCATTTTGCCGTGCTGCATCTTAACGATCTCGCCGAGATCGAAGCGCAGGGCAAGAAGCTGCATATCTTGCTCGCCCAGAATAAGACCAACCCGACCAGCCACTATCTGATGCTGGTCGTGCGCAAGGACAATCTGGCCAAGAACCGCGACGCCATCGTGCGCACACTGGCCGGCCTGATCGAAGCCGCGCATTTCATGCAGGATCCGAAAAACGCCGACGCGGTCGCCGATGCTGCCTCGATAACGGGACATAGCAAGGCCGTCAGCAAGGCCGCGCTCAAGGAGTTCCTGGCCATCAATTTCTGGGCCACCAAGGACGATGGCCTGCCACGCAACAAATTGGAAGCCACCGCCAAGCTGATGAAGAAGATCGGCGCCATCAATCCCGACAAGGAGCCGGTAACCTACGAAGCGCTGGTCGACACCAGCGTCTGGAAAGACGCCAACGCGATGGTGAAATAGCCCTTGTCATTTCGGGGTGCCCGCGCAAGCGGGAAATAACAGCCGTGCAGCAAACCATCCGCCGTCACGCGCCGTTCTGGCTCAGCCTCGCCGCCGGCATCGCCGTTTGGGAGATTGCCGGGCGCAGCACCAGCGCGGCCTTCATGGTGCCGTTCTCGACCACGCTGGTACGGCTGTGGCAACTGGTCACGACCCGGGAATTCATCGCGCAGTTCCTCGACTCCGCCAGGTTGTTCCTGACCGGTTTCGTTCTGGCGCTCGCCGTCGGCATGCCGCTCGGCATGTTATTGGCGCGCTCGCGCGTGCTGCGCGTCGGGATCGAGCCCTACATCATGACGCTCTACGCCACGCCGATGGTGGCGCTGATCCCGTTCATTCTGTCGATGATGGGCTTCGGCTTTGCGCCCAAGGTTCTGGTGGTGTTTCTGTTCGCGGTATTTCCGGTGCTCTACAACACCGTGGAAGGCGCGCGCAGCATCAAGCCGGAAATGATCGAAGTGGCGCGGTCGTTCCGTTCGGGCGAATGGGCGCTGTGGCGCGAGGTGATGCTGCCCTATACCCTGCCCTACACCATGACCGGGGTGCGCCAGGCGATCGGCCGCGCGCTGGTCGGCATGATCGCGGCGGAGTTCTTTCTGTCCTCGACCGGCCTGGGCCAGCTCATCATGAGCGCGTCGCAGAATTTCGACACCGGCGGCGTGTTCGCCTCGATCCTGATCATCGGACTTATCGGCGTCGGGTTGATGCGCCTGGGGCTCAAGATCGAACAGCATTTCGCGCGCTGGAGACAATAACTCATGGCCGACTCCGCGATCAGCGTTTCGGCTCCCGCCGCATCGACGAGCGCCTCGCCGGCCTTTAGCGGACGGCTATTCGCGACTTTCCTGCCGCGGCTGACCGCCGGCCTCGTCATTTTGCTGACGTGGGAATTCGTGGTGCGGGCTTTCGCGCCGCCTTATGTCGCCAAGCCGACCTCGGTGGTCATGGCAATCCCGCGCGTGATCGTGGATCCGGCCTTCCTGACCGCGACCGGCGCCACCTTGAGCGCGGTGGCAGAAGGCCTCGCCATTGCGCTGGTGTTCGGCACCATCATCGGCGTCCTGATGGGGCGCAGCCAGACCTTCGAGCGCGCCATGCGCCATTACGTCAACGGCTTCTACGCAGTGCCGATGATCGTCGTGCTACCGCTGTTTTCGCTGTGGTTCGGCTATTCGCCCGGCACCCGCATAGCCACCATCGTTTTTGCCGCGATTTTCTCGATCATCATCAATGTCGCCGACGGCGCCCGCTCGGTGCCGCGCGAATATCTCGAAGTCGCGCGCTCGTTCCGCTCCGGCCGGCTGAGCGCGCTGATCGGGATTGTGCTGCCGTCGTCGATGCCGTATCTGCTGGCGGGCTTCCGGCTCGCCGCCGGGCGTGCGCTGATCGGCGCCGTGGTGGCGGAATTTTTCCTCTCGATCGGCGGGCTCGGCTATTACATCTTGTATAATTCACGCTCCTACCACCACAACGAAGCCTTCGTCGGCGTGCTGCTGCTGGCCGCTTTCGGCGTCAGCTTCGAACTCCTGGTAAACTGGTGCACGCGCCATTTCATGCCCTGGTATCGCCGCGACAAGGACTAACCCATGTCATCCGAATCCATGCTCAAGGCCGCAATCGCGCATTGGGGCCCGCGCTTCGTCGCCAATGGCATCGTGCTCACCGATTTCGAGGAAGTCACCGCCTCGATGAAATCCTACGACGACTGGTGCGCCGCCTGGTCGGCGCGCGCCGCGCATCACGAGACGCTTGGCCGCGAGGCGCTGGCACAAAAGCATTTGCTCACGGCCGGTGAATGCCTGCAGCGCGCCGGCGTCTATTATCACTTTGCATCCTTTCTGTTCGTGCATGACGTACCGCAGATGAAAGTCGCGCATATGAAAGCCATCGAATGCCGGCAGGCCGCGCTGCCGCATTTGCGGCCGCCCGGCGAGCGCGTCGAAATCCCCTATGAAGGCAAGAAGCTTACCGGCATCTTGCGAAAACCCTATGGCGTGGATACGGCGCCGGTCGTCGTCATGGCGGTCGGCCTCGATTCGGCCAAGGAGGAAACCGACGCCTACGAGTCTCCCTTTTTGGCGCGCGGCATGGCGACGCTGGTGTTCGACGGGCCGGGCCAGGGCGAGGCGCAATATGACTTCGCCATTCGCGGCGACTATGAAGTGCCGGTCAAAGCGGTGCTCGATTACGTGGACGCGCGCCACGATCTCGATTCGAAACGCATCGGCATGTGGGGCGTGAGCCTGGGCGGCTATTACGCGCCGCGCGCGGCCGCCTTCGACAACCGCATCAAGGCCTGCATCGCGCTCGGCGGACCGTTCAACATGGGCGCCGCCTGGGGCGGATTGCCGGAACTCACGCGCGAAGCGTTTCGCATACGCAGCCGTTGCCGCACCGACGAGGACGCCCACAAGAATGCCGACACGCTTTCGCTGGAAAGCGTGGCGCAGAATATTACCTGCCCGATTTTCATTTTGAACGGCCGGCTCGACCGCATCGTGCCGGCGGCCGACGCCGAACGCTTGGCACGCGAGGTGAAGGGCCCGGTCGAATTGATGATGATCGAGGACGGCAACCACATCGCCACCAACCGCGCCTATCGCTGGCGCTCGCAGACCGCGGATTGGATGAAGGAACAGTTGGGCTGAGTTGTCATGGCCGGGCTCGTCCCGGCCATCCCGATAAGGGTCGCAGTGCCTTCCTAAGCGGGATCACCGGGACAAGCCCGGTGATGACAATCATAGAACCTGAAAACCCCTTGGCAACGTGTGTAATCGTTCCATTCCGCTTTCGCGTATCACCATCATCTCCCCGGTCTGCACCCCGGCCTGGCGGTCGGGCGTCACGACATTGGGCTGCACCACGACCACCTGCCCGGCGCGGAACGGCTCGCTCGGCACCGGACCGGACGGCCGGCTCTTGCAGCCTAGCACCGGCGGCAGATAGCCGCCGCCATAGCCGTGCAGCAGATCGTCGATGATGGTGAAGCCGCGCTCCTCGATCACGCCTGACGCCTCGATCACCTGCGACGGCGTGGCGCCCGCCTTGAGAATGCCGGTGATGGCGTCGAAGGCGGCGTCGGCAGTCGCATGCAGGTCGCGATAAAGCGGCGTCGGCTCTTCATTGAGCGCAAACGAACGCAGCACCTGGCCCGGATAATCCCAGAACGTCGCGGTGATCTCGGCGACCACGACGTCGCCCTTTTGCACGCGCCGCGTCGTCGGAAACTGGCGCGGCACGCCCAGATTGGGCGCGTGCATCGGAGTGACGCCGATGTAATGGATGAAGTTGACGGCACCGTGCTTGACGTAAGCGCGCTCGACCAGATCGTCGAGCTCGCGCTCGTTCAGGCCCGCTTTCAATCCGTCGCGCAAGCCCGCCATGCCGAGATCGGTAAAATGCGCGCCGATGCGCAGCCAGTCGATCTCCTCCTCGGATTTGACCAACCGCATGCGCGTGTAGGGCTTGTTGAGACTTTTCGGCGCGCCGTATTTGGCGGCGATGACCGCATGCTGCTCGGCCGACAACGGCCCGATAGTGGCGACGCAGCCGGCTTTGGCGCCGCGTTTCGTCAAAACATCGACCGCCGCCTTAATCGAGGATTCGCCGCCCCAGGCGACGTCGGCCTGATCGGCAATCAAAGACGCCTGCGGCTGGTGATTGACCCATTGCACGAACAGCGCGTCACGCTTGCCCAGCGTGAATACGCCGACCGCTTCAGCGGTCACCGGCCAGCGCGTGAGATATTGCACAATGGAGCCGACGCGATTCGCGCCGCAGAAGATCAGATGATCGCATTGCGCCTCCGCCATGAGCGCTTCGACGCCGGCGCGGTGACGCGCCATTTCGGCGTCGGAAAAGCGCGGGTACTCCGCTTCGACCAGGCGGGCGAGATTGGGGGGAGGAGGGGGCATTGGATTCTCGGTTGGCTGGTGTTCTTGTTGCCCTCTCCCCTTGTGGGAGAGGGAAACAGTGCGTGCCGCGGGCATGACAGGTTAACCCTTCTTCTTCAGCGCCACGATCATGTCGAGCTCGATGCGCGCGCCGGGCGACGACAGCGAATTGATGCACACGGTCGTACTCGCCGGCCGCCAGTCGCCGAAATATTTCGCCATGGTCTTGTGCATGGCGTCGGCTTCGCGGAAATCCGTGAGGTATTTGGTCACTTTCACCACATCGCGCCAACTGGCGCCGGTGTGATCGAGGATCGACTTGATCGCTTCCATCGCGCGGTCGGTCTGTTCCTCGATCGAATGCGGGTGCACATGCTCGGCATCGACATGCGGATGCTTGTGGTAGAGCGGCGACGGCGTCGCCCCCGACAGGAACATCAGATCGTAGACCCCGACAATGTGCACGGCCGGCGCGTAGGGCATAGTGTGCGCCTCCTCCGGCTTGGGGTGTACCGGCTCCAATGTAAAACCGCGTTGCGGCTTGGTATTGACGTTCATAAGGGGCCTCCCTTGTCCCATCGGGTCCGCTTAGGTTAGCACAGCATTTGTCCACGCAAGCGGAGCCCCCCAATGCCCTCGACCCTTCTCGATTCCGCGGTGTTCCGCGACATTTTCACCACGCCGGCAATGCGTGCCGTATTCTCCGACGAGAATCGGGTGCAGAAATATCTCGACTTCGAGGCAGCGCTGGCCCGCGCCCAGGCCAAACTCAAGATCATCCCGCAAGAAGCCTGCGACGAGATCGTCAAGCATTGCGACGCCAAAGAATACGACATGGCGAAACTCAAGGAGGCGACCGAACGGATCGGCTATCCGGTGCTGCCCGTGGTCCAGCAGCTTGTGAAACTATGCAAGGACGGGCTCGGCGAGTGGTCGCATTGGGGCGCCACCACCCAGGACATCACCGATACCGCCGCGGTGCTGGTGTTACGTGAGGCGCTCGAAATCGTAGGGAAGGAAATCGACGGCATCTGCGACGCACTGGCCGCGCTCGCGAAAAAATACCGCGACACGCCGATGGCCGGACGCAGCAATCTGCAACAGGCGGTGCCGATCACCTTCGGCTACAAAATGGCGACCATGCTGGCCGGCTTCGAGCGCCACAAAGAGCGTCTCGCTCAGCTCAAAAAACGTCTGTTGGTTGTCGAATTCGGCGGCGCCGCCGGAACGCTGTCGTCGCTCGGCAACGCCGGCTTGAAATGCCAGGAAGAGCTCGCCAAGGAACTTAGGCTCGGCCAGCCGGTGGCGACCTGGCACACCGTGCGCGACACCATCGCCGAAGCCGGCTGTTTCCTCGGCCTGGTGACCGGAAGCTGCGGCAAGATCGCCTTCGACGTGAAGCTCTTGATGCAGACCGAAGTCGAGGAAGTCTACGAGCCGTTCCACGAAGGCCGCGGCTCGTCGAGCACGATGCCGCAGAAGCGCAATCCCATTTCGTCGGTCTACATCACGGCGCAAACCGCGATCGTGAAGCAACTGGTCGCCGCCTTGCTCGAAGCCATGATCGAAGACCACGAGCGCGCCACCGGCCCTTGGGAGATCGAATGGATTGCGCTGCCGGAAATCTTCATGCTCTCGGCCGGGGCGCTGGCGCAGACCAAATTCGTCGTCAGCGGATTGCAGGTCAACGAGAAAAAAATGCGCGAGAATATCGACATCACCAAAGGCCTAGTCATGTCGGAGGCGGTGATGATGGGGCTCGGCCCGACGCTCGGCCGCAACAAGGCCCATGATCTCGTCTATGACGTTTGCCGATTGGTCGTAAAGACCGGGCGTCCGCTGATCGATCTCCTGGTCGAGGACAAGGAAATCTCCAAGCACGCCACGCGCGCGCAACTGGAGAAAATGGTCGATCCGGCCAATTACCTGGGCGTCGCCGGCGAGATGGTGGATCGGGTTCTGGCGATGCGGAAATAACCTGTGCTGTCATGCCCGCGAAAGCGGGCGTCCAGTAACCCCGGTCTGAATTTCGACAAGAGGCGCCTGCGTTTACTGGGTCCCCGCTTTCGCGGGGACGACATTTATGTAGCCTTCGGCATCGTGCGCCGGATGACGACCGCGACAATTAAGGTCATTGCACCGATCGCGGTAAACAGCGCCGGCACGGTGACGCCGAATTTCTGCAGCAGCGCCACCACCACGGTGGCGCCGGTCATGAAGGCGGCGTTGAGTACATTGACGGCGGCAACCGTGCGCGCGCGGTAATCGGCGCCCGACCAGGCCTGCACGGCGGCGAAAGCCGGCACGATGAACAGCCCGCCGGCAATGGCGAGGCCGGCCAGATCGGCCGCGACGCGAATTCCCAGCATCGACGAAAACACCGCGTCGGGCCCCTGCGCCGCGGCAGCCGGCGCCACGCCGAATGTCGCCAGGCCGAGATCGAGCGCGAACAGGCCGAGCAGCACGCAGCCCGCGAGCGTCGTGTTGAGCACGATGCGACCGCGCGCGATCACCGCCGCCAAAGCGGAGCCAAGGCCGACCGCGATCGAGAACAGCGCGAGATAGGCGGTCACCGTGTCCTCGTTGCCGCCAATCAACGTCTTGATGAGCGGCGGCAGCAGCGACAGCACGACAATGCCGACCAGCCAGAACCAGCTTGTCACCATGGCGCCCCACCACAGCCGCGCGTCGGCGCGCAGATGGCGGATCATCGCCAGAGTCGAAGCGGCGATATTGGCGTTGACCTTGAGCGTCGGCGCGTCCTCGCCGGTCGGCGGGATAAGCAGGCTCATGATCCAGCAGGCCACGGCAAATCCGACCACCAGCGCGGAAAATGCCACGGCGTCGCCGCCGCCGCGCGCCGCCACGCCGCCGGTAATGGTGCCGGTCAGGATGGCGACGAAGGTCGCGCCTTCCACCAGGGCATTGCCGGCCGGCAGTTGTTCGCGCTTCAAATGGTCCGGCAGAATTCCGTATTTGATCGGCCCGAACAAAGCCGCGATCATACCGAAACAAGCCAGAGCAACGAATAGAACCGGCAATTCTTGGCGCGCATAGCCCAGCACCGCCATACACGCGACGAAGATCTCGGCGAACTTAAGCCATTGCGCCATCTTGGCTTTATCGTAGCGATCGGCCAATTCGCCGCCCAAACCGGACAGAAAAAAATATGCCGCGATGAAAATCGCGCTCGCCAATGTAATCAGCGCCCCCGCTTCACCCGCGCCGGCGCTGAATAAAATGAGAAACACCAGCGCGGTTTTCAGAAAGTTGTCGTTGAACGCCGCGAAAAACTGGCACCAAAACAGCGGCGCGAAACGTCTCGACAACATCAGCGGCGGCGGTGACGGCGGCGGCATGACATCGATTAAAACATGAAGTTATGCCAATGGCCGCGCCGTCCCATAAAAAAGGACGGCCAGCCGGCCGCCCTCAATAGTTGTTACCGATGACGCAAATCAGAAATGGCGCACACGCCGGCGCCCATAGCGGCGGGCATTGTCCCCGTAGGATTCGAGCGTCATGGCGCCGAGTCCCAGCCCCAGAGATATAGCGAGGACGACGGTGAACAGCGATATCCACATGGCGTAACCTCCGCGTTGGCGCGGATTTCCCGCGCGATAACCTCGCGGTGGAAAACGCGCCAAGCCGGCGCTGGTTCCTGGCAAGTCGGCACGGCCGCTAAGCCGTCCGGGTCAAAATGGAACTCTGTTGTGATTTATATACGTCCGGCAATCGTAAAATTATCAGCAATTACAATTGGCTTTTGATCGTGAATTGCAGATCGGCCAGCGTAATGCGCAGGTCGAGTTCCCGGAACTCCAAATATATTTTTCGCAGCCAGCGTTGCAGCTCGATATGCACGTTGAGCGGGATGTCTTTGGCGTTGGCCAGTTGCGCCTCCGAAAATGAGAACGGCGGCTTTTCGATATAACGGCGCAAGCCATGCGCCAGCGCCGGCAGCTTCACTTGCACCGCGCCACTCCCGGTGATCGGATATTTATCGCGATGCTGGGCCGGCCCGAGCAATTCATTATGCACCGGGGTCACCGTGGCTTGCGGGAAGCGGCTGCGCAGGCTGCGATAGGCGTCGATCGAAGTCTGGTCCGGCGTAACCACGAACAGGATGGCCGGCGCTATGCCGCGTCGGCGCGCTTCGTCGGCAAATGATATTTGGTCGGCCAAGGCGAAGAAGGATTCAAACGATTCATGGCCGAGATCGACCACCAAGGTGGTGCCGTCATTGGCAACCAGGCGGTCGAATAGCGCCATCTGGCCCTGGATGTCGGCGATTTCCGATACGGCCGCCTGCCCGGGCAGGAACTCGGCCAGCGTGCCGTCGCCGGAATTAATATCGAAAGCCGACACCGTGCGGCCCTCATGGACATAGAAATCAGTAAGCAGCCGCGCCAGCAGGGTCTTGCCCACACGTGGCCGCGGCGATGCGATAATGGTGATCGAGTTGCGGAACGACATCACTATACCGGCGCCGCCCGCCCAATCGTCGCACTATAAGCAGCGGCCGGCCAGCGACTCGATCGGCCAGCCGCCAGATCAGCCGGCAACTTGCCGAACGTTGCTTTCTGCTTTCGGCGAAACCAGGTCGACCAGTTTTACTCGGTCGAATTCGCTCCAGACATTGCCGAGCCAATGGCGAACATAGCCGCGCAGAACGAATGAATAATTGGCGGCCTCGCCCGCGGCATTCTTGTTAGCCACAAACGAAACGTAGGGGACGCTGGCCACTTCGACTTGCTCGCAGGCCATCTCGTTGAGCTTGGGAATGGTGATTTCCTCGGCGCCCTTGATCTGCTTGAAATAGGAATTGTAGGTCGCCGGATCCCACTCGAAGAACGAAGTCTCGTTGATGTGGTTTTTCACCAGGTAGTAGCTGGCGTCGCCAACGAAGCGCGCGGTCTCGGCGATTTCCTGCAGCGAGGCGATCGATGGTCCGAGGATATGGAACACCGCGAAGGTGATCTGACCCTTCTTAGCCGACTCGATGAACCCGATATCGTTGAGCGCTTGCAGCGTCGGCGACAAGAGGCCGGCGCGCACGTCGATCACCGTAACTTTGGCTTCGGCGTTGCCGAGCGTATCGAAGATTTTCATCTGGTCGGGGATCAACGTCACATCGACCACTTCAGTGATGGCCGGATGAAAGCGCTTGAGCGTGCCGCGCGGCGATTCGGTGTCGAAGGCGCGTGTCGGCGTATTATGGGCGCCGAAATAATCGAGCAAAGTGCGGGCGACGGTGGTCTTTCCAACGCCACCCTTATCGGCACCTACGAGAATGACTGCGGGTCTGGCCATGGGTTACTCTACAAAACTGGAAGTGACGGACGCGGCGTCACGCCTTCAACGGATATCCTACACGGTTATGGGCGGGAAATAACGACAGGATTATTCCTTGCCGGCGCGCTATCCTATGCTGCGGTCGAAGTTCGCGTAGCGAAATAGTGCCATAATTTCAATAAATTGGCTAGCGCTGGACGGATATGGGGAGGAAATGCGTGGCAACCATATTTAACGAAAGCACGATTGCGGCAAATCCAACCGGCAAAGATGCCGCCCGGGCTCACCTGATCACGCAAGCTCGGGTTCCCGGAACCGGCATCCTGCTCGACCGGCTCACGCTTGGCCCCGGCGGGCAAATGCGGCTGGCGGTGCCACCCACCAGCGTCGCCTGGCTTCAGGTGCTCGACGGCCGAGCCGTGCTGGCGCATGGCGAGAGCAAGGACAATGTGTCGGATGCCCATGTCGCGTTCCTCCCGCCCGGATTTTCCGCCACTCTAACGTCTCCGGCCGGCGCCGCGCTTTTATATGGCGAGATCCCGGACGCGGCGCGCTTCGATGCCAATTTTGCGCATAGCCCGCCGCCGTTCCGCATCGCGGATTGGACGCGCGAGCCGGTGCTCGATTCCGAGCATGACGCACGCAAGCGCGTTTACCTGGTGACGCCGAAACTATTCGGCACCAAAGCGGTGAAAGGCGAGATGATCATCTATCCGCCCGGCACCGCCGCCGCCAATCATCACCACGAAGGCGCCGAACACTTCATGTTTGCGAAGGTCTTGCCCGCCGAAGCTTTAGCGAAGGCGGGTGGTGCCGACGGAGGGATTTGAACCCCCGACCACCCGCTTACGAAGCGGATGCTCTACCGCTGAGCTACGTCGGCTGAATTGGCGCCACTACTATCGGCGCGGGCCGGGCTTTGCAAGCAATACGCTTGGCC
>Ga0182030_10014866_pt1 | contig 15303 bp, 10 predicted proteins | sample 812S3MmetaG_FD_121299 | JGI IMG/M metagenome (GOLD analysis project Ga0182030, IMG submission 121299) | Permafrost microbial communities from Stordalen Mire, Sweden - 812S3M metaG (Illumina Assembly) | ecosystem: Environmental > Terrestrial > Soil > Wetlands > Permafrost | place: Sweden... | reverse complement strand
TGGCAGAGATCATGGTAGTCTCCGCCAATAAGGACACCACCTTCCAACAGATGGTGTCCTACCAGCGCCTCATGGGCCAATACGCCTTCGACACGTACCGCAACGTTCTCAACGCCACCACCCTGAACCCGGCCATGGGCGACTACCTCGACATGGTGAACAACAATAAAGCGACCGGCACCACTGCCGCCAACGAGAACTACGCGCGCGAATCCATGCAGCTCTTCACGCTCGGACTGGTGCAGCTGGATGCCACCGGCTACCCCGTGACGGTCAACGGCAACACGGTTCCCGAATACGACCAGGCTACCGTCGCCGACATGGCAAAGGTGATGACGGGGTGGACCTATGGAGAGACTCCAGGCTACGCCACGCTCTGGACTAACATGCCGTACTATTTCTCGCCCATGGTGGCCTTCGAAACTCATCACGACAGTACCGCCAAGACCCTCAATTTCCCCATCCCCTGCACCATTCCGGCCGGCGGCACTGCGGAGAGCGATCTGAGCGCGGCGCTCGATTGCATCTTCCAGCAGGCGAATGTGGCGCCGAATATCGCGTTCCACCTGATCCAGCGATTCGTCGAGGGGAGTCCGTCCGCGTCGTACGTGACACGCGTGGCGGCGGCCTTTCAGTCGTCCGGCGGGAGCATGCAGAGCGTGATTACGGCGATCCTCACCGACCCGGAAGCGCAGGCCGAGGGCATCGGCAAGCTGACCGAGCCGATTCTTTATGCCACCGGTCTGCTGCGCGCCTTGAACGCCAAAATCACCGCCCCCGATGCCCTCACCGCGCAGGGCACTGCAATGGGACAGACCGCGCTCACTCCCTTCAGCGTATTCAGCTTCTTCCTGCCGGGCTACGTAATCCCCAATTTGACGCCCACCATGATAGCGCCTGAGTTCCAGTCGCTGAACGCCTCCACCGCGTTGGCCCGCGCGAACTTCGCTTACCGTGCGGTCACCAACGGGATCTCCAGCGGCATCGCGGTCGACCTCACCAACCTTACCGACGTCGCCAACAGTCCCAACGATCTGGTGGAAGCGATCAATCAGGCGCTTTTCCGCGGCGAAATGGACTCCAGTGTACGCGCGATTCTGGTCACCGCAGCCAGCGCATCCACCAACCTGACATCGCGCGTGCACAGTGCGCTTTATGCCGCGGCCGCCTCGCCGCAAGTCGCAGTCCAACAGTAACAGCCGCCCCCAAGGAGACCAATGCCATGAAATTCGAATACATTCGATCTCGCCGCCACTTTTTAAAGCTCGGCTGCCGGGCTCTCTCCACCGCGGGCGCGGCCGCCGCACTGAGCAGGGCCTTATTGATGACCGCCCGGGCACAGACCACTAGCGACTACAAGGCGCTGGTGTGCATTTTCCTGTTCGGCGGCAACGACTCGAATAACATGCTGATCCCCAACGACACCACGGGCTACGCAAACTATTCGAAGATCCGCTCTAATCTGGCGATTCCGCAAGCCTCGCTCGTGGGTATCCACGACGCCGCCACCAACGCCAGCTACGGCCTGCACCCCAGCTTCTCGCCCATCGCGCCGCTCTACAACACCAGCAAACGCCTCGCGCTCATGATGAACGTGGGCACGCTGCTGCAACAGGTGCCGCGAGGTTCGAATGGGCTGCCGCAGCTCGGCGCCGTGCCCCTGCCGGTGAACCTCTATTCGCACTCCGACCAGCAGATCGCCTGGCAGGACGCCACGCCGCAAGGCAGCGGGACCACCGGTTGGGCCGGACGCCTCGCCGATAAGGTCCCCGGGAATTCCTCCGGGTTGGTGCCGCCGGCTATCACGCTAGCTGGAAATACTTTGCAACTGGTCGGCGAGAGCACGCAACCTTCCGCCGTGACCACCACCAATTTCGGACTGGTGGCGCCGGCCACCGATCCCGGGTCGATTGCCTTGCAGAGCCTGCTCGGCCTGCCGAGCGGCGCCGCGCTCGTGCAAGCCGCGCAGAGCTCGTTGAAGGGCGCTATTACCGTGGCGCAAGCCGTCAACGCCGCCCTGGCGGGCGCTACCAGCCTGGGCGTCACTTTCCCCAATAGCGATATCGGCACGCAGTTGGGACAGGTGGCCAAGCTCATACAGGCGCGCGCCGCGCTCGGGGCCAGCCGCCAGATCTTCTTCTGTAGCCAGGGCGGTTACGACACCCATTCGAACCAGTTGCAACAGCAGGTGACCCTATACGGGAATCTCGCCAACGCGCTCAACATCTTCGACCAGGCCATGAGCACGCTCAACGTGCAAAGCAGCGTCACCACATTTACGGAATCCGATTTCGGGCGCACATTCCAACCGAACGGCAATGCCGGCAGCGATCACGGCTGGGGCAGCCATGCGCTCGTCATGGGCGGAGCGGTCAACGGCGGCGCCCTGTACGGCACCTTTCCGACGCTCGGCCTGCAGGGCCCCGACGATTCCGGCAACCGCGGCACCTGGGTGCCCAGCACGTCGCAAGACCAGTACATGGGCGCGCTGGCGAAGTGGTTCGGCCTCGCGCAAGGGGACATGGACTACGTGTTCCCGAACTTGAAATCGTTCCAGTATCAGACGCCGTCGTTCATTTAGTTTCCAGCTTCCCGGTCTGATCCCTTCGCCCTTCAGGCGAACAGCTTTCAGCAGGTTTCACGTTTGTGGGGCGGACCCCCCGGTCCGCGCGGGTCCCCCTGGACCCGCTCTACGCCAAGCGTACAAATTCTCCATGACCGAACAGCCGACGGGGGCGTCGGCTGCGGACCAGGGGGTCCGCCCAGGGGTCCGCCCCACCCAACGCAAGCTGCCGCGAGCTTCAGATCAGACTTGAGCCGGTAGTCCATTTAGAGGATCGAAACCCGCATGCCGGGGAAAAGTGTTGCCCAGAAGCTTCTGATCGAGGAAGGTTACCAAGTTCTCCTCATCGACGCGCCAAAGTGCTACCTGTCGGCGCTGCGAGCCGAATGTCCCCAGGCGACGATTTCCGCCAAGAAGACCGGCGAGGTGGATCTGATCCAGCTATTCGTTTCCTCCGACGCGGAACTCAGGAAGATCCTGCCCACCTTAACGGATCGGTTGCGTCCCAAGGGGCTTCTCTGGGTGACGTATCCCAAGGGAACCTCCGGGATCGCCGCGGATCTGAATCGCGACACCATCCGGAAATACGCGGGCACGGTTGGACTCCAGGTCGTCAGCGTGATAGCGGTCGACGAGGTCTGGTCGGCTCTGCGATTGAAGGTGGTCTAATTCGTCGTGGGCAAGGCTGGCTTGCCCCTGGAGTGCCAGACCAAGCCGTCCTGCAATCGGTGCAAGAACAGCCTCGGTTTACCCTCTCCTCACCGGTTCAAACCACGGCGTGCCCGCGACCTGGGATTTGCGCGCCCCGTCCTCGTTCATCTCCACCCCCAGTCCGGGGCGGTCCGGCAGCGTGATAAAGCCTTTCTGGATGATCTCGCCTTCCTTCACCCAGTTCCGCCACAGTTCCGGCGAATCGATCCAGTGCCACTCCTGCACCAGGAAGTTCGGAATCGCGGCGCACACGTGCGCGGTCGCCATCATGCCGATCGGCGACGTCACGGCGTGCGGAGCCACCGGCACATAATAGGTGTGGGCCATGTCGGAAATTTTGCGCGCCTCCAGCAAGCCCCCGGTCTTCTGGAAGTCCGGCATGATGATGTCCGCCGCGCGCTTCTCCAGGATCTCGCGGAATCCCCACCGCATATAAATGTTCTCTCCGCAGCAGATCGGGGTGCTGGTGGATGCCCGTATATCGCGCATGGCGTCGATGTTTTCCGCCGGCACAGGCTCTTCCAACCACATCAGCTTGAACGGTTCGACCTCTTTGGCGACGCGCTTGCCGGTGGTGGCGTCGTAACGGGCGTGCATATCCACGGCGAGGTCGAAATTCTTGGGATAGTTCTCGCGCGTGAAGGCGATTTTCGCGATCATGTGCTCGATCTCGCCGTTCGATGCGGTCCAGTTCACACGGTCCATGCGCACAGGGTCGCGCGCGTCGTCGATATCGATCTTGGCGGCGGTGAAGCCCATCTCCTGGATCTGGTGGATACGTGCCTTCGATTGCTCGTCACCGGGAATCATTTCACGCTCGCCGGAATCGCAGTAGACGCGCACCCGGTCGCGCACCTTTCCGCCGAGCAACTGGTACACCGGCAATCCCAGCGCTTTTCCGGCGATGTCCCAAAGCGCGATTTCGACGCCGGTCAGGGCCGTGACGTATTGTCCGGCTTGCGCCCCCGCGAACACGCCCGATGTCCGTATGCGTTCGAATGCCGCCTCGATATTGAGCGGATCCTGCCCAATCAACAGGCGCGCGAACGACTGGATCAGGGGTACGTTGCCCTGTGCGGCGTCGGTTGACTCGCCCTGCCCTATGATGCCCTGGTCGGTGTATACCCGCACATGCACCTGATAGCCATGCACGCGCACCTCTGCCGTGCGCACTTCGGTAATTTTGAGCTTGGGCCGGCGATAGGGAGTGCTGTTCTCCTGTACGGCGCGCGCCAGGGAGGGCAACCCCAGCGCTCCCGAAAGAGGAAGCAATGAGCTCTTCAAAAGAGATCTTCGAGTTGTGGACACTATTGCGGACCTCCGATTAAAAGCTATATTTTAGTCCTAATTGCATCTGCCGCATCGAGGTAGCGGTGCCGCCGATCACGCCGAACCCCTGGTGGGCGTTGGTGCCGGGCTGGCCGGAAAACGCCGCCCCGGAGAGGATGTTGAGATTCGGCATTCCCCAGTTTGGATGGTTCAAGGAATTGAAGGCTTCGGCGCGAAATTCCAGCTTGTGATTCTCGTGAATGTGGAATGCCTTGTGCACCTCGGCATCGAGATTGAAGATTCCCGGCCCGATGATGGTGTTGCGGCCGACGTTGCCGAAGAATCCAGGTGCAGCCTCGGTGAATGCCGCGGGATTAAGCCAGCGCGACGGTGTCTGATTGCTGGCGTAGGGGCTGGCGCCGGTGGCCACTGGACGGTCGTAGCCGCCGTCGGAGGTGGCGGCGTTGTCCACCCCGCCGATGCCGAGCGTTCCCGGGACACCGGACTGCAAGGTGACAATGCCGCCGGTCTGCCAGCCGCCGAGGATGGCGTTCGCCACCGAATTGCCGATGCCGAATTGCCTGCCCTTGCCGAACGGCAGTTCGTACAGGACCGAACTGGTGAGGCGATTGCGCACGTCGTAGGACGAAAGCCCCCGTTCGCAGCTGATACAGTCGCTATTCTGCGGAAACAGGGTGTCGGATCCCTGGGTGCGAATGCCGCTGGTATCGTCGATCGACTTGGCGAAGGTATACGACCCGATTACGCTCATTCCATGGCTGAACCTGCGGGTGGCCTTGACGCTGAAGGCATTGTAGACGCCGTTGGCGCCATCGTGAACCAGTTGGATGACTCCATAGTTCGGGAACGGCAGCCGCGTGGACACCGGTGTGGAGGTGCCGCTGCCGAGGTATCCGAACGGGATGGCCTGATTGGCGTCCTGGAATCCGTACAGATGGTGGCTTTCGCTGCCCACGTAGCCGGCCTCAATTACCCAGTTGCTGCCGAACTGGCGCTGCACGTTTACTATGAACTCGTTGGAGTACGTCGTTTTATGGGATAAGGCATCGGTGTACGCATAGGGAGGAGGTATCTGCGCGACGGCGCCGTTGCCTCCCGGCACGGCGTTACTGTAGAACAGGTTCGGTACTCCCACCGTGCCTCCGTTCTGGCCAGAAGTCTGGGTCACTCGTCCGGCGATGTTGCGCGCCATGTCGAACACAGCATTGCCAATGTCCTGGCTGTAGAACGTGCCGAAGCCTGCGCGGATGACCAGCTTTGCATCGGGCGAATAGGAGATGCCCACCCTGGGAGCGAAGTTTTTGTACTGCGTGTTCAGCAGCGCCTGGGGGTAAGCGCCGTTGCTGCAGACGGGCGGAGGAGATGCTTGCGAACCCGCCGTTCCCGCCGTGTTGGTCCAGTTGATGGCCAGACCGGCGTAAGGGTTGGTGCAACTGCCCTCGCGCACAAAGTAAGGCCAGCTCGATTGCGGGGCTTGGGGCGCAAAATAGAGATGTGGGATGGCCACCGTGAAGTCATTATTGGCCTGGTCGACCCATGGCGGAGTGAGTTCGTAGCGCAGTCCGAGCGAGAGCGTGAGCTTGGGAGTGATCTTATAGGTGTCGTCGATAAAGGCGGCCGCCGCGTTGCGTTGAAATTGCGCATTCGCGATAGCCACGGCAACCGTCGATTGATACAAGTCCCCGAGCAGGAATTCGGCGAAGGCATCGCCGCCGGTATGCGTGGGACTCTGCGTGGCATTCGGCTGAAATACGAAATTGCCGCGCGAGAACTGATTGCCTACCTGATTGAAATTCTGCCGGTCGTACTCCACCCCGAACCGGATGGTGTGCTTGCCCTTCGTCCAGCTCAGATTGTCTACCGCCTGGAGCGTATTGTCCTGGATCACGTATGGCCCGTCGGTGCTGTCGCCGATGGCGCTGAAACCGTCCCCGTTCAGGGAAATCGAAGGGATTCCCCAGGTGGACGATAGCCCAGCCTGCAACCCTGGAATACTCAACGCACCTACTACGTTATTGGTGAACGCCGAAAGCGTACCGATGGAGTTGAACAATCGCGAGTAGCCGAACCGCGCTTCATTTACCAGAGTGGGTGTGAGGGTGCGCGTGTTGGTGCCCAGATACTGCTCATACCCGGTCAGGATTTTGCTACCGGCGCCTCCCAGGCCTGTCGACGACTGCGCTTCGGAACCCCAGCTGTATCGCCCCGTCCACTGCGATTTCGTGGATTCGACGAAGTCCATTCGCAGAATGAAGCCGTCACGGCTCAGCGGAGAACTCACAAACAGGGGGTAATTGTTAGTCGCCGCCGGCAGTGCGGCCGCGGCGTAGTACTTCAGGAGCGACTGCGAGATGGGATCGAGACGATTCGAGGGAATCACGTTGCCTGGAAATGGCGTCTTCGTCGCGCCGGTGGAGCCGCCCGCCGAGGGGTCGTAGATGGTGGCGGCGAGGGCGGCCAGGTTGCCGGTCTCCTCTGTCGCAGTGGGCAAGGTATAGAGGGACTGGCTGTTCTGGCGTTGAATCTTCCATTCGTCATTGGCCATGAAGAACAGGCGGTTCCTGCCGTTAAACAGCTTCGGAATCCACACCGGGCCGTCGACTTCGAATCCGTAGTCGTTCCACTTGAACGGCGACTTCTTGGGGTGAGAGGAGCTGAACGCGTAAGGGATGGCGTCGAAGACGTCGTTGCGCACAAATTCGAACAGCGACCCGTGGTAGGAGTTCCCACCGGACTTCGTCAGCACGTTGATTTGCGAAGCCTCGTGGCCGAACTCGGCGGGATAGATGCCGGTCTGCACTTTGAATTCCTGGATGGCGTCGATCGAGGGCAGGACAACGTAGGTGTTGAAGTCGGGGTCGGTATTCGAGACGCCATCCAGCGTGTAGTAGTCGAACATGATTCGCTGCCCCGCCGTCGAGATCGACTGTGAGGCGCGATCGCCGCCCTGGCGCGAACCTGCCTGCCCGGCGGAGGGCGACAGCGTGTTGACATTGGAGGCTAGGGCGACCAGATTCAAATACTCGCGGCCATTCAGCGGCAACTCGACGACACCCTCGTTTTCCACTACGGTTCCAGTCGAGGCATTCTCAGCCTGCAGCATGGCGGCCGAGGCTTCCACCATGACGGAATCGGTGACTTGTCCGATGGCGAGAGTCAGATCCAGGCGCACCGTCTGCTGCACCTGCACTTCGACATGGTTCATGGCCTCGGTTTTGAACCCGGAATGTTCTGCTTTGATGTTGTAAATCCCCGGCGGAAGGGAGGGGAACGTATAGTCGCCGGCCTCCGTGGAAACGGTGTCACGGACGGCATTGGTGGCCGTGTTGGTTAGGGTAACAGCCGCGGCAGGAACCGCGGCGCCCGAGGTATCGGTGATTCGTCCAGTGATCTCACCCAAAGTTTGGCTGAATGCCGGGACGTTCAGGAGCGCGAAGACCGCGCAAGAAAGAAAGAAGCGGTGCGCCCGGCTATTAACAAAGAAGCGGTGCGCCCGGCTATTCACGTAGTGGCGGCGTGTGGTGTCGCGTGTCGCGTCGAAAGTTGCATTCTGCATGGTACAACCCCTCCTCAGACTGAGCTATGACGGGAAGCAGTCCGGTCAAACAAAGCGTAGAGGGATAGTAACGCCGATCCGGGGAGACTTTCCACGTTGCACACCGTGTTCTCACGGTGCGTCCGAGCCCGTTAACGGTTAATCCGGGATGATTCGATAGGCGACGATCTCCACCCGGCCAGCCTGCGCGACGATACTCGTGGTTTTTAACAACACTTCGAAGTACGGCAACTTTCCGTTCGACTGTTGCTTGAGCTGTTCCAACAGTCCCGAGGACAAGCGGTCGTTGGTGATGAACTCCGCTGCGATCTCGGCGCCAGCCATGGAAGTTCCCAAAATGAGGAGAGCGTTTCCGCGGCGATGGGGTGTCGGGACGAACGCCACACCTCCATAGACCAGCCGGGCCTCGCCGGAGGAAGTGGGGTGATACTCGGCAGACTCACCTGGCCGCGGCGAGCGGTTCACGCAGTAGTTGTAATCGGATTCCGGGTCCCAACGGAACGCGAAATTCAACGAGTTCTCGAAGAGTTCCACCCACGGATTGCAATTCCGCGCGCCAATCAGGATGAGATTGGCGGAGTTGAGGTCGCGCATGCTGATGTCGCGGGGCCAGCGTACAGCCATGGATTGCTGCGAAAACAGGTGCTGGATCCGGGAAATGCGCGCGATATTGGTTACCGCATACGCTCCGGTGAGATGTCCTTCATAGAACTTCGGCAGAATGCGGGTCAACCCGGAACGATCGGTAAGGTCTTTCAACTCAGTTCCATAGTGTTCGCCCAGGTACTCGCTGAGCGGGATCTCGCGATGAGCGGAAGCTTGTACCGACCCGTACGTGTGGTCGGGTATTACGACCAGAGCGTCCTGCCCTTTTCTAAAGAAGTTGGACCACAGCCCCCAAAAAGCGCCGGTCTGCTCCCTCGGTTCGAGATTGCCAGAGCGGCGCAGCGCTACCGCCTGCCAGATGCAGATCGCGGAGAGCACCATCGTTGCGGTAGCCAGGCCAATCACCGCCGGCGACCGGCGGCTGGTCGGGCCTTGGGGTACCGGCAGCGCCGGCCGCTCAACAAAAGACGGCAGATAGGTGCCCTTCGGGATCACGATTTCCGTGCTTTCCGCCCGCCCCTCCGTGGCGAAGTATTGCTCCAGCTTGACCCGCAATTGCCGGGCCTGCGAACGGACCACGTTATCCGAGCCGGAGTCGTACCCCGGAGGACGGCCAAAGACGTGCACCCCGATCTGCTGCTCCGTGGTCTCTTCAGGGTGGTCCTGCAGAGCCTTTTCCGTCACGTAGAGGAAGAATGCCTTGAGGCGTGGGGACTTCTCGAAGCCTGGGCTTGTCACCACGCGCTGGACGAGTTGCCAGCGCCAATCGGCAGCCAAGCTCGTGTCATCTACAGGGACCTTTATACCTGCCATACGTGTGCATCAGGTGTGCGCACCGTGGAGCACCCCCGATTCCACCTCACTGGGGCAATAGTCTATCACGTGCCCCGGGTGGGGCGAGTTGCAGTAGCATCGGAGGCAATAGCCCGAAATGCCGTCTGTAAAGGATTTTCGGACTACAGCCCACCCGAATACACTCCGACCCTCGAGAGCTGGGAAGCGGGACCGGCAAGCATACTTATTGAGGCGTCGCGGGTCCAACCTTTGGAACCGGGCGAGAGTCCCGAAGGAATGAGGCGCGCCTGTTGCTATCCGACTCCGAATTCGTACACCGTGATGCTGCTGGGAGGCAAGGTGAGTTTGCGAGGCGCTTCTGGCCGTGAATTCTCCGCCACGGTGACTGGAGGGCCTGGCACGATAAAGAGGCTGGTCGCTCCCCAACGGCGCAATTCCAGACTCGGATTCGACGGGCAGGCATTCGCAGGCCCCCATTGATCGCGTACCCTTACGTGCAGAATCCCGGAGGCAGTGGGCCATCCTCAAACTCCATACTCCCTTGTCGTCCCGCTGAAGCGGCGTGGGGGTCTTGATTAGGTGCGCCTTCTTCATGGCGGCGATCGGGGCGCTCGCCTCGTCTTCGCCCAGGGTGCCCGCGAGGTCAATGCCGCACACTTTTCCCACCGCCGGGATTTCCGAATAAATCGGTGGGGCGGACCCCGGGCGGACCCCCTGGTCCGCACGGGACGCCCTCGTCCCGCCCGTGCGTGAAGAATCACTCGGCTGCGACGACCGAGAAGCCGACCAAGGGGGCGGCCGCGGACGAGGGCGTCCGCCCCCCACTATTTGCAACTGCCCGGAAACGGGAAGAGCATGTGGCATTTGCCCGCGACGGTAGCATGGCGAGCCAATCAGCATTGGCGTGCGGCCAGGCCTGGCCGCACGCGGCGTTCCTGAGTTTGACACAACTAGTCGACTTGGGGTTCGATTTAGGTTTACATTATCCCTGGGGCTGTCCGAGTGGTCATCCCTCTGGCAAGCCGGGTCCAGGACGGATCCGGTGGGAAGGGTAGTCAAAGAATGCATCGAACGATTCGCAATTACGCTGGTCTCACGATAGCCGTGGCCTGGTCGCTGGCATTGCTCGCAGCGCCGGCCGCCAAAGCTCAGCTGTTCTCCTGGACCAAGGAAGAGATGGTGCAGTACACCAAGCCTTGGACGGGCGCACGCTTCCCTGACGGACGGCCCAGAGTTCCGGACAGTTGGCTCGAACGTACCAAGGGAATGTCACAGGAGGAAGTGATCATTCCCCTCGGCCGCAATGCCGGCCCTTCGAACATCGCCAGCTACAGTCAGTACGACGGGAATTTCAAAGTCTTACACCCGGAACTGAAGATGGCCGGACGGGTGGTGACTGCCATGTATATGCCGGCCCGTGCGGATATCGATACCATCCTTTTCGCCGTGGCGCACGATAAAGGTGTTGCCCTGACAAACCAGTGGCCGATCGATCAATTGCAACCCGGAGACGTCCTGGTGATCGATCTCTACGGGAAAGTGGACGGCGGCGGCATCATCGGCGACAACCTTTACTACTACATCATGAAGGCGACGCAGGGCGGCGGAGTGGTGATCAATGGCTCTCTGCGCGATGTGGAAGGGTCAGCGAAATCAAACTGCCGGCCTACGTCCGCAGCGTTACGCCGACCTGGTTCGGCGGTTCGACCCTTTACGGCTACAACGTACCTGTGCGTATGGGCAACGTGGTGGTGATGCCGGGCGATATCGCATTCGGCGACAAGGAAGGTGTATCGTTCATCCCACCGTCAATGGCCGAGAGCATCCTGGATAAGGCGGACGAAACCCACGTCCATGACGAATGGACGAAGATGAAGTTCGACCAGGGCAAGTACAAATCGACCGACATCTACTCGGTGCCGAAAACCGATGAACTCCGCAAGGAATACCAGGAATATCTCAAGAAGAAGCTGGATGAGTTGAAGGCGGCTCGTGCCGCGGAAGCCAAGAAGTAAGTACGTCTCCGGTGGCGAACGGATGGGGCTCGCGGAAGGTAGGTAGTTCCTGCACGGAAGCTGCCGCCTGACGTTTGCCGTTAACCCGACGTGGCGCAGGCCGGGCCTGGCACTCGTGCCGGGCCTCTTCATCCTGTACGAAGAGCGCCGAGAAAAGCCTCCGAACTCGGCAGCGGCGATATGTGCGCTTCGTGTGGCAGGCAATCTTGCCCAATGCCGCATAGATTTCGGGAATCAGTTGGTGGGGCGGACCCCCTGGTCCGCGCGGGACGCCCTCGTCCCGCCGCTGCGTGAAGAATCAGTCGGCTGCGAACACCAAGGAGCCGACCAGGGGGTCGGCCGCGGACGAGGGCGTCCGCCCCACTATTTGTGCAATTGCCCGGAAACGGGAAAAGTACGTGGCATTAGGCAATCTTGCCTGCAGGCGTCCTTCAGGCCGCCTGGCGAGCTGAAAGCCCGCCCGCAGCCAGGATTGGCTGCCGCACAACAGAATCGCGGCTCATCTCCATTTCCCCGACCGCCAAACCCGCCGGGGTACACCGAATTCGACGAGATTCCTCCGGTGCGCTGCCGTTACCTGCGTCTGACCATAACCGGTTAGCCGCGGCCGGCGAACCCCTTGGGCGTCGTCGAATTCACGGTATTGGGAAAACCAGTTGTGCCCACGAGCCGGTGGCCGAAGGACTCGGTCGGCGTCTGCAAGCGCTTGCCGGTGGCTACCCGATTCGTTTCAAGAGGTTTATTTTTGGCGCGGCCCTCGCTAAGATGTAAGAAGCCATGAATCTAGACGAGGTTGCGCGGCGCGCCAAAGTCTCGACTGCAACCGTTTCCAGGGTACTGAATAATGCTTCTGTCGTAAAAAACACGACACGTGCGCGTGTCATGAGAGCAGTCGAAGAGCTCAATTATCATCCGAACCTTCACGCCCGCAGTTTAGCCGGAGGCAAGAGCCGCAATATCGGAGTGATCGTCTCGAACATTGAAAACCCATTCTTCCTCGACGTCTACAAAGCGGTCGAAACCGGCGCTCACGCCGAAGGCTATGAAGTCATCATGGCCAATACCGACTACAGCTCGGAACAACTGGTGACGAGTATCCGATTGATGATCGGCCGGCGGGTCGCCGGGCTGGCGGCGATCGTCTCGGAAATGGACCCGCGATTAATTGACGAGCTGAATGGCTATGAGATTCCGGTGGTGTTCTACGACGTAGGAGCCCCACGGGAGAATATCACGAGTATTCGCGTAAACTACCGGCGCGGGATGGAGAAACTGACCGAGTACCTGTATAGCCTCGGCCATCGCAAGCTGGGCTTCGTCGGCCACCACGCCACGCTGGGACCGATTCATGAACGCGCGAATGTGGTGCTGAAATCGGTGGCGCGATATCCCGATGTGCAGGTGCGGACTGCGGCCGACATGGATAGCCTTGAGGGCGGGCGCCGCGCCACCCGCGAGTTGCTTTCCGCGGACCCCGGTCTGACCGCCATTGTGTGCGTGAACGACCTCATGGCGGTCGGCGCCATGCGGGAAATTCGCGAGCGTGGACTGCGCATACCGGGGGACATCTCAGTTACGGGATTCGACAACATCAAACTGGCACAGTTCTGCTATCCAGCCCTGACCACAGTGCACATACCACGCGACCAGATTGGGCAGAACATCTGCGATGCCCTGATACCTAACGAGAAGACCAAGCTCGAACACGAGATTCTGATCGATCCCGAGTTCATGTTACGGGATTCCACGGGGCCAGTTCTGCGTCCGTGAGGCTCGTCCTTCTGCGCGCTCAGCGCGCCGTAAACCATCAGCAGCGTCGCCAACGCCTTTACTGACCCCCTCGCTTCACGGGTGCGCCGGGTGGAGCGCTGCCGGTTTCCGGGTTATACCGCGGGTTTGTCCGGCTGATGGGATTGGAATCCGCGCCGCCCGCCGCGGCGGGCTTCGCGCTCTCCGCCCAGGCCGTATCGGTCAGGTCGCGCAGCAGCGCCGCGGCCTTTGCTAACTGGCTCTTCACCAGCTTAGCCGCCGGCTCATTGGACTTGTCCGCCAGCGCTCCCGACCGGTCGAGAATATAGACCTCCTCCACCTGTGCCGCGGCGTCGTCGAGATGCGCCATGGTCGCCGCAAACGGATCGCTCAGCAGCTTCGGCTTCTCCATTAGGGGCATCAGGCCGGTGTCCGTGAGCTCGATCAGATCCACGAACTGAGTCTCGAATCGCCCATGCACGCGCGGGTCCGTCGTGTAGCCTTTTGGATTCGCGCCCAGCCAGCCGTCGTGATGGATCGTGTCGTGCAATGGCTGCGCGCCGTCGGCGGTGTAGTGGCCCAGCCAGCCCATGTAGAACGCGATGTCCTGCGCCAGGTACTTAGCGTCCTCCGGCGAAGCCCGGCGATAGAGCCGCATGGCGGCTTTCATCCGGTCGTAGTTTTCCATCGCGGCGTAAGGCAGGGTTCCGGTCCAGCGAACGTTGGTAAGCGCGGCGCGCTCCGGGTCTTTGTCTTTGATCTTCAGATACTCGTCGTAAAGGCGCAGTACGAACTCATAGCGCGAGCGCGGAATCTCCCGCAGGAACGCGAACTGCTCTTTGAACCAGCCGTGGTTGGGGTCTTCGAATATCTTCGAGTAAGGTTCTGCATTGCCCCGCCAGGAATCGGGCACGGGGCCCGTCTTAGCGATCCAGTCTTCGTAGTCTTTCAGAAAGACCGGGCCATCGGAGGGAATCGATTTCACCGCCGCCCGGTTGGCGCTCTGGTGGCCGCGCACGCCCCACGCGCCGGTGGCCAGCACCAGCGCGCACAGGGCAGTCATGTTTCCGATGGGGACGGTTCTCAAAACGTCACCTTAACCCCGAATTGTACATTGCGCGCAGTCCTTGCGCTGGTCACCCGACCGAAGTCAACGGCCGTCGCTGTATTCACCACCGCGCCTGTGCAGCCGCCCGACGTGCTGCAGTCCGCGTTGGTCGAATTCAGCAGATTTTCCGTTTCGAACGAACCGACCAGGCGGTACTTCTCGCGCACCAGAAATGCTCTCTGCAGCCGCGCGTCCACCTGCAGAATCTGCGGCCCGGTCACGCTGTTGCGGCCGGTGAACAAAGGCCGGTCGTTGAGGTTGCCGTCTTTATTCAAGTCGATACCGCTGGTCACGTTGATGGGATAACCGCTGTTATAGAACATGGTCGAGGAAAGCTCGAAGCCGTTCATGAAATGCAGCCCTGGCGATCGGAAGAGCGGCTGGTAGAGGGCCTGCCCCACCACGTACTGCCGAACGTCGTTGTCGCCGTTGCCGTAATCGCGCCGCAGATTGCTCGGGTCTTCGGGCGATCCGCCTTCGCCCAGCGTGTTGGCCAGCGCATGCGACCAGGTCCACGTAACATTCACCAGCAGCCCCTGGCTCAGGCTCTTTTTGAGGTTGACGAACATTCCGTTGTAGTTGGTATTGCCGCCCGATTCGATCAGGTTGATCTGGTTGAAAGCCGTGTTCGGTTTGGCGCCGCCGTATACCGGACGGCCGTCCGCCAGCGTTCCGGTGGGCGCGCCCAGGTTGGTGTTTTCCGAGTAAAGTCCGTGGCGCTGTTCCGCCAGGTTGTAGCCCACCGTCATAACGGTGTGCCAGCCCAGTTCTCGCTGAATCTGCAGGTTCGCCTGTTCCTGATAGGTATTGCGGTAGCCGGGAGCGAAGGCGTTAATCGAAGGAGCGACAATCTGCCCCGACAGCCCCGCCGAAGGAATGTTCGGAAACACCGGAGCGCCGGCAGCGCCGC
>Ga0182030_10014864_pt1 | contig 15304 bp, 15 predicted proteins | sample 812S3MmetaG_FD_121299 | JGI IMG/M metagenome (GOLD analysis project Ga0182030, IMG submission 121299) | Permafrost microbial communities from Stordalen Mire, Sweden - 812S3M metaG (Illumina Assembly) | ecosystem: Environmental > Terrestrial > Soil > Wetlands > Permafrost | place: Sweden... | reverse complement strand
GCTATGGCACAACCAGGGATTTGTATTTGCTATGTCTAGTCGCTACAACACCGACGACGCGGTCAGCGGTTGGAAAGAGGTGGCCGAGATTGTTGAGCGGAATCGCGCCGCCAACAAGATGCCTGTGGTGTATCCAGAATAAGCCTATACCTCCTAACACCGCGCTGGAGACAACGCCGACTGCGCCTTGAGTTTTGGATTGAGCAAAACCGAGCCCCCCGCCCGTTCGTGGACTGAACCAACAGCATCGGGGCTCTGTTGACCTTGACCAATTTCGGCGGAGCATCCCAGCCGCAAGGGTTCTATCGGTTCGACATAACGCCTTGAGGGTCCGTGCATCACCGCGCACGGAATGCGCCGAGTGCTTTGGTTCCCATCAGGGTTTATCCTACCGTCAGGTGAGATCGGGTGCTGGCAAAGTCCATTGCGATGGACTTACCACGGGCGCTCACTGAATCACAACCCCGACCGCATCGACCGGCTCCTCCAATGCCTCCGCTTTGACATCGTCCTCGTCTGTGCCGGACCCAACCGGCCAGATCTTGAAGCCGCCGCGCAACGAATCGAGTTCCCAGGTTCCACTGATATTTTTGCCCTGATGACAGCCAACATAATAAATATCGTGAGAGGACACATAGGTTTTCGTCCAGTGGCATTCGCCACCGCCTGAGTCGTACCGGCCGCTGACGATGAATTGGCCGACGCGATCACGACCTTCACCGGTAATTCGACCGTTGCCGAATTCCAGGGAGAGATCCATCTTGTGGCGACCTTGTAGTCGACCGTCGAGAAAGTAGCCTCGCCAGGGGCCGGATGGAAACAGGATGTCGCTCATCGCTAAAAAGTTAGCCTTCCCTGTTGTGGAGTCAAGACCTCGCGCCCACGGAATGCGTCTGAATTCCCCGGCGATGACATAGAATGGACGACCTCCGGATCCGCAAAGAGAATCGCCTCCACCAACTCCCTCGTGATGACCACCTGTGTTGGTTGACCGGAGAACAACGGCTCGCGCAGGATCTGCTCCAGCGCGGCCTTTGGCCCGCGACCCATCAATCCCTGTTCGACCGACCAAGCCCCGATTGCCAGCGCGGCATCGTCGTCCACGGAAAGAGTGCGCCCCTCCGCCTCCAGGAATGCGCGGTACTCGGCCAACGGTCCAAATTTGTTCTGCAGGATCGCGGCGATGTCACTGGCGGTCAGCGGTTGCATCCGCACAATCGCACTGAATCGGTTCATAACCTCGACCACCATCCCACCCTTTGTTGCGAGCAGTTGACGGTCGTCGCTTAACCGACCGCCGGATTCACCTGCGAACCCGATGCCTGCCTTCGAGCCGCTCCACTCATCACGCAGCCAACTGAACGCACCCGAAGCGACAACGAGCAATCCCGAGGTATTCATCGTCCCGCCAGAATTGCCCCACTTGTTCAACCCAGTCGACGGGAAACTGACCTCTCCACCGTCCAAGAGACGCAAGGCTTCATATTGGACACCGACTGTAGTTGCCGACTCGTAACTGGTGCGGGAAATTTTATCGACCTCGTCCAAAAAAACCACGCCACCCTGTTCCGGATTCACCCCCATCGCCGACGCGGCTTGCGTCAGCAAGTACAGCACGCCGCTCAAATCGTCGCCGACATAACCACTTGCGGTTACGCTAGAGACATCTATGGAGGCAAAAGGCAGTCCGAGAATTTTGCTCAACAGTTGACAGGAATAAGTTTTGCCGGTCCCGGACGGACCAATCACGAGAACATTTGATTTCGGCGGAAGTGTCCCCCTGTCGCCGCGTAGCATTGCCTCGCGGCGCAAAAGGGTTGTGCGTCCCGCGACGGCGAGAGCAATTTTTAACTCGTGCTGACCTGCCACATATTGGGATAACTCATCGAAGATCTGGCGAGCCGTCAGAATTCTTGCAGGTCGCTTTTTTCGGGCGACTTCATCCGCCTGCGCCTTGGAAACGGCTTCGGCTGAAATGAAAACCGGTTCTGCGGCAGGCGCACGAAGGAGATCGAGGATCGGTTTGCCCAGGGTGACCTGTTCGCGACCGTAATAATTGTCCTGGACTACGAAAGCGCGACGCACGCACAAACGGAAAATCGCCTGGCGGGCCTGGACTGGTTGCAGGTCGTTGTCAAATGCCACCGCCTGGACGATTGCCCTTACATCGGAGCGGCCAGAGCCAGCGATTTGCCCGTGAGCGGCGACGCAGACCAACCTCACAACTAATTCGTCCAATGCCTTTCCGTTGTTGTTGAAATCCAAGATCGCCTGGAGGCTCTTCGACCTGGTGGTGGCGAGAAGTTCGACCAACTCCCCCTCGACGCGCTTGATTTCGGCCAGGACAACATCGGTCAATCGGCGACCGTCCTTTCCGGTCGATTCGTCGAGCAGGCGCCCGAATGCGAGCATCTTTGCTAGAACATCTGGGGGAGTGTCAGACATCGAGTCTCCTAAAGTGCCACACTACACCCGCTCGGCCAAGTGACAGACCGCAGAATTCCCCAAATTCTCCAAGGAGTGCCGGTCCTGCGGGGACGCCAGAAAGGAGGCCTAACCCGGGATCCTTTACTGCTGAAAAGGCGTCCGGATCCAAGTAAAAAGGATCGAATCCCCCTCCCCCGGGCAGTTGTCTTTTCGTGGCATTCGGCTAAGAAATCTTCATTTTCTCAACGAAATCAGCAAATTCTACGGCAACTCACTCTGTATGCAGGTTTTAGGTTGCCGCAAACCGTGCCGCTGGTGGGGGATCAGGTTTTGGCGCCTCGAGTCACCTGGGGGTAGTGGTAGGCACTCTTTGGAAATCTGCCAAGTGGCACTTGGCCGCGATTCTTTTTGGCCGTACCTTCAACGGTCAACATAAGGAGAATCCTATGGAGAAAACGATCACTGAAATCCGCTTTTACGGCCCAGGAATTGGCTACGGGACGGAGATGGTCAACGCGAATGGGCAGGCCGCCATCAACATTGTTAAAACCAGGGTACCTGGTGCCCAGATCCTGACTGTCAAGTATCACACCGTCCCTGAAGGGCGCGACGGTCGGTCGGACACCCAGGGACGCCGATGAAATCTATGGACAAGACGATCACTGCGGTCCGCTGGGCTGACTATCCCGACGAGGAGGAATTGAAAGCGATGGCCAAAATCAGGGGATGTAGCGTCATGGAACTTCTAATCGAAGAAGCGAGGCGGGATATCGCCGCAGGACGCGGTTACCCGATGCCTTTCGATGATGATTAACAGATCAAAGACCTTGGTCGGAAAGTCACCAGCCGCCGCAGATGGGCGTTCAGTATAAGGGACTTTTCTCGACACGAGCGAAAACGCTCCAAATACCGTGAAATCCCTCACAGATCGGCATCGAGAAATCGGACTATTTCCTACACAGGCAAACCAATGAAGAAAGCCCTTATTTACGCCAGGGTCTCGACCATTCTCCAGGAGACCCAAAATCAGGTTGCCCAATTGCGCGAGTACTCATCCAGCCAGGGCTGGCAAATCGTCGATGAGGTCATTGATGTTTGCTCCGGCTCCAAGGACTCGAAGGAGCGGGCTGGGCTGGACCGTGTCTTCACGATGGCCCATCAGCGGCGTTTCGATGTGTTGCTATTCTGGAGTCTCGACCGGTTCAGCCGTGAAGGGAGTCGTGCAACCATCGGATATTTGACACAGTTGGAGGGATTCGGCGTTGGCTGGCATTCGTTCACGGAACCCTACCTGTCGACGCTTGGTCCGTTCGCCGATAGCATCATCGCGTTGCTCGCGGCATTGGCGAAGCAGGAGCGCTTGAGGATTGGAGAACGGACGAGGGCGGGTCTGGCACGGGCGAAAGCCAATGGCAAGAAACTGGGACGACCACGAACCGCGCCAGATCGAATCGCCGAGGCGAAGAAATTGCGGGCGGGCAAACTGTCCTTCGGCGAAATCGGAAAGCGACTTGGGATCAGCCGTGCGCGAGCGTATCAGTTGTCGAAGGCGTGATGTATGAACCAAGCGCACATTGTTGGCGTCATTTCTGACACTCACGGGCTTCTGCGTCCCGAGGCTGTCCAAGCCCTCCAAGGCTCAAAGTTAATCATCCACGCAGGCGATGTGGGGAATTCAGAGGTCCTCGACGAACTCCGCAAGATTGCTCCTGTCGTGGCTGTGAGAGGCAATGTCGACAAGGGCTCTTGGGCCGAAGCGTTGCCCATGACGGAGGTAGTCGAGATTGAGGAGGCGATGGTGTATGTCCTACATGACCTGCACCAACTCGACCTTGATCCTGTCGTTGCTGAATTTTCTGCCGTCGTTAGTGGGCATTCGCATCAGCCGTCAATCAGCCGCAAAAATGGGGTGTTATTTCTGAATCCGGGCAGTGCTGGTCCGAGGCGGTTCAATTTGCCTGTCAGCCTGGCATTTTTGCGGGTGGTCGGAAAGAAGGTTGAGGCTCAGTTAGTGGAGTTGCGGGTGTGAAACTCTGAACAACCCCTATGCACTGTTGCGGTTCTGGAGTGAAGTAGAGAGGGATGGGGTCTGATCCGAACTTCCATTCGGAACGGGGATCCCCAGCGGCTAGGGCCACGGATGTTCTAGTCGGGGGCGTGTCGACGGAAATTTGCCCATCACTTCTCTTCCCTACCCTCACAGGTTCCAAAAATGGCTGCTCTGGACCTATCGAGTACGAAGTACTACAACGAGGACGGACGACTGCGCTGAAACTGTCGCGGTGAACTACCTACCCAATTGTTTAATGAGGCGTGTGGGATTTAGTCCAAGCGCATCCGCGACCTGAAGAAACTCCAACAGATCAAGCCGCCGTTCGCCGACTTCATACTTCGCCACGAAAGATTGTGGTCGACCGAGTGCCTTGGCGACTTGCTGCTGGGTCAACCCTTGCTTCCGTCGGGCTTGAATCAGCAGACCGCAGAGTCGCTCGTGTTTTTCTGTGTACAGAGTTTTGGTCATCGGCCCCCAGATGTGGGGCCAAGAATAAATCGCCTTGCACCATTATCCCAAAATGGGATAATTCTACAGAATTGTCTTGTGCTCCCGATGTCTACTGGCTTATAAGCCTGATGTCATACCGTTTGCGGGGCCGCTTCTCGACCCCCGATGCGCCCTGTCTGCGCGAGCGTTAAAAGCACATTCTGAAATAAGGCGAGCCGTGTGCGGAGCGAGTCTGCGACGGCATGAGGAGACTGATCATGGACAGACGCGATTTCTTTTCTCTTGGAGGCCGACGACGAATTATTCTTCTTGCGACCTTGGCTCTTCTTTCCCTGCTTGCGCCGCAAATCTCCTGCGCACAGTTCACTACAAGTTTTCAAACCAACATCATCAGCGGGGTTTTCAGCAACTGGACTGGCGATTATAATGTCGGCAACAATACAGTCTTTGACCAGTTGGGGATCATCAGCGGCGGTGTGTTATCCAATAATGGATACGGTGAAATTGGTCTCTCTTCGAGTGCAAATAATAATTCCGCGCTTGTCACAGGGCCAAGTTCGCTATGGAACAACACCAACACTTTGTTTGTAGGTGACGCCGGGTCCAGCAATAGCCTTACCGTGGGCAACGGTGGCCGTGTGGTCGACACCTACGGTTATATTGGCAACGATGTTGCGTCCAGGAACAATTTCGCACTGGTGACCGATCTCGGCTCAGTGTGGAGCAATAGTCAAAATCTGTATGTCGGCATAACCGGCTCCGGTAACAGACTGACAATTACAAATGGTGGTCAAGTAGTTAGCCTTGCAGGGGTCATCGGCTTTGGCTCCAGCAACAACACGGCTTTGGTGACAGGTGCAGGTTCACTTTGGATCAACAGTGCTGATTTCAATGTCGGCGGCTCTGGGGTCGGCAACAGCGTCACGGTTGCCGATGGCGGCCAAGTCTTCAGCGCCTACGGCTTCATCAGCAAGGACAGTGTGAGCAACTCCGTGCTCGTCACGGGCAGCGGGTCGGTGTGGAGCAATGGCAACGATCTCTATGTCGGCTTCAACATCGGCGGCGGCTCGCTGGTCATCAGCAACGGCGGCTCGGTGTACGACTACACCACCCAAGTGGGCTACAACAATTCCAGTAGCAACAACACGGTGTTAGTCAGCGGGACCGGCTCGGTCTTGCACAACGCCGCGCCTATCGATGTTGGCTTCACTGGCTCAGGTAACCGGTTGATAGTCGCGAACGGGGGAGCAGTGTACAGTGGTGACGGCTATGTGGGTAACTATCCCAGCGCCAGCAACAATATGGTGTCGGTCAGCGGAACCGGCTCGGTTTGGAGCACGGACAACAATATCTCCGTCGGTGACCAGGATGTTTCGGGTAACCAGTTGATCATCGCTAACGGGGGCGCGGTTTACAACGATGCCGACGGCTTTTTGGGCAGGGGCTCCGGTAGCAACAACACGGTGTTGGTCAACGGGCCCGGCTCCATCTGGAACCCTGGCGGCGATCTCTATGTCGGCAACAGTGGCGCGGGTAACCAGTTAATCATCACCGAAGGCGGCAAGGAGGCGGTGGGCGGACGCATAGTCGTTGCCCCCGACAACTCGGTTACGCTCAACGGTGGCAACCTGATCGCCGCCAATGGCTTAGAAATCCGCAACAATGCCACTCTGACCGGCTGCGGCACCATCAACGGCAGTGTGGTGGTTGATCCGGGCGGCACCGTGATCACTGATTGTGGAGGCATCCTGACCTTCACAGGCATCGTCACTAATAACGGCACAATGCAGGCTATCAACGGCGGCGTGCTGGAAGCCTACGGCACGGTCGTCAACAACGGCACCATCGACATTACGGACGGGACAACGAATTTCCACGGAGCATTCATCAACAACGGCACCATCATTGGCGGTGCGACGACAAACTGCACTCCGGGTGCCGTCTGGACAGAAGCGACCGCCGCCACCCCTTGGAGCGCTCGGAATAATTTCGCGGCTGTCGCGTACAATGGGCGGATGTGGGTGCTCGGGGGGCAAGGCAGCAGCAATGATTTCAACGATGTGTGGTCCTCGTCGGACGGTACAAATTGGAGTGAGGCGACTCCCGCCGCTCCGTGGAGCCCTCGGTTTGGTCTCGCAGCGGTCGTGTTCAATGGGCAGATTTGGGTGCTCGGGGGTGTCAATGGCAACGGCGACAACTTCAACGATGTGTGGTCCTCGTCGGACGGTACAAATTGGAGTGAGGCGACTCCCGCCGCCCAGTGGAGCCTTCGGCATTCGTTTGGGGGGGTGGTGTTTGATGGGCAGATGTGGGTGTTCGCTGGAAAAGCACAGAATGGTAGCACCCTCAACGATGTGTGGTCCTCTCCGGACGGCACTACCTGGACGCAGGTGATTGCTGCCGCCCCGTGGAGCACTCGGCAGCAACTCGCAGCGACCGTGTTCAATGGCGCAATGTGGGTGCTCGGAGGGACACACAGTGATAGCCAAAACCTCAACGATGTGTGGTCCTCGTCGGACGGCACAAACTGGAGTGAGGCGACTCCCGCCGCCCAGTGGAGCGTTCGCGCCGATAGTGCGGCAGTAGTGGACAGCGGCCAGATGCGTGTGATCGGGGGGGATAGCGACTGCTGTGGCCTCAACGATGTGTGGTCTTCGTCGGACGGTACAAACTGGACTCAGGTGACAAACGCCGCCCAGTGGTGCCCTCGGGGCGCGTTTGGGGCGGTCGCGTTCAATGGGCGGATATGGGTGTACGGGGGGGACGGCTGCTTACCTTCCGATGTGTGGTCCTCCGGGTGCGGTAATTCAGTTGCCCCCCCATTTCAGATCACTGCAATCACCAAGCAAGGCAATGACATCCGCGTAACCTGGAATTGTGAAGGGGGCCAGAGTTACTTCCTGCAAAGCACCAAAGCCGCCGCAATCGCTGGCTACACCACGAATTTCGCAAACATCAGCCCGGTGATCGTTGTATCCGGTGTCGGTGTATCAACCACGAACTATCTCGACCCGGGCGTCGTTTATGCGCCCATCTTGCCAGCGCCCAGCGGCAACAATGTGTCAACTTCGGTCGTGCCTTCAACGGTCTCCATCTCCGCGGACAACACACGCGGCATTACGGATTCCCTGGGAAGAGCCTTGCCGATTGGCAGCCTACTGATGCTTGGATCCTTCAGCATCAGCGAGCCAGCCATCCAGTCGAACTTCTTCGCGAATAATGTCGCCGCCATAATGTCGAACTTCACTCTATACGCCACCTCGTTCAAGGTTGGCGATGGTACATCCTTGCCTGCAAGTTGGTCCGTTATGCGGAGCGCCGCAGGCTTCGATGGCAAGCAGATCTACCTACTGGCAATCGATAAGCCGACTTTTGCCGCCGCGACACATCTGGGAATCTTCACCGCACCGTCGTGGGTTTTCCCGTCGAGTGGAGGCACGAACAGCATTGACCTCGCGGATGTGACCGACTTTGTCCTGGGGGCGCAGAGTGGCCCGTTGACGATCAACCTGCCCTTGGGGGGAGAGACCTATACTTTTGACGACACGGCTAGGCTGAATGTGCTTCCCGGAAGGATTCTCTTCTACCGTGTGCGACTGGCACCGTAGAGATTTCAAATGATCCTTGGAGAGCGGTCCCGGGATCCCCGGCGGCTAGGGCCACGGACGGTCCAGTTGACCTGCTAGGTTTCCGGCCGGTACGCCAACTCCAGTTCGAGGACAAATCCCTCTGGGATTTCCACTTCGTCTTGGACAATGGGCAGTCGCTTGCCAGAGACTCCGCGTGGTTGTTCGATGTGCCGTACGACGATTGGCGCGTTGTCAAAGGTGAAGTCTGTGATCGAGACGGCACCGTCAGTTGGTCGATTCTTCCCGCCAGACCTAACGGGAAGTTTCGGACCACGAGTTGAAACCAATGCGCAGAACAGACGATGAAGGCGTTGCTGATCGGTGCTGGCGGAATCCTTCGCACGGGCTACAACCGCGTCGAGCGCCTTGATCGCCTTGGCCTCTTGGTCGGCACCTGTGTCGGAGACGGCGGCGTATAACCGCTGGAGCCACAGCGCTTGGGGACACTCCTCCAGCGCTTCCGTTGGGAAATGGATGCGGTAGATGGTTTCGGAGGCGTCTGCGTACTCCAGCGAATGAAGGATGAGCCACTCCAGCATTTCAGCGGCGATCTTACCGGGGGCAATCCCGTTGCTCAATTTGTCAGCGCCCATCGTTCTCCCTCGTGGCGGGGTTGGTCGCGCACGACGACGCCAGTAGCGCAAGTATGGCGATTGAATCATTGCGCTGGTTTCGGTTCATCGGAAATATGAAGAATGCTCGGGCCATAAATTCCTTCCGTGAACTCCCATTTCCCGTTACTCGGCCACTCTTTAGCAAACTCCCTTTCGACTCCTTTGGCTAGGCGGTTCCAAAGTTTGGCTTTTACGATCTGCGGGCGACCTTTCATTTTCTCAGCGGTGGCAGACGATGACTGATGTTTGGGCGTTTCCTGGTTCTTCCATAGGTCTACAAAATACTCTGCCTGCCCGCGGACTGCTTGCATAGTCGTTAGCGGGGTTGCCGGAGGTGTGAAGATTTTTCCGTAATGAAAATAAAGTCTTCGGGGTGGTTCGACTGGCGATAGATCCCGCAACTCATTCACTGTCAAACAGGTGGTGAAAAAGTATTCGCTCGCTGATTCTTGGTATGGGAAGACGAGAAATGAATGACTAGTCACGACGGCCTCCCCGTGGCCGTTTGGGCGCAGGACGATATTAGCGTAGTCGCTGAATAGCAACCACAACAACTCCCCGGTGTTTCGGCTGTTGCCGGTTGTCACACGCTCTCGAAAACGATCCAACACATGACTGGCAAAAGTAATGTTTTTCCCCGATAGAAATATCGACGGTAGAAACTCCTTGTCCGCGAAAAAGCGAAACGAGTGCTTGATACCACCCGCTTCGGATTTCTCGATATGTTGGCCGACCGATAAACCGGCCACCCCATCGCGTGAGTAGTAAGGAAAAACCAGAAGCGTGTCCTGACCGGTAGAGTTAAAGTTTAAGCAGAAGGAGTTCACCACCCAAGATAATACGAATTTACGGTAGTCATCCGCTCGCTTATCTGTGTTGGCCATTCGTGCGGAAATTCCCGCCAGGAACTCGTTTTGAATGGCCTTAAAAATCGCTGGCAACTGTTCCGTATGGGGGAACAGCCGGACATCTCCCCGCCGCTCTTCGACCAGATTGAAATCCCGCAGGTAGGCTAAATGCGATGGCAAAACCCGTGTTGATGAAGGTCCGCTCATCGTGTTTTACTTTCCGAGGCTTGGTAAGTCATCGTTGAATCCAACTCCAATTCAGCAACGAAGGGCATTCTGCCCCAAAACACGGCCATCGCCAAGAACTGACCGCGCACGCTTTCGCAACACGCGGACGGCTGCACCAAACCTACCAGCCGCCCGTGTGCGGTCGCCGTGATCGCTTCCCGTCTTCCACCAACCGCGGTCCCTCCAATCGGTATGTTGTCGTCTCGATCCACTCGGGACAACAATAGCCGCCTGTCGTTCCATACCGGTCCACCTGTAGTCGCCCCTTGACGATCCTGACCGCCACGATTCCGCCATCGGCCCGGTCGCCACCTTCGATGCGGGCAAGCAATGTCGGGACTCCCCTCTTCATTCCGTAAATGAACCCTTCCGTAACCCAGGCCGTCCCGCCCGAGTTGCACCGCGCCACCACCACCGCTTCTTCCTGTCCGTCGCCGCTGAGATCGCCATAGACAACCTGCCGTACCGCGAAGTCCAAGTGATGGCGACGGTAAACGCCGTTTGAGACTTCAATCGCTTCGTCAGTGACAGTGCACGACGATGTGTACTCGAAGTTGCGGAAGTCCACCTGTCGGATGGTAGTGGGGCCGGTGGCGCACGAGGAAACCAACAGCGCAATGATGGCAATGAGCCGCATCACGGCGCGGCCAACTCGATCATAGGCCCGAGAAAATTCGTTGCCCGGTGGCAAAGAGGTCCGTGCGTTTTCCACTGCCGCTCTCACCATCGCCCCTTGACTGCCCACGGATCCGTCTTCAGTCGCCGATGACTGGGCCGGGGAGTGTCATCGCTGGATGACACTAAGGATGCCCTGGTGCAACCCGCCGGTGCACTGGCAGATCCGTGTGGATCTGGTGCGTTGCACCACCTAAAGGCCCTACAACCGGCTGGGGCATCGCGTTGTCGCCAGTCCCAATAGCGCGCCACTTTAATGATGTGCTGTGTTCAGCCGCATCACTTCATCTGCACTTCGTGAGTTGAAAAGCGGGCAAATGGAGGCTGTCCCGCGCGAAGCGGTGATCCGTCGTTACCTGATGTCTTACTCGACTCGTCTGTCGGCGATGCTGAACACCGGTACGCAGGCGTTCGCGGGAAGTGCTCGGTCTAGGTTCGAGTGCGCTCGTCTATTGGAAACTATTGCCGCCGATTGCGCCACATTCGCTGGCGAGGTGGAGGGAACGAATTCTACAGCCTTAGCCGGGATAGCCACGACAACAATTGGGATTGTTGACAGTCGACGGTCTGGTGATTACTTCAATGATTTTTCGGTCACCGACCTTGAAACCGTTCGTGGTGCACTAAATGCGTTGGTGGTGATCCTTCCGGACCTCGGAAATGCTGCACCCATCAACGAGGATGCACCTCTATACTTTGATGTGAATATGCTTGCCGAGCATTTGGAGCGAGTCGCGACTGAACAGGGAGGAAACATCGCGGCCTTCATCTCAACACTCGGGTTACGCATCCGCGGGATGCTGGCTGACCAACGCCTCGGCGCTGTTATAGGACGCGAACCGCCAACAACTTTCGATAATTGGCTAAAGGACTATGTTGGAGACACCGGTGCTGCAAACGGGCCATTAGCTGTTATCGATTTGTCGCTCGTTCCATCTGAAGTTGTACACATCGTCATTTCAGTTCTGGCGCGTTTGGTCTTCGAGTCATTGCAAAGATACCGCCGTAGCCATCCACTAGGGTTGTCTTTGCCCACTGTGCTTGTGCTTGAAGAAGCCCATACATTTGTTCATCGTGGTACTGATGAAGACGGCACGGCTGCCACTCCCGCCCAACTGTGCCGCGAAGTATTCGAGCGCATCGCACGCGAGGGTCGCAAGTTTGGCTTGGGCTTGGTGCTGTCATCACAGCGCCCTTCGGAACTGTCCCCTACGGTGTTGGCCCAATGTAACACTTTTATTTTGCACCGGATTGTGAACGATGCGGACCAGAATCTTGTGGCCCGCTTGGTACCCGATAATGTCGGAGGACTGTTGCGCGAATTGCCCAGTCTTCCTTCCCGGCAAGCAATTCTACTTGGCTGGGCCACACCACTTCCGGTGCTGGTGGAAATCGACGAACTTCCCTACGAGCAGCGTCCTCGATCTGCGGACCCGGACTTTTGGGATGTTTGGACGCTTGCGAAAGACCGCCCAGTAGATTGGAGCACTATAGTCAAGGATTGGTCAGGCACAAAAACAGCCTGATGACCTGTGACAATGCGCAAAATCCTCATCAACCGCGCACCCGTCCTCACGCTGTGGGCCTCGGTAGTCGCGGAGAGGCTGGGATTCGACCGCGACGAGGCGTTGTCGCTCGGCAAAGGGGTGGCGGGCTTGACTGCACAGAGCAAGGGGCGCAGGCTCGGAATCTACAAGCCGGTCCCACAAGAAATCAAGAAGGCACGAGCCAAGAAGCCGACGGAAGAGTTTTTGGTGGAGGTGTGCGGGCGCCCGGTGCCGGCGATCAACACGAAGGATGGTGTGCGCGCCGTCAACAAAGGGAAACCTGTCGAACCTGCGGGCGTCGAGAAATACCTGGAGGGTAAGTTCGGCGACGCGCTGGAGGCAGTCCGCCAGGAGATGCGCGCCCTCGCAAAGGGATTCAAGCCGGAGCAACTGGCAACGAGGGCATTCAGGCTCTACGAGAAGTTCCGGCCCGTGGTCCCCGAGGACGCATCCGGCTGGGGAGCAAAAGGTGTTTTGGATCTTGATCGGATCCGGTCATTGGCGGCGAAAAAGTAAGGACTTGTCGAGGCACAGAGTAGAATCGCACGGCTCACGGCTGTTTCCGCACCTTTACATTTGTCAGCTTCCCCCACTGCTTGATGCGCTCGATCTGCTCGTCCTTCGTCGTCACCTGACGCAAATCCAATTCGTCCCAGGTGATGTCGATGCCGCCCTTCAGTTTCAGACCGAGAGCGAAAGTCGTGGAGGTGCTGGTGATGGTTGCCTCGATGTCGGCGGTGGCAATGTTCTTCTTGGACATCATCGTCTTATTGGTCGTCCCGTCGGGCCGGAAAAATTTGTTGATGATGAAAAGGTCGAAGCAGTGCGACTCCGACCGTCGGATCACGAAGACCACCAAAATCATCGTCGTCTTGTCCGGCAACGCGACTTCGCCGCCGTGCAGGATGCAATGAAAGCGGTCCTTGTCCTGGAGCGTGAAGTAACCCGGCTGGTCGAGGTCGTCGATGGGATACATGGAATGTCTCGTTACAGTTACGCGGCCAATTCCACACCCGCCCTCGTGTTGATTCTCCGCAAAACAGCTTCGGCATCGCCAGCATCCGTTGCTGGCACATCGAAAAAAGCCCGTCGGCGACAGGCAATAATGCTCAGCAGGGCTTGTTCCAATCGGAGATAGAACTCAGAAGAACCCTCCAGTGAGTCCCTCGCCGTGATGCACCGCTGGATATAACAACGGGAGTAGCCTGAGCGCCTAGCCATCTCGCGGAGCGGTATATCGAACAGGCGAATGAGAGCAGCCAGTTTGAGCCGGTTACCCGTGAGTGGTGAATTTGGTTGGTGGCCGCTTTTAACACGGCTGCAGCCTCTGCGCTGGGCAATTTTGGCGGTGGTCACAGGATCAATGTAGGCCCGTAAAACACCCGGGCCAAGGCCAATTTAGCAGGAATCGCTCAAGGAGTGCCAAGTCCCGGAACGGAAGACCGAGTCTCTCTAAACTACCTAACGGACACTCAAGTGCAGGCAAAGTCGATTAGCGGCTGGATGTTGCCCCCGTCGGCATCTTTCAACGCCTTCAAGTATCTTTGGCGCTCCCCGGTCGCTAAAGTTAGATCGGTGCTGCCCCAAGTAAATTGCCCCTCTCCCAGTGCCTCAACGATAAAGTCGGCCATTAAACGGCTGTGGCGGCCATTTCCATTGGGGAATGGATGTATCGACACAAGTTTGTGGTGGAAACGGACCGCGAGTTCAATTTTAGGATAGGTACTATTCGCAATCCAATGCTTCGCATCGTCGCAGAGATTTCGAATTCCCTCTGGGATGCGGGTCCATTCGACGCCAATATTTTTGTCCGATTTTCGGAATTGTCCGGCCCAAGTCCAGGTACGATTGAACATGTGTGTATGTAAGTCGCGAATGAATCTGTCGGATAGGAGATCTTTGCGCCGTCGGGGAGTAGCCCACTGCATTCCTTCCAATATATTGTTTTGTTCCCATTCATTCAGTTCCCGCTGCAGTGTGATATGCGGTGGCATCAAGCCCTGGGCTTCGTCAGGGTCGATTGGGGTTGCGCCTGGAGGATAACTAAACTTCATAGCAACTCAGATAAGTCATGTCTGCCAAAGACGCTTTGGGTGTTCTTCGAGCAAACGACGAACAAGCTCTTTTGCCTGTTTCGTCCTATGAGATTCTGAAGTCTCTTGATCCTCTAACCGCATCGACTTGCTGACCCGCTCAAGAGAACCAGAAACAATTTGCTTCGCTCGTTCTTCCAGGATGGTATGAATTGCTTTCCGTGGAACAAGCGCATAGACTAAATCGCATTGCATCGCGTCGGCCACTCGTTTCATAGTCTGCATTGTAATTGTGCCGTCTTTTTCTCTCTGCTCCCATTCGGTTATCGTTGGCTGTGAAACGCCAACGCGTTTCGCCAATTGACTTGTAGTCATAGAGAGTGATACCCGCATCGACCGAATCCACCCCTTGGCGGGGGGTTCCCGCAATTCCGCACGGTCAAGCCCCTTCATTCTGTTTGAAAGTTGTTCGATCAACAAACGATTGGTTTGTGCATTCATACTCATAGGGTATACCCTATATTTAAATCAAAAGCAATAGGGTATATCCTATTAAATATCAGCATTAAATAGGGTATACCCTATTATAATTTGGCGTCTTAAAAACCATAATGATTTGTAGAACAGCAACTTGCGATCTCGTGTATGGACATATTTTTACTTGAACCGAAAAATGATTGTAGAGGCGGTGGTGGTGGCGGTGGCAGTGGCGGCGGCGGTGGTGGCGGCGGCGGTGGTGGTGGTGGTGGTGGTGGTGGAGGTGGTGGTGGTGGTGGTGGTGGTGGTGGTGGTGGTGGTGG
>Ga0182030_10014863_pt1 | contig 15305 bp, 11 predicted proteins | sample 812S3MmetaG_FD_121299 | JGI IMG/M metagenome (GOLD analysis project Ga0182030, IMG submission 121299) | Permafrost microbial communities from Stordalen Mire, Sweden - 812S3M metaG (Illumina Assembly) | ecosystem: Environmental > Terrestrial > Soil > Wetlands > Permafrost | place: Sweden... | reverse complement strand
GACTAGAGAAGAATATTAAATAAACAAATATTATTAAAAAAAGATTTAGAATCAAAAAGAAAATAATTTACAAAACAACAACTTGATTAATTATTATATAATAGTAGTTTAGTAAAGACTTATCTACAAAAAAGGTCTAAATTACTATTTCTAAATAAAAAAGTATATATTTAGATTATAGTCAAAGTATAGTAAATATTTCTAAAATCTAATATTTCAAAAAAAAAAGCTGTAATATTTATTTTTGTGTATTGTTAAGGGATAATCCGATCTAAATATGTTTTATAAATAATAAGTGTAGTACTAGGCTTAAAAATAGATTTAGAAATAATTTATAAGGTATTAGCTTTAATAGATATAAGTAAATAGAATATATATATATATATAGTTCAAAGGAATAAGTATATTATTAGTGGTGTATATACTATCTTAAGTACTATAGAAATATATATATATATATATATATAAAGTATAGTTATGTAATTATACAAAGTTTGTATAGTCAGCTGACTATATTTATCTTCTGAGCCCAATACTTGTAAATGGTTTATAGAACTAGATCGTAACTAGTTCCTTATCACAGTATCAAAAAAATAATAGGTATTTTAACTTTAAGTATTTTAAAATATGTGTATATTTCAATATCTTTTATAATTTTTTATAAATTATATTCTATAGCTATCTCTAGACTTCTATATTAATTAGAATCTTACTATTACTAGATCAATAATATTGATAAAAAGCTTTTATAGACTAAAATCATATTCTCTAAAGAGTCTAATTATATATATATATAATAGTTATATGTTAAAAATATACGATAATTTGATTCAAAGAATTTGTAATAAATTGTAAAGAGAAGAGTAGTTACTCAAGAAATATTAAAAGACAATCAGAATACTAATATCAATCCTCTTAAAAACCCCCCTTTTTTTTTCCAAAGATATTACTAACTAAAACTCTAGTCTTCTTCTATATCATAAGCTATTAATATAACTCTCAAAACTAATCAATTTTACAAAATCCTTACTAGTTCAATTCTTTATAAACTTATCACTAAATTATAAATGATCTTTATTGCTTATATTAATATTCTTAAATGTATTTTCTATTTAATATTAATTTTTAACAAAGAATAAAATCTATTAAAAAAACAAGTCTATTATATTTTAGATAATAGTTTTGCAATTATCATTTATTATTTCAAGACTTTTAATATTTTGAATATACTTTATAATCAGAAATTTCATATTAAGAAATATAAATATACTATTCTAAAAATTGTTTTTAAACTTAGTAGTTCTGTTAAGATATATTTTTAATTATTCTTTTCCAATAATTATCCAATATATTTATTTAATAAATCCTGAATACTAATAATTCTTAGAATAATAAACTAAGTTAATCAATCTTTTCTTAATCTTCTTAAATAAATCTTTCCTTTAGAATCTAAGCTTATTTTTTCATCTCCAGCTAAAATATTATCCCTTGTAACTTCTAGTAATATATCTAATATATTATTAAGATCTTTATTTACATAGTCAAGCTACTTCTTAATATTCTTCAATATCTATTTGATCAATATAATATTTTTCTATATTAGATAGGCAATTTTAAATTGTTTTAAATTGTTACTATCTTTATTAATAAAACTAATAGTAATTGTCTAGTATCTTATAAACTTGTATAGTAATAGTACCTTAATTTAAAGAAATTCAAAATCATTAGAATACTCTTAAGTAGTATAAAAATCTTTATAGTATTGAAGTAGACTCTAAAAAACGCTTATAGTATCAACAATACTAATTACTATTATAGTAACTTCAGCTATATTGTATAAATATTAATAATTGATAATAGTATTGTAGATTTAGCAATACAAAAATGAGTATTACAATCATATCTATACCCCAAACTACACCCGGCTCTAGGCTACCTATGTATTCTGTGTTTAGGACTTAGATGTCTCAGCTTTCCATTTTTGATGGTACTCAGCATAACTGTAGGTGGCCGAAATTTGCTTGATTACCTGTGCGTATAATAGCTCAGACCAGGCTGTGTTGACCTAGGCGAATAGTATGTTTGTCGACGTCTAGAAATAATCAAATAGTTAAATATGTTATAATTTTATAAGATCAAATAATTAAATTTCAAAATTGCCCAATATGTCCAAATCCGTTTTGTAGTTTATATCTAGTGTGTGTGCTAAATGAAATATGACCTTCTCACTTACTCATTATATATATACCCTATATCTTCAGATATCATATTCGTTTCAATCTTTTAAGCACATGATACGAAAGCCTTCTTCCTCCAATCCAGCCCACTACGAATGGGTATACTAAACCGCTGCTCCGAATCCACAAAAGTCCCTCTCAATACTTCATACGTACGCCGATCCGTCTTGAGCTCTGCAGAACATTCATCAGTATTCCGATCCCAGTCCCTCCAGTTATTGGTCTCGGAAATTGACCATATGATAAGCACTGGTGACGATGCAGAGTCCGTATGTTGTTCTTCTGATTCATGGGGTAAATCAGGATCGAGAGCTAGAATGAGATACTCAGTCGGTGTATTGGAGGCCGTGGCTTGTGTCGATATCTGTATGCAGAGCTGTGGGTTTCGGTAAGGCGTGGAGGTTGGAAAGTATAGTGGGTCTTGTAAGGTTTCGAACCGGGCAGGGAGAGAATTTGGTTCAGAGGCAGGGTCGAGAACGAGACGCACGATTTTCGGGCTTGAGGAGAGCAAAGGAAGTGCGAGGTATAGATATTTTGCTGTCCAATGGGTAAGAATGAAGGCTGGAGACAGATCTTTTACGGATTTTGAGACGTGGTAGGTGATATGTTGGTTGAGATGGGAACGGTGGAGATCTTCGAGCTCGTTGGGATTGCTGGGGAAGTGAAATGAAGAGACGGATATTGAACAGACGCTCCCTCCTGCAGCGTTTGTCATAGAACATAGCAAATAGTAGAGTACATTGCCGTCCGGTGAAAAGTGCATTTCTAATAGTTTAAATTTTAGTATAATTCTCAAGGCTAATGGCGTAAAGACTTGCCTTTGCGAGTAGCAGATGCGGAGCGGATTTGAATGTCAACAGGTTCCGGAAGTATTCCATGTTTTATTTGTCCATCACGGAGATTAGCGACGCGGAATTGAAATGAGGTCTCGCTCCAAATCGCAATTGGTTCAATGGGATGAGCTGCAAATGCAACTTGTGATTCCATCCGGGCGTCGCTTTGCCATGAGAACCAGAGAGGTGAGTAACCATGAGGGGGTGAGTAACCATGAGGGGCTAGTACGAGACAGTGATAGTCAACAGTTGAATCTTCATCGTCTATTTCACCCTCCGACTCGTTGCCTGATTCAGAGTGGGAGCTTGAAGTGCCGTAGCCTAAATCATCCTCGTCCTGTTTACCGTGTGCGGTTTTGAAGCAGTGGAAGCCGAATACCGTGCTCTTGTCATTCATCGAAGGTCTTAGCACGATGGCCCACGGAACCTTGGTATCATACTCTGAAGATAATTTGAACTTCTCTATGGCTCCTGTGGCTTCAAAAGCACTCATTTGCAAACCATCGGCCCATATCAGATTGAGGTCCCGGAGTTCAAGCCCCCAAATGGATACCCTTCCACTGCTATCTTCAGAGGATACACAAATATCGTAACGACTCGGGACTTTTGTGATTATCTGCTCGTAGATAGTCTCTTGAGATACCTTGGGTGATGAAATGAAAGCACTACTAATAGAAACTTGTCGTACTATGAGATTCCTTTGTGAGCCATCTTGCTGCTCGGTCAGCGTAGCTTGAAGGTAATCCTGTTCAACTTTTAAGCTGCGCAGTAAAGCCTTCGGGGAACCGCTTGCGGCGTCAGATGCTGAGAGTCGGAGGATTCGAATGCCTTTAGACTGTGATGGACTGCGACATGGGTATGAGCTTCCCGTGAAGTCTCTCATACATTGATTCAATGCTTGGGGATAGGAGGTCAACACAGAGTGCCACTCTTTGATAAAGCGGAGGAATTCTTGGACGATGATTAGACCAGAAGGATTATACTCATCAAGCCAATCTGGAAGAGGAAAGGCAAAGTTCAGCCTCCGGTCATTTAATGTATCTGGGACACGCGCTCTTCCTGCATCTAGGCGATAATGCCCTCCATGGACCTCCACCAATTGGGCAAATAGATGCGGAGCAATCTTGCATTGAACTATTAGACATGTCCAGAAGGCCGGGCTCCGAATGAATTCCTCGACGGAAGAGAACAATTCCTGAGAGTGGTTTGTGCGCATAAGGTGCCAAAACCAAAATGTCGCTGCGTACCTCAAGAATGCATGGTCGTCCTCGTGTAGTATTTTAAAATTGTCGAGGGGTTTTTGGTATCTGGTGTAGGTCAAATAAGTTAGGCACGCTTTACCCACTTCCAAGTTGGCCATTCCTTGGTCGACAAAGAATGGTCGAAGACGGTCTGTAATTCGTATATCCAAAGAATCGGGGTCCTGGTTAAAAAAGTCTTGGACGGACTTGTGTGCTAGCTTCAGAAGAGGATCCTTTTCGTTGCCTTTGGATGTGCGGTCGAAGATCACGAGGTGAGAACAAAGGTCCTCTATGAGACCTGGTTTTGGAACACGCTTTTCCGAGTAATTCTCTGCATTTTCACGGATGCCAAGGGCATTGGACAACTCACTAAGACGTAATGGTTGCTCTGCCACGACTAATATAGTGAATATCCGCCTAGCAAGTTCTTGATGCTGCTTTGATCGCTGTAGAAGCTGCTCCAGGCTCCGCAAGTAGCAACCTGTCAACCCTGTAGGGAACCTTTTCAATTCCTCTTCAATTTCTTCATCACAAGTTAAGTCCATTCCAACCATAATATTAAGCATCAAGCTCATCCATAAGAAGTTTCCATTCGAAGCATTTGCCCAGCTCTCAATACAACATCGAGGAAGGTCGTCTCGTGTTGTCCGATCTTCTAAGTATCTTTTGATATCGCTGATCATAAGGGCCGGGGATGGCTCAATTTCCGCTGCATTAAGTTGATGAGCCATGGTTCGAATCTCATTTTCGTTCCGGCTGGTCAAGAACCTTTTGACAATTCCGTATGTGTGCGTAGATATGAGACGAGAAAGTGAGTTTTGCATAAGACGCCTAAGACGCCCGCCGCCGTCGTCGTCGTGACACTCATCCAGACCGTCAAGAATGATATGTATTCGGTTTGGAAGGTTGAGGAAAGCTTGCAAAACCAAAACAGCTGTGTAGATATCGCTTAGAGCAAAGACATGGTTCGCCACGTCAGCCTCGTATAATTTCATGGCTTGGGGGGGAATTTGCTCTGTTTGAGTCATAATTTGCAGTGCTAACGATCGAAGTGCGGTAATGAGCTTTCTCCGTGTCGGGTCATTGAAGGAGCAAAAGAAATAAGCCACTTTGAAACCTTGAGCTTGCAGATGACTGATGAGGCTAGAAGTGATGACCGTTTTGCCGGAGCCAGGGCCCGCATGGTACCAGAGAGTCGTACTTGAATCTTTGTCAATCCAATCCTTGAAGGTTGGGTCTTCGTATAACCATTCACCAGTATGGTCATGGTGATGGTCTAGGTGCTTTTGGAGATCCGCTCGCACATTAAGCTTTGTATCATCTTCGCCGGCTTTTAGCCATTCAACAACATGCCTTCTTTTCTCCACTTGGGTCGTTAGTGATGGAGTAAAAGCTGGGAGCGTGTACTAACTCTGACGCAACCGTTCATTCTTGAGATCTCTTTGTCTCTGCAACTCGGCTTCTGTTGCCTGAGCGAGTCCTTGGATCCTATTGCAATCACGCTCAAGACCCTCGCGGCACTTCTGCCATTCTGCGTCAAGAGGCTTAATGAGCCCGGTTAATACCGTCTTGTAGACTGTGTCAATCGTGAGCTCGCATTCTTGGAGATGAGAGGGTATGGATCCAATTTCAACGAGAAGGGATTTTTTTGATATTAAAATGTTTATGCAAGAGGTCCTACTAGGACTTACTTTTTCTGCTCAGCAGCTTAGCTGACTTTTGCCAAAAGACCACAATATTCTTATAAGATTCAATAAGGAGTTCTTGGATATCTTCAGAAGAGTAATAAGCTGTCGAGAAAAGCCCATAACATCTCAAAAGGTGCCCAATATCAGCCATGATATCAAGTACGGTATCAAAGCACTTGTAAAAGTTTTGTGCTAGCTAAGTTCAGCGCGACACTATTTGAGAAATAAATGAATAAATGCCTACTTGTAATACAAGTCGCGCACCACTATAGAGAACAACAGCTGCTTTAGGACCGGCTTGGATCGCGATGTCGGCGACACTGGTAAACTGAGACAAGCCTGTCACCAGAGGACGCAATTTTTCTCCGAAGTGGAGCATCTTGCTGTCCCGCCTCTTGCGACAGTCCATCTCTTGGATAAAAGCTGATAAGGCTTTGGCAGCTTGTTGGTTTTGCTGAGCTGAATCCTCGTGGAGCGCAATCTTGCTTAACTCGCATAATACTTCTTTGTAAAAGGGAGTTTTGACATCTTCATTGCGCTTGATATCGGAGAGGAACGAGTCGATGGCGCGAGAAAAGGCGTTGGGTTGGCGCACGACGGCTACGGAGGCCTTGGTGTAGTAATCTGGAGTGTTTGGAGGCATCGTTTCTCTAACCTTGGGGATGGATCGGTGCTTCTTGGGATAGAGTGCAAGTAGCTTATTCAGCTTGTCGTGATCGAGTCTTGTCGATTCCTGTTCAAAGATTTCGGATTGCGGGGTTGCGGAGTGAGACTGTGGTTGAGTGCGGACATATCTCGCAGTCATCCCCCCCCCCTTTTCCCCCTCCCCGTTTTGGGCCGGAAGTGGGTGCCGCTAATCGGTGACTGCAAAGAGATCTTGACCCATGCTCATGCGCGCAAGCTTCCCGGTTTGTTGATTCGTTAGCCAGTTGCCGATGCCTAACCTTCACCTATCACACCCCGAGTGCGTCTCACTCCGACTATACGGCAGGGACTTCTGCTTTAATCGCGCGATATGCATTCTGGCTATTATTGGCCCCCATACCATTGCTGTTAAGGAGCTGATAAAGGCTAGGAACGCTGTTCCCCGCCTCGTCTAATCGACGAGCAGTCCACGATCAAGACAACAACCATCAGAGGAAATCTAATCATTGAAACTTCAACAGCACCGCCGCCATGGCATTTGATGATGTTCACGGTTTAAATGCTCCCAAAGCCCCAGGAATCGGAGAGAAATGTGAGATCAGGATATCCCAGCGACGATACAAGAATGGCCGCCAGGAGATCACCGTGAAAGATGGCCTAGAGCCTGATCAGTTCAATGAAGACAACTCGTATGCTCTTGTCGCAAACAAAATTTTCACAGAAAAAAATATCCTTGAGAAGACCTATGTTCAGATCAATTCTCCACACCTTCTCAAGACTTTCCGCCAAATTGTGGGAACATACCCAACGGTCCCGTCAGACTTCGAGGAACCATTCGAGCTTGAGAGTCCCTTTAGAATTCTATTTCACTACTGGGACGATATCGTGGAGTATAGAAGAAAGACCAAGGACGACACAGCTCGAATGCATCTGACCCTACTTCTCGATTTTATGAAGTTGGAACTTGGCCCAGACAGAGTTCGTTGCGATTCAATGATTAAAAAGAATCAGATCACTTTCTCGCAATTGTGGACGCTCTACCGTCCTGGGGACCTGCAGTACACCTCTCTAGATGGATATCCTTGGTTGTTAACGGTCTCAAAGACGGCCTATGAGGAGAGCGCTGTGAAAGGAAAGTTCCTCGAAGTTCATTGCACGTATACCGATTACGATGATATTAATATTGGTCTTGCAAATCGCATATTCAAAATCTACCAGAAGAGAAACTTTGCGGCAGAAAATCCAGCAGTCATTACCGATCTCGAGGTTTTTCCACGTAAGTTTCTCAAGGATAGGGACGATCTCGAAGGCGAGCTAGTGAAACGAGGAACTCGCTTCTTACAATTACAGGGTGTACTTGTGAAGAAGTATGAAGGACTGGCCCAGTACCTCAAGGATCCACCCATAGATTTCTACGACCCAGATATGGCCGGCTTTCCTGGGGTCTGGCTTCCATATACAGTAAGTTTCTTCCGCCGCCGCCGTTCTCACGAAAGCAAATCTAAGCAAAATTTGTCCGTCAGGAAGCTGGTCGCATCATCATTGATCGAAAAACATTCCAGGAAGAAAACCATCTGGAGCAGGTCGCGGTCAATCCGCACCAAGCGGGTAAAGATGAGCAGTCGAGCAGCATGCAACATCCGCCATTCGTTTATGGTTTCTCATTGGCGCGAAAGGAATGGTGCAGATTCTATATTGACCAGATCTACCCTGTAGAATGGAATGAAAATTTGTTCAACTCGTTGGTCGTTGGAGATAGTCAGAAACTTCTCCTCCGAGCCTTGGTCACTTCGCACACATTCCTTGACCAGGTTCGTAACCAACCCCAGCAAAAGGGGAGAGGGCTTGTCATTCTCCTTCACGGAACGCCTGCGTCTGGGAAGACTCTCACGGCGGGTTAGTTAATCCCCCTGATAGAGTTAAAAAAGCGTCTTACTAAAGTTAATATAGAATCCGCTGCAGAAATGACGGGGAAGGCACTACTGTCCACAACCATGGGCGAGCTAAACAAAGGAAATCGCCCGTGGTATTTCGAGTATCATCTCAAGCAAATTCTCGAATATGCAACCATATGGAAAGCCATCGTCGTCCTAGATGAAGCTGACGTCTTTCTTGAGGCACGCCAAGATACGCCGAGTGACGGAGGCCAGCGTAATGCTCTAGTTGCTGGTATGTAACGTCACGGTTTCTCTTAACTTTTCAAGATTTTTAACTTGTCTCCACTTCGATAGTATTCCTTCGTCATCTAGAATACTTCTCAGGCATCGTATTCTTGACTTCAAATCGAGTCAATATCTTTGACTTAGCGATGCAAAGCCGAATACACCTCGCAATCGAGTACTCTCCCCCCGAGTTGCAGATGAGGCGCATGATTTGGGAGCAATGCTTCAAAGCCATCTCTCCCACAGAGATATCGATCGACTTGGACGAAGCAGTCGACGGACTTGTTAAAGACGAAGTCAATGGCCGGGAAATCGCGAATGCTGTCAATACAGCTAAAACGCTGGCTCGTTTCGAGGCACAGCCGTTGCAGATGCGTCATATTGAAACAGTTCTCCAAGTGAAGAGGGACTTCGATGCATCGATTGCTAAGAAGAGGAAGGCGATTGAGACTGCTGAGTCTCGGCAAGGGTCGCTAATGATGTTGAATCGGAGAAACTCAATACTTATGTCTCGTGAGGAGCCATTTGAGTGACTTCCTTGAAGGTCTCGGGTCACTCGGCTACTTCAATTATTTTGTTTCCCGCTAATCCCACCTTATTGTCGCAGATTGCTAACGAATATCTCAAGTCTCTATTTTCTCCTAGTTAAAATCATCAAAAGCTAGTTTGCTAAGAATGTTCTACCATCCAAGTGATCAATGGTCTATACTCTTAACCTCAAATCTGTGCTCTGCCTCTTATATATTACATCTATGAAACCACTGTCCCATTGTTATCAGCATACTGAAAAGCAAATCCAACCAATCTTACATTGTCCTAATCGATGATATTCTCGATGTTAGCACTAGGAAGATAATTTGTGTCAGTTTTCGCATGAAGACTCTGCGTAGGATGATGAATCGAACTGACTAAGTACCTGTGATCGGAGTAAATATTCCCAATGCGAACACAGCCGCGTGTGCTATCTAAATAACTTGCATCTTCAAGGCCCCCTTTGAGATAGCTCGGGTACATACTGAACTAGTGGATGAAGGATAGATCAGGACATTGCCAAGGTTGTGAAAGAAATGACCTAGCGGAAAAGTCCACGCAACCAACCGTCAACGGCCCTCCCTTTCGAAATGCAGCTTGAGGCCCGTGAAGGTGCCCTTTCGTAACTACCATCTTTGGCCTGTGAGCGGATCTGATCCAGCGCCGGATTGTTTACAACACCGAGTCACATACGCTGCCGGATCTTCTGCTGCTGGATACACCACGTGACTATGTGTCGCAGATCACCTTGTGTAGCCACGTTGACCCCTTTTGAGGATCTTCTCTGCATATTCTGATTTCCCTGCCTCGTGCTGCGTCTTATATCTAGAATTTAATATATATCTTGACCCATACCTTCACAGATGGCGCCGTGCTGCTTACGGTACCGTCAGATCCACAGTGCCCTACGAGTGCCGGATAGCAAATGGGGTAAGAAGGCCTCGTCTCATCATGTGACCATGTCAACCAAAACTCTCTGCTTCAACCAGTTTGGACAACAGATTCAACGAGATGAACCAGAATACGCTCAATAAAGTAAATATATATTAGTACGAAGATTCTCCACGATGTTTGCTACAGTACGCCTCCTGATTTGGATTCAGACTTTGAAAGTGATATAGTTGATTTTTGGATATTTTAGGCAATAAGAATCGGTCATTTTGCGGAATCGACTCGTAGACCTTTGCATAAGGAGAGAAGGGTTATAGGAGAACTTTCCTCTACGCTCCTTTATCATATCAAATTCTATTATCATGCAGTTTACAGAGAAAACTAGCTTTTCCTTACTCGTGAAGCTGAATATGAATCACTATGTCAATTACACATCGGAGCTGCACCTAACAAGTTATCAGAGTTTGGAATTAATTTGAAGTAATATGAATTGATTCCAAGCTGATATTTACTTGATGTTACTCGAACCCAATTTGGAATTAAAATTCTTGCAAAATTGGTATGAGTGCTCTTATCATTTTACATGGGGCCCGTGGCAGCCAAAATCTATTTGGGCGCTGGTGTCGCCTTTCTTGATATCACCATCTTCGGTGGGAACAATGGCAGGAAGAACCACCGTAGAAGTTTTCGACTCTGCAATCACGTTCTCACGCTACTTAATTACTAGCTCTCCTATCTTTATTAGCGTCTCGTGGGAGATCTCTCTGCTTCCTGTCACTTAGAAAGTATGGGCTGCTGCGGACATCCTGCAAAGATGTCCATTTGGGCAGGCCAGATTCATGGGTCCCTATCGCAAGACAGGACAAGTGATGTGACCGAGCACGGTGACATAACTAAATTTGTCTTGCGCCTCATGTCACCTAACCAATGGCCGCTCTCGGAAATTCCTATTGGCTGGCGTCACGCTCCGACAAGCTTCTAGACGTTTCTATACGCGCTGTGGAAGCTGGGCCTGTTGTCTCCATCGTTCACTGATTCCTCTGCGATTGAAGCATTTTCGTAGTAGCGCTAAAATCTCAGAGTCCAAGACGAGAAGGACTCCGCTATATCATATGAACACCTTGCGAGGACTGCTACAATTGGCGAAGGGGTTTTACGGCTTGTGCAATCTATATAAGCCATAGATTCGAATACCGAAGAGCTCCTAAGTACCCTTAAGTGGGCAACGAAAGAATTCAACCTCTGTCCAAATCGCGTATGGGCTGTTGCAAGGAAGGATTTGCCAAAGTTAATGCCATGCCGAGATAAGAGCAAGAAAGACGAGAAGGGCAAAGAGCACCTGAATCACAAATTATGTACTTTTGACTTTTGTGAGTATTTGCAATGTGATTTCATAGTAGTTCAATAGTACTATAAATACAAAAAGAAAAATAATTGCTTTATACTACAGAATCTTTTTTTAAGAAAAAAACTATAAAAACTATCTATAAAGAATAAAAAGTTAATAGTATAAAGTTCGAATAGACATTTTATAATTAAATCTTTTTGATTACATATAGTAATCTTCTATATCTAGTTAGACAAAACCAGAACTAGAGTATAGTAAAACAGAGAAATGAATAAATACTTATACAGATTTTTTTTTTAGTAAATTGCAAAATAGTTTTAATACAATTAAATCTGATAGAATACTTTTTATATATATATATTTTTTTAAAAAAAAGGCTATGTATAATAAAACTATTTGAAAAATCTAGGGCAATTACTAAAATACTTAAATTACTTTGGTTTATAATTGTTTTCTTTGAAATTGGAATTAGAATAAGAAAACTATATACTTTACTATTTTTATAGTCAAGGCTAGTAGACTACACTAAAGTTAGCAAAGTTATATAAGGTAAAGATAATCTTCAGAAGACTTTGCGGTGGACTTTTTATAAAGAATCTGGATAAAGATATTCTTGTAAAGAAGGGCAAGATTGATAGTTATTGTAAGAAGGTATCTCAGATTATCAGAAATTTCTGAAAAGAAATTACTACACTTAACAGCCTTTTGATAGTATTAGGCCTGTGTTATACGTCTTAGCCCAAGGACATGGCTATCGTTTACGGGCTGTTAGTAGGTGTTGAGGTAATGCCCAAAGACCCGCAGCAGGATCTCTGGCAGCAGGATATCTATAAAAACATTCTGAGGGAGATAGGCAATATTTCGCCTGGACACCTTTTCCATGATGCTGCAACTATGTCCAAGGGATTCAGCTGGTGTCTGACCAGTCTGTTTAGCATGCCTAGGGATTCGTCCGATGCTTCCTTAACGATTGATAAAAACGACAATGTTAAAGGAAGGTGGGGGCTTATTCGCGTGGACGATGTTCTCGAGAAGAATTGCTTTTGGAATGGCATGCATCCTTTAATAGGTAAAGGAGTAGTTTCAAGATGCTCTCAAATACCCGACAAGACGTGTCCTCTTAGCTAAGTCTGACACTGAGTCGGTGAACAAAGCTCTTCTAGTGAAAGCAATCAGGAAAAAAGAGATGCCGACAACGATGCTGTCAATACGTCGAGACTGTGTATTTTCGCTAAGAGCTGACCAAAAGGAAGGACGTTGATGATTGGAACCTAATGGAAGTGATATTGTTGGGCGATACAGATGATACGCAGGTGACTCCTGCTGAAAACGCTTGGGAACTTGTCGAGAAATTGCGGAGAGAACCAGGCGTCGAGCAGTCCCATCATTCAGAGAGCGAGAAAACAAGGGGTGGAGAAAGTGACCAATACCCAGGCAATGAAGGGCGAAGAGGACCCAACACGCAGTAATTCGAAAATCGACCTAATTTCAGCAGCGTCGAATGGAGATGAACAAGGGGTCAAGAAGTTATTATGGACGGCAGACCCTAACGTTAAGGACCAGGTTTCGCAAAGAACAGCATTACACTACACGATCTGGAGAGGCCATCGTAGTGTATTCTCAGAGCTTATCGAAAATGTATCTCTGAATGTGCTGGATAGACTTGATAGTAACCCCTACATCTTGCAGCCAAACAAGGGAACAAGGAGATGGTCTCACGTTTGCTTGACATAGCTTGGGGAAAGACCAAGAAGGATATTTTAGACGCTCAGTGCCAAAATGGGCAGACTATACTACATTGTACAGTCTGGGAAGGCTCCGCGGTAATTGTAGACTTGTTACTGGAAGCAGGAGCCAATGCAAATACTAAAGACAATAATTGAAATACTGGGCTGCATATAGTAGCTAAGAAGGGATTTGAGCCTGTAGTGGAACTACTAATCGACAAGAGCAATCGGAAGACAAAGAATCGGAATTATATAATGCTACTATATTATACGGCAGGGAGCGGGCAAGAGAGCATTGTTGAATTGCTATTCAAAAGAGGTACTAATGTCAATACTAAAGACAAGTATAGTTGGTTACTATTGTATTATATGGCAGAGAGTAGGTAACAGAGGACTATTGAGTTGCTTCTTAAAGGAGATACAAAGGTCAATACAAAGAATAGCAAGGTTGATTGGATACTACTGTATTTTGCAATAATTAACAGACAACAGAGGATAGTTAAGCTACTTCTTAATAAAGGTATTAATATTAAGGCTAAAGACAAGAAATGTTGGACGCCGTGGCTGTTTACAGAACTGAAGAAGCACTCGGCAGTAGTCAAGCTGCTGCTTGACGAGGGCGCCGACCTCGAGTCGTGGAATATTGTAAGCCGGATACGGATGCCGCTATCGTAGGCCGCCAATAAAATGCATGGGGCCGCAGGAAATCACTGCCAACCTCGTCTTTCTTCATCCGCAGGTCCGTGTACTTTGCATTTTTCGGTAAGCCGAGTCGCCCCACTCCTCGCTCTCCTGAAGAGGTGTCGCTACTGGATACTCCAATTTCAGCTCATCCAGGAGACGATCAAGTAAGAGAGGAACAGGAAAGACTTGTAAAAGAGGAGCAGGAGCGGCTTGTACGACAGGAATAAGAACGGCTCGCGTGAGAAGAACAAGAACGCTTGGCAAAATGTGCATTTCAGCCCAATTTAGCTGTTTCAAACCGAAATTTTCTCGACAAGCGCGCGCGTGAGAACATGGGCCTAGTTGCCTCAAAACATGAGGTAACATGAAATAATATATGTGATTTATTAAAGAGTGGCAACGTAGTATATAATCTGAATTGTCTCTTCATATTTCTGTTTGTCGAATAACCACAGAATTTTGATGTTAGATTGATATTAAGAAGCCAGATTAAAAGTATGTTTCCAATCTGCCACCTCAAGGATATTTACTATGGGATGCAGACCTTCATAGCCCTCAGATGGAGTAGAACTTCAACCGAGGCCTGTTCAAGTCTCTGCTCCGCAAGGTGGTTTGCAGTAGTATACGTGGTATATATTTGGGTGATACTAAGCATAATAAATTAATCTGACGCTGGGGCCTTTTCTCGAAGTGCAAAAGCTGATGTAAGGCTATTTCTTGAGAACGGAGGTATAAACATGATGGCGGTTTGTAATCAGAAGACTGTTTTTACCAACTTGCCATAAAGATCTCAAATTATAAAGCAACTGTGGCTAAGAGTATTAAGAGAGACAAGGTATGGTTAAGAAAGACGAGCAATCAATTTTGCGATTAAATTATGGAGATATATAAATGGTGTAAATTAGACAGCCCTTATATTTGCTGATACATATAACGAAACCTCATCATTTCCTATTTCAGCGTTCTGCTTTAAGTCTTGCTGCGCGTGCACACGTTTTCCCACTAACTCCCAATCATCTCCTCCCATCATACCCACAGAGTGTGAGCACTTTCGAGCCGCCGAGCCTCATGTAACCGGCTCCAACTGGCCTTTTAACGCTGACTTCGTCATTGGCCCCTTACTGTACCATTCCCCGCGCCCACCCAATCACGAGAAGACTTGTGACGCCTTCCTTATAGTAAGGCACCAAGGCACTGTTTCTAGCAAGTCTTAAATAGTTGATTTTGATCTCTTTGTATTTATCTATCTTATATTTTATATTTGATAAAGAGTTTTATTATATATATATAATATTCTGATTCTCTAAACATAAGAAAT
>Ga0182030_10014862_pt1 | contig 15305 bp, 16 predicted proteins | sample 812S3MmetaG_FD_121299 | JGI IMG/M metagenome (GOLD analysis project Ga0182030, IMG submission 121299) | Permafrost microbial communities from Stordalen Mire, Sweden - 812S3M metaG (Illumina Assembly) | ecosystem: Environmental > Terrestrial > Soil > Wetlands > Permafrost | place: Sweden... | reverse complement strand
TCAGGATGGTTTTCTTTGCGGTCGCCAGCACGGCGGTTGTTACTCCTCTTTTTGCTCAGTCCACTCTCAAGTGTCTGATGAGAGATTACCATGAACGCGCGGGGTGGCGCCACGGTTTGGGCGGGTTGAGGGCGGAAAGAGAACTTCATGCGCTCAACGCGGACCAAAACGGAAGAGGCGGTTGTCGAAGCGCTCTTTGATGACTTCGACGATCTGGACTTGCGGGGCTTCCGGGTGCTCCGGGTTCAGGAGATAGTTCCAGGTGTAGGGAGCCAGCACGGATGGAACGCGGGCCAGAGGAGTTTCGAGAGACCGCAACCAGGAGCTTCCAATTATGCGCGTAGATAGCTCATCGATTTTCCAGCTAATTCCGATTGGCGGGTCGAGAGTTTTGATCTTGCACGTCGCGCCAATTCGAACTCGAAGCAATTGATACGTCCGCGGAAGCAGCCCATCCGGCTTCATGTTCGAAAGATGCACTAAGCGCTCCACGATCGCTCCAACCGGGCTCTCTGCCAGATAGACGATTCGAAGGCCTTCAGTGTGCCAACGGGCAGAGGCCAGAAGACCGCCCTCTCCCGTTAACTCAACGTAATTGCTGATGCGCCAGAGGTCGACGGTTGGGGATGCGCGTTGCGACTCCACGACTAAACGAACATCCCTTCGTCAATTTGGATCAGAAACTCTTCGACGGCATGCTCCCCTGCCTGAGTTCGTAACATTGAGAGGGCTGTCCTATCGTCGAACCGATGCATTCTGCCAAGTAGCCAATTGCGACCATCTTGGCGATCTGCATAAACCTTGACGGCCAGTTCGTACATTCGTACCACACGAAAAAAACGATCGGACTCTTCGACACTCAGCGGTTGCTGACGTTGCCTACGATGCTTCAAGGTGCGGGGAGGGATGACGACTTCGAGCAGATCCTTGAGGGGGATGTCCGAGTAGGCGGAGAACTCTTCGAGGAGCGTGATCGGAACGCCGCGCTCGATGTCGCGCCAACTGAGAGCAAAGGCTGGAGAGGGTTCCAGGGCGATTTGGAGGGAGGCACTCATAGGGACATTATGCCATGAAATACGCGGCAACGTGTCCGATAAGCAAAATAATGAGCAGGGTTACGCCCAACAAAGTCCCATTTTGGGTTAGCAAGTTTATGGCTCCTCTATCGGCTCAGATCGAAGCCAGGAAAGCAGCCACATCTCGATGCCCATGGCGCACGGCCAATGCCCACGGAGTTTGCCGACCGTTAGTCTGTATGTTTGGGCTCGCATGGTGGGCAATCAAGAACTTGGCAAACCGCAAATTTCCCGACCGCGCGGCGCTGTGCAGCACCGTAAATCCGTGCTTTCGGCGGGCGTCAATATCCGCGCCTTGAGCGAGAAGGAACGCGGCGTTCTCGTGTGGTTCCTTCCACGCGAAGAAGAGCGGCGTCAGGCGTTTCGGATTGCGGTTGTCATTTACATTTGCTCCGGCAGAGATAAGAAGTGCCAGCATGGCACTATCCGCACGCCAGACGGCGATGTGGATGGCCGAGAATCGGTCAGGAGAGCATTTGTGGACGAGTCTCGGATCTTTGCTCAGCATCATTCGCACGGAGTCAAGGCGTCCAAGAGCAATCGCAGCGATGAAATCCAGTTTCGCGCCCATCGACAAGAATTCGTCCGCGAGAGCGTAAAGGCGATATTGAGCCGAGAGCAAAAGCAGCGTGTTGTTTCCACTGAATCGAGCATGAAGCAAATGGAGATTTTCCCGCACCACTTGAAGCGCAAGTTCCTGCTTACCATCCTGGATTAGCCAGGGCATCGAGAACCCTGGGTCAGTCCGTGGTACCGTCAGTGGCTCACCCGAATCCGTCATTTCTTTTACCTGTCCTGCTTTGAACAGTAAGTCTCACTACGGCCCCGGCGCCAGCCAGTAGTTGGCCCGCGCAACGATCCTGGCGCCGTAGTCCTGCACGGTGTTCACGTGGATGGTGTGCAGGCCGGGTGTGGGGTCGGACGGGCTGAAGGTGATGAGATAGCGGTTGCGGGCGTGCTTGGCGGCGTCAACTACGCGCTGCTCGAAGCCTTTGTCGCCGGTGAAGGTGTTGTACTCGCCGCCGCTCATGTGGGCGATCTCCTTGGAAACGTTCTTCTTGAAGGCCTGCACGATCATGGCGATGGTGGAGATGGGGTTCATGATGCGGTCGTCGCCGGAGTCTTTGATGTCGTGCATAAGCTCGGCTTTCGATGGCGAAAAGGAGACGCTTAGAACGAGAACGTCGGAGCGGCCGATCTTTTCGACCAGTTGCTCGGGGCGGGTGTGCTTGCTGCCGTGGTCGCGCTTCTCGCTTACCAGCAGCAGGACGCGGCGGTAGCTCTTGGGCTGGTCTTCGAGCAGGCTGACGGCGTAGTTGACGGTGTCGAGAATGGCGTCGCCGCCGTTGCCTTGATCGAGCTGCTTGAGCGAGTCGCCGAGATCATCGCTGGAGTGGGTGAAGTCGCGGATGAGGTGGGGGCGGGAGTCGAAACCGACCAGCGCGGCCTGGCTGCCGGGTTCGGCGAGGAAGAGATCAAGGAGCGGGCCGAGCTTGGCCAGTTTGTCGAACTCCAGGGCGCTCACGCCGCCTTCTTCGACGGCCACCACCAGCGCCACGGGCGCGGTATCCATCTCCTCCTGCACGCGAATCTTCTGCGGGACGCCGTTGTCGGTCAGGACGAAGTCGCCCGGTTTGAGGCCGTAGATTACGTCGCCGTCTTTCTTTTCGACCAGCGTGGGAACCAGCACTTCATTGGTGGTGGTGCGGATGATGGTCTGGACGGAGGGTTCGGCGTGCGAGCCAGGCATGGGAAGGGGCGGCTCAGCAGGCGGGATCTGCTGCGCGGCGCCTGTGGTAGCCAACGCCGCGAAGACGGCGGTCGCGGCCAGGGTGAGCGGCAGTCTGCGGGATTTTCTGCCCAAGTTGACTCCGAAAAGAGGAATGAAGGTTAAGGATTTGTCCAAGAATTGATTTTGTGTGAGGCAGGTTGGGGTTCGTGGTTTCCCACCCATTCGCAAAAAACGCGAATGGATGGGGCACGGCGTTTGGGGCTCACGGAGTGTTTCGCGAGTCGGGGTTCGTGGTTTCCCGCCCATTTCGCAAAGTGCGCGAAAAGGACGGGGCACGGAGCATTTGCGGCTCGTTGACGGTCGACATTTTCTGCGATTCTAGGGACCGTGCAGCGCGTCATCCGTTGGCAGCGCCTGACGGTTAGACGCGCATTCAGGCGCGAACGTGTGCTCCATCGATTGCCTCGCGCAGAGCAACGAACGCAGGAGTGGGGCTGAGGTTGTCATCAAACGGCAGCGGGCGCTCGCGGGTACCGTCGGGGCGGCGGTGCTGGTCGCCGTGGGGATTGTTGAGCCAGCTGTGGGCGCTGTCCATGCCCCAGGTCAGGGCGATGGGGACGTTGGGCTCGGCAAGCACCAGGCTCAGATAGTCGCGGTAGACCTTGGCAACGGCTGCATCCTGCGCAGCGGCGTCGCCCACCACGGCGTGGGTGTTCACGTCCATCTCGGTGACGTAGACTTCGAGGCCCATCTTGGCAGCTTCGCGGATGAGGTGCTGCAGGCCTGCGCCGGCGACGGGGCCGGTGGCTTCGAGGTGACTCTGCACGCCGAGCGCGTGGATGGGCACGCCCTTGGCTTTGAAGCGGCGCAGCAGGGCCAGCACGGCATCGCGCTTGGCGGTCTGCGCGGGCGTGTCGAGCTCGATGTTGTAGTCGTTGTAGGTGAGCTTGGCGTCGGGGTCTGCGGCGGCCGCGGTGCGAAAGGCCAGCTCGATGTAGTCGGGGCCGATGAGGTCAAGCCACATGGTCTTGCGCAGGCCGTCGAGCAGGCCGTCGGGCGGGTTGATGGCTTCGTTGACCACGTCCCAGCTCTGCAGCTTGCCGCGGAAGTGGCCGGCGACGGTCTGGATGTGCTGGGTGAGGATCTGCCGCGCGTTGTCTTTGGTGGCTGTGGCTTTGAGCCAGGCGGGCACGCTCTCATGCCAGCAGAGGTTGTGGCCGCGGACGCGCTGGCCGGCAAGCGCGGCAAAACGCATCATGCGGTCGGCCTGGGTGAAGTCGAACTTGTCGGCGGCGGGGCGCAGGCCGCCCCACTTCATGGCGTTTTCCGCCACCAGGATGCCGGCTTGCGTGGCGAACATCCGGGTGTAGGGGTCGGTGGTGGCGCCGACGGCGAAGCCGTCCACATCCAGCAGGGCGGGAACCACGGCGGCGCCGAAGAGCAGCCCACGGACAGCGGCGTGAGCGCGCAGCGAGTTGGGGCCGGAGTCATCGACGGGCGCAACGGTCTGCAGTGCTCGCAGATGCGCGGGCAGCAACCCGGCAGCGATGGCTCCGGCGGCGGAAGCGGATCGCAGAAAGCTTCTGCGCGTGAATTGCGAAAACCGAGTGCGCCTCAGCTGCGATGCATCTGTAGATTCCATGACGTCCGAGTTCCTCTCACCTTGGTTGCTGTCAATCAACGCTTCTTATCAATTCCGTACACTTCTGCCCGTGTCCAGTAGCTCCCATCAACCCAATTGATATGGTTGCCATCCGCGGTGACGTCGCCCTCGAACTTGCCGAACAGAGCATCCATGACGAGATGGCCATTCTTGTTGACGCTGCCGGCCGCTGAACAGTCTTTGCTATCCCCGGATCGTACGCGATCTCCCTGCTGATGAAGCTCACAACTTCCATCCATGGCAATCCATGTGCCGGTGAGATCGATGGGCGATCCGGCAGGCCTGGAAGAACAGCGAACCCAATAGGTTCCATTGGACCAGTCGATCTGGCTGCGGTCTGGGGACAGAACTCCCAGCACCGAGCCCCATTCTAAGGCCGCCACGGTGTACGGGCCCCGCGCCTCGCCGCTGGAAAGTGAGCCTTGGCCATTATTCAGCACAAAGTAATCGCCGCCATCGGAGATGGTTGCGCGCAGATCTGCCTTTCCTTCGCCGCACCAGTCACCCAGAAAGAACGAATCCGCATGGCCTGCGGGAAACTCCGAGGCTAGAGCGGCTTCGATTTCATTCTTGCTGTCAACATTGAATGCCGCTTCGCCGCCCTTTTCTGCTGGAGGGAGTAGTACGACAGTGGGTGGCGCTCCGCCCCATTGCCAGAACCGCACATTTGCAGCCCGCGCAAGCATTGCGGAAAGATCCGCATTGGGGAAACGCTGGGTGTACGGAACTGCCCATCCAATTTCGAGGCCGGCATAAGGCGGCTTGGCATCCTGTTTTGCTTCAGCCCTCTTTTCGAGCAGCGATGGGTCTTTCATCGCGGCTAAATCAAACCGCACCAGGCGGTGGATGGCGCCGTCCTGCTCCGCGTAGAGATCGAGCCCATTGGCTTCGCCGAGTTCGGCAAGAATAACCAGGGGGCCAAGCGCATACAGCTGATAGTGCAGCGCCCTTTGTCCCCGGCCCATCTCCGCGTCCAGCGACCCATCCGGTTGGATTGCGTGGATCCCCATCTCATAGGTTCTCAGGCCCCAATGCAATCCATCCAGGTCGTTGTCCGCGATGCCGGCAGAAGCTACCGCGAGGCCGGCCCAGTACATATGGTTATTCCAAGCGTCGCTTCCCGGCTGTTTGCGCCCGTTGTCAAAGTATTCGCGGACCCGCGCAGCCAGCTTCCCGAACCATTGCTGGATCTGCGTATCCTGTTCCGGCATTCCCACGCCGCTTTTCCGCACCTTGAGGTAAGCCAGGGCCGTTCCGCCCAGCATCCAGTTCTGCATGTAGACGCCGCTGTTGGTTGGCATCTTGTCGTCCCAGGCATCCGCCTTTGCCGCTTCGCTCAGCAATGAATACACGCATGCAGCGGCCGCGCGGCTTCCCTTCCCTTGCCAGGCGTCCGCAGCCAGCCCGGCGAATTGGCCAAGATGCGTCGGCCCTTCCACGCTCTTCTGAAACGCAGCTTCTTTTTGCGCATCGGTGATGGAGTACTTCTTGTCCGTGTAATAGCCCTGGACGTCGAGCGTTCCGCCGAATGCGGGAGGCTGGGGACAGTTGTATGGCGCGTCGGTTGGAGTCACGCGCACTCCATCCCACGGCGAGCGGAGACGCTGGTTGGAAGCATAGAGCGGCAGCGATGGTAGAGCAAAAAGGGCGGCGAAGAAAAACGCTGGGCGGTTCATAGGGACTTTTGCATCTCCGCCTGGTTCATTTCCGCGGCCCGTCTTCGCGCTCCAGTTGGCCAGTCCAGGCGAGGAAGCTGAGCAGTTCCCATTTGGAGGTCCACATGAAGCTGAAGATTTTAGCCGCGGTCAGGGTATCGGCAGGCATGCCGGAATAGGTCTCGACGCGCCAGCGCAGGTACTCGCTGCGCCAGGGCGTGAGCCGGTGGCCGCGAGTGGCATTCCAGAGAAAGCGGAAGGGCGCAAGAGAGATCATTGGCCCCTAGTATAGAGCGTTTCCAACGGCAGCGGCGGCCGCAAGAGAGGGGCATTGTTATGGAACGCGCCGCGAGACAGTTTTCCCGAGAGCCGGGAAGCTACTGCAGCTTGCTGAACAGGCTGTTGGAGGAAGAGTCAAGCTGAGCGATGACGTCTTCGAGGGCAGTCTGCTGGGTCTCGGCCAGCGAGAGTTGCGTGGAGACCTGGCCCACATCGGCCTGCATCAGATTCGTCTGCGCGGCGGTGAGCTGGGTCTGGTCGCTGGTTACTGCGTCAGAGGCAGCCGTGACCTGGGTGATGGAGTTGTCAATGACCACGCGCTGCTGGGAGACGAAGTTGAGCGCCGTGCCGAGGGCCAGGGTGTCGGAGATGGCCTGCGGGGTGTTGACGGTGCCGGTGGAGTAGTCGGCCACCAGGCTGTTGAGCGCGCCGAAGACGCTGTTGGCGCCGGCGCCCAAAAATATCTGGCTACCGGGAACGTTGAGCTGGATCTTCTGACCGTTCGGCGTTTGCAGGTAGTTCACGTTCTGATCGCCGTTATAGGTGGTCACAGACGGCGTGGCGCCGGTTGCGGTGGTGAATGGCGCGCTGCCGGTTTGCGCGCCACCAAAGATGTACTGGCCCTGATAGCTGGTGTTGGCCAGCGACTGCACCTCGTCGAGAATGCCGGAGATCTGCTGGCCAATGGAGCGGACGTTGCTGGGGTTGAGCGTGCCGTTGTTGGCGTTGGTGGCCAGCGAAACGGCCTGGGTAAGCTGCGTGACGACGCTGCCAAGTGTGGAGTCGGCCACCTGCAACTGGCCGGTCACCAGGTTCGAGCTCTGCGTGAAGGAATCGTCCTGCTGAATCTGGTTGAGCAGCAGGACATTCTCGCCGGACGCTACCGGGTTCTGGCTGAGCGCGTTGATGCTGACGCCGCTCGATAGCTCGGCAGTAAGCTGCTGCTCACTCGCCTGTGCCTGGTCCAGCGAGCCCACTAGGTTCGTCACGTAACTCGGATCCACACGCATTCGTCTTCTCCCAAATCTCTTCGGCGAGGCTCTTTCGCCTCGCGTTCTTCCATCGTCCCGAGCGACGCCCGGGTGGCCGGAGCCACCTTAAGTCACCGTAGTTTCTTCCCCCAAATTCAGGGCCGAGGTCATGATGGTGTTGAGCAGGTTGAAGACCTGGGCCGCAGCCTGGTAGCTGTTCTCCATGGTGGACATGGCCGAGGCCTCGTCATTGAGGTTGACGCCGGAGAGAGCATTGTTCTGCGTCTGCAACTGGGTGACGGAGGCGTTTTGCGCGGCATTCTCGTTCTGGACGCCGGAGACCGTGGCCCCCAGCGTGGAGACAAAGCTAGAAAAGAAGTCCGATGGGGTCTGCCCGTTGTTAATGCCGGCGCTCCCGTTCTGGGTGCTGGAAGTCTGCGCGGAGGCGGCCGCTGTCTGGGTGAGATTGGACGCGGCGCCGCTGCCATAGAGATCCCAGGTGAGGCTCAGCGGCGCTGCGCCATTCGAGAGGCCGGTGAAGGTGACCGCGCTCAGATTGGCAGCGGGCGTGAGAAGCGCGCCGCTGGCGTTGAAGGTCAAGGTGCCTGTCGAGTTTGCCGAGGCGGCCGCGTCGGCAATGACGCTGCCGGCGGTGGAGGTGGCGCCGCCGATGGTGAGCTTGCCGCCGGTATTGGTCACGGTGACGCCGGTGATGCCGGCCGTGGTAAGCGCGGAGTCAAGAGCCGCCACATAGCCGGTGGGCGGGGGGCCAGCGCTGCCCACCGCTTCGCCGGGGGTGATGGTGGGCGCAACGATGGTGGCAGAACCGCCGCCGCTGGCGCCAGTAATGGTAAGGTTGGTGCCGGGGTCGACGGTCTCGCCTGCGCCAAAGGTGTAGCTCACCTGGTTGGCGACGCTCGAGTCGGCTGTCAGCGTCTCGGGTAATGCGATCGAGTATCCCCAGGTGTTGGAGCCCTGGTTGGTGTAGGTGATGGCGGCGTCGTAACTTGCTCCCAGCGAGTCATAGAGGGTGACGGTGCCGTTGACGGTTCCGTTCACCGGCGTGGACGCTGAGAGATTCTGCGTCAGGCTGAAGATGGAGGTGGCCGTGGGCTGGATGAGCGACTGGCTATCGAGATTGGCCATCGCCGCGGCGTTGGTGTTGTCTCCCGAGCCCGCACCCAGCTTGGCCGCGGCAATCTGACTCGGGTCCGTCATCACCACGCTCATGGCCACCGCGCTGCCGGCTACCTGCGTTGGCTGGTTGAAGATGTAAAGCGGCGTGGAGCCGGTGCCGGTAACACCGGCAGAGTTGGTCCCGGTGCCTTCGACGCCGGTCAGATCGGTGCCCGCATTGTTATGCGCGTTGATGCTGGTGGAGATGCTGTAGGCCATCTGGTCGAGGCCGCTCATGGCAGTGGGAATGTCCTGATCGCGGGCGGTGAGATAGCCGCCCAACTGGCCGCCGCCCGAGGCGAGTTGAGAGGTGACGTCCTGGTTGCCGATAAAGAAATGCGCCGCGCCGTTGACGGTTCCGCTGGTGAGCTGAAAGCTGGTGTTCTCAGAGACCAGCAACTGGCCGGAGGTGGTGGTCACGGAGAGGCCGTTGTTCTCCGTGGTGATCTGGTTGATGCCGATCAACTGGGAGAGCTGGCTGAGGTCTGCCTGGCGCTGATCTTCAAGCGTGCCGGCGTCGGCGTTGGGCGAGGTGGTCTGGATCTGCTGGTTAAGGCCGGCGATGGCGGTAGAGAGCGAGTTGACCTGGGCGGTGACGCCGGAGGCTTCCTGGCTAAGAGCGGCGCTCTGCGCATTCAGGCTGGCGGCGGCGTTCGAGATGTCGCCGGCCAGGGTGGCGGCCGAGGACAGCACCTCTTCGCGCAGCGGAATGCTGGTGGGTGCGGCCTCAAGCGAAGCGAATGAGTTGAAAAAGCCGGTGATGTCGCCACCGATGTCACCGGCTGCTCCGGCGGTGGTGCCCGAGTCGGGAGTGAAGAGCGCCTGCAGCGAGTTGAGAGCGGTGAGCCGCGAGCCGGAAGAGGCGGCCAACTGCTGCTGCTGATCGAGGCGGCCTTCGAGAACGCGGTCGCGCAGGGAAGTGGCGCCGGTCTCGGTAACGCCGTCGCCGTAGGCCGCGCCGTTGATGGAGAAGGGCTGGTTTTCATGCCAGTTGGCGATCTCGGCGGTGTAGCCGGGCGTGTTGGCGTTGGCCACGTTGCCGGCAACGATGCTCAGGGCGGACTGGTCCGCGTCAAGAGCGCCGGAGATGATGCTGAAGGCGGAGTTAATCGTCCCCATGCCCACGCTCCGTTTGGGACCGTCCGGGCTGCGACCAGGCACCGCCTGCCGCGGGGGATGACACGCCGTATTCGAGCGCCCCGGCACGCACGTCGCGCAGCCGGTTGAGCACGTTCAGGTTGCTGCGCGTCCCGTCGAGAACGCGCGCAAAGACCGCCATCTCGCCCTGGGCTTCGCGGGCCTGGCGGGCCAGTTGTGCGCGGTGTTGGGCTGCCGCGATGGGGAGGGGATGCTTCGCGTCAGGATTCAGATCCGGATCTACGCGGGGATGCAGGCCGGGACTCGCATTCCGATTTAAGTCTCGTGTCGCGCTCTGCTCCCGCCTCAGTTCCCGGCCGATCTCCCGGTTGAGCGCTTTGCACGACAAGGCAAGCTCTTCCAGGCGCGCCGCATCGAGCTGGGCCAGTGCCTGCGAGGCTTCCATCACCAGCTGCCTGATCTCGGGATAATCCGGCCGCGCCGCGCCTTGCTGCATCGCCTGTATTCCTTCCTGTGCTCTGCCCTGAATCGTTCCACGTCCATGGCCAGCCGACGAATGTTGGCGCGCCCCTAACCCTAGGACGCAACGGTGCTTAGCCCGGTTGAGAAGCTGCGACGTCCTCGCTTATGCCTTGACGCCGAGCATGGCGTCGACCATCTTGGAAGCCACGGCGGAAGCGGGCACGTTGTAGGTCCCCGAAGCCAGCGCGGACTGAATGCTGGCTACCTTGTCCATGCGGACTTCGGAGTCGGAGGCAGTGAGCGACACCTGGCTGCCGGCGCTGCTCACGGTCGCCGAGTCACTGGACAGCGCGCTGGGGCCGGCTGCGCTCCCCGGCTTCGGCTGCGTTGAGGCCGGCGCGGGCTGCGCGACGCCCAAAAGCGATTTCAAACTGTCAAGACTGTTGCGAATATCCATACTGTTTACTCCTTGAGTGTTTTATCGACAACCCTGCCCATGACTAGAGTCATTTGTGAAGCTTCATCACGGTATCGACGTGCCGATTATCGGTTACTGGCACCATGCTTGCGTGGTTACCTGCCCTGATTTCAGGCCCTGGCTGGCTGCCAGTTTCGCTGCCCGTTTCCCTGCCCTGATTCGCCGCTGGCGTGAGCTGCCGGATGATGCCGGTAGCAATGCCGAACCCGCCTCCTTCACTGAGCGCCTTGCCGAGAGCTTCAGACGCAAACTCGCCGAGTGCCCCTGTAGACCCAGACTCATCGCCGGAATCGTCGTCCTCACCTGCGCCGAGTGAGGAACTCGAATGAGTCAAGGGCTTCAGCAACTCCTTCATCATCTGCGCCTCAAACTCGTGGGCAGCTTTCACCAGCCGCGGCGGGGGTGGGGCGGAGGCTGTCTGCGCCGTCGCGGCACGACTGTCGGTTGTAGCCGTTATTGCCGAGAATGTCGACATTGCATCCTTATCGCGATTACGGCCGCACCACGATCACGGCAGCACGGCGTTATCGTGGCGCCCTTCGCCTGATTCTGTGGCGCGTGGCAGGCCGAATTGCGCCTGTCCGGATTAGAGAACTTCAAGGTCGGCTTCCAGAGCGCCGGCTGCTTTCATGGCCTGGAGGATGGAGATCACGTCCCGCGCGCCGGCGCCGGTGCGCTGCAGTTCCTGGACAAGGTCTTCGACGGTGGCGCCTTCTTTGAGGTCGATGCGGTTGACCGGCTTGTCCTGCGCCTGGATGGTGGTCTGCTGGACGACCTGGGTGGTGCCCGAGGAGAGGGCATTGGGCTGCGAGACGATCGGCGTCGACAAGACGTTGACCGAGAGGCCCCCATGCAGGATCGAAACCGGCTGCAGGCGCACGGTCCCGCCGATGACCACCGTGCCGGTGCGCTCATTGACTACGACTCGGGCGCGGGGGTAGACATCCACTTCCACGGCTTCAACCTTGTCCAGCAGCTCGGCCATGTCTTCGTTGGCGAGGGGCTGAATCTCAACCAGGCGGCTGTCGACGGCATGAGCGCGGCCGGAGCCGAGGGCCTGGTCAATGGCCGCGGCCATGCGCTCGGCGGTATGGAAATCGGCGTCGTTGAGCACCACGCTGACGGTGTGCATCTGCTTGAGATCGAAGGGCACGGGCCGCTCGACCAGGGCGCCGCCGGGGATGCGCGCGGTGGTGGGGTGGTTGACCTGTTTGCTGCTGCCGCCTCCGGATGCCTCATAGCCGCCCAGCACCAGCGCTCCCTGGGCCTGCGCATAGACCTGGCCGTCCGGGCCGTAGAGCGGGGTCATGAGCAGGATGCCGCCTTCGAGTGAGCGGGCGTCGCCGGCCGAGGAGACAGTGATGTCCATCTTGTAACCCGGCCGGCTGAAGGGCGGCAGCGTGGCCACGACAAAGACGCCGGCCATGTTCTTGACCTGCATGTTAGCGGCCGAGTTCGAGCCGGTCTGAGGCACGGTGACGCCCATGCGCTCGAGCGCGGAGATCAGCGTCTGCGCGGGAAACACGGTCTGCGAGCTGTCCCCGGTGGCGTGCAGGCCAACCACCAGGCCATAGCCAACCAGCTGATTATCGCGAATGCCTTCAATGGTAGCGACGTCCTTGACGCGGGCTCTCTGGGGGATGGATTCGGCGGCAGAAGGCGCCACGGAACAGAACAGCAGAGCGCCAACCAGCACTCCGCCGGCGCAGCCCGCGCGCGCCCAGCCCCATCCCGAATTTTTGCTCAGATTCCGCATGGCCTCAATCTTTCTCAGTCCCCTTTAGAGCCGGCTGATCAATGGTTCGAGGGTTCGAGGTCTCCCGCCCATTCGCAAAGAACGCGAAAGGACGGGGCACGGAGCCTCATTTTGTGCCGGCCAGCGCTCCATTCCCCCCCTGGTCTGTAGACCTGTTCCCTAATTCCTAGTACCTAACCCCTGCTCCCTGAGCCCTCATCCCTGATCCCTGACCCCTAACCACTAACCCCTAACCCCTAACCACTAACCCCTAAAAAATGAGAATCCTCTCCAGCCAGCGCACCAGCGGGTTCTGGCGGTAGGTGGAGTCGTTGACGATCCCCTTGCCGGCGACCTCAAGTTCGAGGTCGGTCATGGCTGTGGACAGGACCTGATTCTGGGCGCTCACGTCTTCCGGGCGCACCAACCCGCGCAGCTTGATGAGCTGGGTCTGCTGCGAGAAGGTGATCTGGCGGGTGGCCTGGACGACCAGCATGCCGTTCGGCAGCACGTCGACCACCTCGGCGCCGAAGGTGGTGGAAAGGCTGGAGTTGGTAGTGCTCTGCCCCTGCGCGGAGAGTCCGGAAGCGGCGGTCATGCCGACCAGGTTTTGGAGCGCGTTGGAGGCCTTGAGCGCGCCGAACAGCGAGGTCAGACCGGAGTTGGCATTCGAAGCGCGCGAATTCTTGACGGCTCCGTCGGTCGAGGCAGCCAGGCTCTCCGTAACCACCACCGAGACCACATCGTGCAGCCGCGCGGCCTTGGCGTCGGTGGCCAGGCGGACCAGGCGGCCCTCCGGGCTCCAGATGGAGCCGAGGGTCTTCACCTCGGCCGCCTGCTGGGCGCGCACCCGGTCGACATAGGCGTGTAAGGCTGCATCCGGCGGGGTGGGCTTGGCCTGCGGGAGGAGCGGGATCTTCTTGACCCCGGCATTCGCCGGTACGGGAGCGAAACATAGCCAGCCGCTGCAGGCGAGCAGGAGAAGCCGAGAGATTCGCCGCCTCATCGGGTGGCCTCGTTTCGGTCCGCAAAGATTGCGCGGCCCGGCGCTACGGCCACCGCGCGCACCACCTGCCCGCCGATGGCGAGCCGCGCGTTGAAAGCGGAGCCGCGACCTGCAGGCATGAGAGCCACCGCTTCAAGACGCGCATCCACCGTTACCGAATGTTCTTCGATCTCGACATGGTCGCCGGAACGAATCATGGGCAGGTCGTCTTGCGCCGGGGCGGCGGCCGCGCCAGGAGCTGCGATCGGACCGGACTCGGTCCGATCACGCCTTGCGTCCATCGGCAGCAGCAGGCCGGGACCGCCCGGATGAGAGTCGTCGCGCACCAGCAGCCAGCGCTGGCCGGAGGAGGGATCATCTATCTCGCGAATAATTTCACTCCCTGGATGCGCGGAGGCTGGCAGCGCCGTTGCAGCTAAAGACGTCTCTGCTCCCGCCGATGAAGAAACCAGCAGGACGGCGCCGCGCTCAGCGGGGGCAGGCGTCCGCCGCTGCGCCACTGCTGTCGGCAGCGCGAACCCAAGCAGCAGGACAATCCCGACTGCAATCCAGCACGTTTTCGAGCTTCCTGCCGTCATCCTGAAACGCCTTTCCAAATGCCTTTCCCGGCTGCCGTTCCCAGCCGGCCTGCCCGCTGATCCACTTGCCCACTTATCCACTCGCCAACCTATCCACCCGCCCACATATCCACCTGCCCAACTGTCCACCTGCCCAACTGCGCAACTGCCCGGCCAATTTCCTCAAGTCAAATGGCTGGTTACCGCGTCATGTTATTGACTTGCGAGTACATATCGTCGGCGGCCTTGACGACCTTGGAGTTCGATTCGTAGGCCCGCTGGGCCAAAACCATTTGCACGAACATGGTGACCACGTCGACGTTCGAGTTTTCGAGGTAGCCCTGCTGGAGGGTGCCCAGACCCTCGGTACCGCCGGGGTTGCCGGTGACCGGGTTGCCGGAGCTCAACGTGGTGGCCAGCAGGTTCGCGCCCAGGCTTTCGAGACCCCCGGGGTTGGGAAAGGTGGCCAGCTGGATCTGGCCCAGCTGCGAAGGATTCTGCTGGCCGGGAAGGGTAGCGTTGACCACGCCGTACTGAGTGATGGTGACGGCCGTGGCGCTGGCCGGTACGGTGATGGTGGGAATGATCGGGTCGCCGTCCGAGGTAACGATGGTGCCCTGGTTGTTGAGCTGAAACTGCCCGGCGCGGGTGTAGGCGATGGTGCCGTCGGGCCGCTGGACCTGGAAGAATCCCGTGCCCTCAATCGCCACGTCCAGAGGGTTGGAGGTTTGGTTGAGCGAGCCCTGGGTCATGATGACCTCGGTCGCCGCCGACTTGGTGCCGAGGCCGATCTGCAGGCCCGCGGACACCGTTGACTGGCTCTCCGCCGCGCCGGGTGTGACCAGGTTCTGGTAGACCATGTCCTGAAACTCGAGGCGCAACTGGCGAAAGCCGGTGGTCGAGGAGTTGGCCAGGTTGTTGGCAATGGTGTCCAGGTTGAGCTGCTGCGCGCTCATGCCGCTGGCGGCGGTATACAAGGCTCGAATCATGGGGCTCCTTTCAGTGGTGCAGGGACTAGGGAATAGGGACCAGGGAATAGGGCGATTCGTGCTGAACGAAGGCTGCGTGCCAGGGTCCGGCTTCGGGCTTTGAGGCGACCATCGATTCAGGCTCGTTTTTCAAAACGCTGCTCTTCCCTATTCCCTGGTCCCTATTCCCTATTCCCTGTTCCCTGCTTTTCTCACACTTTCGGCAGGTCTTCGGTGGCGGTTTTGTTGAATTCGGTGTGAAAGATGGTCAGGGCCTTCTGCATCATCTCGGCCTGGCGCTGCATGACAATCAAATCGAGCGAACCCTGGATCACGTCCTGGTTGGCGGCCTCAAGGGCGCCCTGGTGGATGGCAGCGTTCTTGGAGAGCACTGCCGTGGTTTTCTCCGGCGGCAGGTAGCGGTTGGCGCCTTCGGGGGTGAGTTGCAC
>Ga0182030_10014861_pt1 | contig 15306 bp, 6 predicted proteins | sample 812S3MmetaG_FD_121299 | JGI IMG/M metagenome (GOLD analysis project Ga0182030, IMG submission 121299) | Permafrost microbial communities from Stordalen Mire, Sweden - 812S3M metaG (Illumina Assembly) | ecosystem: Environmental > Terrestrial > Soil > Wetlands > Permafrost | place: Sweden... | reverse complement strand
GGACAAGGCCCACGCCGAGGCTGCCGTCAAGGCCTTTGCCGACGAGTTCAAGGCCAAGTGGCCGAAGGCCGTCGCCAAGATCACCGACAAGCCTGACGCACTGCTCGCCTTTTACGACATGCCGGCCGAGCACTGGGTCCACCTGAAGACGACCAATCCGATCGAGTCCATGATCGAGATATGTCGTGAGCACTCAGTGAACGTGAAGCGCTGGCGCGACGGGCAGATGGCGCTCCGCTGGTGCGCAGCCGAAATGGTCGAGGCTGAAAAGCAGTTCCGCAAGGTCAACGGCTTCCTTCACCTGCCGGCATTGCGCGCAGCACTTGATGACTACGTCGCGCGGTGTCACACCGATCGACTACAACAAGGAGGACGCCGCTTGAACATCACCGGGGCGCCACCGAAGTTCTAGGGAACTCGGGACATCCTCGACCCTCATGACGTGGTCGCTAACTGAGGGAACGTGGAGGGAAGATGCATGGGATCGCCCCGCAAAGGAGAACCCCGCCATGTGCCCCATCGCTGCCGAATTGGTTGAACCAGCGAACTTCGTACGAGCCATCCGCGACTCTGGATACAAGAGCACGGCCTTCGCGATCGCGGAGCTGGTGGATAATTCGATTCAAGCTGGAGCCTTAAATATTGCGGTCGAGATCGGTCGCAGTGCGCATCCCGAGTGGCCGCTCGAGATTACTGTCGCGGACGACGGGGTCGGTATGGCTCCAGACGCGCTCGCGAGTTCGCTCTCGTTCGGCGGTACCAGCCGGTTTGACGATCGATCGTCGCTCGGGCGGTACGGCATGGGTCTTCCAAACGGATCACTCAGCCAAGCCCGGCGAGTGACCGTCGTAACGTGGAGCAACGACCAAGCTTGGTCCGCACACCTTGACGTCGACGAAGTCATGTCCGGGAGTTGCCTCGGGATAGCGCCCCCTGTCAAGACAGAGCGACCCGAATCGATGTCTGCGTCGAAGAGCGGCTTCGCAGTCGTTCTCGGGCGCTGCGATCGAATCGAGAACAAGAGAATTGGGACTGTCGCATCGAAGCTTCGCCGGGAACTCGGGACGATCTACCGTCAGTTCCTCGCCGAAGGTCTGAAGATCAGTGTGAACTCTGAACGGGTCGATCTAATTGATCCGTTGTTCTTGAACCCAGCTTCAAAGGTGTCCGGAGCCACTCAATTCGGCGACGAACTTCGATACGAGCTAGTCGGCCAGGGCGGTCGGTTGGGTCAGATTCTCGTCTGCTTCACCGAGTTGCCGGTGCTGCGGTGGCATGGTCTCTCGAACGGTGAGAAGCGATCACTGGGACTTACGGGTGGTGCATCCGTCTCGATCCTTCGTGCAGGGCGAGAGATCGATCGTGGATGGCTGCTCATGGGTGAAAAGCGGCGCGAGAATTACGACGACTGGTGGCGTTGCGAAATCTCCTTTGAGCCGGTTCTCGACGAATGGTTTGGCATCACAAATTCGAAGCAGCAGATAAGTCCCAGTGAGGAACTGGCTCGAATCATTGCTCCAGATCTCGAGGCGATCGCCCGAGCGCTTAATGCCCGCGTTCGAAAGTCGTTCGAGGTTGCGAAAACGACATTTCCGCTTTCGCTTGCTGAAACTCGGGCCACCAGAGCCGATCACCTTCTGCCTCGGCTCGGTCGTGGATCCGAGGCTCCCTCGAACGCGATCGATTGTCCGGGCCCATACAGTCTCCGCGCGGCCGAGATAGGTAGCACCGACCTCTACGAGATCGAATTCACGCGCGGCCAACTCGTTGTGACCGTCAATACGCGCCACCCGTTTTATCGAGACGCCTACGAGTCGCTCGCTTCGAGTGAATCAGAGCGCGATCAACAGTTCGCATCTCAAATTGGCCTCTTGATACTTGCGGCGGCCCGAGCGGAAGCCGGCTCCTCATCGAGGCAGGACCGCGACTCATCGGCGCGTTTCAGGCATGCTTGGAGCGACGTGCTCACGACCTTTCTCAGCGCCTGAAAATGACATCTGCCCAGTGGGTCTACTTATCCAGGCCGCCGAGCCTGGGCAGGTCAGCACGTTCGACGTTCGCCCAGGTAGCGGCCGACTTGGCCGGCAAGCGAGTGCCTCGGTCAAAGATGCGGGCTGCCGCGGCCAACACTGCCGTGCGGGACGCAGCTATTGACCCGACGCTTCGGGCCGCTCTGAGCATCCTGCTAGATCTCGTCGCGCAGGGGTGGGATCTGCGCCTACTCGACGGCGGCGACGTTGCCCTTCGGATGCCGCGGGCAGTCGTCGACCCTGCTGTCGAGAAGGCGCGGGTGAGATATCAAGAACTGTTGAAGCGCGACGAGCAGCTGTCCAAAGACTCAGTGCGACGCTTCATCGAACGGATGGAGTCGCCCAAGGAATACAGAGGGAGCTTCGTTTCCATCCTGAACCTCATGAGGGACGGCGAGGACCTCGCAGCCAAGCTGCGCGATCTTCAGGATCAGGCACAAGTCGATCCGACAGTATTGCGCTCGGTAATCGATCCCTATGTGGCAGTCGTCGCGCCGGGGCTCCAGTGCCCAGAGACGGGTCTTCAGCTGACGGACATCTGGCGGTACTTTCGGCATACCTGGTCCAACCAGTACACGACGACGCCGGGACGAACGCTGGCGTTGCTCGTCCGTGATCGGGCCGCCCCCTACCACCCGATTATTGGAATTGCCGCGCTGGCCAGTTCAATCGTTCAGCTCTCCGAACGCGACGTCTGGATCGGCTGGCAATCACAGACGCTCATCGAGGGCTTGCGAGTTCATCCCACGCTGCGAGTCGCACGCTGGGTAGTTCGCAGACTGGACGAGTGTCTCGCCGAGATCTACGCAGATGACCTGATCGAGGACGGTCTCTACTCGCCCAGGCTGTGGAGTCGACCGACTGAGTCCGCCATCGAACGCCTCGAGAAGGAGGCAGATTCGCGCCGACGTGATCACTACCGCTTCGTTTCGTCACGAGACCTCAAGAAGACGCCCTCCACGGCGGAGGGCTGGAAGCAACGCGCCGAGTCCGACCTCTTTCGAAGCAAGCGATGTGTAGCACTCGCTGAACTCCTCAGGGCTCGCATGGCGCTCGATGACTACCTGTGGCCGAAGCCGACGAAGGGTGGACTCGAGTTGGCCCTCGCCGACAAACAGGCTCGGCAAGCGATCTCGCGAATCGTCAGGAAGGCGAAGAGCGATTCGGTGGGTACAGAGATCGCGGACCTGAGCGTGTGTGGCTCGATCCCTCCCTACAGCGACGTTCTTGGCGGCAAGCTCGTCTCCATGCTCGCGGTGAGCCCGACTGTCGTGGAGGCCTATCGGCTCAAGTACTCGAATCAAACGAGTGAAATCGCCTCGGGCGTAGCCGGACGTCCGATCTTTCGACGATCGAAACTCGCATTTGTAGGCACAACGTCGCTGTACGGATCCGGCTCCAGCCAGTACAACCGTCTGCGAATGCCCGCCGACCTCCTTGGCGGGCGCGATGGCGACGCCATTGAGTATCGGCGCCTTGGTATCTCCCGGGCTTATGGCACTTCTCATTTTTCATCGGCAACTATCGGGGCACTGGTTGCCCTTGCGGAGACTTCGCGCATGGGTCAGCGTGTCAACAGCATCTTTGGTGAGGGTGTGAATCCAAAGCTGCGGAAAGTTCGTGATGGGATCGACTTGCTGGGCTGGCCCTCTGACGTCTTGCTCCAGCACGGTCGACACCGAATCGTCTACGGGGTTCCCCTCGTTCGCAACATGCTCGATTACTTGCTGGGGATGGACGAACGACCGGACTACCTCTACGACGTCACGAGCAATGGAGACGTCGAAACGATCACCGATTGGTGGTTCTCCAGGTGGGCAAGTAGGCGCATCCAATCAGACGAGGTCTTGGAGCGGGTGACTCGCCATAGGTCGAAGAGACCCACTACGCACGGGGCGAAAGTCAGACTCCCCACCATCGAGGATGACGGACTAGCTGCTGAGGGTATGAATCTCTGAGGCCTCTCCCACGGTCACCGTCACCGTTCGCTCCTCGGGGTCGCGGTGGAATCGGCCATTGAGCAGGCGAACCTTCGCGCCAGGTTCAAGACTGAATTGTTGATTCCGAGCAAACACCAGAATCCGCTCGGCGTCGTGTTCGGAGACCTGTCCGGTTGAGTGACACAACCAGCTGCGCGGCCCGTTGCGCTCACTCACGATCAGTTCGAAATCGCCGAAGCCATCGACAGGCGCAGTGGAGGTGGAGGGTGCAGCTTCGCCAAGAAGGACCCAGTAACTTTCGCAGAGATGTCGAACGGGACAGAATGGGCAGGTCTCGAGGTGAGGTGTCGCATGAGGAGGTCTTTGCGCTAGTTCCCCTCGTGCGGCGAGCGTACGAGTCTCGATGTTTGCCCTGATTGCTTGAAGCTCTGCTTCGTCCGGCGCTTCGACGTGTTCGTCACGGTCGGGATACGCCACTACGAGTTCAGTCGCAAGACGACCATTTGGATTCCGGGTTTCATCGAGTGACCAGAGGAGCGCGTAGACGCGTACCTGCTCGCGATGCGTCTCGTGCTCGGCGCCCGTCTTGTAATCAACAATTTGGCAAGCATCATCATCGACCGTCAGAAGATCGACACGTCCGACCCATCCAATCTCGTTTGCTCGAAGCAAGACTTCGGCGTGAGACCCGTTGCCCAGCGGTCGAGAATTGGCCTTAGTCGCCGTATCCGGAGACCGTTCAGTCCGACGCGACACCAGCCGAGTTCGCGCGAGCATCGCCTGTGCACGTCGGCGTAACTCTGGAGTCCGAGCACCTAGACCCTGAACGAATCCGGCGGCTCGATGTGCCGAGCGCGGATTGCTTTCGAGGGCCGAGTCGATCACCGCGATCGTGGAGGTGATGATCGCAGTGAATCCGCCGAGAGTTCGAAGGACGTCGACTGCTTCCGGCGACGATGAGTTATCGCACCCGCATTCCACCAAGGCTGCGATGACGGTCTCGAGCGTCGAATGGAGTACCTTGCCGAACAGCGCCGGCAGGCTCGGCAAATCTGGATACCCGTGTCCATTCCAGATGTCCGGGAACTGCGCGCGACGCAGCATCCACTGGTTCGGGCACCGCTCGATCTCGCGGAGCGTGGAGAAACTGAAGATGTCCGGGGGCTCCGGCCAGTAGCCGACACTACTGATGATCCGGCTCTGGAATCCGCTGTCGGCAAGTGTCATCCGAGGAGCAACTTCACCTGTCTCGCCGCTTCCGGCAGGTTGCGGGCGATGACTATCTCATCGAGCAGGATCACGGGAATCGATCCGCCGAACTCCTTGGCCTCGCGCAATAAGGGATCAGGTACGTGATCGGGAGTAAGCGGACCGTGGACGCCGATGATGTACCGGGCTGACTCAGTCTCAGCAAGCACTGGGGCTTCGATGGTGCCGATACCTGGGAGATCGATGTCTCTCCGCTGACTGAATCGGACGCCGTCAATCCCGGACCGAGATAGGTCTACGAATATCCGCTCGCACGCGATATCGAGCCGGCGCTGATCAAGGGCCGGCTCCTCACCGAGTAACACGTAGCGAAGAAGGCTGGCTCCAAGATGCCGATCGAGATGGTCGTGTTCGAACCTGTTACGGAAACTGCGGAGACACCGATAGCAGGAGCGGTCGCAATTGGCCGGACAAGACTCAAGGGTTCGTAGTGCTCTCTCGAAGACTTGCTGCAAACGATCGCCGACGCGTCGAGCAAACCCAGCACCCCCCGAGAGGGTGTCGTACACGTAGATCTCGGATTCGAGTCCTTCGCGTCCGAGTTCAGTGAGGGCGGGTCGATACTCGGCCTGAAGCTCTCCGGCTTCGATACCGAGGATTGCCGTTGCCGCGATTGTGATTGCCTCAGCGACAGTGCGCAACGCAACGTTTGTGGCGAGAAGACCCGGTCGAAGTGAGATCGGGGGCGCTACTTGTAGCGAGATGAGCAGGACATCGGAGATGAAGTCGGTGCCCAGGACGAGCGCGCGCGTCCCTCGGTCGCCTGGACAATGTGGGTCGCGCAAGTCGGGATAGGGCTTCTGATGTGGCTGGTTCGTTTGATGATGTGATGCGGCGGTTGGTTCGATGAGGCCGCATTTCACGCAATAGCTGTAGCCCTCGCTACGCGGCCCGGTATTCGAGACCAGAAGGTAGCTGCGCTCGTAGTAAGAGCGGATGCACTTGTTGACCTTTACCCACCTCGACTGATCCGCAGGCTCGCCGGCCACCAACTTTGCGCGCGTTGCATAGCTACGAGCTGGCTGATCGTCGGGTGACGTTTCCTCGTCAACTGAATATGGATGCGCGAAGCCCGGAGGACGAAGCCAGTTGAGGGCGGGACCAAACTTGCCGACGCTTCCGCAAGCCGGGCAATCCCGCGTTTCGCCGCGCTCCGCTTCCCCGTACGACTCAGTTCTAGCGTGGTGGCAGACGTCGCACTCGAAGTACAGGCGGCGACTGTCCCACGCTCGGTGAAGGTCGCCGAGCATAGGCGAGTACAACGCTCCGGAGGTCCACTCCTTCCCGTCGATCCAGACTCTCTTACCCGGGGCGTACTGGCTCAGTGCCGCGGGAAGTCCTTGGGATGGTGCGTAGCGAAATACAGGGCGGAACTTCGTCGAGCGATCGATATCAAAGACGTGGAAACCGACGACATCGGTCGGAAACGCATACCTCGGGAGCACGCCGCGGTAGAGCAGCCGGTCGAGTAGACGGGTTGTCGAGCGTGACGGATTGTTTCGCTCCTCATTAACCTCCGGAGCCGCCTCGACGCCTCCGTCAAGGTCGTCCGGATCAACAGCGACCTCGCCTTCAGCTTCGTTGTCACTTGCGTCGGCTATCGCGAAGTCGATGTCTTGGAGTGTCCTCGAGACGAACTCTGCCAGCAGCCTCTCGCGCTCGGCTCCGAAGATTTCGTTAGGGAGCCAGTCGTCGATCTCCGTTCGCAGCGGCTCCTCATTGTCAGATAGCCATGCCTCGAAATCATCTCGGTTAAGAGGAGCTTGCCGAGTCTTGAAGTCTTCGACCGTTCCAAGGACTTCGAACAGTTGCGGTTGCGGATCCTCCGGATCGAACGCGGGGAGCCGCACCTGGTGGTATCGCTGCAATAGAAAAGCGGTGACGTGTCGACACGCGATCTCGACATTGTCGAGGGAAAGGAGAGGGTCGTCGACTGGTCCCCGCACCATTTGGTCAGGTTCTTGGAAGTAGTGCTCATCGTGGCTGTCGGCGCTTCCGAAGGCGATGACAGTCGCGACGGCGTTCCCACGTCTTCCTGCCCGACCAGAACGTTGTTGGTAGTTGGCTCGTGTCGGCGGCATGTTACGAAGAGCGACGCCGGACAGCGACCCGATGTCGATGCCAACCTCCATTGTCGTTGTGCACGACAAGACGTCGATTGCCGTCCTTTCAAGTCCCATCGAATCCGGTCCCAGGTCGACGTCTTGAAAGAGAAGCTCGTGTTCTTCAGCGGTCGAGAACACTTCGTCGGCCTGAGCGGCATTGAGCTGAGCAGTGTGTTCGGCGGCGACGAGTGCGACGGGCTCTCGCGGCGGTTGCTCGAGCGCGCGGAGCGCGCTGTTCCGGTAGTAGCCCTTGCGGGCCTTGAAGACTCGATCGTTGTCGGGATCGATGATCTCGACCAGGTCGCGACGACAACTCACGCACCGAGACGAGCCAGGAAATGGGCGCTGCGTCGTTCGGCACGCTTGGCAGTAAGCCCATCCCGGTTCTCGGTCGAGCGCCAGACTGACTGCGCGAACTCGATACTTCCCAGACATTTGCTCGCAGAACGTCTCGAGCAGGATCGGAAGCCACGTCCTCTCGAAGTCACGATTCACCGAAGGCGAGCCGATCCATCGGGCGAGTGGTTGGAATTTGCCGGTGTGAGGCCGAACTCCGTCCCGCTGCTGCCACCAGGTAGTTGGTGTGTTGGAGAACCAGATCCCGTACGAAGTCCACTCGTCCAGCCAGAGCCGGACTAGTGCAAGTCGTTGCTCGTCCGTGACTGCAATATCTCCCAGTGTGGGCAGGCGCTCAAGCAGCGATGGCCGCTGCGTCGGTCGCTCGCTGAGGGAAGCCAGCGCAAGCGACTGCAGACCGAAGTAGGAATTGCTGATGGTGTAAGCGAGGTTCTTCAGGAGCGACTGCGGCGGGACGCTCGACCGCACCGACATGAATAGGTCCAGCATCGTGTCGGGGTCATCGAGCTGACCGCGTCGAATCACCGCGTCCACGTCGCGTTGCGCCTGCATCGACTCGCCGGCGCGAAGCTGGGGTCGAAGCCTCACATGCAACGTGCGTGCCCCGATCAGCACGGCGAGGTAGAGGTCATCCAAGGTGAGCCGATTGTTTAGCCCTGGGACGCCGTCAAGTGTGTTCATGCCCGCCAGTAGGAGCGGTCTGAGGACGTCTCGCATCGAGTACATCTGGAGATTGGGCGCGAGACGGGCAGCTACCTGGCGAGAGTCCGAGAAAGCCAGCACCTTCCTGCCGCGGAGCGGAGCGAAGTCTGAGCGCGCTTGCTGGCCAGGCGACTGTACGGCGACCTGACGTGTGACTAGTGCCTGAAAGGGCTCGTCGCCCTTGGTCTGGTGATCCTGGACGTAGGACCGATTGAATCCGGCGCGCTTGCCGCAGACGCCGCACGGCTTGAATTCGCCGCTTCGGATCTCGGGCGGTTCTTCGTCGTCACCCGGGGACTCTGCCGTGCCCCGGTCGCGAATGAGAAATACCTGCCGAAAACGACCTTCGAGGCGTTCCGGATTCAGCCGCCCCGTGACCAGGTCGAGGTCCGCGGGCTCGACCGCATCGCGCATCGGGTTTTCCAAACAGAGGTCGATCGGCTGGAGTTCGCCCACGACGCCCGCTGAGGCGAGGAAGCGCTCGCCAGGTTCCGACCATAGGTAGTCAGGCTGTACGACGTCGTCGGTGTAAGCGCGTAGGTACGCGGAGCCGCAATTCCGACAGGTGAAAAGCTCGAAGACGCGAGCGCCGCACTCGCATACTTCCTGCGGCTGACCGAAGAGCTTTCCGACCGGACCAGTCCCGGAAAGGTCATTCGCTGGACAATCCGGATCGACACATGCCCACAATCCCGGGAGGCCACGAAAAAAGGAGTGGATCCGACACGGCAAGAGACCGGGTTCGTCAGGGCTTCGGTGGGCCATGCTCCCTAGGGTGATCAGAGCGCTGACGGCTCGATTCGCGAGATCGGGATCGCTGACGTCGAATATCTTTGGTCCGAGGTCCACAAGCCGTTCCGCGCGCTGCATCGTCAGATTCACGAGCTTGTTCATCGGAGGGAACGCCTCGAGCGCTTCATACAACGTGCGCCCGACACTGTTCGCGACCAGAGTTCCGAGATAACCAAGCAGCGGCTCGAGGACCGGGATTCTGTCCCCGTCGCTCTCGGCCGCGAGAAGCTGATCGACGCGAAGATTCGCCAGCACATTCGCGTCCTCGACGGTTCCAAATCCTTCTGGCTCGCGATGGGCAAGGTGACCCGGTATTGCCAGGAAGCCAGATTCGGCTTTGCCAGTCAGCTGTGCGCCGAAGGAACGTGCAGCATTCGGATCGGTGAAGCTCGCGCTGGTGCAGATCACCTGGAGTCGGTCCTCCGGGATCCCGAGGCGCGCTCTGAGACGTCGAAGGAGCAGTCCAACCTCGGCCCCGCCCGCTCCGCGGTAGAGATGAGCTTCATCGACGACCAGGAGAAGGCGTTCGTCGGGGAACTCGGCGAGCCACTCGCGCGTTGCGTCAAAGATTGGGCGCTCGAGGGGCCGCATGAGCATGTACTCGAGCATCGAGTAGTTCGTGACGATCACGTCAGGAGGTGCCGCGAGGACCTCATGGCGAGTAAGTAGCTCGGGGTCGTTCGGAAGGGTGACCGCTCGCACGTACTCCCCGTTGCGTTGCCATCGGCTGTTCGACTCGCCGTACCAGGCGATCAGGTCGGGCTTCGCTGGCCACTTCCCTCGCGACTGAAGCTTCTCGATGAGGTCGCGAGAGCGTGTCTGCTCTGCCTCAGAACCGCTTGATGCCTTTCGAAGCAAGTCTGCGTAGAACTGGCCGATCGGTCGCAGTCGGTCTTGGTCCTTCTTTGCCGTTCGAACTCCTGGGTAAAGGGTCCGACTCGTGTACCGCGCGAAGCGGGCTGGTCGTCCGGCCCAGGCCTGGAACATCGAGACGACTGCGGGGTCGCCGAGCATGAGGCGCAAGCGACCCAGCTGGTCGTTCACGAGCGCGTTCATCGGATACAGCACGATTGCTCGAAGCGAGGACCGTGCAAATGATGCTGGGCTCTCGGCAGCCTCGACCGCGAGCTTGCCGAGAATTGGCATCAAGAAGGACTCGGTCTTCCCCGATCCGGTGCCTGTCGTCACGACAAGGCTTCGACCTTCGCTCAACGTCGCAGTTAAGGCGCGAGCCTGGTGCTCATAGGGCGGGTCGTAAAGCAACTGTCGGTTGCCGGAGTCTGGGTGTGCCATAGCGGTCAGCAATTGCAATGCCGGCTTTGGCAGACCTAGCTCCGAGAAGGCTTGACCCTGGACGTACCTTGGTGTCGATTCGATGTAGGGAACTTGGTAGATGACGCCAGGCTCGAGGAGAAGCTGACGCCGCTGATCTACGAGGCGTTCGTTGCTGATGTGATAAGTCGCCTCGATGTAGTCGGTAAGAGCGGCTCGAATGTCGTCGACGGTCTCGCCGATCGTCTCCGGCCTGACTTCTAACGCATCAGTCATTGGAGGTCTCCTCTAGCCAGAGCATGCGACGAAGGAACTCAGCTTCACCCGGTGTCTCGGCAGCGTTGAGCACGTACGAGACCAAGGCACCGCGATTGGAGACCGGGAGCCCCCTGCCGTCCCACCGACGCTGAAGCCAACTCGGTGGTGGGGAGAAGAGGGACAGAACATTCTGGCCAGTGGCATTACGTTCGATTCGGAAGCGTTGAGGATGACCGGCACAAGCATCGATCGCAGCCTGAATTCGCCACGCTTCGTCGCATCCCCTCGTCGAGTCCGGGTGAGTCGGGAGGTCGACTACTCGTGTGGTGACGCCTTTGGCAACCTGGACGTAGCTCCAGAGATCGGACCCGTACGCCTGTTCCCGTCGAGCGACGTACGTCCCCGAGTCGCTCGTTTTCGCGGATCGCCATCGGCGTCGGTAGTAGCCCACCGGTGTGGAAGGGTCGAGGAGTTGGAGCCCCGTCGCGTCTCCGGATGGCGAGGAAGCCAGGAGCAGGCGATCCATCTCAGCGACGACTGACTCGGGGGATGTCTCGGCTGGCGCGCGCAGCCAACGAGCCGGATTGATCTCTTGCAAGCCCGACGCCTTGAGCGCCGCCACAACGACCTCTGGGTCTTCGCCCGAGATGGTGCGCGTGTGGCGCTCGTAGAGGATCGAGGGAAGGAGCGCGTCGTCGACGAGGGGCGCTCCCTCGGGTCGAATGCCCAGGAGCACAAAGGTTCCTGCAACTGTCTGAACGAAGGTGGGTGGGGCGAGATAGAGAAGGCGGACGCTTCCGGTCTGGTCGGCCGGCGTTGTCAGTTCGACCAGGTCGCCGTAAGCGACCATTGCTCGCAGGAGTTCGGAGAGTTCGCTCCTCAGGTCATCGCGTGTTGCGAGGCCGTCCAGCACCGCGACTGTCGCGTCTAGTAGCGCGCGAGTCCCGATCGGGCAGCGAAGGGACGCAGTTCGCCGCAGCGCGGCCGCGAGCGACTCCGGCGCGTCCAGGTCAAGTGTGCCGGCATCGAGGCCGAGCGATTCGACCGACGCTTGAATCACCGCGTCCCGCGACAGCTGCTCTATTCCCACGGCCATCCTCCGTAGGGAATGGTGGGTTCGAGGTTCTGGCCAGTTCGTGCGAGGAAAAGGACCGCGTAGCGCGCGGCTCGAAGAACGACGGGCGCATCGATGAGAAGTTGGATTGCGCGCATTGCGTCCTCTCCGGCCCATTGCATCACTGTCGCGGGCGCGCTGGCGATGCGGAGTGCGAACTCGGCAAACCAAGTCTGATCGAGCAGCCCACTGCCAGCGAGCACACTTCCCGTCGAGAGTCTCGCGCCCGGCGTGCCGCAGATGACGATTTGACCGCGTCCCTGTCGACGGAGACGGATGCTCTGTGCGGGTCGCCAGATGCCGCGAAGCGACTCAATTGTCAAGAGAGCGGCGAATGCCGCGGCGCGCTCTGCGATCGACATTCCTGCCAGTTCGTGGCAGAGGTCCGAGAGTGCAGCGCAGAGGCGACCGGAGTCCCGGCTCGACGTCGCGACCACGTCGAACGACGGAAGCGGCGCGCCGCGTTCGAAGCCGTATTCGGTTTCGCTCCATTTCTGCCCGCCCACCACTGCTGCAATCGAAATCGAGAGGGCGCGAGCAACGTCATTGCGCGTCTTCTCGACGATCGGATCTCCACGCGTCTCGGCACTCATCCAAAGTCTTGCCTGCTCGCACCAGTGCACGAGGCTGTCGCACGACTTCGGCCGATGAGAGATCCTCGGAAGTCGCTGCCCAAGTCGCTGAAACTCTTCGAACGTTCGAATGTTGGCTGGGAGGATCGTCGCCGCCACCTCATCGGTGTTGCGCGCAACGAAGAGGCCACCGGCGTCGTTCGTATAGATGCTTTCCGGCGAGAGCGCCACATTCGTTGACGTGTCGGGGTCGTCGAACGAAAAGAATTCGACCACGGTCGCGTCGTCGCCGGTGTTGTCGTGCAGGCGGAGAAACGGTTGATCGTGCTTGCGTCCCTTGCCCCAACGGAGCGGCACGAAACTTCGATCGAACCGCATCTCAGCCATACCGATCTCGGGATCGCTAACTCGGATTAGGCAACTCGAAGCCAGGTCGTACTTGCTCTGGACGTCAGGAAGTTGCCGGAACGAACTATTGAACGTCGACTGCCACGCATCGTTGTCGATCGGCAGGTGTCGAACACCTACTCGCTTCGAGACCAGCACCTCCCGCCGGTGACCCTCCAGAGTTGCCGTCACCGCGACTGGAACTTCGCGCGGACCGAGCACCTCAAGGGCGGCTCGACCTTCCCACAGGTCTTCGAGAGTTGGCGCGGCCGGTGCCGACAAGAGCATGAGGGCTTCTCGGTAGGACCCAGACGACGCTCGGACACGCGGCTCTCGGATCGAGAATCGAAGCTGACCAGACACCGGCCTCGTATCTCTGCCTGGCGGGATAAGGGCAACCTGCAGCTCATGTTCGCCGAGCGAGAGATTGGTAAGACGTGCGTATAGGGGCTCCTTGCTTGGCGGCGGCCATGGAAGCTGCGTCGGGTCTGATTCGTCGACGATGAGGAGGCATCGGACTGCTTCCCTCGTGGAGTCGATTGCGATGATCGGGTCTTCTCCAACGAGCCACTCGGCTGTTCCGGCACCATCCCACTCAACTGGTTCGATGCCCGTCGGACGAAGCGAGAGTTCGCTGATTACTCCAAGTCCCAGGTGCGCCGCAGACTCGAGATCATCGGGCTGCAAGCGGCCTGGGATATCGAGTTCGAAGCCAAGGACTCCGTCACAGGCGATCGACACTTCTCGAGCCCAGAGGGGCAGGTCGGGAGGGAGCTCGCGCATAACAAGCACGTAGTGCTGGCCAGCACGGATTTGTCGTCCTCGGACTTGAGTCGCCACTGGGTCATCGGTGAGGCGGAACAAGCAGTGAGTGTCAAAGGGAGATCGGCACTCGTCAGCAAGGATCGCGTTGAACTTCTCACCCGTGCCTTCGAGTTGGATAGGAGTCGTTTCCGGCTCCGGCCACGTCTCGATTGGCACGGTCAATCCGAGGTAGAGGAGCTTGCCGCGCGCCAGCGGCGGCCGGATCGACGCGCCGGCGATGCGTGGCCGCGAAAGCGCGACGGCTTCTTGTAGGTCGGAGTACCGATCAAAGAGGGGCGAGAGATCTGGCGGCTCGAATTGAATTGCCCAGCCCTCAGGTGCGCGAACCAGCACGAGCGTCGGCAACTCCACGCGCGCAGCAGTGACCGAACGGCGGCCTCCACCGAGTCCGACCGAACGCGACGTTGGAGAGGAAGTCGTCAACCCACGAAGTTGCAGACGGAGCGCTGAATCGCGCGCTGCCTTTAGCCAACGTCGAGACTCCTCTTCGGCTGACAGGTCTACGACAATGCGGTCGAGGGTTTTCCGTTCGAGCAGTGGCGACTCGCTCTCGTCGCCGAGAAGCAACGACGCCGCGACGAGTCCAAGCAGGCTCGTGTTCTGTGCGAACACGCGAAATCGCGCCGAGGTCGTGGCAGCGTTCCCGGCTAGGCGCAGGCCGAGCTCATCGGGGTTAGTGATGAGATCCGGACTGAGGCGGTGCCGGTAGTCAGCGAGTAGTCGGGCTAGGTGGCGCTGCAGGTCTGTCGGGAGGATGGCATTTGTGATCGGCCAGCTGATGATCGAGAACTGACGTCCCCAGGCTCCGGTGGGACGAGCGCCGCCGTACTTGTTGGCGAACTCGGTGAAAACGCGTCGGATCCAGTACCGATCACCGTGCTGAAGCCATCCCGGCGTCGACGCTTCGAAAGATGGCCAGTACTCGTCCTCGTACCGGTAACCAACCTCCGCTGCATAGACGATGTAGGGGAGCGGGGATCGCCCTGACGGTGGACCGGATTGAATCGCCTCGCGAACTCGCCCTTTCAGGAACTCGAGGACCTCGTTGTTGAGGTTGTGCTCAAGGGCGAAGAGGGGTGCCCCGGCGCTGACGACGTCACGGCGCTTCCGAAGGGCGGCAAAGTGCGAGCGGAGTTCACGATCGAGTCCCTCGAGGTCGTCCACCGTCTCCACGTGCTCCCAACTCGGGGCAGGGGTGTCGTCGTTTCCTTAGAGTGCTGGCCTGCCGCCTCAATTCACAGTCTGCTCCGGCGCACCTGCTTCGAGAATCAGTTTGACACCTGGCGACGTACAAGTTGGAGAGGTTGGACTCGCTACGGGATCAGATCAGGCTGCCGGAAGTAACACGACCGACGTGGCGGCGCTGCCGAGTCTCCGACTGAGGGAGCCGTCGATGGCGACGACTACAACCTCCGTCCCGGCCGCCACGGCGTTTAAGGCGCGCATAAAGCGCGTCCGGAGCACGGTCGCCTCGCGGCTCGTGGGAAAGGCCAGATGAAGGCATGGACGCTCGTCAGAACAAGGGGCGTCCGAGCATCACACGGTATGCACGGGGTGCCAGCCGGCGACGGCGCCAGGTGCGGACGTTCGAGCATTGCGATACTCACGATCGCACCGTGTTTCGCGGTGCGCAGTCACTACGGTACCCGGACCCCGAACCGCTTGACGACGCTCACGAGCGGC
>Ga0182030_10014858_pt1 | contig 15309 bp, 13 predicted proteins | sample 812S3MmetaG_FD_121299 | JGI IMG/M metagenome (GOLD analysis project Ga0182030, IMG submission 121299) | Permafrost microbial communities from Stordalen Mire, Sweden - 812S3M metaG (Illumina Assembly) | ecosystem: Environmental > Terrestrial > Soil > Wetlands > Permafrost | place: Sweden... | reverse complement strand
TTTCAGCCCTGGGTGGTGAGGAAACAAGCAGCAAAATTATCGGAGAGCATCATCTGGTCGCCGGCAAAACAGCACATGATGATTCAATCGACTGTGTACAAACGCACAATATGATGTAATCGTTGAGAAGATCTCACCTGTGCCGCTGCCAGCCGGCGTCCCTATGCTTAGACTTTTAGCTAAGCCTTAGACTGCTTGCTTTTGCGAGACGAACCACTCGACGAAGTTTTTAATACCTTGCTCAAATGAATAATTCGGCGAATAGCCCAAGAGCTTTTGCGCGCGTTCGATGTTGGCGTATGTGTAAGGCATATCGCCCATTTGAATTGGCTTGTGCTCGATTTTTGCTTTCTTGCCCAGATACTTTTCAATGAGTTGAATCATGTCCATCAACACAACTGGTTCTGAGCGGCCAAGATTGAGAATTTCCCAACCGGAGAAAGGAACTTCCATCGAACGCTCGATACCAGATACGATATCAGCAACATAAGTGTAATCGCGCTTGCTTGTTCCATCACCGAAGACATCGATCGGCTTACCGCTATCGATGAGCTGGCAGAACTTGTGAATAGCCAGGTCCGGACGTTGTCTTGGACCAAAAACCGTGAAGAAACGCAAGTTGACGGCCTGCAATCCACGAGTATGATGCGCCGCATAACAAATCAATTCGCCGGAGGCCTTTGATGCCGCATATGGTGACAGCGGACTATCAACGCGATCGTCCTCGCTGAACGACTCACCACTGCGTTCGCCGTAGACAGAGCTTGAAGAGCCGAAGACAAGACGTGCGGGCTTTTCATGCAACAAAATACGATCAATAACTTTCTGCGTTCCAACCAGATTTATATCCATGTACAGCGCTGGATCTTTCATCGAGGGGCGCACACCAGCCATGGCCGCAAGGTGCACCACCACGTCATAATTGGCTTCAGCAAAGACTCTGTCCATATCAGCGTCTGAACGCAGATCGCCTTCAATGAGAGTGTAATTAGGATTTTTCAAATGCTGCGAAACATTATGTCGCTTGATCGACGGGTCGTAAAAGTTGTTGAAACTATCAAGCACAACAACACGATCGCCGCGCTCAAAAAGCCGCTCGACCAGATGGCTACCGATAAAACCGGCACCGCCGGTTACAAGCACGTTTCTCTTTTCTGCCATCTCTATTATCTCCTTTGACTCGAACCGTTGTGTGCAAGCGCATTTTGATTAGCGTGGGCTGCCTGCACAAAAGAGGTAAACAACTCAACATTTCCATCATAATCACGTTCAGGATGCCATTGCACGCCAATCACATATGGACGCCCTTCCAGCTCCACAGCTTCGATGACGCCATCTTCGGCTTTGGCTGTGGCAATAAGACCGCGCCCGAGACTCTTTACAGATTGATGATGCGAGGTTGGTACTTCAAATTCTTTGCGACTATAAATTTGCGAAAGCTTGCTGCCATTTTCCAAAATAACTTTGTGAATGTGAAACCCGTCGTTCCAGCCGTTTTTGCTTGAATGCTCTATTGTCGAGGCGGGAAAATCACTGGGAATGTCCTGATATAAACCGCCACCAAGGCCGATATTTAGCACCTGAGCACCAGCACAAATTCCCAGTACAGGCATACGCGGATTTTCCAGGCAGCGCTTCATTAGCCTAAAATCAAAATCCATGCGGTCATCATGGGCGACTTCAACGCTAGCGTGGCGGTCCTCGCCGTAAAAACTCGGGCAATAATCCCAACCGCCGATGAAAACCATGCCGTCAATTCTTTGCAATAATTCGCTAAGATCATCATCACTGCAGGGAGGAATAAGCACTGGTATGCCACCGGCTTTACTTATGGATTCATAGTAATTGGCTTGAACAGATGCCAATTTCGGACGCTCACCCTGTATCTCGACATTGATTCCTATGACTGCTTTCATTTGCTTGCCCGCATAAAAACTGATACTCAGAAGCCGAAAAGACCCAGCTCCAATGAAAAAGATAGCACGAGAAACGCGATCATATATTGAACGTTTCTTCGTGGCCACGGCTCTACGTGACGCTAAAGGCGCAGCTTAGCAATTTTTAAGCCATTCGTGCACGTGCATGAAGTGCCGTCTGAAATGCAAATGCTAATGTGAAGTCGAGATGGCTTCGCCTCCACATGGCGACTGTGAGGAAAAGTGATACTAAATCAATCTGAGATCGAGGCGCTATTAAAAGATGTAGGTGCGTGGCTGACCGGGCACTTCCTCTTGACGAGCGGCTTGCACAGCAACCAGTACATTCAATGTCAACGCATCATGCAATATCCACGTCACGGCATGATGCTTGCCGAGGCGCTGGTAGACAAGGTTATGAAGGCGGGGCTGAAACCGATGGCTGTGGTTGGACCGGCACTCGGAGCCATTCACTGGGAAGTCTATGTCGCCCACGCGCTTGACAAGGCGCGTGCCCAAGATCCAATCCGCGGTGTCTTTGCTGAGCGCCCTGATGGCAAATTTGAAATTCGGCGCGGCATCGAACTAAATCCCGGCGAGCCTGTATTGGTGGTAGAGGATGTCACCACCACTGGTGGCTCGGCGCTTAAGGTTGTCGAACTTCTACGCGAGCTTGGAGCCTCACCAATTGGCGTCGGAACCGTAATCGACCGCAGTGGCGGCAAGATCGACTTCGGCGTTCCATTCTTCTCGCTTGTGCAACTTAATCTGGCATCTTATGAACCTGCAGCCTGCCCTCACTGTCAGGCTGGAGAGCCGCTTGTGAAACCAGGAAGCAGCAAACAAAAAGTAGGCTAAGAGCTATTTACAAAAACGAACATGTTTAAGAGTTCTGAACAAAAATGACTTTGCTTTACATAAACGTGCGGATTTAAGACTCTCGGGAATAGCTGCACGACAGAGCTTTCCTGAGCGAATTAATCCAAACCATGGGAATCCTCCCATGATTTTCCTTGCACATGAAGACTCTTAGTGGGAGTATTGGCAAAGCAGGGGGCGATAGGGGTTCATCGGGTGCGGGCTGCATCTATGAGGTTCGGCTGCTGTGAAATATATCACTGATCAATCAATAGACTTACCAGTTTCACTTAAAACGGTTTCTGAATTCCGCCAGACTCGTTCTTGCGCTAAAGATTCCGCAGGCTGCGATTCACTCGCGGTTGAAGCGACTGGCTGTGGCAACGAAATTACGGCTGCGACGATTTACACCGATGCAGATAACGTGAGCGTGCCCGCAACTTTTTCTGCGGCGGTGCCGCAAACCGATTGCGCAGACAATGCAATATCACAATTTATGAGCAAAGGTGTGGACTTTCAGACAGCCTTTGGATATGCCGTACCGGTACCGGCGCCGATTGCCGAGGCTACTCCCGCTCAGGCACAGAATTTCCGAAGTTCTGACAGCGCAACTGACACACCAATTACATGTGAAAAAGATATCGCTACGATCGCCAGCGAACATGACGCTTACACAGCGCCTTGTCAAACTGGTAATGATACTGCTACCAACCTGTCGAAAAACGCAGTGCAAGCATTTTTGCGCAACGGCAGTGCTATTGAGACCGACCCGGCCGGGCGCGTTGTGCGCTCATTCTTCTGTGACGCTGAGGTTGTCTCATTCACATACAATATTGTCGGCGAACTGATCGAGTTCAATTACGCAAATATGAACTGGACCAAAACTGACGATGGTTGGGCTGCCAAAGACCGTCAAACCGAATATAGTCTTGATGGCAAAATTACAGTTCTACCCGACGGCTCACTTCGCATTGAGCGCAGTGATGTAGTGCGAATTCTCAAATCCAGCGGCACGCGTATCGATGAGCACAAAAGCGGTTCACGCACAGAAAGCCGCAAAATGAAAAATAAGCCTTCCGCATATGACCTGCTGGCTAAGGCCAAAGCAGTAAATTCTCTATGGCTCAATGGACGTTCAAGCTTTAAAGGGAACTGCAGCGAGCAAAGCTTTCCAGCTCCGTTAAAACTCGACCTGGTCAATGATAGTTGCCAGAGCGAAGAAGAATCGAGCCCAGCCAAATCTCTTATTCCAAAAGTAGCAAAAATCCAGGCTCCAGCTCCGGCAGTCATCAAGGAAACCAATCTTTCATGCGTTCCAACAGCGCCCATTGAATTGCGCTCGCTCGAACGCAGCAGGGAATTGAGATGCCTTGAGGAATCATTGCTGGAAACATCTGTAGCAGAAAGATTGAGTCTGAAATTGCAAGTTACCGAATGCCTTTTGAAGAGCCATCTCTGGCTTACCGACCGCATCGCCGGACAGAGTTCACCTAAGCATTTGGCACAACTCGATAGACTCGCTGAAATCTATCAGAGCAGACAACGAAACGACCTTGCTGAACTCACTCATCAACGCGCGTTGCATATTCGCGAGCAATTTTATGGAAAGGGGCAACCCGAACTCGCGGTCAGCGTCAGAGGTCTTGCCGGTGTGCAGCTTTCGCGCAGCAATTTTCAGCGCGCTGAAGAGTTGTATAAAGAAGCCATCGAGCTTTACGAGAATGGTCTGCGCAAAATTCTTTTTCTTTATTCAGAGAAAGTGACCGATGCAGCAAAACTAGGCGTGCAGCTCAACGAGCTTTTCGGCACAGTAAGCGATCTTTCTCGCTTGTACGCTGTGCAAGGTCGCCAGCAGCTTTGCGCCGTCGTTTACGAGAAAGCGCTTGCTCTAACCAGCGAAATTATCGAGCGCGAACCGGCGGCTGAAGAAACGCTGAACGAAGCCGTTAAACAGCATTTGAATGCAATGCAAGAACTTTGCCTTAATTAAGAAGAGGACCACGCGTAACGTGTAGCCCTCTTCTTAATTGACTAGCAATAAGCCTGGTTGCTTACCAACCGCCGTCACGATAGGCACGGTTTTCGTCTTTGTCAGCCTTGCGTGCGTGCATTGCACCTCGGCCCAGACGTCCAGTTGCAAAGTCGTAATTTGCGTCAGCCTGCTGACGACCAGCCTTCATTTCATTATGACGAGCATGCTTGTAATAGTCAGCCTTAGCTGGTTGCATCGAACAAAAGGCGCCGACAATTGCTGCTACCGCCAGTAAAGATGCTGTCCATCGATTCTTCATGATCCAAACTCCTCTGTTGCTTCAGTATTCGTAGTTATAAGAACCGAGGAGAAAAATAAGGTTCCTCGATCAGGCGGATACTTCAGTCTATGTCGGGCCCGACCTATATGCCGGCCGAAGCCGGCGCTCCCAGAGGGGCTCCCAGAGGCAACTCTGGGTCATTTAAAAACAACGCGCCACCAAAAATATTTGGTGGCGCTTAAAAGAACCCGCCTTCATAGCTAGAATTTCAAACCTGAGCGAAGTATTTTTCTCAAAGACGGTAAACGTAAGTACCCATCTGTGCTTGATTTGCCCTTTGTCGTAATCCCCAGCCGCCAGGCGGATAGAGCCCTGTCACTTACTGTGTTATGCACTTGTGAACTATCTACATTATGCAAGACTTTGGAGCAGGATTAGCAGCCGTTAAGCAAATATTCCAATTTACCAGCGATTTAGGGCTTTCTTAGCGTCTTTGACTATAATCTGCGCCTCGTGAGGATCGTCTACTTGAGGAAAATCATGCAGTTCTCCCGGATCAAACATCATATCGTTGACCCATTCTCCATGAACGAAGGATGCCACGAAATCATCGTACTTTGACTGCACTACCATGCGGCCGTCGTCGCTTTTCAAAACCTTGAAATCCATATCTAAGAACCTCCGAACCTCCTCACACTTTCAGCCTACTATTGACATGTGAGATCAGCGTGAAATTCGTGACACCCGGCTTAACTAAACTTAAGACGCTCGAAGGGTTCAACCTTTCGCTACAAGCGATTGACACACCATAGACGACCGGTCTAGTATTTACTATCAGAATTTCGCTCCTGTTAAGGTCCATTTTCGGTGATTCGAGCTTCAACAAAAAATACTATGCTGTGTTGAATCGCAACTAAAAACACTGCGCCATAATGCAAGGTCTTAAGGTCAGATCATGGAAGACAACAGTTTGAAACTAAAAATCATTGCTGCATTTGCGGCTGTATATTTCATCTGGGGCTCAACCTTCCTTGGCATTCGCTTCGCCGTTGAATCTATTCCGCCGTTTTTAATGGCCGGAGTTCGTTTTACTATTGCCGGGCTATTGTTGTTTTTCTGGGCAAGATTGCGCGGCGCAAAGATGCCCGGCAAAAAGCAATGGATGCACGCCATCATAATCGGCACCCTTCTTCTGGTGATCGGAAACGGCTCAGTAGTTCTGGCTGAGCAGATCGTGCCATCAGGGGTAGTATCACTGCTAATTGCCATGGTGCCTGTTTATTTCGCCTTGCTCGAATGGCTAAAACCAGGCGGCAAGCCACCCGGTTTCAAAGTAGCCATTGGACTACTCACCGGTATTTGCGGCTTGATAATGTTAATAGGTCCAGACAATATCAGCGGCAAATCATCATCAATAAATATGCAGGGTGTTCTCTATGTAATCGTCGGTTGCCTCTGCTGGTCGATTGGATCACTTTATTCGCGCAGCCAAAAGCTTTCCGAATCTCCAGCAATGGGATTATCGATGCAAACACTGGCCGCTGGCGTAATATTGCTGCTGATTTCTTGCTGTTCCAATGAACCGCAACACCTCAACCTAGCAACGCTAAGCTTAAAATCGATACTCTCCTTAGGATATTTGATTGTATTCGGCTCTCTGATCGGCTTTAGCGCCTACGTATGGCTGCTACAGACAGTGCGTCCAACGCTGGTCGCCACATACGCATACGTAAATCCGGTAGTGGCTGTCTTCCTTGGCTGGGCATTTGCTGGAGAGTCTTTAAATTCAAGAATGATCGGCGCAGCAGCCGTTATTCTATGCGCAGTCTGGATAATAACCCAATCAGCCGCCAAGACAGCGCCGCTGGAAAAGAAGCGTACACAAGCTTTGGCCACAAACGAGTCTTGAACCCAATCAAATGTCTCAAAGCAAATTAACAACAAGCTTCCTCACATAGGGAGCGACGCCGTGCGTCGCCCGTTTGACAAGCAAACCGTACCTAAGAAGGTTTTACGTGCCCTACCAGAAACCGCATTAATTGAGAATTGAAAGCCAGCTCCGACGACGACTAATAGTAAACAGAAATTCGGGCAAAAGTGTTTTAGATAAAGCTCTGGGTGGCATGCAAAAACTATGCTTCGAAACTACAGCGAAAGGCCGCAAGCATGAAGGCACTTCTGGCGTTACTCATCACAGTTTCTGTGTGTGTGTTCGCTTTGGCAGGCACTGCGTTCTGGTTTTCACATGAGCTAAACACGCCTGTGCCCGTTAAACATGATGTTGAAGTTGAAATCCCCGCCGGATTTACGCCCGATGCAACGCTAAACAGATTGAGCGAAGTCGGCATCATACAACACACGCTGCCACTTAAATTGTATTTAAAATTCTCACACGCTGGCAGTCGCTTCAAAGCCGGCGTATACACGTTTCCATCAGAGGTATCACCTCTGGCTGTCTTGCATATTCTGGAAAGCGGAGGCAAGCCCTTCGGCAAAATAACCGTCATTGAAGGATGGACTCGCTGGGACATTGCCCAAGCCTTATTGCAATCACCAACTCTGGGATTGAAGACTAAAGAGCAAGCGCTAAAACTACTGAACAACACTAAGTCTATAAAAGATCTTGATAAGTCTGCGAAAAATCTCGAAGGGTATTTGTATCCGGACACTTATTACTTCACCTCTAAAACGACGGCGCAAGAGCTGATCGATCAATTTGTCGCACGCTTCCACCAGGTATGGAGCGAGAAGCTTGGAGCGCGTGCTGGCAGCGTAAAAGTTTCGCCGCATGACGTTGTGACTGTGGGAGCCTTGATTGAAACAGAAGCAAAACTCTCGAGCGAGCGCCCGATCATCGCCTCAGTAATTTACAATCGACTCGGTCGAAAGATGACTCTGTCCCTTGATTCGAGCCTGATTTACGCATCAAAATTAGCTAACGCCTGGAGAAACGACGGCAAAGTTTATCAAAGCGACATCGACCGCAAATCGCCCTACAACACACGGCAAAACATCGGCTTGCCACCAGGTCCTATCGCCTCTCCCGGACTGAGCGCAATGGAAGCAGCGTTAAACCCTGCCTCGACAACTTACTTGTATTACGTGCGCAATCCCAGCCGCAATGATGGCGCACATAATTTCTACAACAACCCAGCCGATTTCGAAATTGGTGTGCTAGCTTTACGGAACTGGGAACAGCAGCAACTGGCCCGCGCAAAAAAGAAAAAGTAAAAGCAAAGAAAAAGATTCATTTTCAGTCGGTTGCTTAATGCAAATGAGTTGCGCCGAAGCGAGCGCAGCCCTTCAAGAAAAGAAGCTGCTTCCAGGCTTGGACATTTTGCCCGGCAATCCAGATGGCGGCAAAGAAAATAGAGACAATCAAATAAGCAAAGCATCAAGCCCAGAGGTCTGCGAAGAACAGCTAACCCTGATGCTGATCTTTGATCCGATTGTCCCCCGATTTCTGGGGTAAGTTATATCTATAGTCGAACTAAAGGTCGAGACCTGCGGTCCACTCACACTTCCGAGGGATTATCCTGACAGACATCCCCAAAATACATCAGAATAGATTCAAGAGCAACCTAAAGACCAAATTGACCGGATCAAGACTGGATTGAATTCAAAATTTAAACTAAATTGGCTCAAGGTTGCGACTTGTTTGGTTCAAGATCCCGATTGATTGGATTAATTTTCAGACTCGATTGGTTCGACAGGAGAGATGCCTTGGCAAAAATATTGCTCGCAGATGATGATGAGTCACTATCTAAAACAATTATGGACCGTTTGAAAGAGGCTGACCATCATGTTGATGTGACATATTCCATTGATGAAACGCAAGCCATGCTCAACACATACGAATACGACTTGATCATTCTCGATTGGGAATTTCCAGATGGCGCGGGCGTCGACCTTGTCGCTTCTTTTCGCAAGCAAGGTGGGTTGACGCCAATACTTTTACTAACTGGTAAGTCTTCGCCTCAGGACAAAGAGAAAGGTCTCGATGCCGGGGCTGATGATTATTTGACCAAGCCGTTCCATCCGACAGAACTTGCTGCGCGTCTGCGCGCACTGCTCCGGCGCCCACGCGTTATCGCCGGTGATGAACTCAAAATCGGCACACTTCTATTGAATACGGCATCGCGAAAAATAAGCCTGGACGGTAAAGAAGTAAAACTTCAGCCGATGGAAGTGGCAGTGCTCGAGTTTTTTATGCGCAATCCAGGTAAGCCGTATAGCCCAGAAAAAATAATCGAGCGTGTTTGGGAAACCACTACCGATGTTTCGTTGCAAGCGGTTTATTCGTGCATAAAGCGTCTGCGCAAGAAGCTCGACCGTCCGGACCATGAATCGATCTTCCGCACGGTGCCCGGCGCTGGCTATGAACTTTCGGCAAATTAGTTTAAGATTCGGCTCACCGCGAATTGCCGACTGTCTGGCGTTCTCAATCTCTACCATTTAATAATCAGCGCACGATGTCTACCAGGGTGCCAACAGACACTCTGTCAAAGAGGTCCACAACATCTTTATTGCTCATACGCACGCAGCCAAAACTAGCGCGAGTTCCCAGCTTTGATTCTGAGTTGGTGCCGTGAATGTAGATATATCGCGCGTGTGTATTAGCATTGTCACTATCAAGCCCGCTCAACCACATAATTCGCGTCTCCACAAAATCTGATGGATCGCCATCTTTGCCAAAGCGCCCGGTTGCTACACGGCTGACAAAAATTTCGCCTAAGGCCGCAGCATCTCCGATTTTCTCCGCAATGTAAAAGTGTCCCAGAGGAGTTTTGCGGCTGCCGGCGGCGCTGCCTTCGCCGAATTGCGAAGTTGATATTGTATAAGTGCGCAAAATGATACCATCATCGCGAATCAAATTGAGCTGTTGCGAATTAACGCTTACCCTGATGTGCAAATGCGCTTTGCCACTATATTTAAGACTCGCCAGAGCAATCCCAATAGCAATCAAAGAAACGACAAACAAAACCTGAATTATTCTATTTGTCCGAATTACCATAGCCCTGACCTGATGCACGTGGCTTCTTAAACTAACTCATAATATAGGACAATCGCGCGGACTCTAAGAATAACGCATGTTTAGGACAATCGCGACTCCTGGTACATAGTTAAATTAGTTAGCCAGAGGGAATGTATATGATGGTTTGCATGCAAGAACAGGAAAATGTACGCTCTCACTGAAGAATCACCAGAGCCAGCTAAGAAAGAACCGGGCGTTTTCGCCTTCGCAGTTGTGCGTAATGCGGAAATTTTTATATTATTGAGCCTCGTTGCCGGAATCGCTGCAGGGCTGCCATTGTTTGTCAAAGGTTCAGCAGCACTTCACCTGGACAAAGTGGATATTGAAGGCATACTCACAGTGCTCAATGCCATGGTCACAATTTTCGGATTGATGTTTCTCACCGGCTTCGGTCGAAACGGCAAGACATTGCTACAGCCACATATCAGCATGAGAGCAATACCAATAATCATTTTTGTCAACCTCATTCTTGCTGGAGCATCCGCTGGTTTTTTATTTCACGAAGCTCAATCAACTAATTGGAAAACAGTTGTCGGACAAGTGCAATCAATGACCGAAAAAGTCGTACAAACCAAGCACGGGTATATTCGCTATCCGATAATAACAGCGACCTACAAAGTAGAAAACAGAGATCTTGAGGCGACAATTCTCTGTGAAAGCACAGAGAATCCGACCTCCTCGAATAAGCAAGTTCTCCTTTTCTACAAACCGAGCAACCCGCACGAAGTGAGCCTGATTAAGGGACTTTCCGGACTGGCAACCGAGCTCGAATACTCTGTGATGGCCGCGCTTGCTATAGCTGTTGCCGCAACAATTAAATTGTTGGTCTGGCAAAAGGAACTTGCTCAAATTCAGCGCGAAAGCAAATCATCTCAACTTGGCACTAACGGACATAAGCCGAAATCGATTTCGGCACAGGCAGACGGCACGCACATTCGTCTATACGATCCGATTCCAGGAGCTGAACAACACGAAGTCATTTTGAAAGACCACAACGCGAATAATGAACATTAGGGGCTGGCTTTCGCAAAATGCTAAAATCAGATCCACAGGCCGGCTTACTGGATGTCTTTTCCCTGATTCCGAAGCTCCTTGCTCGCGCTTTCCCATAGGTCTAAGCACTCATCAGTTTCATGGCGTCACCGACAACGGTGTTACAAACCACCTGAGTCGACTGAGTTACATGTCCGACAACATTATATTGCTAAATATGGAACGCGAACAAAAAACAAAGAGAAAAATCGTTTGTATAAAAGCGCGTGGAACTGGTCATGACCTCGACGTGCATGATTTCCATATCGCCGACAACGGCATAAACATTTCGTGAACTGCAAATCAGTTAGCGCACAAACAGCATTAATCCGGCTTGAAAAACGGTACCTTTTTCTCAGTTTTAGATTTAGCCTCCGCCTCTGCTCTAGATTGCCTGTATTTTTCTTGAGCAACATAGAGCCCCGCGGACACTACCGCCAGAAGACCTACGCCAATACCAACCTTGCTCATCGTACTCATACCAGAGCGAAGCTCAGTTTTAGCGGCGAGATTTTCCTTAAACGCAGCAAACTCATCTGCAGGCATCGCCCCAGCTTTGTCTAGCATATCGTTGAAGGCACGGCGCTCATCGTCGTTTCTTGCAGTCTGCAAGAAGCGCGAGCGGGCACTGGTATCATGCACCGCTGCAATGAACGCTTCGCGGCTCTCAATACTGTCTCCAACACGCCCATAGTCTTGAACAATGCGCGATATATCTGCCATGCGCAACTTTGGCACTTCCTTACCTTGAGCATCGAATTGCTGTTGTGCCAGCTTTGTCGCCTGCTCTTCTTTGTGCCTGCCATATTGCTCAAAGTAGCGCTGCGTCGCATTAACAGAATCATCCGACGGGGAAATTGTAGTGCGAAGGCCATCATAAGTGAAACTGACATTTTGTTGGCGAGCTTTCGCTTCTGCAAGCGCGGCGCTAACGCGTTCTTCGGCGCTTGTTTCCGGCGGGAATTTCAGCTTCGGTTGTAACTTGTCAAAACTTACTTCATAACCCAAACGCGATTTCAAACCGTCAGCAGTAGCGCGCCAGGAATCAGCCTCACGCCGTCCGTTGTAAGACCGCAGCACATCTTGAGGCGAGTCTTCAGCTGAGACGTATGTCGTAACACCATCTTTCGACATCGCGACAGAAGCGCTCTTGGCTTTTGCTTCTGCGATCGCAGCTTCAGCGGCTTTGTCCAGAGGAGTGCTGGAACCTACTTTCATTTGATAGGAACTGAATTCGCCCTTCGAAATACTGTATTTAAGCTCATCTCGAAAAGCTTGCGCTTTTTGTTCAAGCTCCTGCCTGGCAGAATCTTGAACAGCTCGAGCGCTTGTCTTAGATTCAATAGCCCTTGTCACGTCGGCAACGCTATCTGTGCCTTTCGGGCTGCCACCATATTCGCCACCAATCCTATAGCTGATATCAGGCTGTCTGCCCTTTGCCTGAACACGAGCATCGCGCTCAGCAATGGTTGCCGCAGCAATTTTCTCGGCAGGCGTGCCCGGCTTAAAATCAAGACTGACGGAATTATATGATGTTTCGCCGACCGTATAGCCACCAGCATCAGCCCGTGCCTTTTCGGCTTGAAATTGAGCAAGCTTATCAGCAGTTTTTTCACCAGCACTTACGAATACCCGGTGACCATCATCATCAAAATAAAGCCCCTGATTCCTGGCTCTTGCTTCAGCAACCGCCGCTCGCACCTTGTCTTCAAGAGCAGTGCCTCTTCGAAAACTAATTTCACCGTCTTTCGAATACTCACTTTTCAAATTATCAACGGTATATTTGAGCCCCGAAAGATCGTGCCCTTCTTTTTGTAAGTCGCTGCCTCCAACAGCCTGCGCCTGATGAGCATCCCAGCGAGATTTATAGTCAGCCTGAGCCTGGGCCAGATCGGTTCTGGGCGAAACAGTCATTTTCACGCCGTCGTAGTTAAAGTTAACTTTGCTGTCGAGCGATGTAGCTTCTGCCACCGCTGCTCTAATTCTAGATTCGGGCGTTGTGTTTGCCGGAAAAAGAATTTCCGAATTTCCGGCGCTGCTATTGCTACCCTTCGCAAACTGATACCCGAGATCATCTCTCAAGCTATGCGCTTCTTCCCTCGCACTGGACCGATCAATAGCCTTTTTGAAATCTGCGATCTTACGATCTCTATTGGCATTTGCATCCACCGAAGTATATGACTCATCGCCAACCGTTATTGTAACGGTCTTCCCACGCGCTTTAGCCTCAGCTATGGCTGCATCGACAACCGAGTCAAGCTTAGCCTCAGCAGGCAAGCTTTTGAGCCGCAAGTCAACGCCGTTGTTGCTATACGGACTATCTTTCACAGAATATTTAAGCTCGCTGCGCAGGCTTTCGGCATTAACACCGGCACTTTTTCGAACTTCAGCGGCATCAACATTGCGCTTTTGTGCAGCATCAAAAGTCTTTTTTACTGCGTCAAAATTTGACTTGCTATCGACCATACCGATATAAGTTCCATCAAGACTCAGCGAAAAACTAGATCTCCTCGCTTGAGACTCGGCAATAGTTGCCTTGATCGCTTTTTCGGGATCAACTCCGTTGGGAAAACTGATCGAATTTACACCAAGCCCAATTTCGCGAATATTGTACGGCACGCCAGAGGCATTTCTGCGTTCTTGCAAATCAGCATATCGCTGCAAAACGTGATCGGGGCTGTCTGATTTGGAAATCGCAATTTGATCGCCATTGTGCAAAATATAAAATGCCCGTTCATCACGCGCCTGCATTTCCACCAGCGCCAATCTCAATTTATCTTGAAGAGAGACATTCGAATTTTTGAATTCGAGTGTTGCCGGCAAAGACGAATCACTCGGTTTGATCGAATACGTCCCAACTCGCTCTTTGACATCGCGGGCGGTGGCAGGCAGGTCGGATGAAGCTAACTGATCTCTGAATTTAACAAGTTCGCGCGCGCCTGGTACGGCAATGAGACCAACGAGGGAGGTCCCAGCGGCTGCCAGGGTCAGAGGATTATCAGAGTCAGAAGAAACATCTCGACCGCTGCTATGCATTTGCTTAAACAGCGAACTAGTCGCCCCAGCGTCAGTCACCATGAGTTGAGACAAATCTGCTTTAGCCGCGATGTCTGGGTTTGTGTCCCTGGCGCGATCTTTTAGCGAATTTGAATCTTGATCTGAGTCACCGTTTTTCATGCGTATTCTTCCGAAGCTAATACCTCTCATGATCACCTACCCAGATTGCGCCCGGACTACGCGCAGAGCCACAATTGACTGCAACCGTAGGAGCGCATTCGGTGAGAGACAGACACTATCTAGAGACAATTCAGCGCTATAAAGGACGGTTTTGGAAAGTCGAAGCATCACAAGTACCACAGGCAATGCAACGGGTAATACGACGGGCAATGCAACAGGCAATGCAACAGGCAATGCAACAGGCAATGCAAGGGCAATACGACGGGGAAAATTTGCAATAACGGGTTGCAGTAAAAGCGGGCAGGACGCCGCGCTCCCGAGGAGATTTGATTCACGGGCAGAGACCTAAAAAAAACTGCTCAGATTGAACTGAGCAGTTTTAAATAAGTATAAAATGCGTTAAAGAGTGGCTTTAGCTTAGTACGGTCTCGCGTTCGACAGCCACTGCCTGCGGTACCATGCGTGGGATGTGTTTAGGCACACTTGGTACGTATCTGGAATCGATCGATTCTTCGTGCATCCAGCTAACCATACCGAGAAACTTCATGAGGCGAATCGTCATCCACGCCGGATCGATCTCATAAGGCTTGAATCCACTTCTTGCCGAACCAGGAAAGGCGTGATGATTGTTGTGCCAGCCTTCACCTGCTGTAAGCAAGGCAACCCACCAGACATTGACGCTATCGTCGTCCGAGTGATAGTTCTTATAACCAAGCTTAGGAATATGGCAAACCACGTTCAGAAGTAGAGGCACTTGCTGCACGAGCAGACCTGCAGTCAAACTTGCAAGTCCGATTTGCCAACCGAAGCAAAGAAAAAGAACCAATCTAAAGCTCATGCCGATCTTGCAATTAAGCCAGTGCGCTTTGTGCCAATCGCCGCCCGCCTCAAGAAAACGATAAATCGGGTCTTTAATCAGGTCTTTCGCCTGAGTGTCTGGACTAATATAATCAGGATAATTTTTATGGAAGAACCAGCTGACATAAGCATTAAACCAGCCAATTTGGCGGGGTGAATGCGGGTCTGTCGACAAATCTGT
>Ga0182030_10014856_pt1 | contig 15310 bp, 18 predicted proteins | sample 812S3MmetaG_FD_121299 | JGI IMG/M metagenome (GOLD analysis project Ga0182030, IMG submission 121299) | Permafrost microbial communities from Stordalen Mire, Sweden - 812S3M metaG (Illumina Assembly) | ecosystem: Environmental > Terrestrial > Soil > Wetlands > Permafrost | place: Sweden... | reverse complement strand
GTCTTATGAAAAAATAGGTGATGAGATTTTTTCTGTTCCCGCGGATTAGAAGTCTCGAACAAAGACCTTAGATGGTTGTTCGAAAGGACTCCACCCCAGGTGAAATCCAGTATATTTTCTCTCCAGTTTCGTAATTACTCTCAACGTATTTTTCATCTCCAAGCCATTCATACCAAATTCCGATCTCGACACCGTCTTTGTAAGATCCTTGTTTTATCTTTTTCCCATCTAGATTCCATTTTATTAGTTGTCCATTTGCTTTTCCGTTAACATACTCAACAACACTAACGATTTGATTTAGTGAATCTGCTATCATTCTAGTGATTATCAGACCGTTGACTTCCCCATTCTTAAAAGGATACTCCACATAGCGAAATTCCCCTGTATTATTGGTGATTGTCAAAATTTCTTGGTCAAATATTTTTGCAACTTCGCTTCTAACTTTTACGGTATGAATTCGTTTGAGAAGATCGTCAATCAAGAGAGGATAAAGTTTTACAAAGTTCTTGGCATCTTCGAACTTAACAAATCCTGAAAAAATCACTCTCAAGAATTCCATTTCATCAATTGATGAAATACCTTTTGGCTTAAAACTTACCCGTAGAGCCAAACCCTCCAACACGTTCCGTTTTTGGAAGCTCAGAAACTTCTTTAATTTGTGGGAAAGAAATTTTTTCGATAACCAGCTGAGCTACCCTTTCACCCTTATTTACAAAATAGTCCTTGTCACCATGGTTGAACAACATTACAGAAAGGGAACCTGTAAAATCACGTGATCAGCATCACTGATAGACAAAAACTTGTCATCAGAAATTCTATCACGCGCCGTCTTCATCAACAATCGCGGCGGGAGTTGATGTTCGAGAGGCCTGAAGAAACTTCTCTTCAGGAAAGGGTTTTCGAGGATCAAATGATAACTGTTCTGGAAGGAATTCAGAATTTGAATTTGAGATTTTCTAGAATCGAGATGCGAATGGGTCAATTTGACTCCGCTCTCGGGAAGGTCGACATGGAAGTCGGGAGATTAGAAGGTAAAATACAGGAGGAAATTATCGATTTAGATAATGAAATTAAAGAACAAAATGTTAACATCGAAGAACTTAAAAAATCACTCAGGAAAAAACCATTTAATCTTTTGCGAATGATTCGTTTTGATGGGGGAACTAAATGGTAAATATATATGTTCTTAGACATTAACATGGGCGGAGCCTGGAATATGAATGAGATTATTGCCAAAAACAAAATTCATGATGGTAGTTTGAAGGATTTGGAGAAAAAAGGTGTCAACTACACCGTTTACAACAATTGGATCAAATCATTGGTCTTCGAGGAAGAAGACATTGAAAAGACTCTGGAAAAAATCCGAAATTTTCACAGTATCGGGTTTGTTGAAATTGTGCAAAGAGAAATCGTCGTAAGATTAATCAAACTCGGTTGGAAGGCTAAAACCGTCAAGAGAAAGATTAAGTGTGGAACGCAATCTACGCTTATTACTGAGTTCGACTGCGACCACATTCTTTTTGATGGATTTTGTTTTGTATGTTTAAGGATTTTTCTACAAAATCCGGAGAAGTTTAATAAAAAATTACACAAATGTGAGAACGAGTGGAAATACCCGGTTTTAATCGTCAATTTATAATCTATTCTCCTTCTTTTTCCTTAAGGTGATTATTTTCCTATTGAACCGTGAATAATTTTATGTTTCATACACAAAAATTTTTCTTATAATTGAAAAATGGAAATGTCTCCAAGAACGACGGACTACATTAACAAGAAATCTCCGAACTATATTGAACGATCCCCCTACATGGGAAAGACCGGAAGCAATATCGACGGCACTCATGCTTCTCACAGATTTAGCGTCGGACTTGCCAACGTCATTTCGACCAATCATGAGGATCTATTGCTCTCAAAAGACGAGAAAATAGTCATATCAGAAGAGCTCAACAACAAGAAAAATCTTCGAATCAAATTAGCCTCTACGAATTTGAACGACGATGAGGAAAATGACGGCAAAATTGCGAAGTGTATATGTAAAGGTGGCTCTCTCAGCACTGACAGTGAAAAAAGACGTCTTGCACAAGCGATGGAAGGAGCAAAAACTCTAACGAATAAGATTTTTATCGGTGTTTTGGAAAAAGTGAGAATCTACGATGAGGAAACGAAAGGATATAAGACCGCGAAAAAATTCTTCCTCTCTGCGAAATAAGTATAAATTCTACTCAAGAATTCTTGAGGAAACAATTCCATTTAATATTCTGGAAGCTCTTCGGCCTCTCTCAATCTATTGACTCCCGCGATAAGTTTTTCAAAAAGAGGTTTCAGTTGATGAGCTGTGCTCGCCACAGAGTGATCAGCGGAGCTCGCCACAGAGTGTTCAACATGTAGTAGTTCTAAGAGTTTGGTAACCTCATCGATTGAGGGAAAATAATGTATTGATGAGTTCCGCTTTTCGTAAAAATCGATTGATAGTCTCTTCCACTCTTTGTCCGTCAATCCATATAAAGACAAAGCATTGTCTCGAATTTTGGAGTGATTATTTTTGTCCCTTACGAAATCTCTCCATCTGTCAGAGGATCTAGTTACGTTTTCTCCACACACGGTCATAATCTGACGGCGGGCTTCTTCGATCCAGGCCCCGAGCCCTGAGTAAATCTCTTTATCCTCCAAACGTTTTAATCTCATTTTTACATCTGCATTTTCCTCTAAAAGCTTTGCTAATCTGTTCTTTAGGTCATCTAGTTCGCTAATCAACTGATTCTTTTGTAATTGAAGTTCCGAATAAAGTTTTCTCAACTCGCTTATAACATTTTCCGAAACTTTGAGTTTATAAAGAATTTTATTTAGTTCTCCACATGCATTGAAGAAACTATAAGCAAGTGTATAGACCAAGTCACTAACTTCTACTGGTGGTTCTGGATGGATTCTAACTTGTAATTTCTTCTCTCCCGGCAAATTTACATGAAAAGCACTAACCAAGTATCCCTGAACATTTATTGGATCTGGAACCTTGTCATTCTCTGTTGTAGTTATTTGATTCGACATTTTTAAATAGTAAAGTATTTCCTTTAATGATATTATTAATTGGATAGAGAATTTCAACGACCATTCGATTATAAATTAAGATAATTTCCTAAACTAAATGTCTAGGTAAACTGCTAAATTTTTTCATGGTTTTAGTGAGAGGTCATAAATTATAACTTCTCTCAAAATGGATCATTTTCCATCTGTCATTGATAAATTCCAAAAGTATGGAGACGATGTTTTTGATTCATATTATCGGAGTCCTGTCAAAGATGGCACAGTGGAGCATCTTTTAACTTACAAGGACGGAGATGCAACCTTTGCGTTGTCTATCATGTCGAATGATCCTTATACTCTTCGAGGACCGTTTCCTTTCACTCAAAGTTTGGAGGGTTATCAAATTTTTGCGAGTAAAATGACATTTTATGATATGATTAACAAAAGCGGTCTATTTACAACTAATGAGTTAGTTACAGAAATTCTTGAATTGCAGGATGAGAATGTGCGTCTCAGGTCGGAAAGAGATGAAAAACGAAAAAATCTGAAAGAAAATAATACCAAAATGGATGAAATAAAATCAGAATTGGAAAAACTAAAAGAGAAAACCCTTGAAATGAGGGAGGAATTCGTCAAGAGAGACCAAGAAAACAACAACAAAATCAACGAATTGAAAGAAGAACTCGTCAGAAAAAGTCAAGAACTTGTCGACAAAGAGCAAGAAGGTAATAAGAAAAACAATGAAATGAAAGAAGAAGGAAACAACAAAGTCATCGAATTGAAGGAAGAACTTATCGAAAATGAGAAATATTACAAAGAAAAAATTGATAGTTTGAAGGATGATCACTACAGGGATATAGGAAGACTTTGTAAACAACGAGGAGCGGATTTTCCCCCTCAGCAGCAGATGGTAATTGAGTATCCCAGGATTGTAGAGACTCCAGACCCACCATCTCGTGCACCTTTGCTTCGGAAAAGATTATTCGACTACCCTCAAATGGTTTTCGCTATAATTATTTGTGTCGGATTTGCTTACTATCACTTCAACAAATGATTCAGTAAAGTACTCAAGAATTCTTGAGTAAAGTTTCCAATGATTATTTCCACTTCCAAGTAATCGCCGGAGTGAGAATTAGACTGTAAGCGAATGCTACGAGAGTAATGGCTAAATAACCTTGTATTCTAGAGGTCAAGTAGTGCGTCCCCCAAAACGTCCCGACTAAAACCAATCCCAAAACTACTCTCTTTAGCATGAGAATTCCTCTTTTTCTAAAAGCAACATTTTCCTGCTGAATTAGGGACGCTTCAGGAGTCTCCAGTACTTCCATTTTTAGAAAGTAAACCTTACTCGCGAGATTGAAAACACTAGACAGTCTATCCGGCAGCTTTTAACAATTTGGGGAAGACTGTCTCTTTATTTCGTTGTCTGAGTCATATAGAAATTTTCCTCAAAATGGCGTCAAGACCTAAAAGAAAGACTATTCCGAAGGTTGTCAGAAATGAAGTTTGGAACAAACACTTTGTTGAACTTAACGGAAAGTGTCATTGTTGCAAGAAAGTAATCTCAGTATTCGATTTCGAAGCTGGTCACATCGTTTCCGTTGCTGAAGGAGGTTCCGATGATGTTTCCAACTTCCATCCCCTCTGCTCTACCTGTAATAAGAGTATGGGCGCTCAAAATATGGATGATTTTATTTCCTCCTACTTTAGTTCGAAGAAGGAAGACCAAAGCGAGGTCATCAAACTGAAGGAAAAGATTGCAGAGAATGGAGAAAAGGAACTCCAAAAGAACCTCGAAAAACTGGAAGATGAATTTGAGGAAAAGAAGGAAAAACTTATCGAGGACTCTATGAATAAAGTTCAAAAAGAGCAACAACTTGCCGAGAAAAACTGGAGAGAGAAAAATTCAGCTAAAGTCGCGAAAGTAGAACCGAAAGGTAAGTATGTAGAGAAGGCTTTGAAAATCAAGAGTAATCGATTGAAGACGATTTGCGATAACATCGCAGAAGAACGATCTCCAATTAGGGTTAGAGTCGTTCCAAGCGAAAATAGATGCCAAGATTCAGTTTTTCACTTGACCAGTGCTCAAATTCAACAGCTCGGAGACTTGAAAGCTGAGTGTACGATAATTCTAGACTCTGAGCAGGTCAAATATATAAAAGATCTCAATTTCACGTCGAATGGATACATTTCAAAACTTCATTCAATCCTCAATGCTGAAGATTCTGATGATCCAGATGAATTAGAAGTGAAACTCCCAGGGACAAAATCTCCAGAAACGAAGTTCCAGGGGCCTTTGGCTCCAGAAACGAAGTTCCAGGGGCCTTTGGCTCCAGAAACGAAGTTCCAGGGGCCTTTGGCTCCAGAAACGAAGTTCCAGGGTCCTTTGGCCCCAGAAGTCCAAGGAGCTTCTCTCAAAGTTCCAAAGAATGTTGTATCAAAACCAACGACGATTCCAGACTTTTTCTCTGCTTATGCTGCTCTCTGTCAAATCAAGGATTACAAGGATTTTGTTGCTTTTGTGAGTAATAGCGGAGGAAGTCAAAAGGAAGCGAGTATCCGGTCATTTTGGAAGGGTAAGTTTCCTGACGGAACTGTCAACTAATAGAACTAAAAACTCAAGAATTCTTGAGTAAATCATTGTATCAGAAAGAGAACCATTTATAAAAAGCTTTCATCGGAGTATCCTCACCTTTGAGTTCTTGAATCTCTTCCCTCAAGGACTGGATAATTTTTTGCAGGGCTTCGTCAGATTTCTTCTTCTCAACAGCGAGTTCGTTATATTTTTGAAGCCAGTATGAAGCGCCCTGGGTATCATTTTCGTCGAAGTCCGGCATTTGTATCTAATAAAAGTTTTTGATAGAGTTTTTAGGTAGTGAAAAGACGATTCCAACTTCTATGTAAGGAACTGTTTTGTGGGCAGTCTATCCGAGAGTCAACAGAAGTCCCGGAGTTTCCAACAATTAAAATGGAAGATCCAATTATCAAAATCAACGTCGGCGGGAAACTCTTTTCCACCTACAGATCTACCCTCTGTTCCAAGCCTGGAACCTTTCTCTCCCAGAAATTTGCACATCCAGATTTTTTCAAAGAAACCAAGGATTTCTTCCTCGATAGGGATCCATTAATCTTTGGGATCGTCCTCAATTACTACAGAACGGGAATTTTGCTTCTCCCTCCCAAGACTAAACTAAGATTATTCTATCATGAACTTGATTTCTACGGCATCGATCATAAGGAAAGTCTCCCGGATGTGGTGACTAATGAAACCCGTTCCGGGAATGAACAATCCTTTGAAAGGCCAAAGTGGAAAGAGGAGTACGATCTCTACGTCGAAATCTTTTTAAGATATTTCAGCGCAGAAGTTGGTTACAGTGGAAGATTTGTAGTTCCCTTTAAATTCACTTTCCATGGTTGGACTCTCGGAAACAAATATGTCTGGAAAGACGGCAAGAGGAATATGTTCCTGAACATCGATATGGGTGGAGCCTGGAATTTGAATGAAGCTGTCATCAAAAGCAAAATACACGATGGTAGTTTGAAAGAGCCTGAAAAATTCAGCGATGGTAGAGCTTACAGTGATTGGATCAAATCACTAGTTTTCGAAGAGAAGGAGGTCGATGAAATCTTTGATAATGTCAAAAAATTCCATGACATCGGATTTGTTGAAGTTGTGCAAAAAGAAATTGTTGTAAGATTAATTAAACTCGGTTGGAAGGCAAAAATTATCAGGGATAAGGTTAAATGTCGAGAACATGCTACTCTAATCACCAAATTCGACAACGATCACATTCTTTTTGATGTTCTTTGCTATGCATGTCTGAGTGTTTTCCTGCAGGATCCGAAGAAGTTTAACAAGAATCCTCGCGAATGCAGTACTGAGTGGGAATTGCCGGTTCTAACTGCTAATCTATAGATTACGTCATATTTTTTGTCAGAAATTTCTGACAAAACGAATCAGCGCTCAACGTCGTCTCTTTTCAAGGTAATCGTGGATACGGCCTATTAGGGCCTGATTTTCCATGAATATCTTGGCAGAATTAGGCTCTCTAGTTACCATGAGCAAATCTTGGAAAGTCTGCAACTCGTCGTGGAAAGCTTTTTGGAAGGGATCATCTCTAATGAGAGAACATATTACAAGCACTGCGTGGATGAGAGTCGCCCAAGTTTCTTTAAGCTGTTGCTCGAATGTTGCTCGAGCTTCTGGTGTGAAAACGAACAACGAATCAGGGACATCAATATCGGAAACATCTGGAAGAGACGTCATTTTTAATCTCCGCCCAACCGAGTGTTGCTGCAAGGAGATGGGAAGGCATCATACCCAATTAATTACTCAAAAAATGGAAGAACTTCTAAGCCTATCTAAATTCCAGAACGATGGTCACTCTTATGTTCTATGCACATCCTGATCTCGAATCCGATTTCGACGAACTAATCCTGCCAACTTCAATTTCGCTCATCAAAAAGTTAAAAATAACAGACCAAGGAAGAGTGGATAATGAGATCAAAACCTTAGCCGAGGAAGAAAGAAAATTGAATCCGCTACCAATTACTCTCCCGATTGACTTTGCCGAAACTGTCGTTAGAGGTCTGATTCCTAGCTTTATGTCATTGTTCGACGGCCTCCTCCCGAATCCCGAAATTCCCGGAATATCCAACGGAAGATATCTGGAAATGTGGGTAAAAATGCCGGTCGAATCTTCTCTTGCTCAGTATTACATGACTGACCATCCTTTGTGAGATGTATTCTCTTTTTTTGGAAATTTTTCCAAAAAAAGATCTCCTGAGGTAGAATTCGTTCGAAAGAATTTCAAGCAAGAAACCTTCCTAAAGGTTTTCTAAACATAAACAAAGATCCAGAAATTTTTGGGTAAAAATGGAATCTCTCCATGAAAAAACAAAGAATCTATTTGCACATTTATATTTCTTTTGTGCCACATCTCTGTTCTTCAATTCTCTCTTTGTCTACTTTGTGGGAGTCAAAACTCTTCTATTCAATTTGAACATTATGGCCACTTTGCAAATCTTGGTGACTTGTAGCAATGACCCCTCATTAGTCGCTATGATTGGAGAAATATTTCAAAATTTTTTACCGGAGTCTATATTAAAACTTCTGGAGCGTTTTGCCATCCACTGGTTATCTCTCCAAAACTGTGTGATACATTTCGTAGACGTTGTAAAACACAATATCAAATATCTAATCATCGGATAATTAAGGTGGTCTTCTTCATAAATATTTTTTATTCATAAGCGGTGGAGCCACTGGAGCCACTGTTGGAAGCACAGGTCCATTGGAAATTTTCTTTGACACTTTATCAAATGCGGGAGTAGATCCGCAGAATGGGGGGAAGTACATACCTATGTTACTCTGGGTCAGGAAGATCGTGAAAATTTTGTGATATCAGTTGTTTCTCTTGGAGAATTAAAGAGGAAAGGATTTGAAAGATACGCAATAATGAAGAATTGTTACGAAGCGACTTTGTTCAGAGCTTTTTCCAAGTTTTTGTAGGCTTTGATACAAATCTGTCCAAAATTACCACACATTTTCATTCTGTAACCTTGGTCTGTTAAATAATCATCTGGAAGGAATTCAAAGAACTCATTGGCATCCGGATCGGAATCTCGATAATCTTGATGCTGTTCGCTAATTTCGTCTGGCTCACCACATTGTTCAAAACCATAAGTATATCCTAAAGATTCGTAATAACTCGCAACAGCATCGTTAGCCGCGTCGACATAAACAGCAGGAAACCCCGCATTGAAGAGATACTGATGTGTGATACAGAGTAAAAACGATCCGAGAGACACCGGTTCCTTCTTCGAACAGACAAGGTTGATGAAACCCGATCGAGTTTTAACATCATAACTGAAGAGAATAAAAGCTTGCACAGCGTTTTCCAAGAAAATCACGATAATGATGTCAGACTTCTTGAAGGCATCAGGGAGATAATCTTGGAAGATATTTCCCCTGCAAGTCTCATTGAAACTTTGATTGATTCCATTAAATATGACTTGCTTATTTTCTGGTGAAATTTCAGCGGTGTGGAAAATCTGGAGTCTTAGCCCCAGAAATGTCAATTGATCGACCTCAGGACCGATAAAGCTTAGCAAATTTGCCATTCTTTCAGCGCTTGACGCCACAAATTCTGAGATATCCATTAGGTAGTCTACTGCCAGAAACAAAATTCCTTATTTAAAATATTTGAAAAGAATTATTGATTTTGTTTAGAATCATGAACCTTAAAACGGATCTACCCAACGGGGTCCAGATATCAACTGTATCCGTTCCCGATGTCGGATTAGGTTACCGTTTCGAGACGATGGTGTTTGGTGCCATTGAAGATGATGTGAGTCGTTACCACTCCCAAAATGATGCCCAAAAGGGTCATGAAGCAATGATAAAGAAATGGGAAACGTGGAATCCACCGAACGGAGAAGTTAAGAAATTCGATCCAATGGATGATCAGCTTTGCTGGCCACGAAGTGATCTTAACGAAGCACTTACAGCAGCGGGAATGAAACCCATCACTAAGTAATCAGTAGACTAAAAACTATGACAATCGTCATGGATTTCCGAGAATTGGGTAGACCTCCTGTTTTTTAGTTTCTGTTTTTGAAACTGAGTAGAAAAAAGATGGAGGATTCCCGCCTATTGGTTGTGACAGTCGAAGATCAGGAAAATCCCACTCTGGTGTTTGTTCCGGAAAGTCTATGGGAAGAGAAATTAGATCGCTTGGCAAGTCTTCCACCCGTTTCGAGAGCTGATGCACGGAATTTCAATGATTTCCTTGATAATCAGGTTGCCATTGCAACGTTTAGCGCACTCATTGGTAAAGACGAGCTAGTGATTCACGTTCCAAAGAGAATCGCAAAGTCTCTAAGCGATGCTGAAATTTTAATCGGATCGCGTTTGCCGAAAATCTTGAGAGTTTCCACAGATGAAAATCCAGAAGATGACACTTCTTACCAAATTTACTTGGATTCCAACATTAAAGGAATTCGAATTGTTACACCCGGTTCTACAGAGAGGTCTTCATCCGCAAGGCAAGGGCCAGTCGAGCTATCAACAATAGAAATTGGTCCATTCAAAATTTCAAATGTTCGTTACCTGTATTTTGACGGTTTGCGAATTAATCCGGATCTAAACAAGCAAATTATTAAGACAATCAACGAGAAATTTCCCTAGTGTCAGACTGCCTTTAAAAATTTTTGTTATTTTGTCAACAACTAATTAAAAATGACTCACTGGGATGATCTGCTGTCCGGAATTTCGGACAACATAGATAAACAGAAATCTAACTTGGAAAATATTGAAAAAAGAGAGGAGTTACTCCTAGATGCATTAAAAGATCCATTCGTCAAAGAAAATGAGGTTCACACCCACCTTGGAGAGATCCTTCTCGTCAAAAATTCGACAATCGATAAAATCTTCCACCTGGAGAGAGTATTACAGATTGAAAGAACTGTCGATGGCTATGAAACGCTTGCACGGGAACAAGACATTTCAATCGAGAAAATCCCGAGTGTTAGAATAATTAAACCTCAGCTGATTGGAAATGAGACTAAAGTCCCAACCCCGTTGACGAACATCAAAAAAGAGAAAACATTGGAATTCAAATCACCCATTAGTGGTATGAAACTGTTTGGAGAGATTTTGGTATTCATCCAACCCTCAAAAGTTATCGAAATAAATGTCAAAACAGGAATTCAAGTTGAATATCCACGTAAATTAGGCCTTTATGCTTCCGATATTCACACCTTGGGATTTATAGCCCATTTCGATGGACCATTCATTTGTATTGAAAACTACAGGGAGCCAGGCGTTCCGGAGCAAAGAATTCCAGTTCTCCCAGGTATGAGATCTTTCGAATTCTTCGAGGAAGACAAAATTTTGTTCCTTTCAGACCGAAAAGGCATTTGTTGTACCAACCTTCGGGGAGACAAGCTCTGGGAATATACACGGGGCTCGACGGTTCGTTATCTCTCGGTCACTGCTAGGAACGAAATCTTCGTTAGATTCGATAAGAACGTGGGAATAATTCTCAGCAAAGAAGGAAAAATTCTGCAAGAGAAACTTAAATTGTACGAACCCATCTTTTTGTCGGACGGAAGCATAATCGATGGTAAATTTCATCTGATTGAACTCATTGATGGAGAAATCACAAGATACAAAAGTGAAATTACGGGAGGATACGGAATCCTTGAGTTCGAAAATCAGATCATAAAAGACTGTGGGACCTCAATAACATTTTATTCGAGGAATTAATAAGCGTCCAAGCTTACTCAAGAATTCTTGAGTGGAAAAATTAGTTAACACAATAATTCGAAAATCTTCTCTGGTTGTTTTCGGTAAGGGAGAACTACACTCCGAATGACATGCGCGACTGAGTATTCAAATTCCTTTATTTTCTTGTCAATTGGTAATTCTACCCCGGTATAAAACCTGTAAATACGTTCAAATTGATATTGATCGCAGTTTTTCAGTTCGATTTGGTGATCTATTCTCCCAGGGCGGACCAACACTTTATCAATTTTTGATACATCATTGCTCGTAAAAATAACAACACAGCCATTTAGATGACTCGTTCCGTCCATTATTTCCAGGAATTGAGTCAATCGACTCTGAGAATTCGCTTCGACTTGAATCTTTGTCTTCTTATCCTCTGATGTGACAACTTGAGGATTAGTAAGGTAAGAATCGATGACGCGATCAACTTCATCAACCATCACAACAGAGTGTTCGATCTGAAATTCTTTGTCAATCATGTTTTCGTCCATTTTGGCAATATTAATTCGATGAAAATTTAATCCAAAATGGTTGGCAATAGCTTCTCCCAAACTACTTTTTCCATTGCCAAAAGGACCATGGAACAGGAAACCAATTTTATGGGGAATTTGAAGTCTCCTGTATTCATCCTCCTCATCGACCCAACCCTCGATAAGCTTTCTGATGATCTGATTCTCTTCCGAAAGGAAAATATGCTCAAAATTTCTTCTTACCGTTGGGTCAATATTTCTTTGATTGATTCCATCAGTGCTGTAGAAGGCTCCCATAAGCTCTGTGCATGCCAATTCCCAGTTTTCGATGATCATAAATAGAGATTTAATTGAATCCTCGTCCCCTGCCTCAACTTTGAGGATCTTTTCTTCCACACTGAATCTAAAATTTCTCCCAATCACTGTTCTAACATCGTTTTCGAAATATTTCGGAAGGTCTTTAAAATCTTCTCTTGTGAAAGTTCTGATAAGTGTATTTTTCCCCGGTAAGAATTTTGGTCTCCGAACGTGGACTCCTTTGATGATTACATTATTCGTTGTTGCCGAACGACACACTCCGTGATTAAAGAGACCGGAAAGAAATTTACGAAAAAATCTCACTTCGTAATCGTTTTCGAAGGATGCACTCACGGGCAATGAGTGAGAAAAAGGATATTCGAGCAATTTTTTCTTCTCCTGAAGATAAGTTAGAAAACGAAAGATTAGTGGAAGAATTACTGGCAATAGAGAGATAAATAACACCTTCGGAGAACGACCTCTAACCATAGCCAGGGCTGGAAGGATTACCGAGAGGTTATTCTGTAGTGCGGATAAAACCTCATCGCCGGTTATCTTCGGCTTTTGCACTTCCATTTGAAGAAATCTGACTCCTCAGTGGTGGTAAAATATCTCCTTGACAGACTGCCTCAAAATTTCCGCATCTCCAAAGCTTCTCGGAAAAATAAAATATGGATTTTCTCAAGGGAACGACTCATTGGTGCGAGTGCATCGATGCCAGAATCGTTGATGGAAAGATTGTATATACTCCTTTCAGCGGTTCTCGAGGATATATAGGCCCGGGGAATAACCCTTCTCACGAAGAGATTCTCGAAAGAGAGAAGAAGAGTGGCGAAGTCCTTTGTGCAGTCGTTTATTCGAATGAAGAGGTTCCTAAGGATTACTTTGTCATTTCCAAATCCGAGAATCGAACTAATAAGATTCGTCCCGAGTTCCTCCAGCAAAAACTTGAGATCGAGAAGAGAAATGAAGAAAAACTAGACAAGTTCAATAAGGAAGAAGCAAAAATCATCGAAATTATGAATGAAACTGCTGATAAAATCTCGTTTTTTGTCGGTCTAACAGGAGAACAGGTTTACGACTCTGTCATCGGAGATGGCGAGTATCCAATTAGAAAAGATCGACAAGCAGAATTCGAGCCTGAAATCATTCCGGAGGAATTTTACGAGCGAATGGTTACACTCAAGATTTTGTTTCCATGGAACAGTTCCGAAGCAGAATTTATTAGAGAGAATTTCAAGCAACAGGCCTTCCTACACGTATTTTAGGTCCTTAAAAGACAACGACTCAAGAATTCTTGAGTAAATAATAACCTGATCATTGATAGAGGTAATAAAGAAACAACAAATCTTTTTTCGACCAGTAAAGGAATGGATTATCGAAAACTTTATTTTGCAGAGCCCGAAGAAAGAGATGAAATTGCGGAAGATGCTATTCAAGCTCGAAATCAGGCTATTAGAACCGTTATCGAAGAAACATTAAGACTCAATGCAACGAAGGAGATATACTATCCAGAGGAAATTAATGGCCTCTGTCGTGCGAGTTATTGGATAGGAGATTATAATTCTATTGCTCCAGGAAAACGAATTCTCCTCTTAGGAGAAAAACACAGGAAGATCAAATCCCCGAATGTTCTAGATCTTCTGAATTTTTATACGGAACAAACACCTGTATTCTTGGATATCTTCGTTGAACAATCTATAAAAAGTTTGCCAAAAGAAGAATTAACTGATAATTTGCTTAACGCAGTTCGACGGGAATTTTCTGAAAAGTGTAATCGAGAGAATCTCCCTTTTCGATACCATAGATTCGACGTTAGGAATCTTTTTACCCCCGACAGAGCAAAGGACCTCATTGAATCGAATGAAAATTTTCAAAAAGAGATCACTAAACCGAATGGATTTATTTTATTTCTAAAAAATGAGTCCAATCGTAATTCACACATTAAAAAAGAAAGGACAAAAGTTATTAATTTTCTGAAAAAGAGAATCGAAGATTTTATCATAGATGAATTTCAGTCTATCTATGATAAAATCATTGAAAACCATGCTCTTGAACAAGAAGAACATAAAAAAACAGTCATTAAAGATATCAAGGGAATATCATCTGAGGAACTCCGTCTTGATTTTGACTTATCCGGGAGAGAAGATGACTTCGACGAAGAAAAATTCAGAGAAGAACTCCTTCAGGAAACCGTTGAAAGTATTGCACAAAACCCAGTAATCAGCAAAAAGACCTTCGAAAGCTTTCTACTGGGAGAATGGGGTGAAGATTTAGAAATGGAATCTATATTACACGAAGTTATCAACGAAATTCTTGTTCTTTTAACAGATTGGTATTGTCTCCTTCGTCTTTTCAAAACATTTAACTCTGAAATTCATCCAAATGACTCGAAGAACTGTATTATTTATGGGGGTGATGATCATATTCGACGTTATGAGAGTTTCTTCTCTCAAAATGGTTTTATTAAGGAATATGAATCTGTCAAAGAAAATTGTGGCAAAATTACTCTTCCAGAAACTCCTCCGCTCTTTGAGATTTAATTAGAGACTCAGTTACTCAAGAATTCTTGAGTAAATTTATTCTTCTAACCAAAGTAGAATACGTTAGGATGTTGATCTCGCGAGACCGTTCCAGGAACAACTCCTTTTTCGAAAGTGATTTTGTATCTAAAAGTGCATGTCACATAGTTCGTGAAACTGAAAGTTCCCTCATGCAGCGATAAGATCACAATTTCGCTCGACATACAACCAATTGAAGTCTTTTTGCCGCGATTTTCCACCTCTGTATAGCTGATTTTCAAACACACTTCATCATATTTGTTGTTCTCGACGACAAATGTTCCACCCCAACATCCGTGAACATTTTGGCCAGCTCCACTACAGAATTTAGCCACGTCGTTAGAAAGATCGAGTGAATGGATGTAGTCAAAACGATGAGGATTAGCTCGCAACTGGGCATTTTTCAGCATCTCCGGATCGATTTTGACTTCTTGAACACCGTGTTCGGAGATATACAGTTCCGAATAGAGAACTTTCTCCGAAACAAAGTTACGATCAAAAACGAAGCATTTTCGAAAATGATACCTGGAGTTAGGGAACTCGAAAGTGCATTCCCCCAATGTGTCTAGTAGACGTATTTTCTGTCCACCAATGTCTATACACTCTTCTTCGAATTTGATTTCGAGTTCTCCGACCGGAGTTGGTTCCTTTTTGACAATTATTTCTCTCGGAGG
>Ga0182030_10014852_pt1 | contig 15312 bp, 18 predicted proteins | sample 812S3MmetaG_FD_121299 | JGI IMG/M metagenome (GOLD analysis project Ga0182030, IMG submission 121299) | Permafrost microbial communities from Stordalen Mire, Sweden - 812S3M metaG (Illumina Assembly) | ecosystem: Environmental > Terrestrial > Soil > Wetlands > Permafrost | place: Sweden... | reverse complement strand
AGTGTTTCCAACTGCGGCTGGTCATTCTCAACGAGAAGAACTGGGACGTTTCTCGTCTTCGTTGAATTGATTCGATAACTGGGGAAGGGCGGCGAAAACACTTTGTTTCCGCTCTTCGCTTTTGTGTAATATTTAACCGAAAATACTTTAAATAGGTAATCAATCGTCGAAAAAATTGCTACTCAACTAGCCACAGGCTAGCAATGCAACAAAATCTGTTGCATTGCTAGCTGCGAATGTGAGGGCTAGAGGTTCGAGGACACCTTTACTTAAATGTCGTTGTAGCCAATCTCGTAGGGATCCATATTGTCGTAGGTTCTCGCTGGCCACTGATTATCCGCCATGACGTAAACTTTGTCGTTGACTACTGTCATGCGTTTACCCAGTACTTCACCGGTGTGTGCCTCGACCAGCGTGCCGTCTTCCATCAGGCGAACGCGGCGTTCTTTGAGCGCCTGGATAAAGCGATCAGCGTCGCCGCGATTGGTCAATTCGATAGTGACACGTCTGGTATTTTCCAGCGTGATGATTTTTCGATCCGCATTTTCAGTCATCGGCTAATCTTGCTTTCTTTGATTCGGTTGAAATTCGGGGCGCACCGTGACTGTTCAGGCGCAACCCGATTTTTTGTTGCTCTTGTGAGCGCGGCTCAGACAGCCGAAATGCTGTGGACCATGTGATGATAGTCCAGGCGACTGAGCTGTGACATCACCTCGACGGTAAGACCTTCGTTGCCGATCACGTCATGGCAGATGATGGTGAAAGCGTAATAAGGTCTACGCGCTGCGCAAAAGCGTCAAGAGCTTTTGCGAGTAGTTTTTGACAGCCGCAGCGTCGTTTTTCCACCAAGGATCAAGCAGAGCGTACGCCAGTTCCGTCGCCATCCAGGCGATGCTGTCGATGTGTTTATTCACTTCGGCATCGCTCATTCTGCTGACTGAACTCTGGGTTACCGCGGCAAGAGTGCGCCACTCCGTCATGCCTTCGGCGGAGCGAGGAGCTGAACCTTCGCTGACGAGAATGCCGTCTGTGGTTTTGTGCAACGCTTCTCGCCAGGACTCAACACTGGTGCTCTTTTGCTCGGTCAGCTGGCGGACCAGGTTGACCGCCTCTATTTGCTCTTCGGTCAGGTATTGTGCCTTCGCAGGAAAAGCCTGAGCGAATTTGAAGCACCCAAGCTGGCGCGAGACATCGCCGAGTTCAGCTCCTGGGCGAATGCTCTCGATGAAGGCACGTGCCCACGCGAGTTTCGCCGATTGCGAAAGCAAGGTCTCCTCGAAATCGCTTGCCTGTCTGACAAGCGATGCCGGAATTCCCATGGTTGGGCCATCTGTTTGCGTTCTGGGTGGCAGCAGATCGTTGATATAACTGCCGGTGGTGCGCGCGGCGCCCTGGCGATTGGCGGACTTCATCTGCAGCACGCTGAACACGTTCACAGCAGGTATTGGACCGAGGGATTGGAGAAGTTTCGATTTTAATTCGGGTCGACCATCGAATGCAGACATATGTGCTCCTTATTTTTTCAGCTTGCCAACGATGGCCATTTCGCCTGACCGGTCTTCTTCCAGCTCTTCGGCTGTAAGCCGAGCAATCAGGGTGGGCGAGCCGGCCATGCTAGCGATCTGCCGATTCGCGGCTGCGATGGCGTCCGGAAACTTCAGGGCGATTGCCTCAAATTTTTCGTCTTTTCCCACTGTCACCGGAGCCGCAGTAGGTGCAAGATCTTCATGCGTTTTCATTGTTGTTCTCCTGGTTGAGTTTTCACTTGTCGTGGAGAGGTCGTCCCACAACTTTCACTGTTAGTCGGTGTCGCGTGGCTGCGTCTGACGCGAAAATTGTCGGAGTAAAGCCAATGTGGTGCTTGTCATAGAGACTCAGTGCAGTTTCCATAGCTGTCTGAGTATTCGCGTCATCGTCGAAGCAGAGGGGACCGAAGAGCGTCAGTGTCGCGAAGAGAGAGCTTAACAGTAAAGCGTTTTTCTTGAGAGCAAACCTGGTAGTCTCCATCGAATGTGCGGCTATCTCACGCATATGGCGAAAGTTTCTGGCTTTATCGGTGGATGGGACGAATTTTGTTGTGTTTGTCTAACAGGTTGAAGTTGTGAGGAAAGTTACTTCAACTTAGGGTAAAACGCTATTAAAACCAAATCTTTTTGGAGGAAAAGGCTCCGCTAGCTGAATTAATCTTTCGTAGCTTCACTTATATTGTCGCGTGAGCTTCGCTAGCTCTGGTATCGCCTGCGGTGTATAGAAATGACAAAAACCAGCAGATCGCAGGTAAACGATCCACTGGTTTTTAAGGATGGCGGAGAGGGGACTCCGGTTTGTCTGAATCATGGGCAGACTATTACACTGTACTTGTCAAAATAACACTGACATGACATAGAAAATCGGGCAGGCGTGCGATACTCCATGACAGAAAAAAAGTGGTCTGGTAGGACAGATGCGGTGAAAAAACAAATCAAAAATATTTTCAGCGATGTCGGTGGAGTTCTTGGCACAAACGGCTGGGACCAGAATTCTCGCCGCAAGGCTGCTGAGCAATTCAATCTCGACTACGACGAATTTGAAAGCTATCACAAAAAAGTGGCAGAGTCTTTTGACGCAGGATCGATCACTTTGTCTCAATATCTCAATGCCACAGTTTTTTTTGAAGCGCGCAGCTTTTCTGCTGACAGTTTTTTTGCTTTCATGAAAGCGCAGTCACAGCCGAATTTAGACGCTCTCGATGTGATGAAAGCCTTAAAGTCGACTGGAAAATATCGACTGGCAACGATTAACAATGAATCATTCGAACTGAATGATTTTCGGATCAAAAAATTTGCACTTTCAGATTGTTTTGAATTATTTTTTTCATCTTGCTATATGGGTCTCAGAAAGCCTGAACCCGAAATTTATCGCCGAGCCCTGCTTATCTCCAACTGTTGCGCTGAAGAGTCAGTCTTTATCGACGATCGGCAAGAAAATTTGGCAGCGCCAATAGAATTGAATATGCAAACGATTCTGTTCGTAGACGCTCAGCAATTACGAGATTCGCTGAGCGCCCTCGGCGTCGACTATTAAATGCCATGGATTAGCTGTAATGCCCGGCGTCCGACCGTGACACCGCAGCGGTGCTTCTGTCCTGTTTCGCTCAGGCTCCAGAGCATGATAAGGGCCGCTGAGAGCTTTAGATAGTCGCTGAAAACGTGCGCGTTTCGTGACGAAGGTGTAAAGTCGCTATCCGGTATGCACACTGGTAGCTCATGACCTTCCGCTGTGATGCAGTCTGTATATCCTTGCAGAAATTTGACTGCGAGATCGGTATCAAAAGAGACTTTTTCTTCCAAAGATAAATTTGCTGCGTACATGAGCAATCCGTAGGCTAAGTCCATCAGAGGATTATCCAGACGGGCGTAGTCCCAGTCGATTAGCCCGCAGGCCCTGTCGCCTTGATAAAGGACATTGCCTGGTTGAAAATCGCCGTGAACGATCACCTCTTCAGGTTTGAGAGACTGCGAATGCAAGCCGTTTTCGATGTTGCAGGCGGCCTTGTTCAAGAACTCGATCACTCTTTCTTTAATGTTATTGTCGCAGCCGATTCGCTCGAGATATTTTGAGTCCGTTTTATCGACAGCATCGCGCAGAAGTTGCGGCACGCGCGCATGTATCGCTGTTTCTATTTCACAGCCCGTTTCAAGCAGTCTTGCTTTGAATTTTTTTGTGGCGATGTGAGTTTTTGCAAGCAAAGCTCCGGCTGAATAAGTGTGCGCGCCTGTCCATATGGAACTAGGTTCTAGCCAATCGAAAGATGGCTCGTTTGGTACAAAGACGGTGACACTCCAGGCCGTCTTTGCTCCCCTGGAAAAACCTTTTGCGATGTATGTGTGTTTACCGTCTACACTGAGGCGACGAACGGGGATGACGATGCCCTGGTCATTATCGGCAAGTAGATTTTCGATCGTTACTATTGCCGCTGATTGTCTATACATTGAGAAGGCAGTGCCTTTCAAGACGAAATCCTGAATGACTCCGTCTTGATTGCAGCGCGCTTTTACCACAACAGACGCTCCGTCATTTTTAAGCAAACTGAGAGCTGCGCCTGTTCCGTTTTTGGACTCTAATGTCAATCCGAATGCATCAAGGCAGGGCATGCACAATATTTGAAGAGCGTTTGATGACATCGAGTAGATCATTCTCTGGTGGCTCAAAAAGCTGATTTTGCTTGCTTGACTGTCAGTTTAGCTCAATTTCCATGCTTGAAATGACAAAAAGGGAAAGTGCTTGTTCAATGTGTCGAGTGAAAAAATAAAGGAAAACGGAACTAGCCGAACACTCGAAGACTGTCTTCTAGCGCCAACTTTGCGCTAACAGAAGGATCTCTTCTTTTGATAATAATGGGCGTTTGCAACACGAAATCTTGTTTGCCTACTTTCTTCAAGCGGCCACCAGGTACCACGACTGCGTTTTCGGGCACGCGTCCAAAATATTCTTCGCCGGTGTTGATATCGACGATAGGTGTTCTTGCCGTAATCACTGTACCTGCGCCTAAAACTGCACCCGCTTCTACGATGCAGCCTTCGTAAACACCGCAGCTGCCGCCAATAAAAGCGCCATCTTCAATAATGACTGGTGTGCTATTTGGTGGCTCGAGCACGCCACCGATGACGGTGCCAGCTCCAAGATGCACATTTTTGCCAATTTGGGCGCACGAACCAACCAGTACCAGCGAATCAACCAGTACGCCTTCATCGACATAGGCGCCGATATTGATAAAGCTGGGTGCCATTATCACTACTTTGGGGGCGACATAGCAGCCTCTTCGCACGGAAGAATACGGAAGCAGTCTGTTTGTTGCTGGTGAAAATTCTTTCAGAGGAATTTTATCGCAAAAAGGACCCTCGTCCATTTTCACAACCGGGCGCAATCTAAAATAAAGAAGAATCGCTTTCTTTACCCAGGCGTTCACTTTCCAGATGCTTGAATCGTTGTCTCCGTAAGCCTTCTCGGCTACTCGAATATGTCCCGCATCTAATGCCTCTATTACTTCTTCGACAATTTCCAGAGCGTTTTCGGCAGCAGTGGTCATCTCGAAATATTCTTCGATAATGTGGGCTAAATCGGCAATTTCTTTTGGCACTGGATTTTCTCTTTGTTGAGGACGTTATTTGCGTAGCATTTGATGCAGACGCAGGGCGGTTTGTGACAATATGGCAGAACCTATCCACAAGCCAGATTCATCGATATCGAAGGTTGCTGTGTGATGTGGAAAATATCCTTCATGTTGACCAGGGCGCTTTAATTCGCCACCCAGAAACATAAACGCTCCAGGAGCCAGATTCGCGAACATTGAAAAATCTTCGCTCCAGCCTTTTGGTTTGAGTGTGATGACATTTTCTTCGCCAATCATTTCAATGGCCACTTCTCTCATCATATCAACGATGGTTGGATCATTGACGAGACACGGATAGCCTGCTTCGTATTCGATTTTATAGTCGCCGCCAAGCACGCGCGCAATGGAGCAAGCGCGGTCCAGTTCGTCTTTAATTTTGGCTCGGATTTTTAAATCGAATGTACGGAATGTTCCCTGCAAAATTACTTCATCAGAGATGACATTGCCTCGCTGGCTGGAGCTATGAAACGAGCCAATGGTGACAATCGCTGGTTCAGCACCGGCAATTTTGCGAGAGACGATTTGTTGAATTGTCGAAACGACAGTGGAAGCAATGACGACAGCATCGATTGTGGTTTCTGGAAAGGCGCCATGACCACCTTTGCCATAAATATGGATAGTGAAGGCATCGGAAGCGGCCATCACAGGACCTGCTGCCAGACCAATTTTGCCGGCGGGTAAGCCACCGTCCATATGCAAGCCAATGACAGCGTCAACCCCGTTCATGGCGTCGTCTTCAATCATGCGCGCAGCACCTGATTTTCCTTCGGCGTCGCCGATTTCTTCGGCAGGCTGCAGCAGCATACGAATGCCGCCTTTTAACTCGCTGCCTTGCCCTGAGAGAATTTTTGCCGTAGCCATTGCGCAAGACACGTGAGCGTCATGACCGCAAGCATGCATCACTGAGGGATTCTTCGAACGATAGGCCGTCTCGTTTTTTTCCTCTATCGGCAAGGCGTCCATGTCTGCGCGTATGGCAATTAGTGGACCACGACCAGAGGTTAGATCGGCTACGACCCCTGTTTTGCCAACCCCTTTTTTAACTTTGAAACCGCTCGATTCCAGTTTATCCGCTGCCAGTTTGGCGGTTTCGAATTCTTCGAAGCCGAGTTCGGGATGCTCGTGTAAGTGCCTGCGCAGCTTGACGATTTCGCCTTGCAAACTTTGCGCTTGCGCGGCAATGTTGGCTGATTCGGCTGCTTTATTTGAATTCGATTGTTCTGTCATGATTAATAACGACCGCCGCCGCTACCTTTGGGACTCCAGTTAGCAAAAGCTTCTTCTACCGTTCTTGCGGAAATTTTGGTGACGAGCAGACAAATTGCCTGAATTTGCTCTTCGGTAAAAGTTGCTCCGGTTTCTTCAAGGGCTTTGCGTACTATGTGTTCGGCATCAGAATGGAACATTACAGCTCTCCCGTTTGACTTGGTGCGACCGACTGAGTCTATCGCGAATAAGCTGGTTGAGAGCAGTCAAGCGCTTATTTTGCGCATTTTCAAAAGAAGTTGCAACATGAAAGTAGATTTGCTTGTCAACTAAACCTCTGAGTTTGCTAGTCTAAAGGGCCGGCGCTTTTAATAATTGGAGTAATCGCAGGTTAATTTATGTCAGACGAGCCACACTTTGAAGTTGAGCGCAAATTTCGATTGACTGATGAGGAATTCGACCTCTTACCAACGCGTCTGGTTGAGGATTTGAATTTCGTCAAAATGCGTGATGTGACCGAGACAGACACTTTTTTTCCCGCAGAAAAGCCAGGCGACATGGTGCGCATTCGTGATGAAAAATGCGGAACAAATACTGTGCATTATTTGACGCAGAAAACCTGGAAAATCGCCGGTGATTCAAAAGAGCGAAGCGAGCAAGAAGAGAAACTCACCGCTAATGTGCGTAATTGCATGATTGCTGTCGGTGAGCGGATGAATGATGGTAAGCCTTTACTGACCTTATTTAAAACAAGAACCTTTTACGAGCGTTGGCAAAAGTCAGATCCTGGTGCCAAAAAAGTTGTCGTGGTGTTGGATAATTTGCCCGATATTGGTAGTTATTCGGGGCACTATATGGAAGTAGAAATACTGGTGCCAGAAGGAGCCAATGTCGAGGATGCGCGAACACAGATTCTGGGCATAGCCAAAGCCTTGCTTCAAGGCGAGGAGCGCACTCCTATGGAAATTTCGTATATGAATATGCTGATTGAGTCAAAGACACAAACCGTGTAAGTGGTGTTGTCTGTAGTGGCAGGATGTCGTTAAGGCTCTTTCGGTGGCGGCTTGTCCAGCATGGATTGCGTGCCCTGATTGCCTGTTAGCGACGATGTTACCGCTTTATAGAGCGAATCTTTGCATTTCCAGACACCCGCGCCCAGCGCGACAATAACGATGATGATAATCAATGGAGCGCTCGATGTGCTCTGTTTGAATTTTGGCACATCGTATCTTTGTCCACAGCTTTTGCAGGTGGAAAAGTCCGTTACATCGACTTCGTTGCACCGATTACATCTTTTTGATACAGCATCACTCATGAGCGCGTACTCCAATTCGCTGGCCACCATTTGCGGCGAACGATTGACTAACCCAGAGGTACAGCTCAAAAGAAAGCTTTTATAGATGTACTTTGATAATATCACTATTGACCTTTTGGCAACTGGAAATCGCCTTTGGGTTAGTTACAGTCCGATTCGGCAAAGTGCAGATCAGGGTTTCACAGCTTCGCTATGACCTCAAATATAAATATAAGGTGAAGTCTGTCGGCGAAACCAATTGCATCGATATACGATTGAACCATCTAGACTCTTCGTAAACAATGTTTGAGTCCCTTGGGCTCGACCGGTGCTTTCGTCATGCATACGACCTTGCAGGTGGTCGGCTTTTCGCTTTTGATTACGGCTTTCGCCTGGGTCTTTTATGTGGTGAGGCTTTTTGCGCTCCAAAAAAATTTCGACTTCGTGGAAACTTTGCCGAAAATGGTAAGAAAAATAAGAGAAGAAGAAAGAGCGAACCCTTTCTTTCTCTCCTTTATTTTTCATTAGTGGTGCTCAAGACTTTCAGAAAAAGAGCAGCGTCAGTGGACTAGCCAATGCCAGACTTGATTGAGTCCGACAGCGAAGACGCCGACAATGACGATTGCGATGAGAACGGCAAAGGTCGAGAAAACCTTGCCCTTCAGCTCGTCACGACGTTTCTCTTCCGGCGTTCTACGGTCTTTGAATAGGTCGAACAGGTTGATCATGGCGTTCTCCTTAATTCACGGATTTTTCAGCACCAGCGGCACGCTGATGCGTCACTCACCGACCCACCTCGCGGGATTGCGAGATGGGGCATTAATTGGTACTGACCGGTCCTTAGGTATTCTCGGTGTCGTTACCGGCAGGAGGAGTGGTGGAAAGCTTTGCAAAGAGAGGGTTATAGATGATTTGAGCGCTGTTAGGCGTCTCCGTTTGGAGAGAACCAACAACAGATAAACGCCTCGGTCTGAGGCGTTGCATCATCAGCAAGCCATAGGTGATGCCGACGTCAACTGCGCGATGATTATTCCAGATGTAACCTCTGCTAAAGAGATCCCAGGTGTGCCAGGGCGTCTCTGGTCCAGAATATCCCACAGGCCAACCGCTGACGCCGCTTGTGCGACCCAGCGCTTCACTGCGGTCTTCAAAAAGTAAGCGCGCGCCTTCTTCGAGGTCAGTCACGGTTAGAGGCAGAGTGCTTGCACACTGGCAGGCGGCTCCTAACAAAGACCAGAACCAGAAAGGATTCGCGCACTGACGCTCGATCCAGTCGGCACCTTCCTTGGTGGCAACGAGTGCGATGATATCCTGCTCGTTGGCCTGTCTCTCGCCTGTGGCATTTTGATATACATCTCTCATAAAGAACATCTGATATTCAAGCCAGAGCCAGCTTGTGTCGCCGCTTTCGCGCGCCAGAAGCATCGTTGGGCGATTCTGTTCTGTCATTTGCCCTGCAAGACTGAGGGTTTCTGTGCGTGCTTTCTTGAGCTTTTGCGGATCAGTCATTTTCGCGTCTTTCATGTTCGGGTTTGACACCAGTACCTAGAGACGAATGGACAACCACAAACAACTGTTAGTTGCTGTAGGTCAATTGCATTGCAGTTGTGAGATTTGTATAGAGAAACTTGAGAACTAGTTGGAGAAAGAGTGGATTGATAATGAAGCTTAGTTTGTTGCTGATTGGCAATTCAATGCTGGCGCCAAGCATTAACAGAAACTTCACTCGCGGAGCATGGATATCACGCATGTTCGATACTTGAACGGCTTACCGGCAGTGTTTGCGAACTCGCGCGAGCGGAGAGATAGTTGTTCTATCGAGTGTCAAGAGTGCTGTTTTGAGGCGGTCGTGCTGTGATAGCTAGTTCTCAAAAGCCTTGAGTTCTTTGCGTGCCGTGCCATAATTCCCTAGCTGATAAATGCAAATACGTGCTGGTGAGAAAAGGACCGCGTTGAACGGCTTGGCAAGCACTTGCTCCAGGAAGTCGACTCTGCCCGCGCCGGTGGAAATATGCGGACTGTAATTCTTGCCTGTGCTCGTTTGCAGGAAATGCGTGACAAAGTGAATCGTCGACTCATTTATTTCCGGATGATCAGGTGTGGTTTCGAATGCAGCAGCCGTGGCAGTTGCGACCGTGAAAGGCGCAATTGCATCAAGCAATTTTTGTTGTAATCTAAGCAGATCCGGCGTCGCCTCTACTAAGATGCATTCGAGGCCAGTTTCTCTATTTTTGTCTTTGAAGTAATTGAACTTTGTTGCCTTCAATTCCCACTTAGCCGGTTTTTCTTCGATAAACACGAGGTTGGTGGCATCATAAACTTCTTTCAAATCGGCAGTTTTGACGAATCTCTGTACGATTGTGATATGCGGATGGTGCGATGAATCGAGCTTGAATCCCTGAGGATAATTCTTGAGCAACTCGGCATTCGCGACCTTCGCACGTTGGACCATGGTGGCACCTGGATCGAGCGCTATATCGATTGCCGTGACCGCGTGGTTCTCGGGCGGGGCCTGGTTCGTTCCAGATTGCTGACTTCTTTCTGACGCACTAGACGGTGTTACAAGCACCAGCATCGTCGTTGTGCCGAGCATCGTCAGCTTTGCCGATCTCCAACCATGACGCATTCGCATTTCTAGTTAACTCTTGCCCAATTGAGCGCCCATTCGAGCCAGGGTCTCCTGAACTCATCGCTTTCCAGAAATAAGTCATGTCTTGCGCCTTCAGCTTCGTATAGAGTCAAATTGGAAAGTCTTCTCACGCATTGTCGCTGCTTGTAGGGTTTCATAATCAGGTCCTCACCAGGACAAGCGACTAAGACTGGCGTTTTTACGGCAGCCAAATAGTGATCCGACCAGAGTATGTCTAGTGATTTTTGATACTCTTGCAGCCACTTCCAGGTTGCGCCACCCGAGCGTAATTGCGGATTTTGTTTGGCCCAGGCTGCTTCGAGTCGCACTCGTTCTTGGTCATGCGAATGCGTAATAAGCTTGGTCACTTTGGGCTCCATAAAGTCCCAATTGCCCTGGTCGTCTATGTATTTTTTGCCATTGCCAGTGGTGCATTGCCACCAGGTTGCAAGAGAAATCAGGGTTGGGTTTTCTTTGCTCGTTAATTCCACGGCCGGCGCAGTCAATATCGCCTTATCTATGAGACCTGGATGATCGTGCAAAAACCGCAAAGCGATATGGCTACCCAGAGAGTGTGCCATCAAAATCAATTTCTGCTTGCCCTGAGGTTTCACAATTGTCTCAATCAGTTGAGCAAGGTCATTTTCGTCATGTTCGAATCCAAGGGAATACGCTTTTTCTCGGTCTTCCAGGTAACGATCAGAACCACCTTCGCCTCGCCAGTCCATTTCATAGACATTGTAATTGGCCTCTAATAAATCATTGATCAACTCAAAATAAACTTCACCGAATTCAGTGAAGCCAGTCACGAGAACTATCGTCCCATTGGGCTTTTCGACTAGCGCCTGGCCATAGCGAATCGAGGCGCCATCAGCATTTTTAAAAGAATGCCACTGCCAATTCGCAGGCTGTTGAAATCTTTTATCTTTCAGCAATGCCTGATCGGATTGCGAGTTTGCAGAAAGAGTTTGGTCTGCATAACAAGGTGCCGTCAGAATGATTGAACACAACAATGAAACAGCTAGTTTATAAAAAGATGTCCAGGTTGGCATTACTTCTACCACTCGGTTTAGTGCTCGATGGCATTCTAACACTATCGTTCGTCCTAATTTCGGCAAAGTTGGTGAACCTGGTTCACATATGTGTCGAACTAAAATAGACCGATCCCTTTTGGTGTATGCACAAAATACACTACATTAAACAACTTTTTCTTACTCATTGAGTTTGAATTTCTTTAGGCGATGAAAAATCTTGCATTCACCTTGTGCCTTTCAGGCACAGCATTGCCTCAAGATACTATCAAGGTTTTGCTCGGTCGTAGTCAAGTTGGTTGGCCGTTATTTGTCGAGCTGTTATATTTCGGTCTCGTCTTTCAAATAAGTTTAAACACGACTTCATTGCCGACGGATGTTGTGCTGCGGGCTTTTTGGCGTGTTCGTTGTACCTGTCCTAATAGCTCTTACAATATGAAGTTACATCCGTTCTACGTAATCGGTCTTGCTTTTTTGCCGCTGCCCTCTTTTGGACAGGTGCTAACAACGGCACCTGTACAGTCTTATGTCGGTTCAGCCAATGTGTCATCTGCGTCTGTCGCTAGCAAAATTTGTGATATTAGTACGCCAGTCGATGAGTCGCCGCTCACATTGATATCGCCGGAGCCCACCGTTCTGCTTATGTTGCATGGACCCAAGGTCCAGGCGACTAAATCGAACCAGAGGACAGTCCAAGTGTGCACCGATGTGCAGGCACCGTATTCAGTGCAAGCTTTGCAACCGTTGCTTGCGTTGCAACCAGTAGCTTCGACGACATCTGCACTGACAACTCAGCCAGCCAGCATCGGTCAGGCAAATGGTAGCAGTGGACAGCCGATTCTTGAAAATTTGCAGCCCCTGCCTGCGAACCCTTCGACTCCTGCAAATACTGCCGGTCAAAACTATGTGCCTAAAGCAACGTCATCGTCCCAATTTCCCTTCGCTCCTGAAGGGGAAACAAGACGTGCATTGCCGGCGCCATTAGATCCTGTATTTCCCAGTACAGAATATATCGGTGTAGCCGGACAAACGCAGATTGGAGTACCAAACTTAAATCCTGTCTTTCCTCTGGAAAAGGCTATTTACAAAGCCTGTCCTCTCTTGAAAAAGGCTCGTATTGAAATATACGGCTGGACCAATCCAGGTGTTGATGCGAGCACTTCTAAACACTCTAATGTGCCGTTGTCCTACGCAATTGTTCCTAACCATATTGAGTTGGACCAGCATGTAATGCGAATTGATCGTATGCCAGACACCGTGCAGCAAGAACATAATGATTGGGGTTTTCGCGTTAGTATGGTCTACGGTATAGACACGCGCTATACGGTGGCGACCGGTTGGTACCCCGCTAGTGGACAGGTTTTGGGTCAGAACAAGCTTTATTCGTGGGACCCGGTGGAGTGTTATGGCGTCTACTACATTCCGAAGATTAAGGAGCACAAGCTCTTTGACGGATTAGTGATCAAAGCTGGGCGTTATATTTCGCCATCAGATATTGAGGCGCAGTTGGCACCAGACAATTATTTGTGGACGCACTCTTTGATGTTCACGGTAGACAACTACACTCAGACAGGTGTTTTAGCCAGCCTCAAGCTGAATAAACAATGGATGCTGCAAGCAGGCATTCACGCTGGCGATGATATAGCACCCTGGACCAAGGCCGCTATTCCGTCAGCTGAAGCTTGTCTTCGCTGGCAATCCAAAACTAATAAGGATTCATGGTATTTCACTGCAAATTCTTTTAACAATGGTCATTACCGTCTGGCAGATAAGAACAATGGCAACAACGGCCATGACAATTTGCAACAGGCCAATATAACGTGGGGACACAGATTCAGCCGACGTGTGCACATGATGACCGAAGCTTATTACATGTATGAAATAAACGCTCTGTCAGGTGGAACGGTGGTTTCAGGTACGCCCAGACCTTATTTTACCGGCACTGGACCAGGGTCCTATCTGCATGGTTTTTCCCAGGCCTGGGGCGTAGTCAATTACACAAACATTAAAATTACAGACAAAGACTACATCTCAATTAGACCAGTTGATTTTCTTGGTGATCCTAGAGGCTTGCGAACTGGTTTTGACACAACCCTTGCCAGCTGGACGGTTGGGTGGTGCCATAGATTTAACGACTTGTTGTGTATACGTCCAGAAATCAGATATGAGCGCTCTTTGAACAGCCACAACGGAATCCCCGTAACTCCGTACGACGACGGCAAACGCATGTTCCAATTCACGATTGGGGCAGATTTGATTCAAAGATTTTGAACTCATTGCTAGTCTCAAGGAGAGTTTGATGAAGGGAGGTTTTTCGGCTGTATTTATGGCGCTTTGCTTGAGTTTGAGCGCTCATTCTGCCGAGCGCCGCCTCTGCGAAGCACATGAGGTGGCCAAGGGCAGTCGACCGTTTGTAGCCAGTGATGGCAATAGTCGACTGTATGCGGTGTTTGAAGGATATGATGGTGGTAAACAGGCGCCAGGCATTTTTTGCTCAACTAGCAGCGATTGTGGTGCCACCTGGTCGCCCCGACAGAGTATCTCGAGGATGCAATCTGCTTCTGAACATCCAGCTGTTGCTGTTGAAAAAAGTGGTGCCATTGACGTTGTCTGGAGTAGCAACGGCACAGATCTTAAAAGCTCTGATATTTTCTTTGTTCGCTCCGCTGACGGTGCTAAAACCTGGTCTGAGCCTCTAGATATCTCTAACACGCCTGGTCCCTCGGCAGAACCAGCAATAGCCATAGGTCCAGATGACTCCATTCACATTGCCTTTACTGATACCGCTACCGGTGACAACAACAAGGATATTTTCTACGTTTGTTCCAAAGCTGGAGAAAAGCAATCGGCCACCCTCCCCTTTCTTCCGGCTGTCGATATTTCGAACACACCTGGGGCATCATCAGAGCCTGATCTTGTCGTAACACCTGAAGGTATCGTTCATGTAGTCTGGGTGGATACGACGTCGGGCGAAACTCGTCCAGATATTTATTCTGCCCGGCGTGAGCACGAATCTTGGACTGAGGCTGTTGACGTCAGCCGGTCTGCGCGAGTGTCTACTCATCCAAGCCTGGCTTGCGATAAGGGGAAAGTTTTTCTCGCCTGGTCTGACAATTCACGCAAAGAGACGGCTGCCGACATCTGGGTCGACATAGGCAATAGGAAAGGAAAATTCAGCAAGCCCATTAACATTTCCGACACACCAGGATGGTCGGATGAACCAAGAGCCTTCGCCAGCAATGGACAGCTGGTAGTCGTCTGGACCGACACCAGTACGGGTACGCTGAGCCCCAGCATTTATGCCAGAGTTACTCCAGATGTTGGGCAAGATTTTACTTCGGTCATGAATATGTCGCAGGCTCAATGCATGTCAAAGCACCCCAGTGTCACCATTGCTGGTGGCAAGATGATTGTTCTCTGGCAGGAGATTGTCGGTGACGATAGCACCATTAAGGTCACTTCCATCAAGCTGAAGGGGTTGCCCACAGGACCGCCGATGGCGGTTGATCCAACTCTCCATGGTGTCGCAGGCAATATGCATTAAGCGGGAAAGATATCGATGTTTTACTTAAGAGCTGGTTCTGTCATGAAATATTTTGTTCGCTTCGCCGTGTTCAGTATCTTTGCTTGTGTCGTGAACGCTGCTGCGTTTGCAGATGCTAATTCTGCCCCAACCGCGGCCGCTACCCCGACCCCGTCCGCTCACGCTTCTATACCGAAGCGCATTTTAGGAGCGGTTGTGGCAACGGTAGTTGGTACACCTGTGTGCTTTGTGCGTGGAGCTATTGCGGATGAGAAAGGGGGAATTCAGGGCATGGTTGGAGATACTGAGAATAAAGTGGCTTTAGTTTCGGCGGGCGCATTCTGGTTGCCGTTTGGCCTGACCACCGGTTTTTTGTCGGCGCCGTTTTCTTCCTTCAAGCACAGTATGTGCAATACAGACAAGCCATTCAGCAAAGAGCAATTCAGCCTGAGTAAAGATTCCGACTAAAGTTATCGT
>Ga0182030_10014851_pt1 | contig 15312 bp, 8 predicted proteins | sample 812S3MmetaG_FD_121299 | JGI IMG/M metagenome (GOLD analysis project Ga0182030, IMG submission 121299) | Permafrost microbial communities from Stordalen Mire, Sweden - 812S3M metaG (Illumina Assembly) | ecosystem: Environmental > Terrestrial > Soil > Wetlands > Permafrost | place: Sweden... | reverse complement strand
CGCTGGCGGTGTCTAGCTACTTCCCGGTGATTTTCTCGGAGCAAAAGCCCTGGTAGACGGGTTGCGGTGGGCCCAGGGATCCACCGAATGAAGCGCCTGAGCTGCAAAGATGGCCCAAACCCCTTGTGAGAGAAGGAGTTTGGACCATCAATGTTCAGATCCTACGGCCCCGGGCCCAGCCTGTGGGAGACCCTCCTGCCCCCCCAAGCCCTGGTGATGCCAGAAGAGCTGTCCAGGGTGGACGCCCTGCTGGACGACCCAGCGTTCTTCGAACCTTTCCGCCCCTACTTCCACCCGACAGCGGGACGGCGCTCAGTCCCGGTGGAGACCTTCCTCCGCCTTATGTTCCTCAAGTACCGCTACCGCATCGGTTTCGAGAGCCTGTGCCGAGAGGTCACCGACTCGGTGAGCTGGTCCCGCTTCTGCCGGGTGCCCTTGGGAGGCTCGGTGCCCGACTGCTCGACGCTGAAAAAGACGGCCAAGCGTTGCGGGCCGGGGGCCATCGAGGCGTTGAACACCGCCCTGCTCGAAAAAGCAGCCGCCAACAAGGTACTGAAAACCAACCGCCTACGCGCTGACACCACAGTCGTGCCAGGCGATGTGGTTTACCCCACAGATAGCGGCTTGATGGCCAGAGGCGTCGCCCGCATAGGCGCCCTGGTGGGCAAGCTGCACGGCTTCGGCCTGGCCCGAAGGACAAAGGTGCGGGACCGCTCCCGGTCCATGCGCCGGCGCGCCCACGACATCGGGGCGTGGCTGCGGCGCCGGACAGACGTGGCCAAAGACGAAGCCAAAGCCATCACGGCCGAAATGGCCGACATTGCTGAAAAGAGCCTGGCCGAGGCACGCAAGGTTGCCGCCAATGCGCAGCGGGGCCTGCGCCGGGCCGGCGAAGACGTTTCGGGCCAGGCCAGGACGGCCCTATCCGAGCTGGAGACGCTCATCTCCCGCTTGGAGCGGGTCGTGGCCCAGTCCCGCCTGCGCCTGTCTGGTGGGGCCCCTCCCGGCGCCACCAGGCTCGTGTCCCTGCACGACCCCGACGCCCGGCCGATAATGAAAGGCCGCATCGGCAGGCCGGTCGAGTTCGGCTACCTCGCCCAGGTGCTCGACAACGAGGACGGCGTCGTCGTAGACCACGACGTCCATGTCGGCAACCCAACCGACGGGCCGCTGCTCGCCCCTGCTGTCAGGCGGGTGAAGGCCATTGCCGGCAGGCCACCGAGGGCGCTCACCGCCGACAGGGGCTACGGCGAAGCCAAGGTCGACGAGGACCTCCGCGCAATTGGTGCGAAGTTCGTGGCAATAATAAGGAAAGGACGCCAGAGCGCACAGCGTCGCTCGGCCGAGGCCAGCCCCCGCTTCCGTGGCCTCGTCAAATGGCGGACCGGCTCTGAAGGCCGCATCTCGGCACTGAAGCGCAACTGGGGCTGGTCCCGCAGCTTGATGGACGGCCTGGCCGGCACCCAGACCTGGTGCGGTTACGGCATCTTCGCTCACAACAGCCAGAAGATAAGCGGCTTGATGGCCGAAAAGGCCCGAGCCAACAGCAGGGCGGGCACACCCGGTCGGCACCGCCCAGGCACTGGCCCTCCCGCTCAGCCGCCGCCCCGGTTGGCTGATATTTGCTTGAGCCCTGTCCCGCCCGGCCCCCACCCGCGCCCGCAAGGGCCTGGGGAGCCCGAAAAGGGCTTTGGGGAGCCGGGAACGGGCCCGGGCTAGCGCAGGGCCCGCCCGGTGAGGGCTACTGAGCGACAGGGAAGGAACTACAGGTCCGTGATTTTCACCGGGAAGTAGCTAGCGGGGCACCGCACTGCTGACAGCACTCGTCCATTACACAACCCCCACTCAACAGCAAAAACCAACTGACCACAATCGCTGCTGACCGAGGACCGCCTCGGCACTCACGTGGCCGAACAAAGCCTGTCCCCAGAACAGAAATGAGTCACTATTTAGAAAAAAGGTACTCCATGGCGGCTGAAGCATCGACCAATGAGGCCGGGGAGAGTGTCGGCACCTTGTCGGGCGACACCTGCACCGGGAGTATTTCCGAGCGGCGCACCGCAACTATACGCACGGGCTTGTGGTCGGACGGACCGGCGACACAAAGGAATTCAGGCCGGACCGCCCTCATACCCTCCGCTCGCCCGTCGGGTGCCTGCGCTACACCGTCGGCTCGCGTCCGCTCGATAACAGCCCAGACTGCGTCACGGCAGTCTTTCATCTTCTCCACCACAAAATAATGTATACCTAGCGGTGTAATCGTTTCGCTCAGCCACGTCCCCTCACCGCACTCGTAATACGCGGTAGCAGGGAAGCTCGGGAAGTAGCGGAGCTGGTCCGTGGCGACGTATGTACCTAACATTGCGCGCCCATTAATTATGAGCTTGACTAGCGTTTCGACCGAAGGCGCCAGCCATTCTCGTTCGGGCGCAAGGAGCTGGCGAGCCATCAGCGAGCGGGCACCCCTGGCCACCGAAATCTCAATGCTGCGCCGGTCGGCCCGGTCGACCGTAGGGACGGCTGTCGGCCAAACCTTGCCGGCTCGATTGGCCAAGGCCATAAGTTCATCATCGGTCAAGGCGGGAGCCTCAGCGATCGAAGTCGTCATGAAAAAAGACCCCCTATTATACCGGACGTGAGCTGTTTGGCTAGGTTTTCGAAACCCGCCGCCTCGGCCTGGCCAACCGCCTGCAGGGCGCCGGGGGCAGCAATATTGAGCTCCGACAAATGACCTAGTGTGTATGGCACGTTGATGGCATGGAGCGCGCTGGCGGCATCGGACCAGATTTGTACGTCGGCGCCGGCTAGGCCCAGCACCGGGTCATCCTTTTCGCCCGCGTACAGTTGGGACGCCACCAAGCCTGAGCCCTCCTGGAGGCCCTGAGCGTAATTTCCGTTCTTAATGTCCTGGGCCATTCTCAACTCGCTATCGGCGGTCATAGCGCCGCCCAAAGCCGGCGACGCACCGGCAACAAGGGGGCCGAGCAGCCAGCCATCATTAGTCGAAACTTGCTCCGCATTGCGGGTCACCGACGTGATACCTGATGTGGTTGTACCTCCCAGCCCCAAGATCCCGCCTGAGGCGGCTGAGGCTGCCACCACTTTGGCTGCGGCCGACTGGCCAAAGACGGGTGTGTCGTCGCTGGCCGTCTGCTGCTGGCTCATTTCGAAGGTGAGGCGAGACTTGGCGTCCCCGAGATGAGCAGCGGCGCTTGAGAGGGCAGATCGGATGCTGCTCCACTGCTGCTTGAAATTGTCGGCGTCCACGCCACGCCATGCCATGCTGTCTATGGCGACGTCAAGTCGGTTAGTCCCCGTGACAACCTCGTCGCCCAGAGTGCCCATCTGGCCGGCGATGCCCTGGAGGGTTTTGATGTCTGCGCCTTCTCTGGCCATGGTCCGCTTTCTCTCTCAGTGACCGCTCATAACACGAATCTGACATGACACTACTGTGGCCGAGCCTCCCAAAACACGGGAGCGGCATGCTCTTGCCGGCAGGCATGCCGCTCCTGGGGCGGGTGCTAGGTCGTCGAAGCCGTAGCTTGCTGACTGACTTCCCTCGACAGGGTTTGGTGCACCCCCTGGAGGGCGTTGATGGCATTGAGGAGCGGGGGGTAGAACTCGGACTCCCAGCTGCCGAGGAAACTGGCGGCGTCCTGGCCGGCCCAGCCGGCCGCCGTCGCGCCGATACTCGTGCGTATGGCCTGGTTCAAAGTGGCGAGCTGCTGAGAAGACTCGTTGTACAGGTTCTGTACTTGAACCATTATCCCATTGACCTGACTTACGTCCATTCCCTCAAAAGCCATGAGGTGGTGTTCCTTTCTTGAGTATGAGCCGTGTGAGACGATTATTACCGATGGCGGAGCGGTAGACAACGGGGAGAACTTCCCTCCCTCCTCCCATCGGCCTTACCCGTCCGAGAGACCTCCTTCGGCTAGGGCCACCTGGACCTTCGCCGCTCGGCCGCCGGCAACGTACATCCCTCTGCCGGGTGGGAAGTCGCGCCGGGCCAGGCGTGGGAACGCCGTTTTGAACACGCTTTCCCCGTCAACCTGGTCAGGCTGGAGAGCCAGGCCGTGGCGGGCCGACCTGATCGGTTGGGACAATTGGGACCATGAGGTTGCGATCGACGTTTCGATCTCGGCGAGAAGGGTAACGCCGTGCGAGCCGGCGGCCTTGAACAATTCGACCATGGGCGCTTCCACCGGTGTATTGGCAAACCCAAGGAGGCCTTCGACGACCAGGGCCACATGAGGCGCTCCGGCAGCAGTTAGCAACTCTATTTCGGTGCGCAGGGATGCCACCGCAGTGAGCACATCCTCGTTCCCGGTGGCGGTGGCCGTCCAGGGGAGAAGGTCTCCCAGGGGAGAGGGTACCAGGGATAGGTGGACGAGGAGTATTTCGGGGCGCCAGCGCTTTAGGGAGGCGGCCAAAGCAGCCAGCACCGACGTGCGGCCGCTGCGAGGGGGGCCGACCACCAGGAAGGGCACGTCGGGGGCAAAACCCACGGGCGCCAGGTTGCCGTCGGCGATACCGAGCGCGGGGCGCCCGTCGACATCGGTCGGGAGGTCAGACAGGGACACCAGTTCTGGGAGGCGGCCGATAGCCGGCGCCGGGCACCGTTTGGTGGACTGGCGGAGCTGGCGAGCCAAGCTTTGAATAGCCGAGGCCTGGTCGGCAGTGTTCGCCGTCCCGCCCAGTACCGCCACTTGGACCTCTGTCTTGTCAAGGAAACCTCGGCCCGGTGGGGCTGAACCGGCAAAGCCATTGGCCGGAGCGCCGAGCTCGAAGTAGTCGGACTCGTTAGCCATGCGCATGACGAGCCGCCGCTGGACCACCGAGTTGAGCGCAGCTGGCAACGCCGCGGCGCGGTCGGCGGACACTACAAAGTGAACTCCCACCGGACGGCCCTCGGCGGCCAACAACAAGAACGCCTCGAACCACCGACCGCTGCCCAGCTCGTATGCCTGGCGAAAAGACGCCATCCCGTCAACCAGCACCAGCACCCGTGGTTCTTCCGGGTGCCCGGCGCGAACGCGGTAGTCGTCAATGCTCCCGGCGTTCACGGCCGAGTAGCGGACGGCCCGGTCGTCGATTTGGGTCCGCAAGGCCCTGAGTAGGCGCACGACGCGCTCGTCATCGTCGCCGTTGATAATGGCGCCGACGTGGTCGAAAGCCTCCAACATCTGCAGGCCACGGCCGGCGAAGTCCAAACCGTAGACGTGACAGGGGCCCCCGCGCATCGTCAAACCGGCGGCAACGGCCAACGTACGCAAACAGGCGCTCTTGCCGGCGCCACCGGTTCCGAAGACGGCCATGTTGCCGTCCTCATCGGGGCAGAACGCGGCAGAACCCTGGCTCTGGGCCTCGGGCTCGTCCGACGCGGCAAAAAATAATTGCTTGTCGGTGCGTGTGGGAGTGAGACGGGCAAGGTCGTAGACTTCGGCCAAGGGCTCGAGCCAGGGGCGGCGGGGCGCAGGGAGGGCGGCACGTTCCTGGGCGGCAATGGTGGCCACCAGCAACCTACCTAGGTCGCTCGGCCCGGCCTCGGGACCGACTTGGGCCCCTAAGAGATCCTCGCCATCGGCCGCCCATGGGCGGCTCCCGCCAAATACCAACGTCTCGATAACGATCGGTGGGGGCAACGGCCGCTCCGGCGTGCGTCCGCCGACATAACCGGCCTGGAACATCGTCAACCGCCCGGGACCGAGCTTGGCCACGCCGCGGCCAGGCAACTTTGGGTCGAAGGCGGCGGCCACGGGGCTGCCCACCACGTCCGTGCTGTCGTCGGCGTCTGCCATCCGTAGCGCGATCCGTAGGTTTGTGTTGGCGCGGATGTTGTCGCGGATCACGCCCGCCGGCCTTTGCGTGGCCAGGATCAGGTGGAGGCCCAGGGACCGTCCCCGCTGAGCGATGTTCACCACGCCGTCAACGAATTCGGGTACCTCGGCAACAAGAGCGGCAAACTCGTCGACAACTATGACCAGGCTGGGCGGAGCCGCGGGGTCGCCTCGGCTTTCGAGCTCAAGAAGATCTTTGGCGTGCCGCTCCCGAAGGGCCTTCTCCCGGTACCGCAGCTCGGCGTGCAGTGAAGTCAGAACGCGATCGACAAGGTGAGGATTGAGGTCGGTGACGCACCCAACGCTGTGGGGCAGTCTCCGGCACTCACCGAAGGCTGCCCCACCCTTGTAGTCGACGAAAAGGAAGGTCAGCCGGTGCGGGCTGTGCTCAGTGGCCATCGCCATCACCCAGGACTGCAAGAACTCGCTCTTGCCGCTCCCGGTGGTGCCGCCGACGAGAGCGTGGGGCCCGTGTTCGCGCAGGTCGAGCACCAATCTTCGATCGGCAGCGACGCCGACGACCCCGCGCAACGACCCCGCCTTTCTCCGCGGCCGAGCACCAGTCTCGGGGGGAAGGGAGCCGCTCGTGCGCCACCTGTCGAGGATGGCGCTTCCGTCGGCCAGCAAAGTGTCGGAGCCAATAAGGGTCGGCAGTGACGTCTGCGGGGGGAGGTCCGTCTCGTCGTCCACGCCGGCGCCGGAGTCCACCACGGGCGCCAGGCTCATAGCCAAGGACATCGCCCGGTCCGCGGCCAGCGACTCGGGGACGATCGGCACCATCTGGCCCAGATCGACCTCGCCGACGAACGTGGTGGCGCCGGCACCAGCCTCTTGGACCAAGAACAGGCTGCAAGAAATGGGCAGTCTTTCGACGCTTGCCGCCGTCCACAGCACATGTAGCCCCAAAGGACCGCCCCGCTCGGCCAGTTCCACCAGCCGGCTGCGTTCAGCGGGCGCGTCGTCGTCGACTAGGAGGACGATCGTCGGCAGGGGCTCGGCCACGATGGTCGACTTATCCCCGTCGTTGTGCTTCGACTGACGCGCCTTCCCGCCCGCCGAAGCACGGTGGTCGAGCTCCTCCTCCAGGGCGGTAAGCAAGGCAATCGCCTCGGCGGGGTTCGCAGCCAGCTGCTGCACGGACAGCGGGCTGTGCTCCGAATTGACATGTGGGAGCCACTTGAGCCACTCCCACGCACCGCTGGCACTGGCGGGGACGACGGCCGCCAACACCAGTTCCGCCGGGCTGTGCAGCCCGACCAGCTGGGCCACCAGGGCCCGGGCCATGGCGAGACAGGAACTAGAGGGCCCAGCCACTCCGACAGCGGAATGGTCGGATAATGCGAGCACGTACGGCACGGGCCCGACCATCGAATGACGCTCGAGCACAGCTCGCAGTTCGTTGCGCAACGTAACCATGCCCGATGCCCCGGACGGAACAGCCACCTTTGTGCGACTGGGGAGAGCGGCCACGCCCAGGCGCAGCTCGAGATACCCGGGCCGGCCGGGGCGCGTCGACCACAGCAGCGGCCCGTGCCCCGTGGCCGCGACCACGATGTCCTCCACGCCCGGCTGTTCGGCCACCCGGGCCTGGCACTCCTGCACTGCCAAGGAACCGAGGTTGTCGTCCAGCCCGGCCAGTTCGTCATGGAACTGGCGCAGCTGGGCCTGGTACTGGCGATCGGCGGAGCGCCGGTTCTCCAAGACGTTGCCCAGCATCATCACCGGGCTCAGGGCGAGGAACAGGACCGATACCAGTTGGCGGGTAACGGCAAAGAGGATGGCACCGACCAGGGCGGGCGCCAACAGGGGGATCATCGGGAGCTTGGCCCGCTGAGGGCGTTCTGGTACATCGGGCCCGGGCAGTTCGCGGCCCTTGAAGATCGGCCTCAGGCGCGGTGAACGGTTGAAGGTGACCGCACCGCCACCGGGGCGCGCCCCCGAACGCTGTCGCTCCCGGACCACCCGGACCACCGTGTTACCGATGCGTACCTGGTCGTCATCGCGCAGGACCGTCCTGTCGACGGTGTGCCCTCCCACCTCGGTCCCGTTCGCCGACCCGAGGTCGATGACCTCCACCACATCGCCCACGTTGACCCGCAGATGGCTCTTGGAAACCAGTGGGTCGCTGAGCCTTACGTCGTTGCCCCGGTCACGACCTACCTCATTGGCGCCCACACGTAGGGGGAACTGCTCACCCGTTTGGGGGCCGTCCACTACGACAAGGACGGCGGGGGGCTCAACCCGGGGGCCGCTGACGAGCTTGGCTTCCGGCACCCACGCCAGGGTGGAACCGGAGCGGATGCCGGAGTCGGCCACCGTTATGTCGCGAGGAAGGGCAAGGTCCCCGCCGGCTTCCCTCAGAGCCGGTTGCGCACCCCGCAATAGAGGCCGCCAGGTCGGTTGGCAGGCGCCGATGGCGTCGGCGAGCCCACCCACGCTCACGGTGGTATCGATCGTGACCAAGAGGTCGTGGACGGGCCCCGCGTTGGGGTCGAGCAGGGAAACCTTGAGCTTCACGAGCGGGCGTCCCCAGAGCGCAACGAAGCCAAGCTGAGAGCCGCCCGCACGCGCTGGCGTCGCGTCAGTACGGCGCGCATAGACCGGACCATGCTCATGCTTTTCGACCAGATGGCAGCGGCCGTGGCCCGATCAGGCTCGTCAGGGCCGAATATGGCGGTATCGGCCAGATCGGCGAGCACCCCGGCGTCGGCAACTGGCAACAGCGCCGCCGCCTCCTTCCTGGTCGCGGACGCCGGCGGGCGCAGGCCCATGTCGCGCGCACCGTCTAGGACCTCGTCCCAGGCCCCGACCACCTGGCTCGCTCCCGTAGAACGGTGGCGCCGCCGGCGGCGCCTCCCGGCCTTCAAACCCACGACGACTAGCGCCGGCAACAGCAAGAAAAGGCCGAGGGCAGCAACGACGGAGGCGGCCACGATCGTCATGACGGAGTCGGCGACCCGGGGATGGCGGGACTTTGAGAGGGGGCGGCTCGAGTTGTGAGCGCGCCTGCCGGTAACGGCCTTGCTCAACTGAGGCGGCACGTCGGTCGGAGGTACCGTCGTTGGCGGTGGCGGCTGGCTCACGGTGTTCTTGGGCTGGGCCGCAGCCACGGCCACCTGCTTAGCGGTGTGGGTACGGGGTGGGGTCGGGTAGAAGGGCACCCACCCCGCCCCCTGGAAGTCGATCTCAACCCAGGCACCCAAATCGCGGCCCCGGAGCACGACCGTTTGGCCGGGGCGCACACTGGGGCGGAAACCCACGACCACCCGGACCGGCATGTCGAGCAAGCGCGCCATCAGTCCCATGGCCGCTGCATATTGCTCTGCGTCGCCCACGGGCCGCTGCGTGCTCAAAAAGTCCACCAGGCGGCCAATGCTGTGGCCGGGAGGGACGTCCGTGGAGGGCCCTCCGTCGCTGTAGCTGCCCTGGAGGAACCAATTCTGCAACTTGACCGCCTGGTCGTAGGGGTCTGATATGCCCCGGACGATGGCGAGCGCCCTGTTGGTGATGGCGGCAGGCACATCACCGGGAGCCGAGAGCACGGCGGAGCTCACCAACGCCAACTTGCGGAGCACGACGGGTGCCGGTGCCGAGGGCACCTCGGCGACCATGGCGTACCGGGCCCCGGGCGCCATTCCCTGGGGCACGGCGGCGCTGCCTGTTGCCGGGTTGTAACGCCAGGTCTCGCCTAGCTGGGCCGAGGACGGGCCAGTGAAGTTCACTGACCGCAGATCGCCGACGGTTGGCAACCACACCCCGGACAGGCCGACGTCGTCCACGCTCACGTCCACCCTGGGCCCCGGAGGGCTTTCGGGTAAAGGGGGGCCCGGTGGGATCAGCGCGCCCGGCTCGTCGAAGTCCCCGGCGGTGGCGCCACCAGAGCCAGTGGTAAGCCAAACGACCCCGTCGTAGCCGTCAAGGGTGGCCAGGCGCACGGTGGCACCGGCGGGCAAGCCTTTGAGCACCAGTAGGACCTGGTTTGCCCCTTTGCCCGTGACATAGTTTCGGAAGGCGACCAGGGGGCCCGGTTCGCTCTCGGGGTAAAAGGGCGGTTGGACCTCGTTGCGCAGAAGGAACCGGCTGTGGGCGTCGGCCGACGCGAGCTGGGGACCTAACGCCAACGCCCCGCCGCCGGCCACGCCGAGCAGGGCGACGCCGGTCAGTACACGGAAAAGCCGGCCCCGGTGGACCACGACCGTGCGGTAGCGATCAGCCCTAAAGGCCGCCCAGGCCAACGCCACAGCGCCGAACAGTGCTCCCTGTAATAAAGGCGACGCCGGGTGCTCGGTCCCGAAAAGGATACTTAGCGCCAACACCACCAGGGGAGGGACGACGCCGAGTTGTAGGCGAGGCCAGCGCGCCGAAAGCCCCAGGCTGACGGTGGTGCCGGCGAAGCCGCAAAGGTAAGGGATGGCCAGGACACCACCGGCACCGCCTGAAGGTGGCAAAGAGGTGAGCAGACGGGCCCAACCGTTGACCAGCCCGCCAAACAGTGACCCAGCACTAGACGGCGTGGGCAATACACCGCCCAAGGCGTGCCCGGGAGCCACCAGGAGCCCCGACAGCAACACCGATAACAAGACGGCGCCCGGTACCGACGCCCACAGGGGAAGCTCCAGTTGGAGCGCCACCAAGGCCACCACGACACCGATCGCACAGGCACAAACGCCGGTGACAAGGTAGGCGCTGCCGGCGAAGGCGGTTCGAAAACCAACCAATCCCAAGATGGTGAGCACCAACGCTGCCCCGGCGTCAACCAACTGGTTGCGGTCTTCGCCTACGGACCACAGGCGGCGCAAAATGGGGCCCTGGGCCTTTGTCACAACAGGACACCGGCCATTGTCTGGCGGGGTAGCTCGGCCAGCGCCCCTATGTCCACGACGGTGACGTTGCCGGCAGAGCGGACCCGCGACGCCACACCCGCCGGGCCGCACCGGAACACGGCAATGCCGGCACCGCTCCCGTAACGGGCCGCCGAACGGCGCGCCTCATCGGCCGGGCGCCCGGTCCCGGTGGCTACCACGACCGCGCTCGCCCCTTCCAGCGCTGCCAGCGCCCGGCGGTCGGCGGTGGGGGCCATGTTGCTCGTAGCGCTCGTCATCTGCACAGCCGCCAAAGCATCGAGAAGGGCGTTAGGGGTAAGTGCGGAGACGAGGTCGGCCCCGGCCGAACAAACCACTTGCTGGTCGCCGCTCAGGGCCGAGCGGCAGATGGAGCCGGCGACTGAAACAGCAAGCTCGAACTCGACCTCGTCGGTGTAGGCCGCTCGGTCGGTGTCAAGCACCACGCCCAGCAAGGACCGGCGAGTGTCAACGAACTGGCGGATCACCAACTTGCCCAGTCGGGCCGAACTGCGCCAGTGCACGTGCCGCCGGTCGTCGCCGATGACATAGTCCCGCAAGGCATAGAACGATATGTCGCTGGGCGATAAATCCTTGGTGGCCCGTCCCTCGAGGTCCCGCACGAACCCGCTGACCGATGCGTCGATCCTTACCGTGAGCGGGTGGACGTACAGGGGCACGGCCCCTGTCCAGGTCACCGACCGGCGCACCAGGCCGAGCGGGTCACCCTGGATGCTGCGGGCAGGGCCTAACGCCACCACCGCACGACGTGACGTTGGGACGATGAACGTCTCGTCAAAGGTGGCACCAGTGGCGAGCGACGGGACCTCCACGCTGAGCACGTCCAGACCAATGGGCGCATCAACTTGGAGCGGCAACAGCCGGGCCCGGGACCGGTTTGTGACGGCCAAGGAGCCAACGGCACGCTCCCCGACCACGACCCGGGACCGGTCGAGGGAGATCGACACCGCTAGGTTCGCCCGGGCGATGCTGAAAAGAGCAGCGCCGGCGACGGCGATGACCCCGGCCGTGGCGAGGATGAGCAACTCGCGCCACCCGAAGTACCAACCCAGCACCCAGGCTGTCAACGCGGCCAGCAACGTGGTCCAGCCCAGGGGGGTGACCATGCGGCGCCCGGCTCGGAGCGTCATCACCGGCACGCGGGCCACCTTCGTCAAGCTCTGGCGAACGCGCCCAGACCGGGGCGCGCCGTCCCGGCGGGACGCCGGGCGCGCCGGGCGCGCCGTCACTGCTGCGCTCACGCCGCTCCCCGCTCCCGAGGAGGTGCCACGTCGGCCAGCAGACGGTCGACCACGTGGCGGACCTCGGTACCCGCAAAGCGGGCGTCGGGCGTGAGGACCAACCGGTGGCAGAACACCGGCCAGACGAGATCTCGCACATCGTCGGGGGTAACGAAGGCTCTCCCTTGTGACAACGCCCATGTCTTGGCACAGCGGACAAGCGCCAAGCAACCACGGACGCTGACACCGAGAGCCACGTCTGGGAACCGCCGGGTCTCGACCGCCAGCCGGCTGACGTACGCCAGGATGCCGGCATCGACGTGCACCTGGTCGGCTAACGCCGTCATCTCCGTGACACCTCGCACGGTAATGACGGGCTGGACGGCGGCGGAGCGGTCCCGACGAGCAGCTTCGGCCAGGATCGCTACCGTGGTGTCGTGGTCCGGGTGGCCCAGCTCGGTCTTGATCAAGAAACGGTCAAGCTGCGCCTCGGGTAAGGGGTAGGTGCCGGCTAGCTCGACGGGGTTTTGGGTCGCGATGACCATGAAGGCGGGGCCGACCGGGAAAGCCTCCCCGTCCATGGTCACATGGCCCTCTTCCATGACCTCAAGGAGAGCCGACTGCGTCTTCGGGGACGCCCGGTTGATCTCGTCGGCCAACACGACGTTGGCGAATATCGGGCCTCGGTGGAAATCGAACTTCTTGGTTGACTCGTTGTAGACCTGCACGCCCGTCACGTCGCTCGGCAACATGTCCGGCGTGAACTGGATCCGGCTGTTGGTGCCCCGCACGGTGTTGGCCAGCGCCTTGGCCAGCATGGTTTTGCCGGTGCCGGGGACGTCTTCGATCAATAGGTGGCCGTCGGAAAGAAGGCACGTCAAGGCCAGGCGTACCGCCTTGCGTTTGCCCAGTACAGCCTGCTCGATGTTAGCCACCAGTTTGCCGCACGTATCCGCAAACCAACTGGCTTGTTCCTGGCTAATGGTCATGGTGTGTCAAAAGTCCTTCCGGGTGCTCAACCCGCTCTTCGGCGTCAAACTACGACATCCTCGGTCGGCGCCGTCGTGAAGTCAGTAGCCCTTAATCGTGTTGGAAGTGAACCCGTCTGCGGTTACGTAGTCGGTGTTCTGCGGATAAGCGTCATAGCAGGTGCTGGTAGTGAGAGTCTCGGTGCTGGAGGTCAGTGTGGTCCGGTAAGGACCGTATTGGGTGCCCCCTTCAACGCAGTAGAAGGACAGTGCTCCAGTCGGGAAGTTTGTGAAGGTGATGTTCATCCAGACCCCGGCGGGCGCCGCGTTGCTCCCCCAACCGACCGAGATCGACTCTACTGGCTGTGGTGGGGGGCACGCCGACGAAGAGACAGAGTTAGAAGTCATAGACCCGCTAGTACCGCCAGCGTTGGTTGCTGTTACCGTCAGTGAGGCGGTCACTCCGCAGCCGACTGTTATTGAATAACTGGTGGTGCCACCGCCGACGTTGCCGCCTCCGCTTGCCCCGTTGACCGTTACGCTGTAGCCGGTGATAGCGCTACCGTTGCCGCTAGCAGCCCAGTTCCAGCTGAATGTGTCGCCGTTGGCGCTCCCACTCACACTGCTCATGCTGGGCGGTCCGAACGGGGTGACTGCGTTGGATGACGGGCTGAAAGACCCACATCCGATTGCGTTACAGGCAGCCACCATGAAAGTGTATGAGGATCCGTTCGTGAGATCTGTCACGGTGTTACCGGTGAGGACGGAGGCGGTGCCACCGTTGACTTCTACGTTGTAGCTTGTTATCGGGCTGCCGTTATCGGATGGGGCAGTGTAGGAGAGTGTCGCTTCTTGATTGCCCGCGGTGGCAGTGACGGCGCTTATGGTCCCGGGATTGTCCGCTTGAAGGACCGCAGTAGACATAGGGCTCCAATCGGAGTAACCGGCACTATTCATAACTCTCAAATCGAAGCTGTAAGTATCCCCGATAGTTCCTCCCATATTCACTGAAGTGCCCATCGTGTCAACCGGTCCCCCTTGGTCGGTGCCGTTGACATAAGTACGTAGTTGATAGTTGACAATCGGAGCTCCGTTGTCATCTGGAGCAGTCCATGAGACTGCCACGTCGTCCTCATCTCCCAGCACCGCTGTCGGGGCTGCTGGGGTGGCTGGTGGCCCAGCCGGCACGAGCGCGGCCGACGTTGGGCTGGGCTGGGTCTTCCCGGCACCATTAGTGGCGGAAACTGTAAACAGATAGCTCGTTCCGTTGGACAGGCCGTCCCATGTGTAGCTCGTGCCGGGGACCTGAACCGAACTGGGGCCACTGGGCGGAGCGGGCTGGGCCTGGAGCGTATAAGAGGTGATCGGCGTGCCGGGATCTGCAGGCGCCGTCCACGTCAGCGCCACAGATCCGTTGGCCGCCGTACCCGTGGGTGCGTTAGGCGTCGCCGGCAAGGCGTCGGGCGTAAAGGATGACGACGACGCACTGAAGGGGCCTTGGCCGGCCGCATTGTGCGCAGCGACCTCAAAAGTGTACGCCTGCCCGTTGGTAAGGCCACTGATTGTGCAGGAATTGGAAGGGCAGGTCGTCTGCCCGCCCCCACTGTCCTGCACCGCGTAGGAATCGATGGGGGCACCATTGGCGGTCGGGACGCCCCAGGAGAGGGTCACGGAACCATTGCCAATGACGCCGCTGGGAGCGGGCGGGGCGCTCGGCGGTCCGATGACAGTCACAGTAACCGTGGCCTTCGACACCCGAGAGGCGTCACCGCTGGCGTCTTTGATGTTGTACCAGAAGCTGGTCTCGCCCACGAAGGACGCAGCCGGAGTGAACACGACCTCGTTGTTGACGATGGAGACTTGGCCTTGACCGGGCTGGCCGACGGCGGTGATGGTCAACCCGTCGCCCAAGGGGTCGATGTCGTTGGCCAATACATTTATGGTCACCGGCTGGCCCACATCCGTCTGAGCGGTGTCATCGACGGCCTGGGGCGGCGCTGCCGTCGTCGGCCCAACTTGTACCTCTACGTGGCCCACGATGCCGGCGCTATTGGGCAGCCCGTCAGCGATCGTCACCGACAAACTGACATTCGTGCCATCCCCGTCTGGAGCCGCCGTGATACTCAGCACCGAGCCGCTCAGGCCGGCGGTAACGCCGCCCGTCGCTCCGGAAAGGTCGCTGAACTCAAGCTGGGCACCGGGGTTGGGATCGAAGGTCACGGTAGTCAGGTCGACCGTGGTGCTCGTGCCCGCGGCCAGCTGTACGTCTGGCGCCTTGAAGGTGATCGCTTGCAACGGCGGTGAGGTCGGTGCCGTCCCGGTAGTGGAGGTGGTGCTGCTGACGGTCGTGGTGGTGCGGCGGGCTGTTGTCGTGGTGCGGCGGGCTGTTGTCGTGGTGCGGCGGGCTGTTGTCGTGGTGCGG